>Ga0206804_10139_pt1 | contig 21540 bp, 16 predicted proteins | sample Alteio_BWOrgCont_62_FD_152888 | JGI IMG/M metagenome (GOLD analysis project Ga0206804, IMG submission 152888) | Enriched cells from forest soil in Barre Woods Harvard Forest LTER site, Petersham, Massachusetts, United States -... | ecosystem: Environmental > Terrestrial > Soil > Temperate forest >... | reverse complement strand
GCACTCTTACGATAGGCGCAACAGTCGAACTGCTATTTTCTGTCGAATGCTCAGTAGGTCTTGTAGCGCTATCCCCGTCCGTAATCGCGGAATTGCTGTCAACAGCATTCAATGTTTCATTAAGAGGTCTCACCACTTTGGTGGAATCAGTTGCATCAGAAAATTCGCAGTTCTTGAATACAGGCCCGAGAGTCCAAGCATGATCGAAATCCCCGAATCCATTTACTTTCATCGAATGAGTCTGCCTCAATTGATATAGCAAGTCCTGATAAGTCTCGGGAGTCATCATGCACACCAGTACCTTATTTCGATCCTTTTCATCGGCAATTGAGATAGCATTAGCCCCCATATCGGCAGTCACCACTCCTTGAAAAAATATCTTTGTCGCTGGCGGAATGCTCATCATGTAAGGGACGATAGAAGCAACGCTATAAATTCTGCCATCAGATACCGCTCCACGCCCGAACAAGTTCGGCATGAGATGTAATTCGTGATCGTCGATATTCTTCGGTGAAGGTTTTTCTGATTCCACGTCAGATTGTTGCAGAGAAGTAGTTGATAAAGGTCTTGGGTTTTGCGATACAACATTCGACTGTTCCGGCGAGGAGGAGATTGATTCAGGTTCTGGTTTATTTATTTTTGATCGTTCAATTCCTAGCAGGCCAGCGATCACTAACAGAGCTGCAAAGCATATGAAGAGTATGGCTACTGCTTTGGCTGCTGGGCTTGCGCTAGCATTAACTGCTTCTCGTGAGAGTCCGCACCTAATACAACGTGCTGGATAGAAGGGGATAACGAATATCCAGAAGCCAGCTGTTAGAAGGATCATTATCCAAGTGCCGACGCCCAGAGACCTCTTGAAGCCAGTTGACATTGCACAATTGGGACAATTGAGCATCTGCATAGCGGTTGTCTCCGGCCAATATCCAATAACGCCGACAGTTTATCCCAATTTGTCAAAATAGCTATTTCTTCAGCATCGGCGCTAAATTGTCTGCGATGTTTTTTGCGATGATCTTATCTCCCGCAGCCGTGGGGTGAATACCGTCATCCTGAACATTCGTTGGCTGCGAAAACAGCCCTTTGGCGAACTGCGCAAAGGGAAGAAGAGGCACGTGCGCTTGTTCGGCGACAGCAGGATAGATCGCTTCGAAGCGGCTGATGTAGTCCTGTCCGTATTGTTCAGGCAGGGAGATGGCGACAACCAGCACCTTGGTCCCGCCCTGCCGCAGGGACGTGATGATTGCCAGAAGATTTCGCTGCGATTCGGCAACAGGCAAGCCGCGCAAACCGTCATTGCCCCCAAACTCCACGATGACCCACTCCGGTTTTCGCGCGAGCACCTGTGACACCCGCGACAGGCCGTCCTTGGTAGTCTCGCCGCTTACACCCAGGTTCACGACGCGATAGCGATAGCCGCGTGTATCGAGCTCATGTTGCAGATCCGCAGGATAGTTGAGTCCAGGATCGACGCCATAGCCTGCGGTGATGCTGTCACCAAAACAAACGATCGCTGGCCGCTTATCCACCGGCGTCGCATTCATCGCGGGCTGCACTGCCACGCTCAGGCTGACCGGCGCAGGCTTATTGCCGCCCGACTTGCACCCGCCCAGCGCGGCGATTGCCGTCAGCGCGCCCGCTGCCGCTAAGATGGAAGCTGTACTGAACCGTCGCACAGTTCTCTCCGTATACCTATCCGCACACCTAGCCACGTATCTATCTTAGGGGAACAGGAACGAATCCTTTGACCACCACTCCAGCTGCCGGCTCCGTGCCAGATTCCCGAATGATTGTCGTCGATGGCCTGCGCAAGTCGCTGCGCACCGGCTCAACCACCGTCGATATTCTCAAAGGCATCGACTTCCACATCGCGCGTGGCGAGTTCGTCGCCATCATGGGCGCGTCCGGGTCCGGAAAATCCACGCTGCTCGGTCTGCTGGCTGGGCTGGATAACCCCAGTGAAGGCAGTGTCTCCCTCAACGGCACTGCCATCAGCGACCTGCCGGAAGACAAGCTCGCGCAGCTGCGCGGACGCACCATCGGCTTCGTCTTCCAGAGCTATCAGCTCATTCCAACGCTCACCGCGCTTGAAAACGTTTTGCTGCCCTACGAACTCAATGACGAAACCGGCGGCCGCAGCGCAGGTATTGCGCGCGCTCGCCAGTTGCTTACCTCCGTCGGTCTTGAAGCACGTATGGATCACTATCCCGTGCAGCTCTCCGGCGGTGAGCAGCAGCGCGTGGCGTTGGCGCGCGCCTTCATCCTGCGCCCGCCGATTGTCCTGGCGGATGAGCCCACCGGCAATCTCGACACCGTCAACGGTCAGCACATCCTCGATCTTCTGCTGCAGCTCAACCGCGCTGAAGGCACCACGCTGGTTCTGGTCACCCACGATCCCGCGCTCGCCGAGCATGCCACGCGCATCATTACGCTGCGCGACGGGCTGGTGGTGAGCGATGAGAGCAAATCACCTCAGGCGGGCGTGTAGCGATGGCGCTCTCCTACGGCATGGCCGCCCGCATCGCCGCGCGTGAGCTGCGCAGCTCGCGCGGCAAGTTTGCGTTCGTCGTGCTCTCTGTTGCCATCGGTGTCGCGGCGCTCACCGGCGTGCGCGGCTTCTCGTCCTCTTTCCGCTCGATGCTGACGCTGCAGGCGCGCAGCATTATGGCCGGCGATCTTTCCGCGCGCACCACGCAGCAGGCCACGACGGAGGAGCAGGCCGGGCTCGACAAGATTGCGGCCGAAGGCACAGAAGCGACGCAGGTGATCGAGCTCACCTCGATGGCCTCGTCACCGGTCACGCTGGATCCGCTGCTGGTGAGCGTGAAGGCGGTCGATCCCGCGAAGTATCCGTTCTATGGCAAGGTCGATCTCGACCCCGCGCTCGCGCCCGACGAGACACTCGCTAAGGTGCTTGGGCACGATACCGTTGCCGTCGCTGACGATTTGCTCATTCGCTTGCACCTGAAGGTGGGCGACCAGATTAAGCTTGGCAACTCCATCTTCCGCATCGTCGCCACGGTGATTAATGAGCCCGACCGCCTGACCGGATCCTTCGCTGCCGGTCCGCGCGTTCTGCTCTCGCTGGATGCACTGGAACAATCCGGTCTGCTCGGCAATGGCTCGCGTGCGAGCCGCCGGTACCTCTTCCGCATGCCGCTTTCAAAGCCTGGCGAGGCCAGCTCCGACGCCGCCGTCGCTGCCATGAAGGCTCGGCTCGAGACGCTGCTGCCTGAGGCGCAGGTCACCGACTACCGCGAGGCCAATCCGAATGTCACGTCTGGTCTGGACAACGCTACGTCGCTGCTTTCGCTGATGTCACTCATCGCACTTGTGCTGGGCGCAGTGGGAGTGGCCATGGCCATGCGCGCACACCTGCAGCAGCGGCTGGATACCATCGCCATTATGAAGTCGCTGGGCGCACGCTCCGGGCAGGTGATGCGCATCTACCTCATCCAGACGCTTCTGCTTGCGATTATTGGCGGCATGCTTGGTGTCTTGCTCGGATTCGGCGTGCAGCTGTCTTTTCCGTTCTTCCTCGCCAAACTGTTGCATATCACGCCGGGATTCCGCGTGGATATGAGCTCGATAGCCGTCGGCCTCGCGACCGGGCTTGTGACGACGCTGCTGTTCACACTGCCGCCCTTGCTCGATATTCGCGGTGTGCGCCCCATCCTGATTTTGCGCCGGGCAGTTGAAGACAGCGATGATCCCTTTGCTGCGCGGTTGCTCAAGAAGCTGCATGGCAATCTTGTGCAGATTGGTGCGATCGTGCTGATCCTTATCGGCCTCATTTTTCTAGCGGCGGCCATTTCGGGGTCGGCACGAGTTGGCATCTTCTTCTCGCTCTTTCTTGCGATCATTCTGCTCATCCTGCTAGGGCTCTCTGCCTTGACGCTCTACCTGCTCGGACTCTTCCTGCGAGGCACCCGTCTCCATCTGCCTTCAGTTCTGCGCCACGGGCTGGCGAATCTCTACCGTCCCGGCAATCCTTCGGCAGCGCTGCTGGCGGCGCTTGGCCTTGGCGTGATGCTGGTGATGGGCGTCTACTTCATCCAGGAATCAGCAGTTAGGACGCTACAGATTACGACCGCTGCCAAGTTGCCGAACATGTTTCTGGTCGACATATCGCCCAGCGAAGTCGCCGGCGTACGCGCTCTGCTGGCCGCCCAGCCCAGCGTGCAGGGAACGCCGGAGTTGATTCCTGTCGTCGGCTCGCGACTGATTGCGTTCAACGGAACTCCTGCTGCGGACCTCAAGCCGCATGGGCGTACACCGGATGATGGTCCGCCAAGCCGCGAAAACAATGGCCGTCCCCGTGGCGTGATGATGCGCAACCTCAACCTCACATGGGGTCCAGCGGAAGATGCTCCGCCTCCCGGCGACAAAATTATCGAAGGCAAATGGTGGACAGCCGCGGAGTCCGCGAATTCGGCCGCGCATCCGCTGGTTGCGATCGGCAAGTTCCAGGCCCAGCGTCTCGGCGCGCATCCCGGCGACACGCTCACGCTTGCCGCGCAGGATTCGCAGATCACAGCGACCGTCGCTGCCGTCTATGAGGCGGATTCCCAACACGCTTATTCGCGCGCGGAGTTCGTGCTGCCCGAGCCGGATCTGCGCGGTCTGCCGACCATCTGGTACGGCGGAGTGCACTGCGACCCCGGCGCAACCGCTGCGTTGCAACGCGCTCTTTATGTGGCATATCCCACCATCACGGTGATCAGCGTCGCGGCTACGCTGGAGGTAGTGCGGCAGGTGATCCTGCAGATCACCTATGTCATCCAGTTTCTCGCTGCCTTTAGCATCTTCGCGGGCGTCGTCATCCTGGCTAGCGCGATTGCCGGAACACGCTACCGTCGAATTCGCGAGGTGGTCGTGCTCAAGACGCTGGGTGCGACGCGCCCGCGTATCGCCGCAATTTTTTCGATTGAGTTTGCTGTGCTCGGCCTGGTCGCTGCGGCAGTCGGGCTCGCCTTTGCTAATCTCGGCGCATCGCTGTTCATCCGCTACGTGCTTAAGATTGACTATCACTTCCAGCTTGGGCTCACACTCTTCGCGCTCGCCATTACGGCCGCGCTCACCGTCGCTGCAGGCTGGCTCGCCAGCCACCGCGTCCTCGGGCAGAAGCCACTGGAGGTCCTGCGCGAAGAGTAAAGGAAATTTCAGATGCGAGATACGAGATATGAAATGCGATCACATCTGATATCTCGCATCTCCGTAAGGTTGACCCCTACGCACGCAACCCATACACTTAACCAGGCGGCTGATCGTGGCTCCCGCCGAGCCTGCGGCTGCCAAATCAACCTGTGTTGCCCTCTCGTTCAATGGTAGGACTGACGACTCTGACTCGTCCAATCGGGGTTCGAATCCCTGGGGGGCAACCAAACGCCCGTGCAGCCTGACTCTTTACAACCTCGCATTGGCTCTTCGCACGATATTTACTTGCCGCCATCGTCGCACCTGCGTAATCTGTTGGCGAGGTTTCCACTAACATGCGAATGATTCTGGCAACGGCACTTCTCTCCCTATCCACAACAGTGGTTCTTGCGCAAGCTCCGGCAACTCCGCCCACACCCGGCGTTGGTCCTGAAGTCCAGCGCAGCTACAACGGTTTGAAGGGCAATATCCTCAAGTCCGCTGACAAGATGCCGGAAGATCTTTACAGCTTCAAGCCCACGCCGGACATCCGCACCTTTGCCCGCATCCTCACGCACGTGATTGAAGCGCAGACTGCCACCTGTGGCGCCGTCAATGGCACTGCGCAAGCCGATCAGCCCAAGACCCCCGCTGAGACCGCGCCCAAGGCCGAGATCGTCGCTGCCCTCAAGGCATCCTTCGACGCCTGTGACAAGGCCTACGCCTCCGTCACCGACGCCAACGCCACCGAACTCCTCGCCATCGGCCGCGGCAAGCGCAGCCGCATCGGTCTGCTCTGGGGCAACGTCTCGCATGACAACGAGCAATACGCCCAGCTCGCCACCTACATGCGTCTCAAGAACATCATGCCGCCCAGCGCAAGCGAAAAGTAATATAGCGCCAGCGAAAAATAAACTAGCGCAGTTCTGCGGTCCGCAGAAAATCAAACGTGCCGCCGGGGTTCAGCGTTACACCCGTCAGCCGCGTCGAGTGCACTACCTCTACATTCGGATACCACAGCGGAATCCCCGGCAGTTCCGTCGCCAGGATCTGCTGTACCTCAACATACTCGCTCGCTCGCGCGGCCTGATCGGTCTCTCCAGCAGCCTTCTCCAGCAGGGCGTCGACTCTTCCATTTGCGTAGCGACCGCGATTCCCGCCTTTCGGCGGAAAACTTCCTGAACCATACGCATAGCGAAAAATGTCCGGATCCTCGTTCGACCCGATCCAGCGCAGCATATACATCTGGAACGCTCCGCTGGTGATGTCCGCATAAAATGTTCCAAACTCTGCCGGCCGCAGCGTCAACGCGATGCCCGCTGCGCGCAGTTGCTGCTGCACAGCTTGTGCTAAGAGGCGCGTCGTCTCATCCGTCGAAGTCTTCAGCATAAAGCGCAGCCGCACACCCTCTTTGTCCGGCTTCAACCCGGCCGCATCCAGCAACTTCACCGCGCGCACCACATCGTGTGGATACTGTGGAAGCACCGCATCTTCAGCAGCTGCCCAATGCCCGCGTGGTAGCAGTGTCTCCGCCGGTACGGCCTGCCCGCGCCACAGCGCGTTGATCAATGCAGATTTATCCAGCGCACATGCAATCGCCTGCCGAACGCGCACATCACGCAGCACGGGATCATTCACATTGAAGTTCGCATACATCACGGCAGATCCCGCTCCGGTCTCCACGCGCACATTCGGCACCCTCTCCAGCGCATGCACCTCATCCAGCGTGATCGCGTTGCTCTCCACATCGCCCGAACCTTTCTTCAACTCCAGCGCCGTCGTAATGTTGTCTGGAACCACCTCAAACCGAACTCGAGCAATCTTCGGCGCGCCTGCCCAGTAATTAGCGTTGCGCTCCACTACTACTTCCTTGTCCTGTACCTGGCCCACAAACTTGAATGGTCCTGTGCCGACAGGATGCAATCCCTCATCGCGCCCTGCACCTTTCTCAACCACACCAAAAAGCCCATCGCTCAGGTTGAAGAGCAGGCTCGCATCAGCATGCTGCGTTCGTACCTCCAAGGTGAGCGGGTCGCGCACTGTCACGCCGGCAACATCCGCAAACGCTCCGCCCTTCGCCGTAATCAGCGCGCCGTTGGTCATGCTCTCAATCGACCACGCAACGTCATCGGCCGTCAGCGGCTTGCCATCGTGGAAGCGCACACCGCTGCGCAGGTGAAAGATCCACGTCCGCGCATCGGGCCGTTCCCAACTGGTCGCTAGCCACGGTTGCAGGTTGTAGTGGTCGTCCTTGTGCACCAGTGCGTCATAAATCAGTGCGCCTACGCGCTCACTCTGCGCATCAGTCCCCTGACGCAGGTCCAAATTATTCGGTGAGCTTTCAATCAGGAAGTGCAACGTATCGGGATCATTCGTTCGATGGCACGAAGTTAGCATTAGCAGCAGGGAAGCAGCCAGCGCCAGCGAGAATTCTCGCTTCATGCCGGAGTCACCTTGCCCAGCACAACGGCGCGTTTCGCTCCCGTTGCTGATGGAGCATTTCCCGGCAAGCCATGCCACGTCAGCCAACCCAGCAGAGCAAACGCTGCCGCTTCTTTCGCGTCAATCGCGAGCCCCGCATCTGCGGTCGTCGCCATGCTCACGCCCAGCTCCGCAAATCCCTCGCGCAACCCACGCATCAGCGTCCGGTTTTTCGCTCCGCCGCCGGCCACCAGCAGCTCTGTCGCTCTCGCCAGCGGCGCACGCTGCCCCAGATGCGGCCAGCAGAATCTCCTGTACGCATCGAGCACCGACTCCACCGTCAGCGCCGTAGCTGTTGCAATCGCGTCTTGCCCGCGTGCATCAGCTTGCTTGCACTCCGCAAGCAAGCTTGCGGTAAACGCTGCTCCGAACTCTTCGCGTCCGCAACTCTTCGGCGGCAGGGAAGAGAAGAACTTCGCCTGCATCATCTTCATGACGACACTCGCGATTGGTGTTCCGCGCGCGGCCATCGCTCCGCCTCGGTCGAACGCTTCGCTAAAAACCTGCTGCATGCATGCATCGATCACCATATTCGCCGGCCCGGTATCGAACGCCATTACATCGCCCACGCCGCATCCCGCAGGCAGCACCGTCACATTTGCAATCCCGCCCAGGTTCAGCAGCAAACGGTTTTTCTTCGCATGTCGAAACATGCAGAAGTCCAGCATCGGCACCAGCGGCGCACCTTGCCCGCCGGCTGCCATGTCCGCAGGCCGAAAGTCGCTCACTACCGGCACGCGCAGCCGCTCCGCGATCACTGCTGCCTCGCCTAGCTGCCATGTCGAGCGCAGCGGCTTGCCCAGGTACGGCGCCGCAGTTGACTGGTGATACACCGTCTGCCCGTGGCATGCGATAATTTGCGGCTTCAATTGCAAATCTTCAGCAGCTTTCGTCACGCACTCCGCATAGACTTCGCCCAGCCGCCAAGAAAGCCGCGCCAGTTCCGCCGTGCTTGTATGCTGTGCGTCCATGGCCGCGAGCACCGCCGCCCGCAATTTTTTGTCGTATGCGAAGGCGCGATGCCCGAGCACCTCCACGAGCGGCGCGTCTTTTCCCGGCACGATGCGGCAGATAGCCACGTCGACTCCGTCCGCCGATGTCCCACTCATCACGCCGGCAACGATCATGGCTTTTGGTTGCGCGGTCTTCATTCGCCGCCGCCCTTCAGCTCACGTTGTAACTCAGCTAGCAGTTGCAGTGCCTCGCGCGGAGTCAGCCCATCCACATCCACGCCTTCAATGCGATCGACGATGCGCTGCGACAGCGGCGTGAACATCGTCATCTGCAGCGAACTCGCCGGCGCTGCCTCGCGCACCTGCTGCGTCTCCGCGCGCTCATGCAGCTTGAGAACTTGTCTGGCTCGCTCAATCACAGCTCCGGGCAACCCAGCCAGCCGAGCTACCTCAATCCCGTAGCTCTTGTTCGCCGCGCCGGCCTCCACCGTATGCAGAAACACAATGCTTCCACTGCTCTCTCGCACTGTCACACGCACATTTTTCAGCCGCGCGAGCCGCTCAGCCAGCAGCGTCAGCTCGTGATAATGCGTGGCGAAGAGCGTGCGAGCTCCCACCGCGTCATGCAGATGCTCGACCGTAGCCCACGCCAGCGACAAGCCGTCATAGGTAGCTGTGCCGCGGCCCATCTCGTCGAGCAACACCAGCGACCGCGCTGTAGCTGTATTCAAGATCGCTGCCGTCTCCGTCATCTCCACCATGAAGGTCGACCGCCCCCGCGCCACATTATCGCTCGCGCCAATGCGGGTGTAGATGCGGTCCACTAGCCCCAACCGCATGCGCTCCGCAGGAACAAAACTCCCACACTGCGCGAGAATCACCAGCAGTGCTGCCTGCCGCAAGTACGTACTCTTGCCGCCCATGTTCGGCCCGGTAATCAGCAGCAGCGACGGCCCCGACGCATCTTCACTCGACGCCAGACTCAGCGCATTCGGCACAAACCTTCCACCGCCCTGTTCTTCCAGCCGGCGCTCCACTACCGGATGCCGCCCACCCACAAACTCCAGCACGCCACTCGCATCGACTGTAGGCCGTACCCACGCGCGCAACGCAGCCAGGTGCGCGAAGCAGGCGATCAAGTCAATCTCCGCAATGTGCCGTGCCGCTTCGCGGGCCCGCGGTGCGTTCATAAGCAGTTGCCGCCGCAGCTCGGCAAAAATTCTGCGCTCGATCTCGCTTGACCGCTCCTGCGCGGTCAAAATCTTCACTTCGAGCTCCTTCAGCTCCGGCGTCGTAAACCGCTCGGCATTCACCAGCGTCTGCTTTCGCTCGTAATCGGCGGGCACGGACTTCGCATTGGCGCGCGTCACTTCCAGGTAGTAACCGAAGACAGAGTTGAACCGAACCTTCAGCGAGCCGATGCCCGTGCGGGTACGTTCGCGCTCCTCGATCGCCGCAATGTGCTGGCGCCCGCTCGTCGAAAGCCCACGCAACTCGTCAAGCTCCGCATCCACACCTGCGCGCACGGCTCCACCGTCGCTCAGCGCAACAGGCGGTTCTTCGATCAGTGTGCTCGCGATAATCTCGCGCAGGTCGTCCAGCGTGTCGAGCTTCTCGGCCAGCCACGCCCAGCGCGCAACTGTAGCCAGCTCCGCAACACACTTCTGCACTCCCGGCAGCCGTGCCAGCGTTGCGCCCAGAGCAACCACTTCGCGCGGCCCCGCCGAATCCAACGCAATCCGTCCCAGCAGTCGCTCAAGATCGAGCACACCTTCCATCGCGCGTCGCAGATTCTCACGCTTGCGCAGGTCACCGGCCGTCGCCACTGCGTCCAGCCGAAGATTAATCGCCTCCAGCGACTGCATTGGCCGCAGCAATTGAGAACGAAGAAGCCGCTTGCCCATCGGCGTCGAGCAGGCGTCCAGCGTGTGGAACAGCGTCGTCTGCGGACCTTCATTCTGAAATAGCGGGTCGACGAGTTCGAGATTTCGCACGCTCACCGCGTCCAGTTCCAGGCAATCGCGCTGCTCGTAATAGCGCAGCGTGTCCAGGTGCTCCAGCGCGCCCTGCTTGGTTGCGCGCAGGTAATGCACAATCGCGCCCGCAGCAGCAGCAGCGGCATTGTGCCCAGCCAGCCCCATGCCATCCAGCGAGTGCACCCGCAGTTGCTGCCGCAACAGAGGCACCGCATAATCTTCCGTAAACGCCCACTCCTCCACTTCAGTCCGTGCGCCGCTGATCTCCGGACCCGCAGCCTCCTCTTTCGTCTCTGCTTCGGGTAGCGATGTCTGCCGTGCACTCTGTGAGGTCGCCCCAAATCCCGATCCACGTGCAAAAATCGTCTCCGCTGTGCGCATCCGTGCCAGTTCATCCATCGCCAACGCCCAGGCGCCTGCGCCGCTGAATTCCGTCGCACGAAAGTCACCGGTCGAAAGATCGATTGATGCCACACCGACGCGTGCCTGTTCTCCCGCACCCACACCCGCCACGCTCGCCAGCCACTGGCTCTCGCTCGCGGCCAGCGAGGAATCCAGAGCCGTGCCCGGCGTCAGCACCCGCGTCACCTCGCGCCGGACTATAGTTTTGACGGTTTTCGGGTCTTCCATCTGCTCGCACAGCGCCACCCGGTAGCCCTTGCGCAGCAGCCGCTGGATATAGCTGCCCGCCGAGTGGTAGGGAACGCCGCACATCGGTTGCTGCTTCTGCTTGTCGCGCGCCGTCAGCACCAGCTGCAGCTCACGCGCCGCCACGATGGCATCCTCATAGAACAGCTCGTAGAAGTCGCCGATCCGGCAGAACATCAGGCAGTCCGGATGCTGTTCCTTGGCCGCAAAATACTGCCGCATCACGGGCGTCTGCGCAGCATCCACAGCAGCCTTCGTGCGAGTGCTGGCAACGGTCTCTTGCTCAGTCGTGATGGCGGAGGAATCTGTCATCGGAAGAGCTTCAAGGATATCGCAGCGCCGCCTGTGCGCTCCCGCCATCGCTGGGTGGTCCCATTCATGCCCTCGCACGTGGCTCATGAGTGGGAAAGCACGATTCCCGTCCGCCAAAGTACACTCATAGAACGATGATCTTGATTCCCATGTCCGACGCCCAGTTCGCCGCCGCCACCCTGCGCCTCCGCACCAACGGCATTGAGCTGACCGGCCCCTCAGGCACGCTCAGTAAGGACGGCGTCACGGCCAAATACGAGCACACCGGCGGCGTCCTCAAGGTGGAGATCCTCGACCGCCCGGATTTCCTCCCCGTCTCGCTCATCGAAGGCCGCCTGCAGTCCTATCTGGAGCAGAGCATCGCCTATGACGCCGACCGCTCGGCGATCTAGTTCAAAGAATGGCTCGAATGCCAGGGCGTCTTATAGTCAAATTGCCCCGACTTACGGTAATCGTGATGTAAGATCACAGCCCGTCCGTTCTATCTCCTCTATCGTTGGTACCAGTAAGAAGCTCCTGCGGCCCGGCAAGCTCAGCCGGGCGTCGCAGGGGGCAACGATATACTGAACCTTGCCGCCTTAACCGGCGTCTCAAGATGGCGATGTCACTGATTTGGCTCCGAGTTGCGGTTCTGCTCTACGGTGTCGCCGCTCTTGCGGTGCTGCCCGCGGCCCTATATAACCAGCCACGCTGGCGGCACGTCGCCTTCCCGGCGGCCCTTGCCGGGGCCTTCTTCCATTTCGTCTCCCTGGCGGAGATGCTCTCCGCCGCCCACCACGCGCTCCCGGTTGAAACCCACGAGACCCTCTCGCTCCTCGGCCTCTTGCTCGCCGCCGCCTTCGTCGTCCTCACGCTGAGCTACCGCACCGTCTCCTTTGGTATCTTTCTGCTGCCGATCGCGGTGCTGCTCACCATCGTCCCTGCCTTCCGCGCCGGCCACGAGACCATCCTCTACGTCCACAGCGGCTGGCTCTTCCTGCACATCGCACTTCTGCTCACGGCATACGCAGCTCTCTTTCTTTCGCTCATCGCCAGCCTGCTGTATCTCGTACAGGAGCATCGCCTCAAACGCAAGCTCACCACCAGCAAGCGCACCTGGATTCCTCCGCTTGAGACCCTCGACCAGATCGCGCTCAAGGCCTTACTCTTCGGCTTCCCCTGCATGACAGCCGGCCTGCTCATCGGCTCCGTGGTCGCGCTCGAAACCATTGGGCCCACGTTCTTCGCCGACCCCAAGGTGCTGCTCTCCTTCGCCATGTGGATCGCATACTCGCTGATGATCTTCATCCGCCGCCACTCAGGCCTGCGCGGCCGCCGGGCTGTGTATCTGTCGAGCTTTGTCTTCCTCGTCGTTCTCGCGGTCTGGTCTGCCAACCTACTTTCTAAAGTGCACAGTTTCCCAACTCCATGAGCGTGAAATCCAACACGAACATTCTGCTGCTCGGCGTGAACCACACCACCGCGCCTGTGGAAGTCCGTGAGCGCCTGGCCATCCCCGCTGCCCGGCTTGCGGACGCGACGCGCTCACTCGCCCACCAGCCCGGCGTGCGCGAGGCGCTCATCCTTTCCACCTGCAACCGCGTCGAGCTGCTCACGGTATACGAGGATGGAGCCGCGTCCGAAGCTGCATCGCAGGCCCCCGGCCTGCCCAGCCCCAGCGCGTTGCGCTTCCTCCAGGACTATCTCAACATCGGCGTTGCCGACATCCAGCCGCACGTCTACCAGTACCGCGAGCAGGAAGCCATCCGTCATCTCTTCCGCGTAGCCAGCTCGCTTGACTCCATGGTCGTAGGCGAGGCGCAGATCCTCGGCCAGGTCAAGCAGTCGTGGTCCGTGGCGCGCGAAGTCGGAGCAATTGGCTCCACGGATGCCTTCAGCTCCACACTCGACCCTCTTCTGCAGCGCGCCTTCTCCGTGGCCAAGCGCGTGCGTACGGAAACCCGCATCGGCAGCACATCGGTCTCTATCGCCTCGGTTGCGGCGGAGCTCGCGCGCAAGATCTTCGGCTCGCTCGCCGGTAAGACGGTGCTGATCGTCGGCGCGGGCAAAATGAGCGACCTGACCGCGCGTCACCTCATCGAGCAGGGCGCGACCATGCTGCTCGTCTCCAACCGCACCATGGAGCGCGCCGAAGCCATCGCCGACGCTCTGCGCACTCCCACCATCACCACTGGCGTCTTGCCCTACGAGCAACTCCACGAGCAAGCCCACCGCGCCGACGTCATTATCACCAGCACTGGTGCTGCTGCTTCCGATCCTACTGGGCAAATCTTCACCGTCTCCAGCGCGCGCGATCTGCTTCGCCGCCGCCGTAACCGCCCCGTCTTCTTCATCGATATCGCCGTTCCCCGCGATGTTGAGACCGGCGTCAACGAGCTCGAAGGCTGTTTCGTCTATGACATTGACGACCTGCAGCAGGTAGCTGCCGCCAATCAGACCTCGCGCAGCCGTGAAGCCGAGGCTGCCGAAAGCATCGTCAGTAGCGAGGCTGCGAGCTACGCCGGTCGCCTGGCGCAGGCCCCGGCCACCGAGTCCATCAAGCAGCTCCTGATGAATGCTGAAGCCGTGCGTCAGAGCGAGCTCGCCCGCACCGCCGCGCGCCTCGCGGCCCAACCGCTCAGCCCTGAGCAGCAGGCCGCCGTTGAAGCACTCACCCAATCCCTCACCTCCAAGCTGCTGCACGCCCAGCTCGCTGCTTTGCGCACTCCTCGCAATGAAGGCGAAAGCAAATAGCAGGTATTCTTAACCTGTGAGCACACCCACCATTCGCATCGGTTCCCGCGGCTCGCAGCTCGCGCTCTGGCAGGCGCACCACATTGCCGCGCAGTTGCGTCTCTCCGGCCATGCCGTCGAGATCGAAGTCATCCGCACCGCCGGCGACCGCCTGCAGGACCCCGCCGTCGCCGCCGCGGAAGGTCTTTCGCCCAACGGCACCGGCATCTTCATCAAGGAAATCGAAGAAGCTCTCGCCGCCGGTCGCATCGATCTCGCCGTGCACTCACTTAAAGACCTGCCCACTGAAATCTCTCCGCGCTTCACCCTCGCCGCCATCCCACCGCGCGCCGATGTGCGCGATGCCTTCGTCTGCGAAGACTTCTGGGGTCTGCACACGCTGCCCTCTGGCGCGCGCATCGGCACCACTAGTCCTCGCCGCCGCGCTATGCTGCTCGCCCTGCGTCCCGACCTCAAGTTCGTCGAGCTGCGCGGCAATGTCGACACCCGTCTGCGCAAGTGGGAGTCCGGCGAGTGCGACGCGCTGGTCCTTGCCTCTGCCGGCCTCGACCGCCTCGAGCGCACCGCGCACGTGCACCAGCGCTTCTCCGTCGACGAGCTCACCCCCGCGCCCGGCCAGGGAGCGCTCGCGCTCGAAACCCGCAGCCCGCAACACGCTCTCGATACCGAAGACCCCACGCGCGACCCTGCCATCCTCGCCGCCGTCCGCGCCCTCAACTGTGCCGATGCCGAATACTCCGTCACCGCCGAGCGCGCCGTGCTCAGCGCCCTCGGCTCCGGCTGCCAGCTCCCCCTCGGCGCTTTTTGTCATCGTGTCGACGACCAATGGCACCTGCATGCGATGGTTGTCTCGCTCGATGGCGAACAAGCCGCGCACGTTCTCCACCAAGCGCCGCTGCACATGCCTGCCGAAGAACTCGGCGACCTCGTTGCCGGCGAACTCACGAGCCGGGGCGCATTGGAACTGCTGCAGCTTCAGCCTGCGTAGCCCGCCGCCGAAGCCACAAGTACATCAGCACCGCCGACACAAGGCCTGCCAACGGAGCGATCACCAGCCCATAAGCAAATCCATACATACCGAATGAGCCGTCGCTCGGAGTCGGCCGCAGCAGCCCATCCACGCAGATGGACGCAATCATGCTCACCACTCCTACGGCCATCCCAACACCCAGGCTGCACAGCGATCATATCCACATGGCATTCGTTACAGACTATAGCGTGTCAAGAAGCGGGCGGCTTCAGGTTTTTACTAACCACGAATCACTCCCCATACGGCACCCAGATGTTCTTCACTTGAGTCGCATGCTGTAGGAACGTCCGTCCCTCGCTCTGCGCCGGGTCGAACCAGTCGTAAGCGCGGCCCTCATTCGTCCACACCTGCTTCAGGTTACCAATCGACCCCAGCTTCACCATCGCGCTCGCCGCCTCATCGCGGAAGCTCCAAATCGCGTCGATGTCGTCATGCTCAGCCAGCGTCTTGCCCAGCTCGCTCGCCTTGCCCGCGACAAGATTCACCACGCCGCCCGGCAAATCGCTCGTGTCGAACACCTGGTACAACTCGCCCATCAGCAGCGCTGCTCGTTCACTTGGCACCGCGACCACCGAATTTCCCATCGCAATCGCCGGCAGCACCAGCGAGAGCAATCCAAGCAGCGGAGCCTCATCGGGGCAGAGAATCGCCACTGTGCCAATCGCCTCCTTCATCGCGATCGCCACCATGCGCATCGGCGGATTGTGGACCGTGCCCTCGAACTTATCGGCCCATGCTCCATACGCAAAGGCGCGCTCCACGCTGTAGTCGAACTCAATTGCCGCCTGCTCCGCGCCAACAAACTTCGCCAGCTCGGCCACAATCTCTGCGCGCCGCTGCACCAGGTTCTCGGCAATGTAGTACAGGATCTGCGCGCGTCCATGCGCCGTCGTCTTGGCCCACTTCGCGCTTACGTTGCGCGCGGCCTCCACGGCATTGCGAATGTCCTTGCGATTGCCCAGTGGAGCCTCGCCAACCTGCTTGCCATCCGCGCCATACACCGGATAGCTGTACCCCGAATCCGGCCGCACCTGCTTCCCGCCAATGTACTGTTTCACCGTCCGATCAATCCCAAACTCCGCCACCGATCCGGGTGCCCCATCCATGACAGCTTCACCGTCATGGGTGGGCTCGGGCAACGAAGTCACAGGCTTGCCCTGCAACTCATCGTGCAGCCACGCCGGCACCAGGTATTCATACATCCCTTCCACTCCGCCTTCGCGCCCATAGCCGCTCTCGCGGTATCCGCCAAAGCCGCACGCCGCGTCGAACAGGTTGGTCGCATTCACCCACACCACGCCGGCCTTCACCTGCGCAGCCACATCCAGCGCAACATTTACGTTCTCGCTCCACACGCAAGCAGCCAGCCCGTAGGTCGTATTGTTCGCCAGCTCGACAGCCTCAGCCGGCGTGCGAAAAGTCATGCTCGCCAGCACCGGCCCAAAGATTTCCTCCTGCGCAACAGTGCTTGAAGGGTGGACGTTGGTCAAAAGCGTCGGCTTGAAGAACAAACCCTTTTCCGGCATCGTCAGGTTCGGCTGCCAGCAGGTCGCGCCCTCCTTCACGCCCGTCTCAACCAGTCCCTTGATACGGTCGTATTGCACTTGATCGACGATCGCACCAATATCGATCGCCTTATCCAGCGGCGATCCAACGCGCAGCGTCTCCATGCGCGAACGAATCTTGTCGTAGAGTTTCTCCGCCACGCGCTCCTGTACCAGCAGCCGCGACCCCGCGCAGCACACCTGCCCCTGGTTAAACCAGATGCCGTCCACCAAACCTTCCACCGCAGAATCCAGGTCCGCATCGTCGAAAACAATGAACGGACTCTTGCCGCCCAGCTCCAGCGAAAGCTTCTTGGTCGTCTTCGCCGTCGCTTTACGAATGATGCGCCCCACTTCCGTCGATCCCGTGAACGCAATCTTGTCGATGTCAGCGTGATCTACAATCGCCGCGCCCGTTTCACCCGCGCCGTTCACCACATTCAGCACGCCCTTGGGCAGGCCAATCTCGTCGGCAATCTCCGCCAGCGCAATGGCACTCAGCGGCGTAAACTCCGCTGGCTTAATGACCACCGTATTGCCCGCGGCCAGCGCCGGAGCCACCTTCCACGCAAACATCAGCAGCGGAAAGTTCCACGGAATAATCTGCCCCACCACACCCACCGGCACGTAGCCGCGGAACTCGCCGGAGAAGCCAATCGGCGTCACATCGCCCAGCAGCTGCGCCCATCCAGCGTGGTAATAAAAATGCCGCGCTACCAACGGAATATCGATATCGCGCGACTCGCGAATGCTCTTGCCGTTATCCATCGATTCCAGCACCGCGAGCTTGCGCGAATGCTTCTGCACCTGCCGGGCAAACGCATACAGATACCTCGCCCGCTGATGCCCTGTCAGCGCCTGCCACTCCGGCAGCGCCGCCCGCGCAGCTTTCACCGCCCGGTCCACATCGGCAGCATCGGCCATTGCAATCGTCGCCAGCACCTCACCCGTCGCCGGGTTCCTGGTCTCAAACTTCGCCGTCGCGGATTTCGTCCATGCGCCGTCAATGTAATGCCCGAACCAGCGCCCATGCGCGTCCAGCCACTTGTTCACCTCGCTGGCATCTTCCGGCGCCGGCCCATATTCCATCGAGTAAAACTTCTCCACTACGCTGCTTGCCATCACGAACCTCATCACTCTACGTAATTAATTTTCCAGAATTTCTGTTGCGGCTTTCAAGCGAAATGCTATTTTGCCGTTGTGGCTGCGCAGATCAGCGATTTGACATGAAGGTCGAAAACCAGCGGACATTGCGCAAATGTCATAGGCATCACTCACAAGCGTTACTTCAATCTTTCCTTGTGCATCTGCATTGAGTGTCTGATCAGGGATCTCTGGTGTTACGCCTAAGTTTCGATGTATCAGCAAATGGGCTCCTGAAATTTGCGCGCCTTGACCGTCTTTAACGGAAATTTCACACGTCCGCGAAGTTAGCGTTCCACCACTGAGCAGTGGCAGAAGACCCAAAATAACGAGATACGAAAAGGAGGCCATAGCGATCACGCAATCGGGTGCCTGTACGTCGCCGAGTACCTTCCGCTCACATGGTGCTCCAACTGCCGCTCAATATCGCCGAGCATCGAGCTCGCTCCATATCGAAATAAAGTTGGCTCCAGCCACGGCCGTCCCAGCTCATCCTTCATCAGCGCCATCCACTCCATCGCCTGCTTGGCTGTCTTGATGCCGCCCGCCGGCTTGTATCCAACCGCCATCCCTGTGCGCTCGGCATACTCGCGGATCGCCCGCACCATCACCAGGCTCACCGGCAGCGTCGCATTCACCGCTTCTTTTCCGGTCGACGTCTTAATAAAATCAGCCCCTGCCATCATCGCCACCCAGCTCGCCCTAGCCACATTGCGCAGCGTCAGCAAATCTCCCGTGCCTAAGATCGCCTTCATGTGCGCGGGCCCACAGGCGTCCTTGAACGCCGCAACCTCGTCGTACAGCGCGTTCCACTCGCCGTTGAATACGTGCGCGCGCGTAATCACGATGTCGATCTCGCTCGCTCCTGCCGCCACACTGCGCCGAATCTCTTCCACGCGCGTCTCGAGCGGAGCCAGTCCAGCCGGGAAGCCCGTGCTTACAGCAGCCACAGGAATCCCCGAACCCTCCAGCGCCTTCACTGCCGTCTCCACAAACGCGTGATACACGCACACCGCGCCAACATGCAGATTCAGCTCTTCAATCTTCAGAGCCTTCACCAAGTGGTCCTGCAGCGGTCGCCGCGCCTTCGCGCACAGCCGCTTCACGCGTTCGGCCGAATCATCGCCCGACAGCGTCGTCAGGTCCATGCATGCGATCGCGCGCAGCAGCCACGCCGCCTGCCAATCCTTCTTCACGCTGCGCCGCGTACCAATGGTCGCGGCCCGCCGCTCCACCGCACTCGTGTTCACGCGGACCTCTTCTACCCAGTCCAGGTTTAGCGCCATGCGCCGGTTCGGCGTCAGCTCCCGCCCATGCAGCGTGACGGGCACCGGTGCGCGCACCCCAGCCTCAACTTTGCGGCTCAATTCACCCTCTTGTACAGCCATTGGAGTTCTCCCCAGCAAAAACAGTCCGGCCCGCCGCTAATTCGGGCAGGCCGCAAAAGGAACTTCATTTGAAGTGTATACCTGAGGCTCCAGCTACCGGGTCCCCGGCGTGCGGTCTTGGCACGCTGGGGTGGTCGCTACCGCATTCGGTTGGGTAAATCCACGCCGGCGAGCCCCGAGGCCATCTTCTTGGGATCGGACTCGATCGCTCTTGGAGGAAGACTCTTCAGGAAGATCACCCTGGATTCGTCACAGACGTGTTTTCTTTCGTGAACGAACAGTCCTTCTTCACTGTTACTGGATGCGACTGTTATCACGCACACAGGGCAAATGGAATCGTAAGTTCCATCACGATTCTTTCGGTGTGCAAATCCTTGGATCAAAGCAGAAGAATGGGGGCTCATAGCAGTGTGTCTCCCAGACGCAGCGTTGAAAGAACAAACATAATATCCCATGTTCAGGCTATTTTCTGTTTGCCATCGAACATCACAGCCTGTTGGCTGCCCCGTTGCTTGGCAGGGCCATAGAATGCAGGTCATCCGCCGCGCGCCTTTTATAGAGTTTCCCAGTGCGTCCTTGGTCACGCGATAGCAGTCGCAGGCCGCCTGCTCAAGCGTCTTGCGCGAAACAATCGTCACCTTGCCGCGCCGATACTCGATCAGCCCTCGCCGCTGCAGTGATCCCGCCACCAGCGTCACAGTCGTTCGCCGGGTTCCCAGCATGTCGGCCAGGAATTCCTGCGTGATGTGCATGGTGTCTCCCTCGGCGCGATCACGTGTCATCAACAGCCAGCGCGCTAGCCGGGACTCCGCATCGTGCAGCTTGTTGCACGCCGCAATCTGTCCCGTTGTCACGGCTTGCTGCTGCACAAACTCCAGCACCGCTGTGCGCAGTTCGGCGTTCTCCTGGAACTTCGTCCGCAGGTCTTCCAGCCGCACGCGCAGTGCGCTGGCTTCCATCTGAATAAAGCACTGTGCCGGCAGAGGCGTCGGCCCCAGGATGTGCATCACGCCCACCATGCCTTCGCAGCCGATCAGTGCCACCTCGGCCGTGCCGCCTTCCGGCATCATCACCACCACGGACGCAATCCCCGAAGTCAAAAAGTACGCATACTGCGGCATCTGGCTCTGCTCGTGCAACATCGTTCGCAGCGGCAGCAGGATATGCTTGCCCATGCCCACAAGGTTGTTGCGCAAATCCTCGGAAAGTGAATCCAGAAGCAGGTTCCCGGTTACAGCCACAATACTCCCTTCACCCTTCGTTTGCAGGGACACGTCGAGGCGATCTTCTTGATAAAGAAGCTCTAAGTCCGCACAGGTCCCTGTGGGCGGAATATAAGCCCAGATCGCAATTGCTTATGTTCGGTGGGAGCACTTATGCAGCGCTCGATAGAAAAATGCCAGCGAATTGCAATTTTTGCGCGGGCTCACCGGAGGCCCTCGGCTCCAGCCATGGTGCTGGCAGCACGTTCCTGGCTCGTCGAACGTGGAGGCGAGCGCCATCTGGCATCGCCGGTATTTCGCGCTCAAGACTTGCCCGAACTCAACTTCGCAACACGGTGACCATGTCAGCCTGCGGGCCTTTTTCGCCCTGGATGACGTCGTAGGTCACTTTGTCGCCTTCCTTCAGGCCCTTGTAGCCGTCCTTCTGGATCGCGGTATAGTGCACAAAGACGTCGCTGTCTCCGTCGCGGCCCAGAAAACCGTACCCCTTGGCATTATTGAACCACCGAACCACTCCTTCACGCTGTGCCATTCTGACCTCACCTCGAACAATGGGGTTTGAATCGCATGTTGTCTGCTACGAGACCCCGCTATAACCTATGCCGCCCTCACCGCAAGTTCCGTCTGATATCTGACATTTACCGCATTCCCGCGCCTTACCATCGCCCCACTGCTTGCCAGCGCGCCAGTTCTTCTCCATCATTCCCTCAGCTGTTTCATCGCGAAAATTCGGTCCTCCTAACCTGATGCCCACCAATTCCGCTCCTCTCCTGCCCGCCCCTCTGTCTTTCGACGAACGCCGCGCCCTGGGTCTGCATGCCCGCCGCCAGCTCGCCCGCAAGGCGCACGCTGCCTTCAATCTCGCTGCCTGTCCCGCCGCTCCGCTCGATCTCGTCTTCGCCGTCGAGAGCACCCGCGTCCAGTCGCTGCTCCCCGTCAAGCACCAGCGCATGGCCGCTTCGCCCTTCGGCTT
>Ga0206804_10137_pt2 | contig 21547 bp, 17 predicted proteins | sample Alteio_BWOrgCont_62_FD_152888 | JGI IMG/M metagenome (GOLD analysis project Ga0206804, IMG submission 152888) | Enriched cells from forest soil in Barre Woods Harvard Forest LTER site, Petersham, Massachusetts, United States -... | ecosystem: Environmental > Terrestrial > Soil > Temperate forest >... | reverse complement strand
CATCAACCGCGCCTTCCGCGAGTCTTATCGCGAAGGTGGACGTGATGAATCCCTCACTACGTCAAGTTTTGCCCCAGCCGTCGACGTCTACGAAGACGAGCACAACGTCACGTTGAAGATCGAAGTCCCGGGCGTCGACGAGAAGGACATCAACGTCGACCTCGAGAACAACACCCTCACCGTGCACGGCGAGCGCAAGATCGAGAAAGAAGAGAAGGAAGAGAACTACCGCCGTGTGGAGCGCGAGTACGGCAGCTTCACCCGCACCTTCAATCTGCCCATCACCGTGGATTCCGAGAAAGTCTCGGCAACCTACGACAAGGGCGTGTTGAAGGTCACTCTGCCCAAAAAGGCAGAAGCCAAGCCCAAGCAGATCAAGGTCAACGTGGGCGGGACCAAAATGGAGAACGAGAAGACCATCGAAGCCAAAGGCCCCAGCAAAGCCGCGTAAGCCGAAAATACTTATGTGGGGACAGCCGCCCTCGGCTGTCCGACTGGGCGAAGCCCGGTCTACAATCTACGGGAGGCGGCAGAAACTGGCTGCCTCCCGTTTCGTTGTAGCGCTGGCGTCCCGCAGGCCGTCGTAATCGGAAGTACAAAATTTGAAACAGGAGTCTCCCATGGCCATCCGTTGGGATAAATTCACCGTAAAAGCGCAGGAAGCCGTCCAGCGCGCGAACGACCTTGCCTCCGAGCACGGCAATCCCGAGCTTCTGCCCATCCACCTGCTCGCCGCCCTGCTCGAAGATAAAGAAGGCATCGTCGCGCCCGTGCTCGAAAAAATTGGCATCGGTCCGCAAGCAGTTCTCAGCGACCTCTATCGCGAGATCGAAAAGCTCCCCAAAGTCTCCGGAGAAGCGGCGCAGGCCGCACTCTCGAACGCCACCAACAAACTGCTCGAGCAAGCCTTCAAAGAGGCTGCGAACTTCAAGGATGAATACGTTTCCACGGAACATCTGCTGCTGGCCATCACGCACCTCAAGCAGGACGCGGCCCAGCAGATTCTCGCCCGTCACGGCGCCACGCACGACGCAATTCTGAAAGCACTCACCGCCGTCCGCGGTTCGCAGAAAGTCACTGACCAGAATCCTGAAGCCAAGTACCAGGCGCTAGAACGCTACGCCCGAGATCTGACTGAACAAGCCCGCCGTGGCAAGCTTGACCCTGTAATCGGCCGCGACGAAGAAATCCGCCGCGTGGTCCAGGTTCTCTCCCGTCGCACGAAGAACAACCCCGTGCTAATCGGCGAGCCCGGCGTAGGTAAAACCGCCATCGTCGAAGGCCTCGCCCAGCGCATCATCTCAGGCGATGTGCCCGAAGTGCTCAAGAACAAACGCGTGGTCGCACTCGACCTTGGAGCCATGCTGGCCGGAGCCAAGTATCGCGGAGAGTTCGAAGACCGCCTCAAAGCCGTCTTGAAAGAAATCGAAGATTCGCAGGGTCAGGTCATTCTTTTCATCGACGAACTGCACACGCTGGTCGGCGCCGGAGCCGCTGAGGGGGCGATCGATGCCTCCAATATGCTCAAGCCCGCGCTGGCGCGAGGCGAGCTGCGAGCCATTGGCGCCACCACGCTCAACGAATACCGCAAATACATCGAAAAAGACGCCGCTCTCGAACGCCGATTCCAGATTGTTTTCGTCGGCGAGCCCAACGTCGAGGACACCGTCGCGATTCTGCGCGGCCTGAAGGAGAAATACGAAGTGCATCACGGCGTGCGTATCAAAGACTCGGCCATCGTCGCGGCCGCCACGCTTTCGCATCGCTACATCTCCGACCGCTTCCTGCCCGACAAAGCCATCGACCTCGTCGACGAAGCCGCCGCCTCGATTCGCATCCAGATTGATTCGCTTCCCACCGACATCGATCAGCTCGAACGCCGCGCCACTCAACTCGAAATCGAGAAGCAGGCGCTGAAGAAGGAAGACGACTCGAACTCCCGCGAGCGTCTATCCGTGATCGAGAAAGAACTCGCCGGCATCCGCGAGAAATCCAACATCCTCAAAGCCAATTGGAAAAAAGAAAAAGATCTGATCGCACGGTCCCGCGAGCTGAAAGAAAAGATCGAGAAGCTCAAGATCGAAGAGCAGGCAGAAGAGCGAAAAGGCAACCTGCAACGTGTCGCCGAAATCCGTTACGGATTGTTGCGGCAGGCCGAAGAAGAGTTAAAGCAACTGTCGGCCAAAATCGACAACAAAGCCGCGGGCGCGCCGCGTATGCTCAAAGAGGAAGTAGACGAAGAAGACATCGCCCGCATCGTCTCCAAGTGGACCGGCATCCCCGTCTCGAAAATGCTGGAAGGCGAAGTGAAGAAGCTGGTCACCATGGAAGACCGGCTGCGCCACCGCGTCATCGGCCAGGACCAGGCTCTCGAGCGCGTCTCGAACGCCATCCGCCGCTCCCGTGCCGGGCTGAGCGATCCCAAGCGTCCGATCGGTTCGTTTATTTTTCTCGGTCCAACGGGAGTCGGCAAAACTGAACTCGCCCGCGCTCTCGCCGAATTTCTCTTCGATGACGAGCGGGCCCTGCTCCGCATCGACATGTCCGAATACATGGAGAAGCATTCTGTTGCCCGCTTGATTGGCGCCCCTCCGGGCTACGTTGGCTATGAAGAAGGCGGCCAGCTCACCGAACAGGTGCGCCGCCGACCCTACGCGGTAGTGCTGTTCGATGAAATCGAAAAGGCCCATCCCGACGTCTTCAACGTCCTGCTGCAGGTGATGGACGACGGCCGCCTCACCGACGGCAAAGGCCGCGTCGTAGATTTCAAAAACACGATTCTGATCATGACCTCGAACATCGGGTCGAGTTATCTGCAAGCCGACCACGTGCAGACGCCGGAAGAGTTTGAGAAAGCCAGCGAGCAGGTCCTGAACGCCTTGCACGGCCACTTCCGCCCCGAGTTTCTGAACCGCGTCGACGACATCATCGTCTTCGCTCCCCTCGGGAAGGAGCAGTTGGTCAAGATCATTGAGCTGCGCCTCGAAGATGTGCGACGTCTGCTCGCAGATCGCAAGATCTCGATCGAGCTCTCCGACGCTGCCAAGGACATGCTCTTCACCCAGGGCTACGACCCGAACTTCGGCGCCCGTCCGCTAAAGCGCGCCATCCAGAAGCTGGTTCAGGATCCGCTGGCTATGAAGATTTTGGACGGAGAGATCCTGCACGGCGACCACGTCGTAGTCGATGCCGACAAGAAAGCCGCCAAGATGAAATTCGAAGTCAGCAAGCGCGTGGGAGAGAAAGAGCCGGCAAGAGCGAAGCGCTAGAACCAAATTGGAATGTCCTCCCGAGCGAAGCGAGGGACCTTGGTTTCCGCTTGTGGCATCTGTCTTATCGATGCGAACAAGAACCAAGATCCCCCGCTCCGCTCGGGATGACAAACATTTCTTAGAGGCGTTGTCCTACTTTCGCGCAAAAGCCTCGATCAGCTCGGGCGACGCAACCAGGTACCACGCGATCACGACTCGCACCATGATCTGAGTGCCGTAAAACCAGAAGCGCCAAGTCAAATCCTTCGCCGCCGCGGAAACTGCCGGCACCGATCCCGCAATCCCGATCACCATGAGCAGAATCGCGCACAAGCGCGCCCAATTCCGCAGCCGGTAAAGACCCCAGCCAACTAATGCCCACCCTGCGCCCACAGATATGGCCGTCTGTGGTCCGGTCAGCTCTCGCCCATACGTGATCCCCGATCCCAACGTCGTTGAAAACGTGCCAGGCGCAACCAGTTCAATGATGCCGATCGTGGCCAGATATCCTGCAACCAGAAAAAACAGAGCTGCGATCACCGTGACGCTGGCAGGTCGTTCCACATCGACGAGAGTACCGCAATTCCGAATGAGAAATGCAGATCAGGTCTGTGGCACACTAGATTCATGCCCAGCCTCACTCTCGGCGACTTCGAACTAAGCATCTTCTCCGACGGCACTTACCCACTCGACGGCGGCGCGTTTTTCGGCGTCGTTCCCAAGGTGATGTGGTCGCGCAAAGTGACCGCCGACGAAAGGAATTACGTTCAGGCCGGGCTCAACTCCCTGCTCATCCGCACCGGCAAGCAAACGGTGCTGGTCGAAACCGGCATGGGCAACAAGCTGTCAGAGCGCATGATCAAATTCTACGGCCAGCCTGCAAAGCTGCTCACAAATCTCAGCGCTGGCGGGGTCGCTCCCGACGACATCGACATCGTCATCAACACGCATCTTCATTTCGACCACTGCGGATGGAACACGGTCCATGGCAAAGACGGCAAGATCGCCCCAACGTTTCCGCGCGCCAAATATTACGCGCCGGAAGGCGAATGGAAATACGCTCGCCGTCCCAGCGAACGCGACGCCATCAGCTACATCCCCGAAAACTACGACCCGCTAGTCCAGAGCGGCCAGATGACGCTGCTCAAAGGCGGCGAAGAAATCGTCCCTGGCATCTCGGTCAGAACCTTCCCCGGTCACACCGCCCACATGCAAGCCGTAATCGTCGAGAGCGGACGCCGCACAGCCTGCTACACTTCCGACCTCATCCCCACCACGACACACATCGACATCACCTGGGGCATGTCCTTCGATCTCTACCCCCTGCAGACTCTTGAGAGCAAGAAGCAGTACTACGCGAAGGCGATTCCAGAAAAATGGTTGACGGTCTTCACCCACGATCCCAAGGTGCCGTGGGCTTATGTGGAGAAAGATGAGTCGGGGAAAATGTTGGCGTGCCCGGTATAAACCTGCTAACGGGGCAATGACAAATCTTTACAGCCGGCGCGATCCGTTCTTGCTTAAAGTTGTGGACGGCAACTTTGGGTCAGTCATTCGCATCTGGATTAGGTCACGCGGGTGACTTGGGGCGCGCAATCGTGCTCCTCATTCCAAAAATCAATAGGAGCGAGGTTTACTATGAAGAGACTTCTAACGGTCGGTGGGATCTGCGGAGCCTTCCTTCTGGGTGGGGCGATCGCCGCTTACGCCCAGGACGACCACGAGCATCACGATGAGGCGCGGAAGGACGAGCACCACGAGCAGCGCGCAGAAGAACGGCGCCGCATTGATGACGAACACTTCCGCTCACATTTTGGCCACGATCACCATTTCGCCATCCGGCACGTCACTATTGTCGGTGGTAGGCCGCACTTCGCCTACGGCGGCTACAACTTCGAAATTGTCGACGCATGGCCGCATGGATGGTCTTACAACGACAATACCTACATCGACTTCGTTGACGGCGGATATTATCTATTCAACCTAAGGCATCCGGGGGTTCGGATCGCTGTGACCGTGCTCTGACGTTTCCGGAGATAGTGCGATTTAGAGCGGGCGACTCTCAACCTTCGCGGACGAGAGCGCCCGCCTCACACAATCTTGCTTCGAAGAATTCCTCGACACGCCCCAGGATTTCCACCGCGCTCTTCGACTCGTAGATCGCCTTGCGCAGCCCCGCTCCACCAGGAACGCCGTGTGTGAACCACGACGCGAACTGCTTCATCTTCCCGACGGCGTCCGGCAGTTCCTCTTCAATCAGCATCTGGAAGTAAGTGCGGATCATCTGGTAACGGTCGGCTTCGCTCGGCTCGTCATAGGTGTTGGGAGATGCCGAGTTTTCCATTCCCGCGCAATACTGCTGAATTTGCCGGAAGATCCACGGATTCGACGGTGCAGTCCGTCCAATCATCACCGCGTCGCAGCCAGTCTGCGCGGCCATGGCGCATGCATCCTCAGGCGTGCGGATATCGCCATTCCCAATCACCGGAATCTTCACCGCGTCTTTGATCGCCGCAATCCACTCCCAGCGGGCATTTCCGCTATACCCTTGTTCTCGAGTCCGCGCATGCAACGCGACTGCAGCCAGCCCGCACGATTCCGCCATGCGCGCCAGTTCTACGCAAACGATTTCGTCATCATTCCATCCCGCGCGAAATTTCACCGTAAAGGGAACCTTGACCGCAGCACGCACCGCCTCAAAGATGCGCCCAATCGCCGGCAGATCGCGCAGCAGCCCGGAGCCCCCGTTGCACTTCACAACTTTCTTCGCCGGACACCCCAGGTTCAAGTCGACCAGGTCGAAGCCAAGACCTTCGACCATGCGCGCCGCCTCCGCCATCACTTGCGGATTGCTGCCAAAAAGCTGTGCTGAAATTGGATGCTCGTCTTCATAGAAATGAAGATAGCGTTTAGCCTTCTCGTCCTTCTTGCGGAGCACGCCATCAGCCGAGGTGAACTCGGTCATGATCAGCCCACATCCGCCCAAGTTGCGGATGAACCGCCGGAAAACCGTGTCAGTAACACCGGCCATCGGCGCCAGCACAGTTGCAGGAGCAATGTTGATGTTGCCGATGGACAGACTGGCGGGGACTGGCTTCAGAGCCTCTGCCCGGCGCACAACCGCACCCGCCCCACCCGAGTTGTCCCAGGACTTGCGCACAGATCTATTCTACTTTGCCCCTGTCTACTTGCCCTTGCAAAACTAAGCCCCCGCCTGACGGCGAGGGCTCAATTTCAGGTGTATCCGCGGTAATCCGCAGCGAAGAAGTTAGTTTTTCGACGGCTCGGCGGCCTTAGCTGCAGCAGGCGCGTTCTTGGCGTACTTGCGGCGGAAGCGTTCGACGCGTCCAGCCGTATCCATCAGCTTCTGCTTGCCGGTGAAGAAAGGATGGCAGGCCGAGCAGATTTCTACGCTGATATCACCCTTATGAGTGGACCGGGTAACAAACGCATTGCCGCACGCGCAATGCACGCGCACTTCGTTATAAGCGGGATGAATAGCGGGTTTCATATAGGTTCAGACCTCGGCACGAATCCTTAGATTCTACCGGATTGCCCTTGGATTCAGCAATCCGGACCCAGCAATCTCAGGCTCTCAGCCGTCAGCTATCAGCCAAGCCAAACCGTGTTCGTTCAAAAAGCTGATAGCTGACAGCTCCTAGAACCGAAACTGGTACGAAACCTTCACAAAGAACTGCCGGCTGTCGTTCATATAACCCTTAGCGGTGTAGAGTCCCGCCAGGCCTTCGGGGCCGGGCGTAAACTCGTGGTCCAGATTTTGCAAATCGCTGTTGTAGCCCACATAAATCGCGGTCCCCGGATGCACGAGGTAAGTGAGCAAAACATCGGCGTTGAACTCCTTCTCGGTCGGCAGGTATGTATACGGGTAAAACGTGTTGCCCGGCGTGTTCGCCAGAACGGAGTTGTACTGCAGAATCACGCGCAACGAAAGCTGCGGAGTAAACTGCCAGTTCCACTTGCTGCGCACAATGTGATTGTTGAAAATGCCTTTCCCGATCGAGACGCCCGGTGGCGCTTGTAAGAGCGCAGATAAGTATTCGCTCTCCGTCGCCCGCAAGCGCTCAAACAAATAAGTATTTTCAATCTTCAACGGCTTGACCGGACGGAAGATCAACGTGGCACCTCCCGTATCGAACCGCGAGAGAAGAGACTGCGGCAGCGCGTTCGCAGCCGGCACGAAGTTTGCCCCGTCTCCCCAATAATAGTTCGCGCCCACCGTCACCTTCGGAAAATATCCAGTCTGGAACGAAGCCCCGCTGCGGTGTTCGTGGTAGTCCTGATTCTGGCCCACGGCTAGACCGAGAAAGAGAAAATCCTGCGGCCGCAATCGTTCTCGCAACTCCTGGTAAGGAAGCAGATAGATTGCCGTCTGTCCGCGTCCTTGAATTGCCAGGTAAGGATCGTAAAATGTGTCGAGCCGGTTGCCTTCATGATCAAACACGTAACGCTGGTTCAACGAAGGTCCCCAATCCACGATCCAGCCCTTCTTCGGGCGGAAACGGTAGTCAATAATCTGGTAGAGATCGCGAATGTCCACGCGGTTCACGAATCCGGGCACGGTCACGAACCCCGGACTGACGTCGTCGTAAATGCCCTCGTAAGAGAAGTGCAGTCCATTGCGCTTCAGATCCAGTTTGTCCGCCGGGCCCGCATAATAGTTGCCGTTGCCGGCATTGCCCGAGCTGAATGGAAACAGGTTGTACTCGCAGGTAGTTTCCGGATTGCCGGTCGGCGAAAAGTACGCATTGAGCCCCTGCAGGTTGCTCGAACTTACCACCCCCTGACCTTCCAAAGTCCAGTTGGCGTTGAATTTCAAACGCGTGTCCACGCCGCCGACACGGTTGAATTCACCTGTCGCGGGACATTCCCAATTTGTGTAAACCGCGCCCACAGTCGACTGTTTGAAGATGTCCCGGCTCACCCGCGCAATAGTAAAGTACGACCGGATGCCAGAGAGACTGTCCGAACAAAGAGGCGACGTATCCGGGCAGTAGCTTGGCACCGCCAGCCCCGGTGCGCGGTCATCGGTCGCCATCAGCCCTACCGAATACGGCCCTTCTTTTCCCGTCAGCCTGATGCCCGCCGAAAGGTCCTGAATATTGCGCGTGAAAAACAAATCGAACGGCGTGCGGAAGTAGTCCTCGTTCTCCAGAAAGAACGGCCGCTTCTCCGGAAAATACACTTCGAACCGCTGATTCACCGTGATTTGCGGATCCTCCGACTCCACCTGGCTGAAGTCGGGATTCGCCGTCAGGTCCAGCACAAAGTGGTCATGGATCACGAATTTCGCATCCATGCCCACCTGCCCCTGTGCCTCCGCATTCTGAAAATACGGATTGTAGGGATCGCGAGTGTCCAGGGCCCGGAAGCCGCGCATGATTCCATAAGGAATCAACTCGATATCGCGCCCCGGCGAGATTCCCTCCAGTCCATACAACGTCGCAGCCTGCCCCAGCCGCCCTTCCACCCTGGACGAAATCTCCGGCCAGAACGAATCCTCATTCTTGCGAACGATTCCCCGATACAGAATGATTCCCCACTCCTGCTGTTTCGTCGCCGGAAAGCGCAAACTCTTGAAGGGAATTGCTATCCACACCACATAGCCGCGGCTGGTTACCTTGCCCTTCGAATCCCACACCGTGTCCCACGAAATGTCCCAATTGCCGCCGGTCTCGTCCCGTGACGCCTCGGTATAGATCGCATCCCACTGCACGCCTAGTGGCGTGGTCTGAAATTCATACGCGCGACGACGGTCATGAAAGGTGTCGAACATGACTGCGACTTCATCGTCATCCCCAATGTCCTCGCGCCGCGACATTCGCGCCCGCACCTTCTTCGGGTCGTCGAAACACACAAATACGACGTACAGATTCTTCTGGTCGTAGCCCAGATAGGCCGCGGTTTCTTCTGAAGCTTTCTCCCCGTCGTGAGGGTTGCGTTGCACGAAACCCGTCACCTTCGCCATCTGCAGGGCGATCTCGCCCTCGGGTTTCATGCCGAGGAAGTCTTCGAGCGCGGGCGCGCGGCTCAAACGCGGAATCGTCAGTGCCGGGGGAGCAAGCGCGTGGCCAGACGGTGGCACTTGCTGACTCCGGGTGACGGGTTCGGTCAACTGAACCGATGGCGGCGCAGTTGGCTGAGGATTTTGTCCAGCAGTGTCTTGGGGCGCGCCCCGCGCACACTCCACCATTCCCGGCAGAGTCAGCACCCCGGCCAGCAGAAACCCCAGAAACCTTTGGAATGAAAAGCCCCGAATTCGCCCCGAACGCAAAGTGCCCTCGGTTCCCCGCCTCGAACGAGGAATTCAGCAAGATACACCATGAGCACGCCTTCAAGAAAAGAAAGGCGCTGCTCTAAGGTTTACCGAACAGTGTCAGCGCTGGGTTGTAAAAGGCTGGCAGGCGGACGATTACCGAGACACACACGGGAAAATCCACTTTGACTTGCGCTTCTTCGTGCCTTCGTTGTGGACTCAGAACAATGAACTCTGCCGTCGGCTCGGCGCAATCCCAAAATGGTCATAGGCCAGCTGCGTCGCCACGCGCCCGCGTGGAGTGCGGTTCAAGAACCCAATCTGCATCAGGAACGGCTCGTAGATCTCTTCAATCGCGTCCGGCTCTTCAGCCAGCACTGCCGCCAGCGTATTCACACCCACCGGCCCACCCTGATATTTCTCGATAATCGTCAGCAGCAAACGCCGGTCCACTTCGTCGAACCCGTATTTATCCACTTCCAGCATCTGCAGCGCCGCCTGCGCCGTGGGCAAGTCGATCTTGCCCGCTCCGCGCACCTGCGCGTAATCACGAACCCGCCGCAACAACCGGTTCGCAATGCGCGGCGTCCCCCGCGACCTGCTGGCAATCTCGATCGCTCCCGCGCCGTCAACTTCGACTCCCAGAATCTCCGCCGACCGCTCCACGATCACGCGCAACTCTTCGGGAGTATAAAACTCCAGCCGCAACACGATCCCAAATCGCGACCGCAGCGGAGCCGAAATCAGTCCCGCCCGCGTAGTCGCCCCCACAAACGTAAACGGCTTCACTTCCAGCGTGTGCGTGCGCGCCGAAGGCCCCTGCCCAATAATGATGTCGAGCTTGTAGTCTTCGAGCGCCGAATAAAGCAGCTCTTCCAACACCGGCTGCAACCGGTGAATCTCATCGATGAACAGCACTTGCTTGTCCTGCATGTTGGTGATGATCGCCGTCAGGTCACCCTTGATCTGCAGCAGCGGCGCAGCGGTCGGCTGGAAGTGCACGCCCAGTTCGTTAGCAATGATGTTCGCCAGCGTAGTCTTCCCCAGCCCCGGAGGTCCATACAGCAACACATGGTCCATGGCCTCGCCGCGCGACTTCGCCGCCTCAATCGCCACCGCCAGATTTTCTTTGACCTTGGTCTGTCCGATAAACTCGCCCAGCCGTTGCGGCCGCAGCTTGAGCTCAAACGAGGAATCATCTTCCACGGGCGCGGCTGAAACCAGCCGCTCAGGACTGTAATTCAGGTTGGGATTGTTTCTAGCAGTAGCCACTCGCCGGATAGTACCACGAACCATCTGGGGACGGAGGCCACAGAAACGATGGGGACGGTCGCCTCGAGAGCCTTCCCCGAGTGAAGCCGAGGGGTCCAGCCGACCGCAGCGAGGCTTCTTCTTACTTACTTGGGATACCAGTCGAGCACCCGCACCTCAATTCCAGTCCCTTCCAATCCATTTTGAAACACAGCGAGATCTGACCCGCGATAGTGATAAGGAATGACAATCTTCGGATGAAATGCCTTCACCGCGTCCGCAGCCTCTTCCGGCGGCATGGTGTAAGGCAGATTCATACACACGAACGCCACATCAATGTTCTTAAGCGCCCGCATCTCAGGAATGCCCTCGGTGTCACCGGAAAAATAAAAGCGCTTCCCGCCATATGTAAGCACGTAGCCGTTGCCCCGTCCTTTGTCGTGAAAGAATTTTCCCGGAGCAGGGCCGCGCTTCAGGTTGTAGGCGGCGATAGCCTCAATCGTCCATCCCTGCCAGTTCTTTGTTTCTCCATTGGCAATAGGCTTCGCGCTGGTGACAGTCGCAACCACAGCCGGCGCGGCCAGAATCTCCGTCTCCGCCTTGCTGATCTCCTTAATCGAATCCGGATCCATGTGGTCACCATGAATGTCGGTGATCAGAATGAGGTCTGCCTTCAGAAGCCCCGTCAATTTCGCGGGTTTCGCGGGATCAAGATAGATGACCTTCCCGCCCGCCTCAATCAGCGTACTGGCGTGGTATATCGGCGTGATTTTCACCGGCCCAGCCGACGTGGAAAATACCTGCGTCTCGGCAGCACGCGCAAGGGTCGTCACAGCAATAACAGAGCACAGAAGAATCGGAAGCAGTTTCATGGGTAACCTCGTTCCCTCCACATTGTCATCCTGAGCGAAGCATGAGCGCCTGAAAGGCGGTCATGCGCAGTCGAAGGACCCCTACAGCTCCAACCGCGCCCAGCGATCTCAAGCCGTTTCTTCCGTGCAGCGCGCCGTCTACTCTTCCTCTTCCTTCACCTCACCCCGCGCTGCCTTGGCCTTCTCAATAATCTTCTCCTGCAACTGTCCCGGCACCGTATCGTAGTGATGCATCTCCATGTTGAAACTACCGCGCCCCTGCGTCATCGAAGTCAAATCCACGCCGTAGGTCAGCATCTCCGCCATCGGCACTTCGGCCTTCACCACTGTGTTGCCGCCCTTGTTGTCCATGCCCTGGATGCGTCCCCGCCGGCTGTTCAAATCGCCCATGATCGAACCCGCAAACTCGTCCGGCACCGTGATTTCGACCACCATGACCGGCTCCAGCAGCGTGGGCTTGGCCACTTCCATCGCCTTCTTGAACGCGATGCGCCCCGCCATCTGAAACGACAAATCATTCGAGTCGACATCGTGATACGACCCGTCATACAGAATCACCCGGAAGTCCACCACAGGAAAGCCAGCCAGATACCCGCGCGCAGCCGCGTCCTTGATTCCTTTTTCCACCGCAGGAATAAAGTTCTTCGGAATCGCGCCCCCGAAAATATCGTTCACAAACTCAAACTGTCCGCCGCGCGGCATAGGCTCCATCTTGATTTTGCAATCGCCGTATTGCCCGTGCCCGCCGGTCTGTTTCTTGTGCCGTCCCTGCACGTCGGCCTTGGCGCGAATGGTCTCGCGGTAAGGCACCTTGGGCGCCTTCAAAACCACCTCCGTGTGATACCTCTTCTTCAGTTTCGAAACGATCACTTCAATATGCTGCTGCCCAGTCCCTGCGATGAGAAACTCCTTGGTCTGCGGATCGCGGAAGAATCGCAACATCGCATCTTCTTCCATCAGCTTGTGGATCCCCGGCCCCAGCTTGTCTTCATCCGCGCGGCTCTTGGGCTCAATGGCAAACGTGATCGCCGGCTCCGGCAGCTTCACTCGCGGATACTGAATCGGCGCAGCTTTGTCCCCCAAAGTGTCGCCAGTAAGCGTGTCCTTCAACTTCGCGACAGCGCCGATGTCTCCGGCATGCAACTCCGTAACCGGCACCGCCGCCTTCCCTTGCATGATGGAAATATGCGACAGCTTCTCCGCCGATCCCCGAGAAAAGTTCTGCACTGTCGCCTCATTCTTCAGGATGCCCGAAAAAACTTTGAAGTATGAAATCCTCCCCGCAAACGCGTCCGAAATCGTCTTGAACACATAAAGTGAAACCGGCTCCGCATCCGTCTCATGCCGTTTCGGCGCATCTCCATTCCCCGAAGACGCCGGTTCGCCCTGTACCCACTCATGCTCCGAAGGCGCCGGAGTGTAGTCCACAATAAAATCCATCACCCGGTCCGCCCCAATGTTTCCCAGCCCAGAAGCAAAAACGACAGGAAAGAGTTTGTCCTCACGAATCGCGTTATGCAGCGCCGGAATCAAGTCTTCCTCGGGAATGGTCCCCTTCTCGAAGAATTCTTCCATCAACTTGTCGTCGCCCTCAGCCACCAGTTCCACCAGTTGCTCGTGCGATTCCTGCACTTGCGCCCTCATATTGGCCGGGATATCCGTTTCCTTGCCTTTTCCATTCCCACCCAACTCGTACGTGTAAGCCTTCATGCGCACCAGGTCGACCACGCCGCTCAAATTCTTCTCGCTCCCGATCGGCAGCTCGATCGGAATCACGTTCCTTCCAAACGCATTGATCAGCGACTCCAGCACGCGCTCCGCATTCGCCCGGTCGCGGTCCATGCGGTTCACTACAATCAGCCGCGGCGTCTTGTACTCCTCGCAATCTTTCCACACCCGCTGCGTCACCACTTCCACGCCAGCCACTCCGTCCACGACCACAATCGCCGCATCCACCACCGGCAGCACCATACGCGCTTCGTGGACGAACATGTTGAACCCCGGCGTATCAATCACGTTGATCTTCGTCTTGCCCCACTCCACATAAGCCGCCGCAGCGGCAATCGACATCTTCCGCGTGATCTCTTCCTCGTCGTGATCGGTAGTTGCCGACCCGTCGTCCACCCGTCCCAGCCGCGGCGTGGCCCCCGCCGTGTAAAGCATCGCCGAAAGCAGCGAGGTCTTCCCCGCATGCCCGTGCCCCACCATCGCAACATTACGAATGTTTTCTCCCGAATAGACTTTCACCAGTAGGCTCCTTCGCAGGCGTGGAAAGAGAGAAGGCCCAGAAATCAGAAATGAAGAACAGTGCAGTATACAGGCCAGCCCAACCTACCTGCCAAAACCTAGGATGCTACCACGCGCCCAGCAGACGCCTCAACCCGCCAGAACTTAATGTGGGGACAGCCGCCCCGGCTATCCGTCGAGCGGAGTTCGTGCAAAGCCCCAGCAGCCGTTGTATCATCCTCCTCATGCTGGGCAACCGCACCAACGACCAGTGGATCTCCCAATATTCCTCCAGCCATCAGAACCGCGTAAACCGCCTCTGCCACACCCTGGGCATCCCAACCATCCTGCTCTCGATCGCAATTTTTGTAGCCAGCATCTTCGTCCATCGCCTCTGGCCCTACGCCCTGGCCCTGTTTCTGCTGGGGTGGATTCTCCAATTCATCGGCCACGCCTTCGAAGGCAAGCCCCCGGAATTCTTCAGCGACTGGCGTTTCTTGTTCGTCGGCGTCCGCTGGTGGTGGGCCAAGATCCAAGGCAAAGCCTGAAGGGCCGTCGCAGGACTGTCATCCTGAGCGAAGCATGAACGCCTGAAAGGCGGTCATGCGCAGTCGAAGGATCCCTAGCATCTCTTCGGCATCCGCAGTTTCGCAGGGCTCTTCCACCACTCGCATCGGAGTTCTTTCGCCATCCTGGTGCGGACCTCATTCTTGCGTTCGTCAACCGCAAGTTGGTAAGCTTCAAACACCCGAGAGCCATGCATCGCCTAACCGCCAGATTGCTCGTATTCTTCGCGCTGGCGGGTAATCTTGTCCCGCTAGCGCTGGCGGCCGCACCTGCTCCGACGCATGCCTGTTGCCTCCGCAAAGCGCATCACTGCCATGACTCGGCGATTCCCGAATCCGATCAGCCGATCATCCGCGACGTCTCTTGCTGCAACCACGATTGCGTCCGGGCGACCATCTCAGCCCAATGGGCTCATCCCGAATCGCAAGCGGCAGCCTTTTTCCTGCAAGCCGTTAGTGCTCGCTTAGCCCCAACCCAACCGGCCCCCCCGGCCGGAGCTTCCGCAGAGTTTCAATCCACCCGCGCCCCTCCAGCCTGCTGACCTCCAGCCGCTTAATTTCGTTCGCTTAACGTTGCGTGCGTTCTTCGCCGGAACGTCTCGCTATCCGCCGCCAAAGCGAACGTAAGCTACGTACTGGCAAACCACCCCAGCCATATCGAGAGACTTATGAGACAAGTTGCTAGCTTGACAGCCGTGGTTTTGTTCCTGGGTACCGTGGCGCTCGCCACGATTTTCGGCTCCGTGCGCGGCATCGTTCACGATCCCCAGCACCGTCCCATTCAAGGCGCGCAGGTTACGCTGAAAGCTCAAAACTCCGACTGGACAACGACCCTGGACTCCGACGCTAATGGAGAATTTGACTTTAATTCCGTACCCATCGGAAATTACACGGTCACAGTCTCCTTGCCGTCCTTCCAGCCGACGCAACAAGCCGTGATCGTTCAGTCCGATACCAGTCCCGTGCTGCATTTCAGGCTGGCCGTCGCCAGCGTGAAGGAAACCGTCTCCGTCTCGGAAACCGCAGTGGAAGCGACCACGGAAAGCGTCACTCCCACGACAATGGTGAGCCGCATCGACATCCAGGAAACTCCCGGCGCCGACCGCACCAACGGCATGCAAATGATCACAGACTACGTGCCGGCCGCCTATGTGACGCACGACATGCTGCACATGCGAGGCGGCCACCAGGTCGAGTGGTTGATCGACGGCGTCCCCATCCCCAACACGAATATCGCTACCAATCTGGGTCCGCAGATAGATCCCAAGGACATCGACTATCTCGAGGTTCAGCGCGGCAGCTACGACGCCGACTATGGAGACCGCACCTACGGGATCTTCAACATCGCTCCGCGCACTGGTTTTGAACGCGACCGCGAATGCGATCTCCTGCTCAGCTCCGGAAATTTCTATCAGACGAATGACCAGCTCAGTTGCGGAGGACACACTGCACGCTTCGCCTACTACGCCAGCTTGAACGGAAATCGCAGCAATTACGGCCTTCAGACCCCCGTTCCGCAAGTCGTTCACGATGCCGACAACGGCTACGGAGGATTCGCTTCATTCATTTTCAATTCCAATTCCAAAAACCAGTTCCGGGTGGTCGGCTCCCTCCGCCAGGACTACTACCAGATCCCGATCGATCCCGATTCCAATTCAATCGGCAATCAGAACTATCCCAGCTACGGACTGCGCGACGCCGAGCGCGAGCCCGACGGCTACGTCACTTTCTCCTGGGTGCACACCTTCAATCCCAAAACGCTGCTGACCGTCTCTCCCTTTTATCACTACAACGGCGCCGACTATAAAGGCGGCCCCAACGACGTGCCTGTCATCTCCACCGTCAATCAGAATGCCAATTATGCCGGGATGCAGGCGACCGTCAGCGCAACCCTTGGAAAGAACGATCTTCAGGCCGGAGTCTACGGATTCGGCCAGCATCAGTACAACTACTTCGACAACGTATTCACCTGCACTCAAAACTGCACCGTGTTTGGCGAACCGCCGAATGGCCTGCCCAACTACCTCGCCTCTTCCATCGGCGTTAACGGAGGCGTCACCGCCCTCTTCATCAACGACAAATTCAAAGTCGCACCGTGGCTAACGTTGATCGCCGGTCTCCGCCAAACCGAATTCGATTCCTCCATTTCCGAGAGCGCGACCGATCCCCGCTTCGGCGTCGCCGTGAAAATCCCGCGGCTGAATTGGGTCTTCCGCGGATTCTACGGCTACTTCTATCAAGCCCCGCCACTCGTGACGGCCACCGGCGCACTCCTCGACTTGGCCAACAGCCAAAATTTCACCTTCGCTCCGCTGCATGGCGAGCGCGATATCGAGTGGCAGTTCGGCGTCACCATTCCGTTTCACGGCTGGAACCTCAGCGCCGATAATTACGAAACCCGCGCCGAGAACTGGCTCGACCACAACAACATCGGAGGCTCCAATCTCTTCTGGCCCATCACCTGGCAATACGCGCTGATTCAAGGCTTGGAACTCACTCTTCGCTCGCCTAACCTCTGGCACCGCAGCCAGTTTCACCTTGCTTATGCAAATCAAATCGCGCAGGCCACCTCGCCAATTACCGGCGGCTTGGTCTGTCCCGTTCCCGTAACCTCGGCCTGCGGACTCGACATTCCCCCCGGGCTTTCCCCCGTCGATCACGACCAGAGAAACACACTAAACGTCGGCTTCAACACCAACCTGCCCGGTCACGGCTATGCCTCAACCAATGTGTACTATGGCTCGGGTTTTACCAACGGATTGCCCGGCGTGCAGTATCCCGGCGACTATCTGCCGGGCCATACCACGTTTGATCTTGCCCTCGGAAAGACCTTCGCCGAGAACTACACCGTTTCAGTAACAGCTTTGAATGTGGCCAACCGCCGCGTACAGCTGGATAACAGCCTGACCTTCGGCGGATTTCACTGGAACGACCCACGGCAAATCTATGTAGAGTTTCGCTACCGCTTCCACTACTAACGCTGAAAGTGTCTGAATCATGTGGGGACGGCCGCCCTCGAGAGCCTGCCGCGAGCGAAGCCGAGGGGCCCGTCGTGCGAAGAAGAAGGATCGGAGATAATTGATCGGAGATAATAAAGACCGAATATGAAAAGCCCACGTAATTCATCGCAGCGTTTCGCATTGTTCTTGCTCTGCGCTTTGCTAATCTTTTCCGCCGCCTGCAACCGCACACCGTCGCAGCCCGCCGCCGCGAACTCTTCAGCGGCCAAGCGTTATTCCTTCAAGGGCAAAGTCATGTCGGTTGACAAGAACGCCAGAACGGCCAACATCGACAACGAACCCATCGCCGGCTTCATGGACCCGATGGTCATGCCCTACACCATCAAGCCGCCCGCCGCGCTCGATCAACTCCAGCCCGGCGACACCATCACCGCCGATGTCGTTGTTCGACCAGACAATGTTCAACCAGACAAGGTTCAACCGGACAACGCACAACCCGACAACGCCTATTGGCTCGAGAACGTCAAAGTCATCGCCCATTCGCAAACCCCAGCCGACAAGCCCACATCAAGCGTCCACATCCCGTCCCCCGGAGACCAGGTCCCGGATTTCCAGCTAGTCAACCAAAACGGCCAGCACACGTCGCTGCATCAGTATCGCGGCGAGACGTTGCTTCTCACTCTCATCTACACCCGTTGCCCGTTCCCCGATTTCTGCCCGCGCGTCAGCCGCGAGTTTGCCGCCGTCGATCGCCAGCTCCGCGCCGATCCCTCCCGCTACGGCAAAACTCACCTGCTCAGCATCAGCTTCGATCCCGCCCACGACACGCCCAAGGTTCTGCGCGCCTACGGCTTCTCCTGCGCCGCCACCAAAGACCCCACTCTCTTCACCCACTGGGAATTCTCCGCGATCCCGCAACTTGAACTGCACCAGTTTGCCGACTACTTCGCTCTCACCTACAACGAAGATGGTGGACTGATCACCCACTCCCTCAGCACCGCGGTCATCTCTCCCGATGGAAAGATTTACCGCTGGTATCACGGCACCGACTGGCAAGCCTCCGATTTGCTGCAAGACATCGCCGCCGCACGGTCCGCGAGTTGACTTCGCGTTCAGGAAGGGCACGACGTTCAGTCGCGCCGTTAAGTAATCTAGAATGTGTCCGCGCTTCAGCACCCGAGGGGCTCGGAACGAAACACGTCACTGATGAAAAGACCGCAAAGATTAAAAACGGAGAAGACAATGAAATACGTTCTGGTTCTACTCGCGACTATAGGCATCATCGCCTCCGCCCTGGCCCTGCGCGAACATTACCGCACCGAAGGCGACGCCCCCTGCAGCATCAACGAGCGCTGGGACTGCGGCATCGTCAATAAAAGCCCCTACGCCGTCGTGCAAGGCACGGGAATTCCGGTCGCCGTCATCGGCATCGCCGGATATCTTCTCCTCGGCGCCCTGGCCTGGCGCCGCGCCTACAGCCTGCTCCTGGCCGCAGCCCTCATAGGACTAGCCTTCTCCCTCTACCTCGCCCGCATCGAAGCTCACGTCCTCGGAGTCTGGTGCATCTACTGCGTAATCTCCCTGAGCGACATCTCGCTAATCACACTGCTGGCGCTAGGAACCACAGCCGGCTCGCTATTCGGCAGGTCCTCCGAACGCCCCAAATAAGTGGGAATCAAGAAGGCCCATGTGGGGAAGGGCGCGGCGCGAGCCGTGGGTAGAAAGCGAGGAAAGAACCAAGGCCCAAAGGGGCGTCAGATCGGGAAGGGCACGACTTCAGTCGGGCCGTAAACACGGCAATCACCTTCGGCTTTAGCCTCTGAGGTTCGCCTGATCTTGGGTGGCGCAGGCGCTTCCAGCGCACCGGAAAGGGCGGCGTCATCCCGAAGTCCCCGCGTTTTCTCCAGCGGGGCGAGGGATCTCCCGCTCCACGAACGCCGCACCCCGCAGCGATTTTGATTTCAGGAGGCGCCGCGCTCCCAGCACCGCGATCGACGAGGGTGGAGCAGGCCTTCAGGCCTGCGTCAACGACCACCAGGAAACGGCCAGGGCTTCAGCCCCTGAGGTACCTGAGCAAGCACGCCGCTGCTAAATATCCCGATTCTTCACATCCAGCCCACGGCGGACCAGGTCGCCCCTGCTATGAGTCAGCAGTCTCCACGCCTCCCTGTAACACTCGTAACAGTAGCTCTTTTTCTTTGTCGGCAACCCAACCGGACTCAGCATGATGCAGCCAATTCGCCTGACGCCCAGCACCAGCGACGCTGGTATCAGATACCACGCGCTGACCGGAATCACGTACGCGGCGAACAGGTCAATTTGCTCCAAAGTGTAGTCTTGCTTCTTTCCGTGGTTGGGCACGAGCTCACAGCAGTAGCCATCCCCACGCCGGTGGCTGGTGGACTTAACCTGCACCCGCAGAAAGTTCGGATGGTATTCGATTCCCACATCAAACGCTCTCGTGTCTCTCCAAGGCTTGCAAACCGCGAAACGCCGCCGCGCCGCCTCCGCCATGAATTGCAACTCCACCCACTCCCCGCGCTCTTTAAAACTTGTGAATCTCTCCCAATATTTCATCAGTACCTCATCTTCTTTCTCCGAAGCCAATCGATCTTCCCAAAGCGCCACGGACGCATGCGGTGACGTGGAAGAGCGGCGCTTCAGCGCCGCGTAAAGACCAAAAATGAATGGGCTTTAGCCCCTGAGTGGCTCGCTCGCTTCCAATCGCCAGACGCGTCATTCCCCTTGAAATCGCCACCGAGGCGAGTTCCGCGCAAAAGAAAGGGCGCGACCGAGAGGCCGCGCCTTTTTCGAAAATCTTTACCCTATGTATCTAGAATATCAACTGGGATGGGGTAAATGTGTTACCAAACCCAACTTTATATTCCCCTTCTTTCCTTCACCTTAGCCCCATTCGCGTAACTTCTACCTATTGACAAGATTCCGCCAGGATCGGGAAGGGCACGACTTCAGTCGTGCCGTAACCACGGCGATCACCTTCGGCTTTAGCCTCTGAGGTTCGCCCTTGATTTTGGGTGGCGCAACCAAGCGCAGCGATCAGGAGCCAGGCATCTCCGGCTAGCATTTTTACAATCTCACCAACCGGATAGGGCATAAGATAGCACTGTTCTCGAGGCTGGAAAGGAGACTTGTGCCCATGGGTCCAAGACCCCAGCCCGAGCCGCCGCCTACTTTCACCATGGAGGGAGCTTCCTTATGTTTCAGTTCATATTTCGGAATAAGAGAAGTGAATCTTTTTGCTCGATCGTCGCAGCCACCCTGCTATCAATTCTGTGCGCCGGATGCGGCAGCAGCAGCAACTCCACGAACAGCAACATGTCGCAGGCCCAGGCCCAGGCCGTGGCACAACAGTTCTCACAAGCTGTCGTTCAGGCATTGAGCGGTGCAGTTCCCGCGACCGCGTCCCCGACGGCCAGCGACACCCGTCCAAGCCTTTCGACTGTGGTGAGCGACATTCACCCCGACGCCCTGCCGGGATGCACTTCAACCTCAAACGGCGAAACCTGCAATATTCCCGTCTCCTTGACGAACTATCCTTGCGGCGGCCCTCAAGGCGGCACCATCTCCGTCGCCGGCGACGTCGACGGCACTCTGACCAATACCGGCAGTGGGTCTCTGAGCGCCCAACTTGCAATAACCCCGGCGAATTGTTCCGTGTCCAACCTGATCCTGAATGGCGACCCGAGCATCAACGTCGGTGGCCAAATAAACTTCACCAACAACGAAACCCCCGTGTTCCCCGTAACCTTCACGGAAACCGGAGGCATCTCCTACGGCCCCAATCCCTCCGGAAGCTGCCAGGTCAATGCAACCTACACGATAAATTCTTCGCTAAGCTGCACCGTCAGCGGGACAGTATGCGGCCAGTCAGTCAGCGGAAGTTGCTAGGGTAGGGCGTAAGTTGCTAGGGAGTGGAGCAGGCCTTCAGGCCTTGCGTCAAAAGACACCAGGAAATACTGCGAGTCGGAAAACAGTGGCGTCATCCCGAAGTCCCCGCGTTTTCTCCAGCGGGGAGGGATCTCCCGCTCCACGAACGCCGCAAGGATAGTTCGTCAAGGAGACGGGAATATTGCAGGTTTCGCCGTTTGAGGTTGAAGTGCATCCCGGCAGGGCGTCGGGGTGAATG
>Ga0206804_10132_pt1 | contig 21562 bp, 10 predicted proteins | sample Alteio_BWOrgCont_62_FD_152888 | JGI IMG/M metagenome (GOLD analysis project Ga0206804, IMG submission 152888) | Enriched cells from forest soil in Barre Woods Harvard Forest LTER site, Petersham, Massachusetts, United States -... | ecosystem: Environmental > Terrestrial > Soil > Temperate forest >... | reverse complement strand
CCAGATATCTCGCATACGCACGGTGAGTATCGGCTGTATTACGCGTACTCGCTGTTTGGAAGAAATCTTTCGGGGATTGCCCTGAGCTAGAGCGATGGCCGAACGGGCAGCGGCGACTTCGGCGAAGACATAATGCTCGAGAGGATATCGGCGGCGCAGCCTGACTTCGAGGTCGTCGAGGAGCCTGGAGGCCTTCGTGAACTGACGTTGGTCGGTGTACATCTTGGCGCGCAGTAAATCGGCGTCCTCGGTAAGAATGTTGTCATGAAGGGCCTGAGCCCTGGCCTCTGCGAGCTGGAGATATTTTGCAGCGTCGTCTTTCCGGCCGAGCTGGCGGAGAAGAGTTGCGTAGTTGAGCAATAGAGTGGGCGCGACGCCCTGTTCACCGTCCTCGCCGCGACTGATGTCTAGTGCGTGACGATAGAGTTTTTCCGCGTCGAGCTGGCGCCCGTCATAGGCGAGTGTGAGGCCCCAACCGTTGAAGAGTTTTGCGGCCTTTTGGGAGTCTTCGTATCCGAGCTGCGACATCAGGGCTGAGGCGTCTTGAAAGCGCTGGTCGGCTTCACGAAACTTTCCGGCATCGCCGAGCACCATCGCGAGGTTGGTGAGTACGTTGAGTCCTTGAAGATTCCACTGAAGCGGTGTGCCCTGGATTGTCTGTTCCGCTGCTTGCGCGCGGGCGATGGCTTCCTCTGAATTCCCACTCCGTGAGGCAATCTCGCTGCCGTGCAGCAGACAGGTGGCTCGCTCCGATTTGAAATCGGGAGAGTTGCCGAGATGATGGAGGCCATCGAGATAGAGCGTCTCAGCGCGGCCGAGTTCCCCTATAGGAACCAGCGCGCCGGCGAGAACGCAGGAGGCTTTGGCCCGAATCGCAACATCGCTGAGCTTGCGCGAGATGAAGTAAGCATTGTTGAGAACGTGCAGAGCTTTATCATTCTGATCTTCGCTTGAGTACTGGCTTCCAAGAGAGAGCAGAAGTTCCACGTGGTCTGGGCTGTTCGAATTCCATTCATGAGCGATGACACGCTCTTCGCGATCGAGGAGTTGATCGACGGCAATGTGCTTGCCCATAGGGGCCGCGTCGCTTAGCAAAAGTTCATTCAGGTCGCTGATACGTTCCGCTCGGGCTAGCTGGCGAAGAGCAAGGTCGCGCTGGGTACGAGCGGTTCTGGATTGCAGCAGCGTGCCTGCGGCGCCTGCCGCTATCCCAAGGAAAGCCAGGATTGTTAGGGCAACCGCGATGCGATTTCGGCGAACGAACTTGCCGGCGCGATACATCAGTGTATCGGGCCGAGCCCCGATGGGTTCACATTCGAGATAGCGGCGAAGATCGTTGGCAAACAGACTGACGGATGCGTAGCGCTCTTTCGGATCTTTCTTGAGCGCTTTGAGCAGAATAGTGTCGAGGTCGCCTCGAAGTGCGCGGTGGAGTTTCTCGACGGAAGAGGCGCGTAGCGCTGCCTGCGCCTCATTCTCGGCATAGAAGTCGGGCTGGCCACAGACAGCGTCGGACGGACGAATGGGTTGCGTCTCAACGACCGCCTTTATCAGTTCGGCGGGCGAGTTAAGAGCATTACCCGACGGATGTTTTCCAGTGAGAAGAACATATAGTAAGAGGCCCAACGCATAGACGTCCGTGGCCGCGGTGACCGGTTCTTCTTTGAGCTGTTCGGGCGCAGCGAACTCGGGAGTAAGTGCAGAACCGACTGTCGTGAGCGGAGTTGCGCGCTCGGTCCTGCCGTCGTAATCGATGAGCTTGGCGATCCCGAAGTCCAGAAGCTTGACCTCACTGTCTTTTCGCACGAGGACGTTGGTAGGCTTGATGTCGCGATGCACAATGAGATTGGCATGCGCTGTTGCGACGGCGTCGAGCACCTGAAGGAAGAGACGAATACGGGAGTCGACGTCGAGGCGCTCCTGATCGCAGTAGCGGTCGATGCGTTCACCATCAACGTATTCGAGAACAAGATAGGGTTGGCCGGTGTCAGTCACACCCGCGTCTATAAGCTCGGCAATATGTGGATCAGCGAGGAGCGCAAGGATTCTGCCCTCGCGGCGGAAGCGCTCTTCGCCAGCGCGGCCGAGCAGAGCGACGTTGAGAAACTTTAGAGCGACCTTGCGCTCGAATCGGCCGTCGTTGCGCTTGGCAAGCCAGACGGTTCCCATTCCGCCCTGTCCAATCTGGGATTCGACTTTGAAGGCACCTACGATTTGGCCTACGAGCGTCGCCGTCGTGGCTGGCAAATCTACCCGAGTGCTCTCGAGGAATCCGTCGGAGACCAGAATGCTGTGCTCCAGCAGCATGGCTTCCAACCGGGTGGCAATCTCGGGTTCCTGCTCTTCGATCCATGCACGACGCTCGTCTCCATCGAGATCAAGTGCGCGCTCAAGAAATGGGCTGAGAAGACGCCACTCATCACTGTGTACCGTCGAACGGGCTCTGATCATGTGCGCAGGTCTCCGTTGAGACTGCGATGCAGATAGATTCGCGCTTTCTCCCACTTGCGCTGCACCGTGCGCTCCGAGATAGTCCGCATCGCTGCAATTTCAGAAAACGAAAAGCCACAGAAGAACCGGAGATCGACAATTGTGGCGAGTTCGGGTTCGATTGCGGCCAGTTCTTCAAGGGCATCACTAATTCGAGTTAACTCGGCGGTGTCGATTGGATTCTGCAACCGGTCCATGGTGAGGACGGTGATGTGAAACCGACCACCACTTTTAGCAGAGCTCCGGGCGCGAGCATGATCGATGATCAGTCCACGCATCACGCGCGCCGCGTAGGCCATAAAGTGCGCGCGGTCAGAAAACGACACATCCGCGTTCTTGGCGAGGTTCAGGTACGCCTCGTGAAGAAGCGTAGTTACACCCAGCCGCGCAGGTGTCCACTGCCGTGCGAGCTGCCGTTTCGCAAGTCGATGCAACTCTGCATACAACGCGCTGAAGAGCACATCTGTGTCGGCCCTCACGGCCGTGGCAGCGGGAAATATCTGTGCCATAGCTAAATGACTCTTCTCCGATGTTTTTCCTTTGGCCCACGACGCAGAATTGTGACGAAAGACATAGTGACGAACAACGACTATTGGCGCGCGATGAATCGTCGAACGAGGCTCGTGAGGCGAGGGCTCTATCCTTTTAACTCGACTCATCATCTTGCCATCGCCTCCAAGCGAGAAGACCGTTTCGGTTATGACGTGGAGAAGGACCACCTGTGCGGATTTCAGCGGTCCTCGGGTTACTGTGCCCCGGTGGCCGCAGCCGTCGTTATTGTGATGGGAGGAGTCTTGATTGAGAGGCGACGCAGATCGGCTCTCGCTTTCTTCTCTGCGCCAGAGACACCGAGCTCGATGCTTCCAGTGAACGCCGGTGCGACCACCTTTCGCAGGAAGAAGAGATCATTCACACGGTCAAAGACCAAGTGAACCTGACCGTCGCTGGACGAGTCCGCGGTCGTGGTGAGGATAAGCGCGGCGCTATAGTCCTCGCGGTTTTGGATGTGAATAAATGCGTCATTGCGGGTGATACGGTATTCACCGGCAGGCAAGGTCCTGTCGCCGGCGGAGAACTGAAACGGCACGTTGGCTTCAAAGACCGGCTGTTGAGCGTTCAAACTGGGTACCAGCTGAAAAAAGGCTACGGCGAAGAGTAATACGAGACTTCTGATGCGATTCATACACGCTCCTGTTCTGGTGCATGGAGCAGCTGCCGCGTCAGCCAATGCGAGCTCGCTCGGGGAGAGTACGCGGCACTGCTCTCGATAATGAAATCGAGAACGGGAGGCGAAACACGACAAGGACGCCGCTCTTTCCGCAACCGCAAATCCTAACCGCCGCCGAGGCTGCCCCTATCCCGTCGCCGAAAATATCGGCCAAGCACTCTATCGAGGGATTTTGAGGCCAGAGGCTTCAGCCCGAAACCCTTGCTGCATTGAGCTCGAAACACAACGTTTACCTGACTTTCATGTCCTCATTAAGTTCGAGCGCTTTACTGGAGGGATGCAAAAGACCTCCGGCTGTTCCGTTCTGCTGCGTCTCGGCGCAGCCATACTCGCTTTTCTCTTCACCGCCCCAGTCCTATATGCGCAATATGACAATGGAAGTCTGGTAGGCACGATCCGCGACGCCAGCGGCGCCACGATTCCACACGCCGACATCACGATCGCAAATTCGGCAACGGGCGTAAGTTACCAGACCAAGACTGACGGCGGAGGCAACTATGATTTGCCGGAGCTTCGCGTCGGTATCTATAGCATCACCGCGAATGCATCAGGATTCGCCCCGGCGGTGGCGAAGAATATTACTGTGTCGGTTGGAAATCGGCAGCGCATCGATCTCACGTTGAAGGTTGGCAGCACCGAAATCTCCGTGGAAGTCAGCGATATTGCCCTTCAAATTCAGACTGATTCAAGTCAACGTGACCAGACGATCACGAACGCTCAATCCGAAGCGCTGCCACTCGTCAATCGCAATTACACGGATCTGCTTGGATTGGTGACTGGTGTGCGTCAGGCACCCACCGCCGCGACCACCTCCAGCAACGGCAACAGCCTCATCCGGCAAGGCGCGTACAACGTCAACGGTCAACGCTCCATCTTCAATAACTTCCTGCTTGACGGCATGGATAACAACTCCTACGGCGAGTCGAACCAGGGCTTCGATAACCAGATCATCTCCGTTCCGCCTGAATCCGTCGAGCAATTCAGCGTGGTGACGAACAATGAGACTGCAGAGTACGGAAGGAGTTCCGCAGCCACGATCAATGTCGCCTCTCGATCGGGATCCAACCAGTTCCACGGAACGCTATATGAATTCCTCCGCAATACCAGTCTGAACGCTGCCGGCTTCTTCAAGCCGACATTGGTAGGCACGAACGGCCCCGTACCGTTTCGCAAGCCGACATACAACCGCAATCAGTTTGGGGGCGACTTCGGCGGCCCAATCGTGCACGATAAATTGTTCTTCTTCCTCGACTACGAGGGCCTGCGTGCTGTAACTAAGCCGCTGTTCGTTCTTACCCTTCCGACACAGAATGAGTTGGACGGCATACTCGTTGTTCCGGTCCGCAACCCGATAACGAATGTCATCTATCCAGCCAATACCCCAATTCCAGCGGGTGCGATCAACCCTCTCTCGCTGGAGATGGTTAACGCCTTCAAGTCCATCGGCGGTCTCCCGGTCTCGGGCGCGCCCGCGAACGGACAAAACGCAAACGACTACTCGGTCCAAATACCCTTCCGCGACTACTCCGACAAGGGTGACCTGCGGCTCGATTACGTGCTGAACCCGTCATCGCAGTTCTTTCTTCGCGTTAGCGATCGCAAGGAAAATGGAATCAACTATCCGACGATCCCGCTCCCACTGGAAGGACAAACTGCCGGCATACAACGCATCTTGGATCAGCAGATCGCCCTCGGTTACACAGGGATATTCGGTCCGAACCGTGTGCTCGATATCCGATTCGGCATTTCGCGCACGAAGGCTGGCAAAACGCCGTTGAGTGTCGGCACATCGGCCTTTCCAATCCCTGGCCTGCCCACGGCGCCGCAGCTCACTGGCGGACTGCCCGCTACCAGCATCTCCGGTGGCTTTACGGCATTCGGACGCCAAACCACAAACCCGCAATTCCAGAATCCAGCACTCATCGATCCAAAGATGAACTACACGTGGGTGCTCGGCCACCACTCATTCAAGTTCGGTTATGAGTGGGAGAAGGTCTTCATGGGAGTGCTGGACAACAACCCACTCTACGGCTCGTTCACCTTCGGTGGAGGTTATAGCGCCTGCCCGGCGGGCACGGCGATCCCGGGTGTGGGTACATGCTCCTCGGCGGCTGGAACTCCAGTGAACCTCTCTACGACGAAGGTCGCCGACACCTATTTCGCAGACTTTCTCTTCGGGGATACGAGCGCCTATGCACTCGCGAACTACTTCGAAGCCCATCTTCGCGAGACGCTCCAGAGCGCGTACGCCCAGGATGACTGGAAGGTCTTGCCCAACCTTACGCTCAACCTCGGACTCCGCTGGGAGTACGGATCCCCATACTCCGAGAAGAACAACTACGTCTCCAACTGGGACCCCATCAGCCAGACCGTGTTGACGATTTCGCCTGGAGCTGTCGCAGGCAATGGCATTACCCCAACCTCGGGCGGCGGCGTCTACGGAAAAACACTCGTCAATCCTGACTTCGATGACTTCGCTCCGCGAGTCGGCTTCGCCTATTCACCGACTCCGAATATCTCTGTACGTGGGGGGTTCGGTCTGGGGTTTGTGCACTACACGCGTGCCGGATCTGGTGACATTCTCGCCATCAACGCACCGCAGGCGCAGTTCGCAGCTGTGACGCAGGCGACAAGCTCTAACAACACTCCCACACCAGCGAACCATTGCAGCACACCGCTGCCGACGCAAATCATCCCGACAGGAAGCACGGCACCGAGTTGCTACGCAACGATCGACCAGGGATTTCCGAGCGGGCTGGTCACGACCTTCAACCCCGCGACGGACAACATCACATGGATACCGAGAAACACCCGCGACAGCTATGTCGAGAACTACTACCTGGCGATCCAGCGACAGCTCTTCAAGAACGGATTGGTTGACGTCGCTTACGTTGGCAACCATGGTGTCAAGCTGCAGGGTTTCATCAACGGCAATCAGCGCAATATCACCCCAACGGGTACATATACCCGCCCGTTCGGTAACTGGCCCTCGGACATCACTGAGGCGCTGAACGAGTTCATGTCGAACTACAACTCGTTGCAGGTACGTTACGAACAGCGCATGGTTGGCGGCCTCACGTTGCTCAACAGCTTCACGTGGGAGCACTCGCTCGACAACGCCAGCGCGTCGCTTGAGGGCAATACTCCTTCGCCACAAGACGCCAACAACCTCTCAGCCGACTATGCGCAGTCCGATTACAATTTGCCGATCATCAACGTGACGAGCTTGGTCTATGATCTCCCGTTCGGACGTGGCCGTCACTACGGCAATGACTGGAACCCGGCGGTCAACGCTGCGCTGGGTGGATGGCAGGTGAACCTCATCAACACTGCACAGGCCGGAACTCCCTTCGACATTACCTACTCACCAAACGCAGCGCAGCTGGCATCGACCCAAATCACCGCCAACTACCGCGGCGTGAATCTTTATCGTCCGAACCGCGTACCTGGCGTTCCCCTTACACTTGGCCGCAGCGTCCAGCAGGCCAACACGGGATACATCCAGTACATCAACTATGCGGCCTTGCAGTTGCCGTCTATCACCAACTCCAGCGGCACACTATTGCCACCATTTGGCACCCTCTCCCGCAATCCTGGACGCACTCCTCCGCTGTACCAGACAGACTTCGCCATCAACAAACGGTTCCGCACTCCGGTAGAAAGGTTGCAAATAGAGTTTCGTTCCGAACTCTACAACATCTTCAATCACACCAACCTTTACCTGCCGAGCAGCCCTACCGGCACCCAGGGCGCCATTCCCACTGCCGGCGGAATTATCTCCAGTACTTGGACTCCCCGCGTCGTACAGTTCGCCCTGAAAGTCATTTTCTGACCAATCCACACGCGCAAACATCGGGCGAGCTAGAGTCAGAGCTCGCCCGATCTCTTTCGGATCCTACTCGACAGCACTATCGAGCTGCCGGTTTTTCCCTGCGCAGATCATGAGCCTTTTCGGAGCGCGCCCCGCCAGTTAGATTGGAAGCACCATTGAACCGCATGAGAGGTTGGCGGATGCACTCGAAAGCAAGCAATCTCCTTAGACAGCTGTGCGCCATGACATTACTGGCGCTCTGCTGGGGCGTCACAATCGCGGCGCATTCACAGCAGATCGAAAGACCGCACATCATTGGCATCTCCCATGTCGGATATTTCGTCTCCGACCTGCCGAAGACTATCGCTTTCTGGCATGATTTTCTCGGCTACGACGAGGCGTACACGTTGCTGAAGCAAGACAGCAGCGAGGTGCGAATCGCGTTCGTCAAGATCAATGATCTTCAGCACATTGAACTCTTCAATGAAGCACCCACAACGCCGCACAACATGATGAGCCATCTTTGTTTTACTGTCGACGACATCGAGAAGATGCGTGCGTTCTTGCGATCAAAGGGTTACGACGTCGAGCAGGGCGATGGGACGAAAACCAAGGCCGGCGACTATGCTTTCGAGATTCAGGATCCGAATGGCTTGCTGATTGAGTTCGTTCAGCGTCTTCCAACAGGCAAAGAGATGCAGGCTGCAGGGAAGTTTATGCCCTCGACCCGCATCTCTCCGCGCATTTACCACGTCGGCTATCTCGTTGCCGACGCACAGAAGACGGAAGACTTCTACAAGATGCTTGGCTTTACCGAGACCTGGCGCGGCGGCGCCAATCCGAAGGAGTTGAGCTGGATCAATATGAAGGTCCCCGATGGCGACGATTACGTCGAGTTGATGCTCTATCACTCACTTTTCGAATCGAGCAATTGGGGAACCAAAAACCACCTCTCGCTCGTTGTGCCAGACATCGAGAAGTCTGTAGCAGAGTTGGAATCGAGACCGTACTACAAGACCTACGGCGAGACGCTCACAATCCACACCGGAGTCAATGGCAAGCGTCAGGTGAACTTGTACGATCCCGACAGAACGCGGGTAGAGATCATGGAACCCAACACAGTGACGGGGAAGCCAGTTCCCTTGTCGACCGCACCACCGCCACCAGCATCGACTACTCTGCCGTTTACAGCCCCTGCGAACTCCAAAGCTCCCTCCGGTCCTCATTAGAGGTTGTGCACGTCGAATGCATCCGTGCGGCAGAACACACCTCGTCCATGACCTCCTGACCTCCCGGTTCCTAACTCACTGATGAGTTGGCAGCTGCGGTGCCTTCGCATCCGGACCTGGTGCAAACTCATCCGTCGCCTTCGGTTTGCGCTGGCGTTCCGGATCGGTCGCGTAATCGGGGGTAGGTGCGTCGAGAATGGGCTGCGTCAAACCCGCGAGTTTCGGAGAAGGATCATTCTTGAGCAGTTCGAAGATCACCACATCGTTCCGGCCCTTCTTCAGCCACGCGCCGGGAACATATAGCGTCGCCTGCGGACCGATGTTCCAGAATCTACCGAGCGCATGACCGTTAATCCAAACCGCGCCCATGCCGAGAGCACGCATATCGAGAAAGGTGTCGCCAACCTTGGTCAACGTAAATGTCCCCTCGGCAAAGTGAGGGCCAGCACTGAAACTTTTCGACATTGCGTTCACTCGTGGCGCAGGATCCATTGGCAACGGATAGATCTCCCATCCTCGCAACGACTGGCCGTCGAGCGCTGCATCCTGAATGCCCTTGGTCTCATCGCGCATCCTCTTCGTAGAGTTCAACCTCCCCATGTTCTCAACGAGGATGTCGAGCTGTGCCCCAGCAGGCGCAGTAATCGCAAGCTGATCTTGGTGATAATGGCGGTCCAGCGTGCCAATCTGCATGCCGTTGACGAACACCACCGCGAAATCTCCGATGTGTTGAAGTACTAGCGTGGCGTTCTGCGCGCCTTGCTTCAACCGGGTGCGATAGAGGATGAACCCATAGGCCTGGTCGATCTGCTCCATCGTCTTTGGCGCGTCGCTCGAGACGGGCAGCGGCAGCGTGTCCCACAGCGATTCCGTGCGGGTGAGAGCAACCGCTGGGATCGCAATTACCGGGGGCACCGGAGGCACGGGCAGCGGCTTCTGATGCGTGTACTTTAGGATCTCGTCGCGGTAGGCGAAGAACTTCGGCGTCGGATGGCCGGCCTCGTCGATGGGAGCATCGTAGTCATAGCTCGTTACGTTCCCACGATAAGCCCCAGTGGACTCGCTGGCCCCCGCCATAAAGCCAAAGCTCGTGCCCCCATGCGCCATGTATAGGTTCAGGGAGGCACCGCGGCCAAGGATCGTATCCAGGTCTGCCAGCTGCGGAGCGATCGCACGCGTCTGGTGTGGATGACCCCAAAGATCAAACCAGCCCGGCCAGTATTCAGTGGCGAAGAGTGGCTGTCCCGGGCGCGCTCTCTGAAGCGCGTCCAGTCCGGCCGCAGCATGACCAGTACCGAAATTCACTCCCGAATACACACCGTCGATCTGTCCGTTCTCGAGCGCCTTCGACGGATCAACTGTGTAGAGCAGTGAGTGCGTGAAACCATCCTCAATGAAGATTTGATGGAGATTGTTCATATAGGCTTGATCGCTTCCGAAATTCCCATACTCGTTCTCGATTTGAACCGCGAGGATGGGCCCTCCGAGACCGATCTGCAGAGGAGCGACCTCTTGCGCCAGCCGTTTCATCCAGCGTTCGACCGGAACCATATAAGCTGGATCATTACTGCGCAGAGCAGTCTGTATGCGCGGATCGGCAAGTAACCACGCAGGAAATCCTCCGAACTCCCACTCTGCGCACGAGTACGGACCTGCACGAAGCAGCACATACATGTGCTCCTCCTGCACGACCCTTATAAACGCCGCGAGATCGTTCTGCCCGCTGAAGTCATAGACTCCGGGCTTCGGCTCATGCACGTTCCAGAAGACATAAGTGGCGATCGTGTTGAGACCCATCGCGCGTGCCATGCGGATGCGGTCGCGCCAATAGGCGCGTGGAATGCGAGTGTAATGAATCTCACCCGAAAGCACCTGAAATGGTTTGCCATTCAGCTCGAAGTGATCTCCCACGACCTTGAAGGTTTGCGCCTCCGAGCGAGGCTGCGCAATCAAAGCAGACCCGAGCAGAGCGACAAGCACAACCAGAACAGCAAAGTGACGATGAGTGCGAAGGATCAATGGGCTCCTCTATAACCGGACACTGCGTGGGCCGATCTATCCAAAATTATCTTGAGCATACAGACGCAACAACATCACTCCGGAAATCTCGTTCGGATGCGGATAGTGCGCTCAAGCTCGTCGGCATTCTCAAGCACCTTGCGCCGAAGATCTGGATCGATGTCAGATTGCCCAAGCCAGGCGTGAACATCATCGAGCGCCGTCATACTGGTCTGGCCTCCTAGAAAGGCACCAAGCCACGCGCCGAGGAAGAATATCTTGCGGTCCCGCTTGATCTCAGGGAGCTGTGCTAGTGCACGCTTCAAATACGGCTCCGTGAGCTCCTGCTGATTCCAGCTATTGAATGGCCGAAGCGACTGCGTCAGCCAATCCTCTGGCTTCGCCGCTGGGTCCTTAGGCGAAAGAGTGTAAGCAGCAAAATAGTCGGCCTTGATTGCGGAGTCGGGACGCCCGGCCTGCACGGCCCAGGCGTACTTGAGGCCATCGCTCGACTGATCGGTCTTCTGCTGCGCCGCAAACGCATCAGCAGCAAGCGGCGAGCCCGAGGAGATAAGCTTGCCTACAATGTTCCACCGGTCGAGAGGGCGGAGTTCCATTCCGGGTATCGTGAGCTTACCGCTCAGAAGATCGTTGAGATCGCTCCACGCGCGCGGCCCATCTGCGATCGAAACGAAGGTGCGAAAGCTAACGATCCGCAGTCCAAGACTGGGCGCCTGCAGCATGCGACGCCGCGTGATCTCATACGCTGTCGCTCGCAGGCCGCTGCCTCCGTCAGGCGAGATATATGCGTGAAACGCAGTCGCGAGATGACCGCCGAGAATGCGGCTGATGGACTCGTCACTCTCGTGGTCCAAGTCGATCAGCGCTAGCTGTGCGAAGCGGCTGGGTGCGAAGTCGGCCTTGCGGACGTTCTCCCATAGAGCAGTAAAAAGCTGCGAGCTCAGAAACGGCTCGCGAATCTGAGTCAGTGGAACATCGCGCGCGTCGGTCTTCTCAGGCGGTGCGAGGTAAGCGGCTGATTGCGAGTCGAGCAGGAAACGCCCATATGCGTAATCGCCCGCATTGGCATAGATAAACGACGGGCACGGGGTGTCCCGCGGCACAGAAATCGACGCATCGGCCTTGTCGAGCGTTGCATGCAGCATGCGACTTCTCGACGCTTCACCACCGCCGCCTTCCTGCAAAAGAACATCCGTGGTGATCGGCCAGACGAAGTTGTCCGGAAGCACGTCACGCTGGTGTAACGAAAGACTGGCGAGTTGTCCCTTACTGCACGCGAATACTGCGGTCACCTCCGGCATGCCGCGACGAAGAACCCAGGCATCCGCCCACGACTTCACATCCTGTCCGCTAGCCTGATGGAAGGCTGCAATCAAGTCTGACCACTCCGCGTTTGCATAGGCGTGCTGCGCCAGATATATCCGCAAGCCATCGCGAAACGCTGCTTGCCCCAGCCGAAGCTCAAGCTGCTTCAAAATCGCCGGCGCCTTCTGGTAGACGATCGCACCGTAGGCTGATTTTGCGTCCTTGAGGTTTGGAATGTCCTGAAAGATCGGTGTCGTGCCCTCGGTCTCGTCAATCCCATAAGCTTGCGGCTTGATGTCTTCGAAGAAATATTTCCAGGGATCGGTTTCAGGATGAAGCGCATCCATGGCACGGTACGCCATGTACTGCGCGAAACCCTCCTTCAGCCAGAGATCGTCGAACCAGCGCATTGTCACTAGGTCACCGAACCACTGGTGGGTGAGTTCGTGAAGTGTCGTAACATCCCGCCCAAAGCGGTCGGAGGCAGTCGGTGCCTGACGGAAGAGGATCGCATCCTCGCGCAGAAAGGTTGCACCGGCGTGCTCCATACCGCCAAAAGGAAATCCAGGAATGAGCACCATGTCGTACTTTGGGAACGGAAACGGCTGATGAAAGTAGTCCGCAAGCCATGTCATTCCTCGTTGTGTGATTGTCTGGAGCTCCGGAACTTCAGGCTCAGCGCGCTTGACCTGCGAATGTCGCACATAAACGTCAGACAGCCCCGGCGTGTGATGCACCCTCACCCATGGACCAGCCGCAAAGGCGAACAGATATGTAGAGATCGGTTTTGTCTCTGAGAAGACGGTCTGAGATACTGCGCCGCTGCTTGTCTTCCTCACGGGTGCAGTGTTGCTGATGACGGTCCACGCTGTCGGCGCGTCGATGGTCAGCGTAAACCGTGCCTTCAGATCGGGCTGATCGAAGCACGGGAATGCCATCGAGGCATCCATGGGGACAAACAGCGAGTAAATGTATTCGCTGCCGTCTTCCTTGTCCACATAGCGCGTGATGGCAGCGCCCGCAGCCTCAACGCGTGAGGTGAACCGGAGGCTGAGAGTATTCTCGCCAAGCTGCAGCGTGTCGGCGGGCAGCAGAAGGTGGCCGTCGCGGAGCTCGCTCGGGAGAATGTGATCGTTGATCTTGACCTGATCGAGAGTTGCATCCCGGAAGTCCACCGGCAGATCAGTCGAGACATCCTTGAGATTAAACTTCAGAGTTTCGACGCCGTGAGTCTCCCGCGATCCACGCTCAAGATCGAACGCGAGATCGTAGTGCAGATCGGACAAGCGAGCCGCGCGGCTGCGAGCCAGTTCCCGGGAGACACCGCTCCCCGGCCCTGTTCCGGCAGGAGTTTGCGCGCGGACCGTAATGACGAGGGCAGCCGCCATCGCGAAGTAGAGGGCGCATCGCAGCCTTCTACCCTTCATCAGAGTCTGTATGGCATGGAGAAACATTGCCCCGATACTACTGCAATGGCCTTTGCCCGTTGCGAATTGGTGACGCAACTAAGTTCGATACTTACAATCCCTTGGCTACCACTTACACTTATCAGAGGGCTCGAGCCTGGCATGGGGAGATCTGCAACCTCGTTTCGCAATGTTTCGAAACGGCAAAATGGCTGGTGGCTGCTTTCTGCTGCCTTGATCGCGACAATCGGTCTCCCACTTGGCTCAGCACAGAGCGGTCACCCCGTTCCCCCGCCACCCCCGCCGGGAGCGAAGTCGAAAAAATGCACCGGCCGACCCATACCGCAGTTTGTTGATGTCACTGCTCAAGCCGGCATCCACTTCAAACACACCTCCGATCCCGAGAAGAAGTACATCGTAGAATCCATGAGCGGTGGCGTCCTGCTGTTGGACTACGATCGCGACGGCTGGCCGGACATCTACTTCACGAATGCTCCGACAGTGGCTATGGCAGTTGATAAAAAGATCAGCCCTGGCGCCCTCTACCACAACAACCACGACGGAACGTTCACCGATGTCACTGCCAGGTCAGGGCTCTCAAGCTCCTGCTATGCGATGGGCGGAGCTGTCGGAGACTACGACAACGATGGCTGGCCCGATATCTACCTCACTTGCATCGGTGGAAATGTCCTCTATAGGAATAACGGCGACGGCACGTTCACTGACGTAACTACGAAGGCCGGTGTACGCGATGGCCGATGGTCCACAGGCGCGTCGTTCGGCGACTACGACGGCGATGGCCTCGTAGATCTCATGGTGACAAACTACGTGGACTTTCATCTCGATGATTTGCCGAAGTTCGGAAGCAAATGGTACTGCAAGTATCGCGGCCTTGATGTGCAGTGCGGCCCACGCGGCTTGAAAGGGGCCGGTGATTCGCTGTTTCACAACAACGGCGATGGCACATTCACCGACGTCTCCGAGGCCGCCGGCGTGAATGATCCACATGGCTACTACGGTCTCGGGGTGATCTGGGCGGACTTCAATAACACCGGGCGTCCGGACATCTACGTCGCCAACGATTCCACGCCGAAGTTCCTTTACAAGAATATGGGTCACGGCAAGTTCGAGGAGATCGGGCTTGAATCGGGCACAGCACTAAGCGAAGAAGGCGCCGAGCAGGCCTCGATGGGAATTGCCGTCGGCGACTACATGCACACAGGACGTCCCTCGCTCTATGTAACCAACTTTTCCGATGAGAATGACGATCTCTATCGCAACGATGGCAACTGGAACTTCACAGAGGTTTCTTATCCGGCCGGCGTCGCGGTACCCTCGCTCCCTTTCGTGAAATGGGGTACGGCATTCGGCGATTTCGACAACGATGGATGGCTCGACTTGATCGCTGTCTCAGGCCACGTCTACCCTCAGGTGGATGAACTCGCTGTAGGTCCCAGGTATAAAGAGCCCAGCCTCTTTCATCTGAACGAAGGCGATGGAACCTTTTGTGATGCGAGCACAATGACTGGGCCTGCGCTGATGGATCCGCGCGCCTCTCGCGGGCTCGCAATCGGCGATCTATTCAACACCGGCAATTTGGATGTAGTCATCGAGACACTTGATGGATCTCCCATCATCCTCAAGAACGAGGGCGTTCCGGGCCGACATTGGATAAGCTTTGATCTCGAAGGCGTGCAGAGCAACCGCATGGCACTCAACGCCCGCATTCGCATCGTTGCAAGTGGAATGACCCAGACCGACGAGGTCCATAGCGGCGGCAGCTACCTATCGCAGAATGACACCCGCATCCACTTCGGATTGGGCTCGGCCACAAAAATTGAGAGCGTGGAGATCCTTTGGCCCTCAGGAAGGACTGACAGGGTAGCGAACCTTGCAGCCGACAAGTTCTACTCAGTAATGGAAGGCAAAGGGATCGTGGCCGCCGATCAAATTCGTCCTGCTAAGAAGAAGTAACTCGTAGCTTACGGTTCGTTATGTGACCCGCCATTCTTCGGACCCAGCTGAGCCGCTGTCTGCAGTTCCTCGTTAGCTCGCTTCTGATCTCCCTGACGACCGAAAGCCTCCGCCAAGGCTCTATGCACGTCGGGAATCTCCGGATGAGCCTTCTCCAGCGCAAGCAGCCGTTCTGTCCCTACACCAATCTGCCCGCTCTTCACAAGAGACGACGCATACGCATATTCGACCTGCGGAGCGAGCTCAGTTTTTTCGATCGGGTGCAGTGTCTCCACGCAATCGAGGTACTGGCCCGACAGAAACTGGCTGAGGCCCAGAACGCTGCGCGCGCCAGAATCATCCGGGTGCGCCTTCACGTACCGCGACAGCGGCAGAACGGCCTCTGCATACAAGGATCCCGCAAAGGCCGCTCGCCCCCAGTTGTAGTCGAGTCCATCAAGCGACGGGTTCCATTCCGATGCGCGTTCGAAGTAGGTAACAGCCGACGAGTAATCGCTATTTGTGGCAGCAATAGCACCCAGATTGTTGTAGCTATCTGCCACGGCTGGCTTAAGTCGGTCGTTCATCGCTTCGGCGTTGCGCAGCGCCACCGGATCCTGTTTGCCGGAACCAACGACGGGAGCTGCACTTTCGGGAGATTCCTGCGAACCCGCCGTATCCATCAGCCCGGCCAGCTTGCTCTTATCTAGCGCGAGCGTCTTGTCGGCCAGTTCGCGATTTATTTCCATCTCTGCGTGCGCCGCATCCGCGTGCCCCCTCTTCATGAGAATTCTTCCGAGAAGATAGTGGGCCTTCTGAATCTGATACCGGTTCCGCGAAACATCCGTCGTCAGCGCAATACTCTTACGCAGAGCAGCTTCTCCCTCATCCAAACGGTTCGTGTCAAAGTACATCTGCCCTATATATAGATACGCATCGGGGTTTTGCGGATCGAGGGAAATCGCCTTCTCGAGATAGGTCTCCGCCTCGGCATAGTTGGTACGACCTACAGCAATCTTTCCGAGAGCTGCATAAGTCATGGCGTCGCGTGGGGAGATCGCGAGTTCCTTCTTCAACTCAGCCTCAGCACTCTCCAGAGGACTTTGATCATTGCCCGTGGCGAGCAAAACCGCAGCCAGCAAATAGTGCGCCCCGGGTAGCTTTGGGTTCTCCTCGATAGCCTTTTGGAATTCTGCGATCGCCCTGGGCTGAAAATCCGAGTCGCCATAAGCTCGGCCAAATGCCAGGTGGATCTCCGCCGTGTCCCCAAATGAACGTTCCATCTCGCCGAAGATCTGCACTGCACACTTCTCGTCGTCGAGATCAAGGCACGCCACGGCCAGGTCGTAGCCGTTCGCGAAGGTAGGATCAAGCGCCAGCGCCGTCTCCAGTTCCTTGCGAGCCTCCTGATCCTGGTTGAGCTTCAGAAGTGCGCGTCCGAGCACCTGATGAGCCTGTGCGAGGCTCTGACGGTCGTTCGGATACATCCGGATGAACTCACTTGCCAATGTCTTGGCATGCGAATAGTCGCCCATCGTCAAGGCCGTCCGTGCATAGCCCAGAAGCAATGTCGGTGAGTTACGCTCAAGCGTGAGAGCCTCATCAAAGAGCGGCGCAGCGCGAGCGTAGTCCGGCACCATTGCGTACTCAATCGCTAGCCCACCGAGTGCTTCGGCAAGGAACGCGCGGTAGTGCCCGGCAGCCTCTGTGAGCTTGCCTACCCGCTGAAGCTCCTGGGCATCGTCATATTGTCTCTGCAGGGTCTGCCGATTGGGAGAACCCACGCCGGTACTCTGCGCGAAGAGACTCACCGTCGAGATCAGCACGACGCTAAGGCAAGCACCCGGAAGCTTAAGTCGAAAACGCATGTTGGGGCCGCAGTTCGACGGCATCTCGCCCTCGACTAGATCCTATCGCATCGAGCACACCGAACCCGGCGCTCCTCTCATCGCGTCGCCCTTGGCGGAACTCTCGCTCCACGTCGGACAAAAACAAAAGCGCGGAAGGTGAGCGATGCTCTCACCTTCCGCTACACCTGGAGGAGGCGTTTAGAAGAAATACTTCACGTTCAGCTCGATGATGCGTTGATAAGGTGCGGCCGTCTTGTAGTCCATCACGCCGAAGGTGCTGGTGTTGTAGTTCTTCGTGATGGCCTTGCTCCCGTAGTCCGCCACGTAATTCAACGTAAGCGGATTGAGCGAGCTGTAGCCGGGAATCGGATGGTTCAGCCAGTTGAAAGCGCTGGCCCGGAACTGGACCTGCTGCCCCTCATGGCCCGGGATTCGGAACGAGCGGTAGATTGCCAGATCATTATTGAAGTAGGCCCCCGCGCTCATGTACGGATAGTTCTGACCACCCTGCTGCCCGATCGTGGGTGCATTGAAGCAGTTTCCATTCACGCGCTGGTAGTGCTTGAGACCGGTAGTTGGATCGCAGGTCAGCACGGGCATGATCGGAAGAGCGGCGTCAGTCCCAAAGTAGGTTTTAGCACCGAGCCCATTCGTGAGTCCCATGGCCTTCTGTTGAGCGGGCGTGCCCGGCAGACTTGTCGTGGTATATGACATTCCCAACCCGAAGTTTGGGACGCCATTGCCAAGTGCAGAAGGAATGTAACCGCCTGCCTGCCACGTAGAGATGCCGGAGATCGTCCATCCACTCAATGTTCCGTTGACGAAACTATTGAACATATGGATGTTGCCGGTCTGGTAGTAGTAGGAGGCGTTGAAGACAAACGGCCGGTCAATCGAGGTAGGACCATAGTTGAGCCGGACATCGAAGGGATTTGTTTGCAGACTCGTAGCGAGCGTCTTCGACCATGTCGCGTTCAGGTTGTAACCCAACCTGCCGGAAGTCTTGATCCAAGCCACCTGCAGTGCGTTGTAGTTCGTGTAGTCAAGCCCTTGGTTCACATAAACCGAGTTCGTACCGTAGGCATATCCATACGGATGGTAGTCCGAGTAGGTGTTTCCGGTTGCAGTTCCAGTAAGGGTTGAGAAATTCGGATTGACCGCTACGTTCTCCGGGTTCGTCGAGAGAACACCCGTCACTGGATCTGGCTTGAACAAGGCTCCAACCGGCGTCTTGTTTTGGTCGGCGAGCGCGGCAAAGTTGCTGCCCTCGATTCCCTCACTATTATTTGAGAGCTGGCTGGTATTGCTTCCTACATAGGCAATATCCAACAGCGAATTCCATTTCAGTCTCTGGTCGACCGTAAAGTTATACGCAATCGTGAGTGGCTGGCTGTAATCGCTGGGGTCGAAGCCGGTCTGCGAGCCGCTGCCGCAGAACTGAGTGCAAGGCTTATACGCCAGCTGGCTGAGTTGCGAGAGCATCACGTTCTTCCCGCCCGGCAGGTTATAGCCCAGAACATCCTGTGCCGTAACCAGCGCCGTTGAGACGTCGTTTACTTGGGTGACGAAGCGGTAAGCGCCCCAACCACCGCGGAACACCGTCTGTCCGTTGCCATGGAGATCATAGGAAAGCCCGATTCGCGGGTCGAAATAAAGCGGCCGGTCAGGCTGGCCACTCAGCGGCACACCTGCATCGATCGCGTGCCAGTAAAAACCGGGAGCATACTTGCCCGAGTTGTAGTCGGACAGGACTCGGTTTGGATAGAAGACCGCCATACCGATACCGCCGCGGTCATACCAGTGGCTGATGTGCTCTGCGCGGGCGCCATACTCCACAGTCAGCTGCTTGGTAACCTTCCAGGTGTCCATGGCGAAGAATGCTGTCGCCTGATAGGCCGTATCGGCAATGGGGGACGAATTGTTTTCGCTGTAACCACTGACGACGCCCATCGTGAAGTTTGCAACCGGATTGCTAGACCCTAGTTGCCGTCCGGTAATGATGTTGGGATTAATGCCGGCCCCAGCACTGCTGAGGTTACCGTCTTGATATGTCGAAAATGTGCTCTGGTAGTTATCGGTGTTTTGGGTGAAACCGCCTAGCTTCACAGTATGCGTGCCCCATATCTTGACCAGCACGTCATTGAACTGCGGCGCTTGCTTCTTGACGGCATACTTGCCCACAGGATTCTCGAAGATTGAAGCCTGCGAGAAATCAGGGAAGCTGAAGGAACCCGCAGAGCTATAGGCCGGGATATTAGTTGACTCTGTCTGAAAGACCTTGCCGTACGGGTAGCCAAGCGCCGTCCGCGAGGCTGCTGCGGGGTTAGGCTCCACAAAGGGGAAGCTGCCGAAGGCCCATGCCGCCATTAGGTCGTTGGTCATCGTGGAGCTGAAGTTATGAACGAAGTGGCCGGCTAGCGACTTGCCATCAAACGACTGAGACATTCCGCCACCGGGATAGGGGATAGCGTTGCCCGGCGTCCAATACAGGTGGGCTCCGTTACCCTGCGCCAGCTCCGAGTTGTATGCCTGTTGATAGGAACCGTAGATCTTCGTGTTCGCACCCAGCTGATAGTCCACCCGCACGCGATAGATCCAGCCGTTGTTGATATTCGGGATGGGTGCAACGTAGTTGTAGCCGGAAGGGTTCGACGAGCTGGCAACGTTCGCCTTGGGCCAAATCTTGGCCAGAGCTTGGGCGCCGGGATCGATGAACTGTGACGGTATCTTCTGGCCGGTGTTACCTCCGAGTGATCCGAATGGTGTCAGTGCCGTGGAAGCCTGCGCCGTAGAACCGTCGGGGAAATTGGTTCCGGAGAGATCGTTACACCACGCGCCTTGCGGGTACGAAGACGTCGTCGTCGAGAAAAAGCCCTGCGGACAAAGCGCAAGGTTGTCGGGATTGTCCGTCGTAAAGTCTCCGGCCATCATCTCCGGAGTTGGGATATACGACTGCAGCACATTCGAGTTGCCTTGGTTCTGCAGCCAACGCTCGTAACCGCCCCAGAAGAACAGGTGCTTATGGGTGCCGGGTACCGGACCGCCGAAGTTTCCGCCCGGATAGTAGTAGCTCTGCGGCCCTTGTGGGATACCACGGTGATTATCTGCCCAGTCATTCGCATTCAGTACGCTGTTGCGCGCATCGAAGTAGGCCTCTCCATGATAACGGTCGGTGCCTGATTTGCTGATCGTGCTGATCACAACCGGCCCGAACGGCGTGTCTGCGCCAAAGGCAGATGCCTGCACGCTGACCTCTTGCGTCATCTCCGGATTGATGATGGAGACCGAGGACGCCATATCTCCTGGATCGATAACGTTCGCTCCATCCGCCAGGAGCGCTGTGCCGCCACGATTCACGGCGCCATTGATGTTAATGCCGCTACCGACAGCGCTCTGTTGCACGGTGACGTTGTTGTCGCTGTACTCTGGAGCGTTCTGAGTCAAGCCCGACGACACCGTCGTCGCACCCGGAAGCACCTTCAACAGCTCCGTTGTGTCACGGCCAATCAGCACCAGATTCTCAATCTGCTTGGAGTCCAGGACGCTGATGCGCGCACCGTTTTCGGTGGGGATCATTTCGCTGGCCGCCTCAACCGTCACTGTAGTGCTGGTCGAACCTGGCGCCAGTGAAATCGGCGGGATCGTCCGCTCGTCGCCAGCGTGCACGACAAGTCCCTTCACCTCCTTCGCCTGGAAATTGGCCGCGGTGACCTTCACCGTGTAGGAATCCGGCACCAGCGCCGGAAACGCAAAGAAGCCCTGTCCATTCGACTGGACCACACGTGCAACGCCCGTCGCCTCATCGGTCAGCGTCACTTGCGCTCCAGGGATCACTGCACCCGTAGCGTCCTGTACGGTTCCGGTCAACTGCGCAGTCGTCTGGCCGTAGCTCAACCGTCCAGACGCGAGGAACAACGCGGCCCCAAGAATGAGCCCCCCACTCGCTCTGCAGAGCTGCCGCAGATTCCGCCTTGTACTCGATCCCCCACGAATGCTGAATGCGCTGATCATGGACATTGCCTCCTGAAGTTTTCCCGCTATAACCATGCGGGCGTATCGCTAAGGCCCTTCGAACCAACTGCCTTCCTTGGCACGAATTAAGCGGCGTAACGAACGTGGTTTTGTTAGCGAGCGGAACTATAGAGAGCCTATTTCGTACTTGTCAACAAAAAAGTATCCATCGAAAGATGGAGGCGCGAAATAGCGCAGCTCCTAACGGTCCCTCCGGCCAGCAGCCAGATTATGGCCTGACTTGTCAGGACGCTGACAAC
>Ga0206804_10138_pt1 | contig 21796 bp, 23 predicted proteins | sample Alteio_BWOrgCont_62_FD_152888 | JGI IMG/M metagenome (GOLD analysis project Ga0206804, IMG submission 152888) | Enriched cells from forest soil in Barre Woods Harvard Forest LTER site, Petersham, Massachusetts, United States -... | ecosystem: Environmental > Terrestrial > Soil > Temperate forest >... | reverse complement strand
GATTCAGTGAATGGAGTGGCCCGGTAGACGTCGTAGAAGAAGCCGTTGTCTGTGGCGGGGCCGTGTCCGAGTTTGGTTTCGGGGAAGAGTTCAAGGATGGCCGTGGCCATGACGTGCGCGGCGGAGTGGCGGACGACTTTGAGCGCAGCAGGGTCGTTCTCCTTCAACAGCTCAAGAGCCACGTCTTCGGTAAGTGGGGCTTTGAGGTCGACGATGCGCGGGCCGGTGGAGGCGAGGGCCGAATACATGGCCTCTTCGCTGGCTTCAAGGGCAGCTTCATTGGCAGACTCGGCAGGCGCGAGGGGCTGGATGCGGGCGACAACGACGACGGCGGCGAGGCGCGGCGAGATGCTGGTGGCAATGTCGAGGGGCGTGGTGCCGGAGGGGACTTCGCGGATAGAGCCGTCAGGCAGCTGGATTTTGATGGAGTTACTCACTTGATAAGGATAAGGCACGGAAAGGTTTGGCGGCAGTAGGGTCACCCGGCATGATGCTTTCGATACAATGGCCGAGGCCCTGTTTGTGCGGGCTGGTGGTTGGAGACCCGCAAAGCAATGACCTGGTTCAAGCGCGACGACAACGAGATCATTCCCCCGGCCGGTCACGAGGTGCGCACCGAGGGCCTGTGGACCAAGTGCCCGGAATGCGGAAAGGTCATCTTCAAGGCGGAGCTAGAGGCAAACCTGCAGGTTTGCCCACATTGCGGATATCACTACAAGTTCGACGCGCGGCAGAGGATTGCCCAGCTGCTGGAGCCGGGATACGAGCTGGTGGACCTGGAGCTGAAGTCGACCGACCCGCTTGAGTTTACCGACCTGAAGTCCTACAAGAAGCGGCTGGCTGAGGCGCAGAAGAAGACCGGGCTGAATGACGCGATCATCAACGCGATTGGCAAGATGGGGCCGCACGACGTGGTGCTCTCGGTGATGGAGTACGGCTTCATCGGCGGGTCGATGGGCGCGGTTGTGGGTGAGACGATTGCCCGCGCGGTAGACCGCTCGCTGGCCACAAGGCATCCGCTGATCATCATCTCCGCCAGCGGCGGCGCACGGATGATGGAGGGCATTGCCAGCCTGATGCAGCTGGCCAAGGTTTCAACCGGTCTGGCGCGGATGGATGACGAGAAGATTCCCTACATCAGCCTGATGACTGACCCGACGACCGGCGGCGTAACGGCGAGCTTTGCCATGCTGGGCGATCTGAATATCGCCGAGCCAGGCGCGCTGATTGGCTTTGCCGGGCCGCGCGTGATTGAGCAGACGATCCGGCAGAAGCTGCCGGATGGATTTCAGCGCTCGGAATTCTTGCTGGAGCACGGATTTCTGGATGCGATCGTGCCGCGCAAGGAGCTGAAGGGGTATTTGATCAACGCGCTGGGGTGGATGACGGGCAAGACGGCCGAGGCGCCGGAACCGGCGCCGGCGAGCGAACCGGCGGGCCTGCCTGATTAGGCTGCAGATTCTTTTTCAAGCGCTTCGTGGATCAGCATCTTGACGTAGGCCTGGTACTGCATGCCTTTGCGTTCGGCGGCATCGCGCGCGCGGGCGGCGTCCTCTTCATCTAGCAGAATTGCGTCCGCGGCCAGAGCCCTGCGTATCGCTCTTCCACGCCCCAGGGTTCCCTCTGCTTCAGCGCGCTCGAACTTCTGTAGCAGGAAGTCCTGATGCTCAAACCACCATTCTGATTCTTCGGCTTCACTTGCGAATTTGGGAGGCGTTACAACTTGTCGTTCCATTGTTCTCTCACCTTCTGGCGAAGATAAAAATCTTTGTACCCTTTCGGTGCGTCCCAAACGCTGATGATGCGGGCTGCATTGCCGCGGACTGTTGAAAGAAACACCAGAATACGTCCTGAGTTCGTTTCGCCGATTTGTACGTAACGCCATCCATCAAATTCGTCATACTGTTCTTCAAGGTCAACAGTAAAATTGACAAAAGCTTGTTCAGCTTCAAGCGTCGTTACGCTATGCCTTCCGACATGGTTCCGATTTGCGTCATTCCAATCAAAAATCGAGGCCGGTATTCCTCAGCGTGTGTCCGACTTGGCTCAAGTGTAGACTCGCCCGTCGTTGGAGAGCAATGACGAACGATATCCTAAAGCTGTGATTGAGGCTCAACCATCGAAGACGGCGTTGCGCGTGGCCCTCCGCCGCGCGGCGCACCAGGTGCATGATGCGCGGCCGCTGGTCTTTGACGACTCGCTGGCGGTGAAGATCCTGGGGCCGGAGTTTACGGAAGAGATTAAGCGCACACCTGCGGCGGAGAAGCGGCCATTTTCCGCTGCGCTGCGAGCGTTTATGGTCTGCCGCGCAAGATTTGCGGAAGACGTGCTGGCCGAAGGCGTGCATGAAGATGGCGTGCGGCAGTACGTGGTGCTGGGAGCGGGGCTGGACACGTTTGCCTATCGCAATCCGTTTACCGAGGTGCGTGTGTTTGAGGTGGACCATCCGGCGACGCAGGAGTGGAAGCGCGAGCGGTTGAAAGCCGCAGGGATTGCCGTGCCGCAATCGATGCAGTTTGTAGCGGTGGATTTTGAAACCATGTCGCTGCGGCAGGAGCTGTTGCGTGCAGGGTTCGACTTCGGCGTGCCGGCGGCGGTGGCGTGGCTGGGCGTTGTGCCGTATCTGACGGCGGAGGGCTTTGCCGCAACGATGCGCGTGCTGGAACGGTTGGCGGCGGGGTCGAGTGTGGTGTTCGATTACTCGCAGCCGCGCGAAGTGCTTTCGCCGAATGAGCAATTGATGCTGGATTCGATTTCAGCGCGCGTGGCGCAGGCAGGAGAGCCCTTCCAGCTCTTCTTTACCCCCGAGCAGCTGGCCGAAGAGATGGAGCACTATGGCTGGCGCGTAGAGAAAGACCTGGATGGAAAGGGGCTGAACGCGAGATATCTCGCGGGGCGTAGCGATGGGCTTGTGCTGCGCGGCAGCGCAGGCAGACTATGCCATGCGCGTGTCGGATGAGTGAGTGCCGTGAGTTGCGCTGGAGGATGCAGCAACTACACTTTGGTTATGTTTGGTGGCAATGAAATGGATTTTGTGACAGGAAAGAAATTCAGTGACTTACGTTGAGGCGATAGAAGCGTTGCGCTCGCTTGGACCAGAACTGCGGACCGGCAAGGGCGGCGTGCCGCGTAAATTCTCGCTGGAACACATTCGAGCGGTGCTCGGAGCGCTGGGAGATCCGCAGAAGACGTTCGCCTCTGTGTTGATCGCCGGAACGAATGGCAAGGGATCGACGGCGGCAACTCTGGCGGCGATCGCCGCGGCAGCAGGCATCAGGACGGGGCTGTATACCTCGCCACACCTGGTGCGCGTGAATGAGCGGATGAAAGCGTCGAGTAACGATGGGCTGGTGGAAATTCCCGACGCAGATTTTGGCCGGCTGTATGGGCGCGTGGATGCGGTCCCGAATGAGCTCGTGGCGCAGGGAGTGCTGCCGCACCTGCCGAGCTTCTTTGAGCGGCTGACGGCGCTGGTCTTCTGCTGGTTCGCGGAGCAACGGGTGGAGCTGGCTGTGCTGGAAGTCGGGCTGGGCGGTCGGCTCGACGCGACCAACTCCGTGGAGCCGGTGGTGAGCGTGATTACGGACATCGGCATGGACCATATGGATTATCTGGGCGATACGCTGACGAAGATCGCGGTGGAGAAGGCGGGCATTTTGCGCGAGAACGGTGTGCTGGTCACGCTCTCGCAGCACCCGGAGGCGAATGCCGCAATTGGCGAAGCGGCGGTGCGCCTGAATGTGCGCGGTGTGGACGCGGCGAGGTGTTTGCCGCCGATGAGATACGAGATACGAGATACCAGATATGAAGTAGCGGGAACAGGGGTGTTGGCGAAGAATAAGTATGAGCTGGCGATTGATGGTGCTGTGATTCGGGTGGATTCGCCGCTGGCGGGGCAGCATCAGCAACGGAATCTGGCACTGGCGATTGCAACAGCAATTGAACTGCGCACCAATCACGGCTTTGCGATTTCCAACGAAGCGATTGAGCGCGGTGTGCGCGAGACCGAGTGGCCCGGAAGGCTGGAGTGGATTGCAGCGCGCGGAGAGCATGCTCCGCTGCTGCTGGATGTGGCGCACAACCCGGCTGCCGCATGGGCGCTGCGCGCGGCGCTGGCGCAGCTTCCGGAAGAAATGCCGAGGACGCTGATCTTCAGCTGTCTGGCCGACAAGCCGATTGCCGAGCTGGCGCAGATTTTGCTGCCGCTGTTTGATGCGAGCTCGGGCGACGCGGCGCGAGCCAGAGACCACGTGGTGCTGGCGCCGATCAAGAATGCGCGCGCAGCAACAGTTGAGCAGCTGCTGGAAGCGGCGCAAAAGCTGGATGTTCCGGCGCAGGGTGCCTCGAATCTGGCGGAGGCTCTGAAGCTGGCGCGGGCGCTGACGCCAATGGATGGCGTGATTGTGGCGACGGGTTCGTTGTTCCTCGTAGGCGAGCTGGAGGAGATGGTGGAGAGCGAGGCACGATAGCATAAGGCTTACATGCCCGTAGAGCCAGAGACACAGCCAACAGAAGAGCAGATTGCGCCGGAGATTCCGCTAGCTGTGCGCTGGCTGACATACCTGCTGATATTGCCGCTCATTGCGCTGACGACAGCCTTCTTCGGGTCAATCTCGCTGGTGGTGGGCTTGTGGGACAAAAATGGCCGGCAACAGCACGCGCTGGCGCGGGTGTGGGCGCGGGTGTTGCTGCGGATTGCGTTTTCGCCCGTTGCGCTGGAGCATGCAGAGCGGCTGCATGCCCAGGAGACCGCCGTATACGCCTGCAACCACCTGAGCTATTACGACACGCCGGTGCTCTATGCCAAGCTGCCGTTCCAGTTCCGGATTCTGGCAAAGGCCCCGCTGTGGAAGGTACCGTTCATTGGGTGGTACCTGGAGCGCTCCGGGCAGGTGCCGATTGACCAGAGCTCGGCGCGCGCGGGTGTGGCCAGCCTGGTGCGTGGCGCGAAGACGCTGGAGACTGGATTGCCGTTCGTGGTGTTTCCAGAGGGCGGGCGCGCCGCTACGGGTGAATTGCAGCCGATGGCCGCGGGCGCGGCGTGGATGGCTATCCGCGCACAGGTGCCGATTGTTCCGCTGACGCTAGTGGGAACCTATGAGCTGCTGCCGATCCACGTGTACATTTTGCGGCCTCGGCCGCTGAAGCTGATTGTGGGCGAGGCGATCCCGACCGTGGGCATGACGACCAAAGATGCCGACGCGCTGATGCAGCGAGTGCGCGCGGTGATCCATGCGACATACATCGCTGAGCACGGGTGAAGTAAACTCGCTCTGTGATTGCGCACCTGCGTGGACAGATTCTGACGAAGACGCCGAACTCCGTGGTGGTGGAGTGCGGTGGTGTGGGCTATGAGCTTGCGATCTCTGTCGCGACATATTCCGAAATTGGTGGCGAAGGCAAAGAAGTGCGGTTGCATGTGCACACGCATGTGCGTGAGGACGCGCTGGCGCTGTATGGCTTCGCCGAACTACAGGAGAAGCGGCTGTTTGAAAAGCTGCTGACCATCAGCGGCATTGGACCCAAGCTCGCTATTACGGTGCTGAGCGGGATTTCTGCTGAGCGGTTGGTAGGCGCGATACGTGCGGGCGATCACGCGACGCTGACGCGGATTCCCGGCATTGGCAAGAAGACCGCCGAGCGCGTGGTGCTGGAGCTGAAAGACAAGCTGGACGACATGGCTGGGGTTGTGCCAGATGATGCGCCGCGTTCGCTGGGCAGACTTGAAGATGATGTGGTGAGTGCTCTCGTAAATCTTGGATACGCACGCTCCTTAGCAATGAAAGCGGTTGAGGCGGCACATAAAGTGGGCGTAGATTACGAGATCGGATTTGAGGCTGGTTCAGGTAAAGGTTCTAACGAGTTTGAGATATTATTCCGCGCTGCAATGGCGGCGGTGCGTTAGGAGGGATTATGCAACTGGTAGAAAACCTCGCAGTCGTTGCTCTTCTCGTCGATGCGCCGAAGTATAGTCTTGTCCGTGGACAGGTCGGAACGGTTGTCGAATCTCTCTCTCCCGGTGTTGTTGAGGTGGAATTCAGCGATGGAGAAGGCCGTCCTTATGCGATGGCTGCGTTGCCCATAGAAGACCTTATGGTTCTCCATCACAGCCCAGTCCAGCAGACGGCCTAGATAAATCAGGCTCTGCGCCGATAGCGCACTGCGAAGTCGTAACCGGCGTTAGGTGGGTAGAGTTCGCTCACGACACGAAGGCGCGCGGCCAGCGCGTTCGGAGTAAGCAGCGGATATTCGCGCTCGCGCAGCTCGGCGTAATCGAAATCGAGCGCAAGCGAGAGTAGATAGATCGCGACCGCATCGGCGAAGGAAGACTCGAAGAAGATCTTGCGCTCCTTCTTATCGAAGACCGCATTGACAACCTGGTTCGTTCCAGCGTCAGCTGTTGCTGCCTCAGCAGAAGCGGCGGTGAAGGCGCGGCCGGTGAGGGTGCGGGCGGAACGCTGCTCGCGGCGCGATGCGGGGCGGCGATCGTCGTCGACTGGATTGCGGCCCTGCGCGAGATGGCGCGACTCCCAGGCGTCGAACGAAGTTTCACCGCGCACGTTATCCAGCGCCTGCTGCCACACGAGATCAGAGAAGGCCTGCGGTACGCCGGTCTCATCGACGAAAGCATGCGCGACATTGATGAAGAACTCAAAGCTGAGGGCGAAGCGGTCGCCCATGAGGCGCGTGGAGATGAAGATGCCGCGATGTCCGCTGCCAAGCTCTACATTGCGATGGCAGATGGCGGCATCGGAGAACTCGTCCGTCCAGGCGTCGGCGACGACTGCCGGATCGTGCTTGCGGGCTTTCGCGTCAATGGCTTCCGGCTTCTCGCGCAGGGCCAGCGGAACGAAGTAGTAGGTGTTGGCTTTGAGGGCGGCCACGATGGGGGCGGGAACGGCCTCCAGCATACGGTCGAGATCGAGGTCCGGGACGCCGGTTTCGCCGAAGGTGGCAAAGCTCAGGCCGTTGGCCGAGCGGCGGACGGGGGTTTCGCGGGCGACCTGCGTGGCGAGCACCAATCCGTTCTGCAAGCTCTCCGCCATTGGCTTATTCTAAATGAGATGACGACAGCCAACGATGTGGAACGCGCACGGCGGGATGGGCAGCTCTTTGGGATTCCTTTGGGCGATTTGGGATGGTTTGCAAGCCTGCTGATGGGCGTGGCGACGGGGATGACCGCCTTCTTTCTGGCGACGTTTGTGGCCATTTTTGTGCTGCTTATCGATATGTCCGTGACGCACCATGCGCCGGACTTTGCCATTGCGTACCGAAGGGTAGGGTTTCCCGTGGGAGTGGTGGTGATGGCGGCGGCGCTGGGGTATCTGGGCGTGCAGTGGGGCAAAAGGATGGCCCGGAAGAAGCAGGGATTAGGGATCAGGGATTAGGGATTGGTATACCCCCTCCCCCCGTACTTTTCGCGCAAAGTCTAGTGCGGATTGTGGTTAGGTCGGTACTAACATACTTGGCTGAGTATAATGGTGAGACCGTGACAGGGCAGCGCCGTTGTGCAGTATAGGATGATTCTTTATACAGCGGAGGAGTCGATGGTAAGTCTTGCCGTCAACATTGCTGCGTTTCTGTTCCTTGCCTTCGTCGGAATAATCGCGTTCTGCTTGGGCATTGGAATCATCGTTGCTTTCTTTCGTGGTGTCGGTGCGGTAGCTGGGTCTATCGTGACTAAGCTGACGAAGTATTGGGAGGCATCCTCCACCATAAAAAAGCTCATCATAATAGCTTGTCTAGTGGCCATTCCAGCAGCTTGCACGATTACATATCAAGCCCAACTAGTGGCGCAAAAGTAATCATTGCGCATTGCTCTGCAAAAGTTTAAACTTTCTTAAATAGAGCGGCGCACGTAGCAAGCCGTGCGCCGGGTGAAGGCAGTTCCGTATTGAACCCCGTAGTCACCATCTGACCCCAGACGTTAGCCCGTCTGGGGTTCAGTCGTTTACGCCGCCGCTAGCGATGGTCTAGCGGAGACTGTTCCTTAACCTCATCTGAGCAATCTCGTAAAACTCAATCACGCTGCGACCTCCAAACGAGTTTTGGTGGAATACTTTCCGCGCTCCGGGTTGGCGATGCGCTTGGTATTAGACAGCCGAAACAGAGTGCGGCCAACCTTGAGCGTGTCATCCGTACCCAGCGCCGTTGCAACCTCAGCGATAGTGAGCAGCTTTCCGGGCTTGCCGAGAATCACAGCCTCGACCTGAGAAGCAAAACTATCTGTGCGCTTCGTTCGCACCGTCACCGCAACAGAATCCGCGCTGCCCTTGAAAATGGCGGCCCACTGGGTTTGCAGGTCACTAAGCATTTTCTTAGCCGCGACTATATCCTCCGCTAGCTTCAGTACATCCTCTGGTTTGGGTGTCATAAATCTAACCTCAAATGGAGGATACACCATTACCCCACTTTACAAATAGTCAATGGAGGAAATTAACTCTGTGCAAAAAGAGGGGATTATCCCTTACAGGGATAGTTGGCACAAACGGGGGATAGGTCGGAGGGGGTACAATTCAGGCCATGAGCAAGAAGTGGGACGACCCGGCCAAGAGGCCACCTAAAGCAGAAACGATGAACACCCCCGGAGACTTCGGAGCGTTCACCGATCTGATGAAGAAGATTGTGGAGAAGCCTAAGACCGCTTCCCCCGGCCCTCGCGCTTCTTAGACCACACTCGGCCTTTGCGTGAGTGCCTTGTAGGTTAGGCGCTTGCCCTGTATGCCCATCATGCAGGTTGCGAACCGGGCGAAGTCGTCCGCATCCGTGCGATTGTTGTAGCGGAATACCTGCTCTTTTACATATGCGTCAAGGTGAAACGGTTCAACGCTGATGTACGTTCCCTTGAGGCCGCGCTTTAGTAGGCTCCAAAAATTCTCAATGCCTTGCGTGTGAACATGACCGTTGACGTATTCCAAAGCGTGCGTAATGACAGCGTGCTCGTAGGGAGTTGTGAGCGCGGTATAGGTGCTCATCTCATCCGTCATAAGGTGCGTACCAGCGATGACATTCTCAGTCAGCACAGGGTCAATCTGAGGTTTCGTGCGGTCTGCAATCACCTGAGCCTTGACGCGACCGCCGCGCTCCAACATCCCTAGCACGATGGCTTTGTTGCCGCCCTTTGCAGTGGCCTTGACCCGCGCTTTCTTGTGCATATTTTTGACGTTGCCGCCGACAAAAGTCTCATCGACCTCGACCGTCTCAAACTCGCCGCCAATCATCCCGGCTTTATCGTCCATAGCCTCACGCAAGCGGTGAAGCATGTGCCACGCGCTCTTTTGGGTAATCCCTAGCGCCCTTGCGACCTCGTAGGAACTGATACCGTTTTTGCAGTTGGAGATGAGCCAAGCGGCGGGAAGCCACTTATCCAAACCGATAGGGCTATCCTCAAAAATCGTTCCGACCTTGAGGCTGAATTTGGACTTGGGGTGCTTACCGTAGCACTGGTAGACCCGGGCCTTAGCCAGATAGGTGACCTTCGCAGAGCCGCAGTGGGGGCACTTTACAACCCCATCCGTCCAGCGAATGGCAATCATAAACTGGCGGCAATTCTCGTAATCGGCGAAGTGCTTGATGGCTTCGAGTAGTGTGCGGGGCGTTTCCATGTCCCTAAGATACACAACTGAGTCCACTCAGTCAAGTATATTATTACCGTTAGGTCTGGACTTGTTGGCATTTGGACACAGGTGTGTCTGGAAGTGCTCAGCGACTATGCCAGATTGAGAGCCTAGCGGGTCTTGTAGCGTGTGAGGCAGAGGAAGCCTTCTTCGGGTGAGACGGTCACACGGCAGGGTTCGAAGACGTCGGCGCGGACGGTGGCATTCTCATGCAGGTCGATTTGAGCGAGGCGTACGGCGGGGGAATCGGCGTCAGTGATGGTGCAGCGCCAGAAGTCGCCGCAATCCTGCCAGCGGACGGCGAAGGTGCGGTGATCGTGGTGGCGCTGCTGGACCTCTTCTTCGCTGCGGAGGTTCGAGACCAGGCGGCCGACCACAGAGGGGTCCGAGAGGCGCTGGTCGACGATTTCGTTGAGTTCGATGGCGGTCATGGGGCCGATACTCCCTGTGAGGCTGGAGTTTAGCAGAGCTGTTAGACATCGTGCGACCCCACCCATCGCGCAAAAAGCCGCGCGATGAATGGGGCACCCGGCGAATTGGTGCTGCTCCTGGACCTGTCCGTGAGAGCATTGCTGGCATGAAGACGCTCAGAAATTCCCGCATTCCTCGCATTTGGAACTTCGCGCCCATTGCAGTGCTTTGCTTAGGTCTCTGGCTGGGAATACGGCGCATCATCGGCCCTTATTGGGTGAAGGGCATCATCGTGCTTGTGCTGATCGCTGCGACCATCTTGATATACGACGAGTTTCGTCCAAGACCAAAGGTGGGTTAGCCAAGTAATTTATTGTCATTGATTCGCGGCGATAATCGCTGGGCGTTGGTTGAAAGTGATTAATCGGCGGTGCTATTCTTCGCTCCCCTGCGCAAACGCGGGTGTGGACCCCGGAGATACTCCCCATGCAGACGAGCTACAACGGAATTCCCGTGCCGAAAGACGGCCAGCCGATTGAATACAAAGACGGCAAGTACATCGTTCCTAACCACCCCATCATCCCCTTCATTGAGGGTGACGGTACAGGACGCGACATCTGGAAGGCTTCGCAGCGCGTCTTCGACGCGGCGGTGGAGAAGGCCTACGGCGGCAAGCGCAGCGTGAAGTGGTACGAGGTGCTGGCCGGCGAAAAGAGCTATCGCAAGACGCAGAACTGGCTGCCCGACGACACAGTGAAGGCGACGGTGGATTTTCGCGTGTCTATTAAAGGACCGCTGACGACGCCGGTGGGCGGCGGCATCCGTTCGTTGAATGTGGCCCTGCGCCAGTTGATGGACCTGTATCAGTGCATCCGGCCGGTGAAGTACTATGCCGGCGTGCCCAGCCCGGTGAAGCATCCTGAGCTTGTCGACATTGTCATCTTCCGCGAAAACACCGAAGACATTTACGCGGGCATTGAGTTCAAAGAGGGCACACCGGAGGCCGCGAAGTTTATTTCGTTCGTCAACGATGAAATGCTGAAGGGCACGAAGAAAAAAGTGCGCCTCGATTCGGGCGTGGGCGTGAAGCCGATTTCGATTACCGGATCGAAGCGGTTGGTACGTGCGGCGATTGCGTATGCGATCAAGAATGGGCTGAAGACCGTGACGCTGGTACACAAGGGCAACATCCAGAAGTTCACCGAAGGCGCGTTCCGCGAGTGGGGCTACGAAGTTGCGTCCGAAGAATTCCGCGATGCGACGGTGACTGAGCGCGAGAGCTGGATCCTCGGCAACGTGGAAGCTAATCCGAAGATCACGCCGGAAGAAAACGCCGCGCTCATTGAGCCGGGAATTGAATTCGCGGCCAAAGAGTTTGGCGAGAGCGTGGTGAAAGAAGTAAACGACGTTCTGGCGGCGATTGGAAAATCGCACGGCAATGGGCAATGGAAGAAGAAGATCCTGGTGAACGATCGCATTGCGGATTCGATCTTTCAGCAGATCATCATCCGGCCGAGCGATTACAGCGTGCTGGCGACGACCAACCTGAACGGCGACTACATCAGCGACGCTGCCGCGGCGCAGGTGGGCGGGCTGGGCATCGCGCCGGGCGGCAACATCGGCGATGGCTATGCGGTTTTTGAGGCGACGCATGGCACGGCGCCCAAGTATGCGGACAAAGACGTGATCAACCCGGGCAGCGTGATGCTGAGCGGCGTGATGCTGTTCGACTTTATCGGCTGGACGGAAGCCGCGCGGCTGATTGAAAGCTCGATGGAGAAGACGATCCAGCAGAAGTATGTGACCTACGACTTTGAGCGCCAGATGCAGGGCGCGACAAAGGCGAAGACCAGCGAGTTTGCTACGCGGATGATCGAAAATATGTAGCTGGCTCGCGGGAAAAGCTTTCAACGCAATGTTCGCAATGTTTAAGCGCGATGTACGCGATGTTGGTGCACATCGGGTGAGAAATTGCTGCGATACTAGGGCCATCCGTTTTTGACTCTTCCCTCTTGCGAGGCAATATGACGATGTTTGCTAAGAAGCATGTGCGCTCTGCTATAGCAGCGGCGATGGTGATGGCATGTGGTGTGATCTCTGCACAGCAGAAGAAGCCGGATGCTCCGGCGGCTACGGCGCCTGCAGCCCCGGTGCATCATCATGCCAATGGCGCGCAGCCTGCGGTGGAGAAGATCGACTATGACATGTATGCGCGCATCCGCGCGGAAGGTCTGACGCATGGCAAGGTGATGGACTTCGGCTATGCGCTGATGGACGGCATTGGACCGCGACTGACGGGTTCGCCCAACATGGCGAAGGCGAATGCGTGGACCCGCGACACGCTGACCAAGATTGGCCTGGAAAATGCGCACCTGGAAGACTGGGGCGAGATCGGCATGGGCTGGCAGCAGATTAATACCTGGGCGCGGATGGTAGGGCCTGACACTGCGCCGCTCTGGATGCAGGCAGCGCCGTGGTCTCCGGCGACCGCGGGGCCGGTGAGCGGCGAGGTGGTGTATGTTCCGCTGAACGATGCGAGCGAGCTGGACAGGTTGAAGGGCACACTCAAAGGCAAGATCATTCTGCTGGGCGCGATGCGGCCGACGCCGGATATTACCGAGCCTCTGTTCCACCGCTACACCGATGAAGAGTTGAAAGACATGGAAGGGCCGCAGACTCCTCGTGCCGGTGCCGGACCCGCGGTGAACTTTGCGCAACTGGCAGCAGACCGTGCACGGTTGGCACAGTTGCGGACAGCTGCGCTGAAGATGATGAAGGAAGAAGGCGTTGCAGCCATCATTACTCCCACGCGCGATGGCGGTCTGGGCGGCGGTACGGGCATCATCTTCGACGACAACGGCGCCAACATCGTGCGCAACGCGCAGTTGAAGGAAAATGCCGTGACGATTCCCAACGGCGTGATGATGATCGAGCACTACAACCGGCTGGCGCGCATGGCCAGCGCGCATGTTCCGGTGACCGTGGAGGTGAACATCGAGACCAAGTTCACGGGTGACCATGAGCATGGCTTCGACACTGTTGCGGAGATTCCCGGCACCGACCCCACGCTGAAGGACCAGGTAGTCGCCGTCGGCGGACATTTAGATAGCTGGATCAGCGGCACGGGCGCGACCGACAACGGCGCGGGCTCGATTATGGCGATGGAAGCCGTGCGCATTCTGAAGGCGCTGAACGTGAAGCCGAAGCGGACGATTCGCATTATTCTCTGGAGCGGCGAAGAAGAAGGTCTGTGTGGATCGCGCGGTTATGTCTTCCAGCACTATGGCGCGCAGGAGAGCCAGCCGGCGCCGGTGTGTGGCGGTGCGGGCGGATTTGGAACACCGGCCCCGACGACTCCGCTGAAGGTGACCAAGGAGTGGGACAAGTTTGACGCCTACTACAACCTGGACAACGGCACGGGCAAGGTGCGTGGCGTGTTTACGCAGGGCAACTACGCCATCGCGCCGATCTTCGCGCAGTGGATTGCGCCGCTCGCAGACCTGGGCGTGACGACGATCTCCAACCGCAACACGGGCGGGACCGATCATCTCTCGTTCGATGCGGTGGGTCTGCCGGGCTTCCAGTTCATTCAGGACCCGATGGACTATGAGACGCGCGTGCACCACAGCGATATGGACACGATGGATCGCATGCACCAGGCCGATCTGGAGCAAGGCGCAATCGTCGAGGCGATCTTCCTGTGGAACACCAGCCAGCGCGAGGTGATGATGCCGCGCAAGCCGTTCCCGCATCCTGAGGATGAGAAGAAGCTGGCAGAGCCGATTCCGGGGCTGTATCCGGGAGCGGTGAAATAGTGGCTAGTGTTTAGTGGTAAGTGAAACGGCGGAGGCTTGAGGCCTCCGCCGTTTCGCTTTCTCCGATACATTTTGTTTCCATCACCACAACTGTCATCTCGACCGAAGGCGCGTTCTTTGCGCCGGAGTGGAGAGATCCCTGCATTCTGTCTGTTATGGCATGAAGTCTTGGTGGTGCCGCCACCCTACGAAATGCGGGATCTCTCCACTACGCGTGACGATACTACTGTCACGCTCCGGTCGAGATGACGTTTGTGGGGGTATGAGGACAATGTCTACAAACAAATTCCCAAATGCGGACTACTTCGTTTGAACCGGCATGTAGAGGCTGGGCTGCACGCTGCAGGTGGCGGAGCTGTGCGCCTTCCACTCCGAGCCGTCGGCGTAAATGACTTGCATCAGGCTTACATGCGTGATGGAGGCAACGGGGCCGAGGAGCAGATCGCCATCGAGCTGATGCGATGCGGAGCCTGCGGCAAGCGAAAAGTTCTTGCGGGTTTCTGAGCGCGGAGCGGGTGAAGCTGCAAACTGGCTGCCGCTGACAGGGAGTGCGCGGGTGCCGGGCGGAAGAAAAAAGACAGCGAGCTCCGCTTGCTTGATCTCTTTGCGCGGCGCATTCAGATCGACATGCACGCCGGCATGTAGAGCCTTCAGTTCAGCGGGAGGTTTGTTCGCATCTTCCAGCGAGGTAGTCCAGATAGCAGCGGGCGAACCCTGCTGGCGCGCGGTGATGCCGACCGGGCAGGCGTTGCTTATGATGCGTTCGAGCTGGGCGCGAGCCTCTTGCTCAGACTTTGGCGTTTGCGCGAAGGCAGTCGTGGCGGTGAAAAGGGTGAGAGCGATGAGAACAGGACGCATGGTAAGCCTCCTTGCGGTTCTATTTTGCGCTTGTTGTGCAAACTTTGCACACACCTGGTTTGACTATGATTCGAGAGAAATGGGAGTCCACTTTAATTCGGAAGCTATGAAATTTTTGCGCGGGCTGGCCAAGAACAATGACCGCGAGTGGTTCAACCCGCGCAAGCCTATCTACGAGCGCGAGTTGAAGGCGCCCATGCTGGCGCTGATTGACGAGATCAACCACGCGATGGCGGAGTTCGCGCCCGACCACATCCGCGACCCGAAGAAGATCATGATGCGCATCTATCGCGACACGCGCTTCGCGATAGACAAGCGGCCGTACAAGCGGCAGGTCTCGGCGTGGTGGGCGAAGCGCGGAATGGAGAAGACCTCAGGCGGCGGATTTTATTTTCACGTGAGCCCGAAGGAGGTGCTGGTTTCTATCGGCGTGTACATGCCGGAGCGCGAACAGCTGCGCGCCATCCGTGAGTGGATGGCGGAGAACCACGAAGCCTATCGTGCGATGCTTGCAAAAATTATCAAGGCACGCGGAATGGGAATGACGCACATCGACGGCTATGCTCTAATGCGGATGCCGAAGGGATTCGCGAGCGACCATCCTGCCGATGAGTTGCTGCGCGCGCGCAACTGGGGTGTGCATGCGTACCTGCCGGCGGAGGCCGCGCTGGAGCCAAACTTCGGGCGCGAAATAGCCCGCCGTTTCCGGCTCGCGGCGCCGCTGATTGAGGCGCTGAATGGGGCAATTCTGGAGGCCGAGAGGCCGCGCGGGATGAGTTTTGGGGCTATGTTTTAGCGAGGTTTTAGCGGCGCCTGAGCGATTTTCAGCATGTTTTCCTAAGAAAACAGGTGAAAATGGCACAAAACCCGCAAAATATCTGTGGAAACGGCATGATTTCCATTGACTTTCACCGCGAAAACGTTGAAGGTGAAACACGGCGCGGTTCTTCCGCACCCGCATGAACACTGGCGAAAGTCTTCGGGCTCGCCGAGGTGCATGGTGCGGGAGATGGGACCAAACCCCATGTCCAAATAAATTCAAGTTGAGAAAAGAGGAACAAAATATGGCAAAGGGAATGACAAAGACACAGCTGATTCGCCACATGGCGGAGAAGCTTGAGATCACCAACAAGCAGGCAGCCGCTGGTCTGGAATTGCTGGCCGAAACCGCTCTGAGAGAGACCAAGAAGAGCGGCGAGTTCACCATTCCGGGGATCGGCAAGCTGGTCAAGGCAGAGCGCAAGGCCCGCATGGGCCGCAATCCGCAGACCGGCGAAGCGATCAAGATCAAGGCGAAGACGGTTGTGAAGTTCCGCGTGGCGAAGGTTGCCAAGGACGCGATCGCACCGCCGAAGAAGTAGTTTCAGTTTTGAAGGTTTCAAATGCGAAGGGCCGGAGCGTGATGCTTCGGCCTTTTGTTTGTTGGTAAGATTTGTGTGTGCCCACGCTGAGCTTTTTCTACGGCATCAAGATCCAGATGTTCTGGGATGAACATCCGCCTCCACATTTTCACGCGACCAAGGGCGGCAGGTTCGTCGTGATTGCTATTGAAACGTTAGAGGTCCGCGACGGCGCTCTAGCACCAAGGGATATGGCCTTGGTCTTACAATGGGCAAAGCTGCATCAAGTAGAGCTGAAGGAGGCCTGGGAGCTATGTACACAACTGAAGCCGCCAACCAGGATTACACCGCTACCCTAGAAAGCGGTGTAATTGTTACTTCAAATGTTCCATGGGTTGTCACCCAGGTGGAAGCTCATCCGGACTTTCGCTTGTCCGTGAAATTTATTGATGGCACGGCAGGCGATGTCGTGATGAACCAGCGCGTACTGCGGGAAAGCGCGGGTGTGTTCATTGCTTTGGCTGATCCAAAGGTCTTTGCACAGGTGTTTGTCGAGGACGGCGCCGTGACTTGGGCGAATGGACTCGATCTCGCCCCTGACGCAATGTACGACGAGATCAAGCGCAACGGAGTGTGGGTGCTGCGCTAGGCGATGGTCTGCGGCGCGATTGGTTCTGATTGTTTGCGTGGCATGAACGCGATCACAATGAGCCAGACTCCAAGCGTGATGAGAATGCCGCGGCGCAGAAGCTGCGCATTGAAATTCCAACCAAAGATCGCAACGACCAGAAACGCGCCGATGAAGTAGAGCTCGCCGGCCATCGCCTGTAGCCAGTGCGGCTGCTCGCCGGCGGCAGGGACGAGCGGCTTCGGCGAGGGAAGAAAGCGCGGTACCAACGCTTTGTAGTCGAGATAAGGCTGGCCGAAGCGCGCAGTGAGAAATGGCTCCTCCGCGAACGCAAGGCGGACCTGGAAGATCCAGATCAGCGCGATGCCGAAGATGGCGCCCGAGGGCGTCATTAGAATCGCGAGGCCGACGGTATGCAGCAGCGTGCCGAGATAGAGCGGGTTGCGAGTGCGGCGGTAGGGGCCATCCGCAAGCATGGCATCGCCGTGCATGGATTGAGAATGCACGATGATTGAGCCGACATACGCCGATCCCCAGGTGCGCAGCCATGCGGCGAGGGCGAGAAAGACCAGCGCCACGACGAGAATGAGATTCGCCGCGGCCATGAAGCTGAGCAGGTGGTGACGCCAGACCATGTTGGCGAGGATTAGCCACGTGGATTCATCCGTCATGTTGAGGGAGTTGTTCCACGGGACCTGAAACGCCAGCAGGTAGATCGCGGCATGAATCAGGAAGCGGTACTTGTATTCGAAGTGAGTGGCTTGCATGATGATTCCCAATGATTAAGGCGTACCTCTACGATAGCAGTCGCGGGAATACATAGGGTCATTGTGGTGTGTGGTGAGCGAATCACAGTGAATTGCGATTCAATAGACAGCATGATGAAGAGCAAACCAAAGCAGCGTTGCGCGTGGGCCGATAGCGATGAGTTGATGCGCATGTATCACGACGAGGAGTGGGGCGTGCCCGAGCATGACAGCCGCGCGCTGTGGGAGCTGCTAATGCTCGAAGGCTTCCAGGCAGGTCTTTCGTGGAGCATCATCCTGCGCAAGCGCGAGGCGTTTCGCAAGGCATTCAAGGGCTTCGACCCGAAGAAGGTGGCACGCTTCGGCGAGAAAGATATCGCGCGGCTTATGCAGGATGAGGGCATCGTGCGGGCGCGCGCCAAAATTGTCGCGACGATTGAAGGCGCGAAGATCTATCTCGCCATGCAGAAGAGTGGCGAGGATTTTTCCAAGTGGGTGTGGGGATTCGTGGGCGGAAAGCCCATCCAGAATACCGGGCCGCTGCCGGCGAAGTCCGTGCTCTCAGAGAAGATATCGAAGGAGCTGAAGCGCCGTGGCTTCAAGTTCGTTGGGCCGGTGATTGTCTACGCGTGGATGCAGGCCGTGGGCATGGTGAACGACCATGCGGAGACGTGCTGGAGAAGGAAGACTGTTCAGAAGTAATTTTGGTTTAGCGCCAACGGCGCGGCCATATACCAGCCCAGCCCGCATCCGGGGTCCCCAACGAGCGTTCTTTGCTCGATGGGGTGGAGCAGGGCTGGGTAAGGATGCCAAAAGAAGAACAGAGGGCTGTAAGCCCGACCTATCCGCAGCTAGTTTTATGCAAGATACTAAACGCTGGGTTCTTCACGGCGATACATTGCCCGTATCACACGACGTGATTTAATCGACTCTGTCACACAGCCCTTAGGAGGGCAGATGAAGCGAGTTCTATGTGCCATCTCACTGTTGATTTTGTTGGGGTCTCCGCTGTGGGCGCAGGATATCTCTGGCGACTGGCAAGGGACGGGTGGAACCGGTAATGAGCGTCAACGGATCATCTTGCATGTCGAGAAAGCAGACGATGGTGGCTGGAGGGCAATGCTTTATGCGATTGATATCCAGCCGGATGGCATTCCCATTACCACGATGACACAGCAGGGCTCGACCGTTGCCTTTTCTAACCCTACGTTGAAGATCAGCTACAAGGGAGCGTTTAGTGCGGACGGAACATCAATTGCCGGAAAGATGACTTGGGACGGAACGGCACAGATCACCTTTGTACGCCCGACAAAGGAGACTGCGTGGCCGCACGACATCCACTGCTTGTGCTCTGTGTCTTTTGTATCCGTGGGGCCAGGCGTAAAGCTCGAAGTTCTCGACTGGGGCGGCACCGGGCGCCCACTGGTCCTTCTTGCAGGGCTCGGGGATACAGCGCACGCCTTTGATGCGTTTGCTGCGAAACTGATTTCGAAGTATCACGTATATGGCATCACGCGGCGCGGGTTCGGCGAATCCAGCTCGCCTACTGCAACCGAAGCCAACTATAGCGCCGACCGTCTTGGCGACGATGTGCTTGCCGTTATCGATGCTCTCCATCTTGTACGCCCCGTGCTGGCCGGACACTCGATTGCCGGAGAGGAGCTTAGTTCCGTCGGTTCACGCCATTCGGAGAAGATTGCGGGGCTTATCTACCTCGATGCGGCCTACGAATACGCCTTCTACGATCACGCCCAGCAAGATGCGGACCTCGACGCGGTGGAGATGCGAAAGAAGCTCGCAGATTTCATCGATGAGGAGGGGTCGGATAAGCGAAAGGCTGTATCGGAGCTCCTTCAACAACTGCCGCAATTAGAAAAGGAATTACAGGCGCAACAAATAGAACTGGCGAACCTGCCTTCCGATCCCCCTGAAATCAGTAATGAGATCGGTCCTGCGGAAGCAATCATGCTGGGGCAGGAAAAGTACACGAAAATTCCATGTCCCATTCTTGCGATCTTCGCAGATCCACATAACCTTGGTCCGATGCCCGAGTACAACGCTGCCGGACGTGCAGCCATGGTGAAGTATATGGCCGACCACACTACAGCGAATAGCAAAGCCTTTGAAACCGGCGTTCCCACTGCGCACGTCGTCCGCATTCCAAACGCAGACCATTATGTCTTTCAATCCAACGAAGCGGATGTACTGAGAGAGATGAGCGCATTTATCGCTAAACTTCCAAACTAGGCTCAGATAGTGTCAGCGCACGCGCTTTTCCTAATTCTAAAAAAGTCGCAATTCGGTTACTTCCGTTTGGATATCTGCGAGAGATAGGTCGGGCTTTCAGCCCTCTACTTTCTATTGGAACGCATACCCAGGCCTGCGGCCTGGGCTGGTATAGAACGGGCCTATGGCCCTGAAACAAAACCTCTATGCCAATGGAAAAATTGTGCTAGCTATTCTCGCCCAGCGCCGCCAGAATCGCATCGAAGTCCTCCACACCTGAGTATTCGATGATGACCTTGCCCTTCCCTTTCTTGTCCTCGATGGTCACCTTCAGGCCGAGCGTGCGGCGCAGTTGGTCTTCGGCTTCGCGCACATTGGGGTCAACGTGCTTTGCTGGCTTGGCTTTTGATTTCGCTTCAGGGTTCAGCAGGTTCTGGATGTAATTTTCCGTGCCGCGCACGGAGAGGCTCAGCGCCTGCACTTTCTTCGCGGCGGCAGTGATCGCTTCAGAGGATTCGAGCGCCAGCAGCGCGCGCGCGTGGCCGAAGCTCAGCTCGCCTGATTCCACCAGCTTCTGAATGGGCTCGGGCAGTTTGAGCAAGCGAAGAAAATTCGTAATGCTGGTGCGGTCTTTGCCGGTGCGCTCGGCCATCTGCGCCTGGGTCATGTGGAAGTCGTGGCTGAGCCGATCGAAGGCGTGCGCCTGCTCCATCGGGTTGAGGTCAGTGCGCTGCAGGTTTTCGACGATGGTCATCTCCATCGCCTGCAGGTTGGAGACTTCGCGCACAATGGCGGGGACGGTGGGCTTGCCTGCAATTTTGCTGGCCAGCCAGCGGCGTTCGCCGGTGATGAGCGTGAAGCGGCCGTCCTGCGAGAACTTTGGCCCGTGCCGCACAACAATCGGCTGCACCACGCCCGAGGCTGTGATGGAGGCGGCCAGCTCCGCGAGCTTCGCATCATCGAAAACAGTCCGCGTCTGGAAGGGGTTGCGGTCGATTAGCTCGACAGAGATCTCCAGCGGCTTGCCGGCGCTAGATACCGGCGCCGACGCAGCGATGGAGGGCACCGTGCCGGAGCGTGAGGGCAGCAGAGACTCAAGGCCTTTGCCGAGTGCGGAGCGTTTGGCTGGAGGTGTTGGCATGTTGGGTTCTCGTTACCAGTATGTGATGACCGTTAGAAGATCACGCCTAAAAAAGCTCGATTGCTCTTATTCTTCCAAAGTAAATGCGTTCGTAGAGCAAAATCTAGGCAAACCTCTGCTTGATGTAATCGTGCATCTCGCTAAGGGGAAGCTCTTGAGAAGCGTTGCCGTTACGTATGTAAATTCGCTCACTGAGCTGGCCGTTCTTGTCTGGCACTTTCATGATGAGAGGCTGAGAAGAGGGTGTAATTGAGACCTTGCAAACGTCAGCGCTATTTACTTCGTAGAAGTGGCAGTTCAATGCGCTGGTTGTATACGAGATTCCAAATCTATCGTTCGCGAGTTGTCGGAGATGCCTCTCGAACTTATCTCTATTACCGTTGTCCATGGAAGCATAATCTTTCTCCAAACCGACAACCTGTCCTGCATCATCAACCCCAATGAGAAGTGACCCGCCTTTGGAATTAGCGAAGGCTGAAATAGTCTTTAATATCACGTCTTCTAGTTTCTTATTGACTTGACCCGTGACTAGATCCCATCGCAAAGAAGATTTGAACTCGACGCTATCGCTCTCACCTTCGGCTATCAAGGCTTCAACCGGGGGCTCAACATCTAGGCCGCCGGCATGTGCAGCACTCGCCAAGAATTCGTTTAGTCGACGGGCTATTAGTTTTCTTCTCTCGACGAGAAACGCCTTATATGTATTCACTTCGAAAAGCTTCTCGTCGGACGGGATCGCTTGTTTTGCAAGTCCTGACGACCCAACTTTATCGAGGACTACCGTCAAATAGTCTTTAGGCGTCTTACAGCTGATCGCTCGGTTTGTTCCGCCTCCGATGAACGCTAGATTGGCGATATCGTCTGCCTCTCGAAGCGTATAGTCTGCCTTCAGAACGGCCTTCGGAAATATGTGATGAAACTCGAGCTGATGTTGTGCCCCTAAATGGCTAAGCGAAATAACCAAGTTGCTTCGCCAATCCTGCGCACCTGCATCTCTAAATGCAAGAAACATCG
>Ga0206804_10014_pt3 | contig 21934 bp, 11 predicted proteins | sample Alteio_BWOrgCont_62_FD_152888 | JGI IMG/M metagenome (GOLD analysis project Ga0206804, IMG submission 152888) | Enriched cells from forest soil in Barre Woods Harvard Forest LTER site, Petersham, Massachusetts, United States -... | ecosystem: Environmental > Terrestrial > Soil > Temperate forest >... | reverse complement strand
AACGCGGCCCATCACCGGCGCAGGTTCGCGACCGCCGAATGACATCGCTACCTGCTTGCCATCGACAGCAATCCTGGCAAAACCCTGCGCGCGGACGCCTAGCAGGAAGTCACCTGACTCGCCCGGAGTAAGGAATCCAGACCACTGCACGCCGAAGGTTTTTTTTGCCAGCGACTTCCTTCGGGAGATCGCCTTCCGTCAGGTTCACATTGGCTTCAGTGCGGGTGAGCAAGGGCTTGCTCTTCTCGTCCGGCCCTCTGCGGCCTTCGCCGTACTCGGCCTGCAGGCCGGGCTTGCCGTCAGGCGTCGTTAAGAGCGCGGCGGGGACCGATGTTCCATCTGCGCGGAGGAACTGCGTCCCGGGCACGAAGGTGATCGTGGCGTTCGAAAACTCGGCATGAAGGCCATCGAGGATCGACACGATATGTGTTGGTTGACCAGCGTAGTTTCCGATGAGCGGCTGCGTCTGATCGGCGAGCGGACCGATAACGGCGATGCGCCGGACTTCCGGCTTGAGGGGAAGCATGCCGTCGTTCTTGAGCAGCACCATCGATTCATTGGCCAGTTTGCGAGCATGGGTGCGGTGCTCAGGGCTGTCGAGTTCCTTCTCATCGATCTTTGTGTAGGGAACCATGTCGGGGGGATCGAACATGCCGAGCTTGATGCGCGCCGTGAAGAGGCGAATCAAAGCGGTATCGAGAGCGCTTTCGGGTAGATAGCCCTGTTGAACCGCGTCGATGTAGGCCTTGTCGACAGGCTCGCCGAAACGCGAGGTGAACGTAACGCACTCGTTATCCATGCCGCGCAGGACTGAGATCGCTGCACCCTGCGCCTGCGTTGGGCGATAGCGGTGGTTCGCCGCGACATCCCTGACGGCATCGCAGTCGGAGACGACGTATCCCTGGAATCCCCACTTGCCGCGCAACTGATCTTGCAGAAGATATTGGTTGGCGCAGGCCGGTTGGCCGTTGATCGCGTTGTAAGCACACATCACTGAGCCGGCCTTGCCTTCAATTACGGCAGCCCGGAAGGCGGGTTCGTAGGTGTCAACCTCGTCGTGCTTACTAACGTCCACGTCGGCGAAGTGACGCGTCGGCTCCGGTCCGCTGTGAACCGCAAAGTGTTTCGGGGTCGCGATCGCGAGGTAGTACTTGGGGTCATCTCCTTGCAGACCGGTCACGTAGGCCACGCCCATCCGTGCTGTGAGGAAAGGATCCTCACCATAGGTCTCCTGCCCGCGCCCCCAGCGCGGGTCGCGGAAGATGTTCAGGTTGGGAGACCAAAAATCGAGGCCGCCCATGATGCCGGTGTGGCCCTCCCGCAAGTTCTGCACGTGCTTGATGCGGCCTTCGATACCGATCTGTGCGGCCATCGTGTGAATGCCCGGTGCGTCAAAGGTAGCCGCCAGCCCAACCGGCTCGGGATATTCGGTTACGCCGTCGTTGATGACGCCGTGAAGAGCTTCACTCCACCACTGGTACGCCGGAATCTTCAGTCGCGGCACCGCAGCGGAGTTGTTCTGCATCTCCGATGCCTTCTCCGCAAGAGTCATGCGACCCACCAGATCTATCGCGCGCTGCTCTGGTGAAAGCTGCGGATTCATGTAGGGCAGGTTTGCGGAATCCTGGGCCACTGCGTGCCCCTGCATTCCGCTGAAGAAGAGAATCCCCGTGTATGCGAGGACTCGAACCAGAAGGGGCAAAGAACGGCTTCTCATCTATTTCTCCAGGGCGAGTTGAGTCAGCTGATCCGCTATCGACAGCCTCGGTAAAGCACAGGTTCTTCCTAAAGAATGGCAAGACATGGTTCTGGAATCGATCGGCTGCCTGGATGCTACGCGCGACATCACTCAAGGTTCACTCGGCTACATCTACCGCATCTACTCTGGTCCCGCCGGCCGCCTCCAGTACGGCCTCGCGTATAGCTATCTCGCCCGAAGCGCTTGGTTTGGCGTCGGCGGGGCTCCGAAGGCGACAAATAATTTCGTCTATGCGAGCTTCCGCTATTACCTTCCGTAACGACGTCGGACACTAAGCGCAGTGCGTTTGGCTCTGATTCGACGTCATCAATAACAAGCGCTGCCATTAAGTTTGCTTATCACCTAGCCGAGAATGTTCTACCTGAGATAACTATCTGGCTTTGCGATCTCACATTTTTTCTACCGTGTGTCATAGGTATCGGCTCGCGGAATGGGGGTCTACTGTGACACAGTAGCCCCGAACAAATACTGATAGTGCAATAACGATAACCCAGCGCGGACTGGCGAGGAACGGAGGGCCCTCAGCGCGCCGAGCATGGTCCGAGATGGTACTTGGCGAACGGCAGACCACGAGAAGCGCGTTTCACAGTACTTATCGAGTCATGCACCGTGACTGGGACGTGACCGCGAAAAAGCGGCGACCTGCCTACTCAAGGCCCGCTCGGATGATCGAGATTTGATGTGCTTGGAGAGCTCGTCTGTGATGTATTCAGTTAACTGAAACTCGCGAACATCGCAGCGTTACTTTTGAGCGCAGTGCGGGTGCTCATGGACCCGGCTCCTCAAGTTAGAAATGGTGAATAGCAGATGACTGGCAGGACTGACTCCTGAAAAATCTTGTAATCGACAGGAGATTTGACTGCTAGACTTGGGCCACCGAAAAAGCAGCGACGTCAAACCGGTCGCACAACGGCAAGGCGAGCGCTCCAAGGGAGTCCGGGCAGGCTCCCAGAACCGAAAGCTGGCACCCAGTTGCGACGGGAGTGCCAGCACATCTTTTTAGGAGACCACTATGACAGGACTCGCGCGCAGGTTGCTGATGGCCGGCATGATGGCAGGGCTCTATGTGGTGCTGGTGGGAATAGCGAATGCGCAGCAGACCCTGGGGTCGTTGAACGGCACGGTGATAGACAGCTCGGGTGCAGCATTGCCCGACACCAACATTACGGTGAGCAATCCGGACATCAATGTGACCCGTACTACGAAGGCTGGCGGAAACGGGTTCTATCAGATATTCAATTTGCCGATTGGACACTACAGAGTGCAGGCGGCGCATCCCGGGTTCGACACGACGACACTGGCGGGCATCGACGTGCATGAAGCGGCGGCGACGACCGTAAATGTAACGCTGAAGGTGGGGCACGAAGAGACGTCAGTCGAAGTTTCGGCGAACCCGATGGTGAACGCAACGGATACGACGAACGGCTACACGATGAACTCCGAGCAAATTGAGCTGACGCCGCTGGCGACGGGCAGCTTTACGCAGATGGCGATTCTCTCTCCGGGCGTGAACTCGGAGCTGTTGAGTGGCGTGGGATCGCAGGCCGGATTGGGCAATCAGCCGATCTGGGCAAACGGACAGCGCGACACGTCGAACACCTTCCAGGTAAACGGTGTGGATGTTACCAATCTGTTCAACGGCAAAAGCTCCTCAGGCTCTACGTCGCAGCGCTACAACTTCAACATCGGTGGCGGATCAACGAGTTCGAACTCCTCGGCGGGCGCGGCTACGATAGGCGGCGCAAACACAACAAGCACGTCGACCTACGGCTCGAACGGCAATAGCCTGCCTTCGCCGCCGCAGGAGTTTCTCTCTGAGCTGCGCGTGAATACCTCAATGTATGACGCGCAGCAGGGCGCCACCAGCGGGGCACAGATCGATGTGGCGACGCAGAGCGGAACCAACGGTTTCCATGGCCAGGTCTTCAGCACCTACGCGAACAACTACCTGAACGCCGACCCGTACTTCTTCAAGCAGGATGCGCTGCTCGGACAGATGGGAATCGGGGCCTTCCCGCTGTATGCGCAGAACCCTGACCTGCATCGCTGGACCACAGGAGCGACACTGGGCGGTCCAATCAAGAAGAACAAGCTGTACTTCTTTGCGGCGTATCAGCACCTTTATGATTCGGACCAGGCAAGCGCGATCTCGCAGTTCCAGGTGCCCACAGGGCTAACGAGCGACCGCTCGCTCGCAGGGTTGACGACGGCATATCAGAGCTGGAACAAGGGATCGACGGCGGCGCCTCCGACGCTGAATCCGATTGCGCAGGCTCTGCTGAGTGCCAAGCTGCCTGGTGGACAGTTTCTGATTCCTTCGGCGACGCCGGGCGTTGCCTGGGCGCCGAGCATTCCAAACGTGACGACGATCAGCACATCGCAGCAGCAGGGCGACATGGCGGCGGCTTCGCTCGACTACCAAGCAACAACCAATGATCGCGTGTCGTTCAAGTACTACTACCAGAATGCACCGACGACCTCGCCGTTTAGCTACGCGGCAACGCTCGGCTTCCCTGGCCACCAGGCGAACAGGGCGGAGGTGGGCGCACTGGACAACACGATCCAGATTGGGCCGAGGCTGAACTGGGAGCAGCGCGTGGGCTATGCGCGCATGTCGAGCTACAGCTACCTGACGCAGGTGTTGCCCGCCGACCCGGCGCTGGGCCCAACGTTCGGGATCTCGCAGGGTCCGGGGACACAGGCCGATACCACGACGATGCCCGGCCTGAGCGTAGCGGAGTTCGGTTACAACAGCACGTCTGCCTCCGGTCTCAAGGTCGGGCCGTACAGCTACTTCAACAATCTCGGCTACTACCAGAACCGTATCAATCCCTCGACGAACGTCATCTGGTCGCTGGGCAAGCACACGATCCTGGCCGGCGGAGGCTACAACTACACGCAGCTCAACGTAGTGAATAATCGCAATCTTCTGCCCGAGGTTTATGAAACCTCGTTCAAGAACTTCTGGACGGGAGCCTCGCCTTCGGGCAGCCACAGCGGCGAACTGAGCAGCATTGTCGACGGATACAACAATGCGAACCGCTACTACCGTTCGAATGAATTTGACACTTACGTGCAGGATAAGTGGCAGTTGCTGGCGAACCTGAGCATAACCGCCGGCATTCGCTGGGACTACCATGGCGGCCTGACTGAGAAGTATGGTAACCTCGCCAACTTCGATCCGACAGCGTACGACGTCTCCGGTACGACGCAGGCGGGATTCACCGTGACGAACTCGGGTTTCGTAATCGCCGCCAACAGCCCGAACCACACGCAGGGAACGACGGATTCGACCCTGAGCGGACGGCAGTGGGGTATTTCGCCACGCGTGGGCTTTGCGTGGGCGCCCGCGCGGGATAACGGCAGCTTCGTAGTTCGCGGGGGGTTCGGTCTTTACTACGATCGCGGCGAGCTGTTCTCGTACCTGTCGCAGCCGGCGGGTAACGGAAACGGCGGCCCGTTCGGAGTGACGGAATCAGAGCCGTTCACAACGTTCAGCTCAAAGACGGGACCGAACCTGGCTTCGGCGTTGCTGGCGCCTCCGCCGCCTACCGGTGCGGTCAGCGCGATCAGCACCGCCCTGCAGACAGCACTGAATGGAATCACTGAGCCGGCCACGTCCGGATTGCAGGCATGCTCAGCCCTGGACAGCCAAGTGAGTTACGAGGACTGCGGTGCGACGCTGAACTTCGGAGCTTATGACAAGAACAACGTTTTGCCATACACGATGAACTTCAGCTTCAACATGCAGTGGCAACCTCGAAATGATCTTGTGGTAACGATCGGCTACACGGGTAACCGCGGACGTCACGCGGTTATTCCGATTCCATTCAACGAGCCGCAGATCGTGACGCCCACGAGTCCGGGCATGATAGGAGGAAAGTCTTCGCATCCGAGCGGCGAGACGCAAAGCTATGGCATGAACGTACTCGACTTCGACCGGCCGTCGCCGTTTCCAAGTGTGCCCTATGGCGACACGACGTACTATCCGATTCCGGGCGAGTACTGGAATACGCTGGACGGCGGTAACACTGACCTACGCGTGCCGTACATCGGGTTCAGCCCGAACTCGGCGTTGTTTGAGACGGTTGGCAACTCGGCGTACGACGGCCTGGAGACCCACCTGGAGAAGCGGATGTCTAGGCACGTACAGTTGGGAGCGAGCTACACATTCAGCCACACGCTGGATGAGCAGTCAGACATCGGCCTGTTCTTCACGGGCGACGATCCGGCCCACCTGCGCGACTCCTGGGCGTCGTCAGACTACGACCGCACCAACGTCTTCACTGCAAACTTCCTGGTGACGCTGCCGGATTTCGCACCGAAACACTCACTGCTGGCTGAGGCTACCAACGGCTGGAACATGAGTGGCGTGGCCATCGCGGAGAGCGGCGAGCCATACTCCCTGTACGAGTTTTATGGTGCGGTCGGCAGCATCCGGTTCGGCAACTATCCGACGCTGATGAACCCGGTGCTCCCGGTCGCGGACAGGAATGCAGCGAAAACGGGGAACTCTGGTGCACGGCGGCCGGGAGGCAACTACCAGCCGGCGATCGATCCTGGCCAAATTGCAATCCAGTACCTGCAACCGGGACAGGATGGAATTCCGGTGGAGGCCAGCGGACCACAGGACACGTATGAGACCAACTTCCTACCCGGACAGCGCAATATTTTCCGGCAGACACCGCAACGGCAACTAAACCTGTCGTTCCGCAAGGACTTCCGCCTAACCGAGCACGTTGTGCTCCAGGGACAGTTCAATATATTCAATATCTTCAATACGACGAGTTTCGACGTACCGCAGGACCAGGCCCAGATTCGCCAGAGCTATGCGTGCGCGAACGCGTTTCAGTCGGTCTGCAATGATGAGGACCTGAACTACGGACAGATCGGAACAACCGCGGCTGATCAGACGACGAATAACGGGCGTGGTACGGCCGGATCGAATCTCGATCTGATCCCAACCCACTCCGGTTCCGGCCCGAGCACGATCATTCCGTATACGGCAACCAACGCCAACTTCGGCTCCGTGACCAACACGATCGGCAGCAATCGTGTGGTGACATGGGGCTTTCGACTGACCTATTAATAACAGATGGGACCCTTCGGATATCGAATAGGAGCGGATCAATATCGATAAACGCGCTTACCGCCGGGCATCTCGCGTACGAAGCTGGGCTTCGCGGATCGTGCCGAACAATCTTCTGGTGGAGGAATGGACGGCGTATCGACCCGTCGATACGCCGTTCGTGGCTACGACCGAACGAACTCGAGCAAGTCACTGTTAACGATGTCGCTCTGAGTGGTCGGCATTCCATGTGGCAATCCCGGGTTCGACTTCAACGTTCCATTCTTCAAAAGTTATACGGATCTGGCTCCCGTGGTCAGGAACGGGCAGATCTGCTCATCTTCACCGTGCATGACGAGAACCGGCCTTTAGGTCATCGAGGAATTCGGTTTCGGATAACACCGTGATGCAGTCGTAGTGAGCCTTGGCTGCACTCATCATCCCCAGTCTCCACCAGTTTTCGAGAATTCCTTCAGATACTGTGGCTCCGGGACGATTGAAGCGTTCCTGATTCGGGCGAGCCCCTCATCATCCCCAGCGACCCAGAGATTGTCGTCGCGGTCTACCACCTGTTGATATTGCATTGGCATTTGGCATCAACTGAACAGCGACGTACGCCATAGGTTCCGGATTCCCGACAACCCATCCGCACTGGAAGAAAACTGGCCGTTTCACGAATCCGTAAGTGACTCGGTCTGTCCTGAGTCACTAGACAATCGAAGTTGCCGAAACGGCGCTTTGCAGGAACTTTGAAAGTGCTGCTACTGATTCTCGTCCGTTGCTTCCCCAAGACGACCTGTGACGAAGCACTTGTGACCTCGATCCGTGCTTACTAGACTTTGCATTTTCAGGAGGATAGTTGTTCATCTGCGGATCGGGTCAAGTTCATGCGCAGCTCACCCACCAGTACATCGTTCTCATTTCCGGCTTCGGCGCATAGTCGCAATCACCGCGCAACCCGCGATCAGGAGACGATGATGAACCGCAAGCGAATATGGTGAACGCAGCATTGAGACTCGTGAAATCGGCGATTGCTCTGGCAGCAATCGCGGTAGGCAGCATGCGGCGCTCCGGCGATGGCCGGCAATCGCTCAATCCCCGTGGCCGGTCGCACAATTACCTTTCGCATCTACAACTATGCCCAGGTAGACCGGAAGGCGCTCACGGCCGCGGAGACCGAAGCCACGGACATCTTCGCCAACGCTGGCGTCACCGCCGTTTGGATGGACTGCCCCACCTCTTCCGATGCCGTCACACAGCATTCCGGCTGCGAAGCGAGGCCGCAGGCTAACGACTACATCCCGCGCCTCTCGTCCAAGGAGATGCTCGATGCGAACGTCGCCGTCAGCGACTCATCAAGGTCGGTTTGCCCACGTAAGACCGTCCGGTCCGCCGCCTACATCCAAATGGCTCGCGACCGTCAATGTCTTCAGATCCACCACTGCAACATAGTTCGCTGCGGTGCAGCCCACGAACGCGCGTGAGCCGTCCGGATCCATCAGGATACCGGCGCACCCTTTGCCCAGGCTCACCCTGGTGACCTCTTTGCGCGAAGCCACGTCGTACACGAACAAATCGCCCGTCGAAAGGATAGAGATCAACACGCGTTTGCCATCGGGCGTGAACTTAAGACGATTGGCGCCGTTCAGCTTTGCATCGATCGATGCAGCGACCTTCCGCTGCGCAGTGTCGATGATCCAGAGCTTGCCATCGCCCGCAGCAGCGGTCCACAACTCCTTCCAGTCGGGCGACACATCGAAGCCCTCCGTTCCGAACGAGGTCGGAATTGTCGTCACGAACCAGTCACGCTGCGCCGGTCCGGGCGGAGTAGGATACGCCGGATCAGGCCGCATCTCACGATTTTCGATGATGCTGACGCTCGCTGAATGCGCGTTCGAAACGAAGATTGTTTGACCGTCCGGCATCACCCGGATCAGATGTGTAAAGTCCTGTCCGGTCCCCATGATCCACTCGGTATTGCCCGTCGCCGGGTCCAGCCGGCCGATCGACTTCGCCCCCTGCGCGGTAAACCAGACCTTACCGTCCTGGAAGTCCAGACCATGCAAACCGACCATGGGCGCTGTATCAATGCTCGGTAGTGCCTTGTGGTTCACCAGGTCCAGCACATCCAGCTCGTGTCCGTGGCTGTTCAGCATATTGGAAACCCACGCGCGCGTTCCGTCCGCTGACGCGATCACCTCGTGCGGATCCGGGCCGACCGGCATCCTCGCAATGACCTTCAGCGTCACAGGGTCGACGATCGACAGCGTGTGATCGGTCTTCGAGAGCGCCAGCAACACAGGGTGCTGTGCAACCTGACCCGATCTTCTCGGAGCAGCAAACACCGTAACTCCCAACGCAACACCAGCCAGCACAAAGCGGGACATCCCTGTACGCATCGATCGCTTCTCCTCAACCTAAATAGACACCTCTCGCAGATGACCCAAGTGCACGATCGCCTCATTACACCTAATTCCACGGCCCGCTTACAAACCTCAATCCAAAGCGGTAAGCCAGACGGTGGTTGTTGTCGACGGCAATCAACCCTCACTGGCGACAACAGGCCGATGCACTCACTGAGCATGACCGTCAGCCAAAATTAGTCCTCCTAAACGCGCCTCTCGCCGAGACGGGTTCGTGGTCGACTGCGTCCATCGCTAGTTTGTAAATTACTGAAAATAGAGCACTTATTCTTCTGGGGAAAATTGCCTGCAATCGCGACCGCGTGGAGTTCTCCCTTCCACTCACGAATGATCTTCGTACCTGTCTTAAAGCGACGACGATTCCCCCCTGAAGCGAGACCCCGGATGTGGCCCTTTTGTCTCGGCGCCGGTAGTCCTGAGGCAGTCCCCTGGATGCGATAGACGAGAATCGGCCGCATTAACTCCACCCCGCGGCTTCGGAGGTGTGGCGCGCCGAACTGAGCCTGCCATTAGGACACCAATTCGGGACGTTCCAACTGTGCGGCCGCTCTCACTCTCTCCGCAACCCGTGGCGAATCTGCCATTCTCCCGCGTTCCTCTTGCGGTAGACACCGTGACGCTCTGTCCGGGCAAACAGTCAAGTCGAAAAGTGGTCGCTGGTACGATGGCATCGGCGAGGCTTAGCGTGCGAAGCACGCCGAGCAGTGCATATCTTAAACCGATTCTTTCCGGCTCAACTCGGTCTCTGCCGATACAGCATCACCGGCTGCCGCGCACGCATCACCACAGTCGCTCTGCGATCGTCCCACTCCAGCTTCACTGGTTGTTTCTTCTCCGGCGAAAGTGCGAATCCCGTTACCGTCTTCAGGTCCCATCCCTCCGGGATCGTCGCGCTTAGCTGACCATCCACAATTGAGTACATCGCAATTCGGTCGCCGCCCAGCGGACAATACATTGCAGTCTCCCTCGCGACCTCTGCCCCGTCCAGGAACACCGCGTAGCTTTGTTTGGCCCAGTCAATCTCAACACGATTGCCCTTGCCCTCAAGCGTTGTCACCGTGCGGTCAGCCGTGCGCTCGAAGCCTTCGATATTCAGCATGTGCAACCTAAACCAAGGCACCATCGCCAGGTAAAACGAATCGAGCCTTCGTTCAATCGGAGCATCGCCATTAAAGATGCTGTGCTGAGCATCGCCGTAGAACATCATTAGCAGCATCGGAAGGTCGCCTGCATTCCCCGCACGCCCCCATACGGCACTCTTCCGATAAATCGTCGACATCATCGGAATCGGCTTACCGCCAAAGGGACACGGCCTCGGCCCACCCGCATACCAGCTCATGCTCATCTTACCGATGAACGGATAGCGCAGCCCTTCCGATGTCACGTCCACGCCGTAGCTTTTGAAGTCCTCCAGCACCTTATAGCGCCCGGCAACCAGATTCCGAATCCCGCTCGCGGGTCGCTTGCGGTCCCAGTCATTGCGAATCGCATAGTACGAAAGCACATCGACATGAATCGTGCCCGGCAGTTTGTACCGCTCGCACATGTACTTCACCCGGTCGGGCCCTGGGCCTTCCATATACTTCGCCAGCCCCTGAATGTACGATTCCTCGCCCGTCCACTCACGGCTCTTCCACAGATCGCCATCCGGCTTTCGCGCGATCATCTCCTCATTCCACGCCGGACTGCTGCGATACGCATCGTCGTAGTTGTCCGAGAGACTCACTGTCACATTCAGCGGCTTCATCGTCTCCATCAGGCGCATCATGCCGTCATAGCCGCCGATGCGCTCATCCACTACATTCACCGCCGGATATCCTGTATCCTTTCCGCGGAACTGCCAGCCCCACAGATGGACCAGTTGCGGTGACCCATCGGTCAGCGTATGCATCTCGCGAATCATCTCTTCGCAACGCTCAAATGTCGCCGAGGGCTTGGGAAACTTCGGCTCATCCACGCGAATTCCATAGATGAGCTTATCGTCGTAAAAGTGATTCGGAATCTGCGGCATTCTGGCACGCACCAGCCGCGCTCCATCCAGCCAACTCAGCCTCTCGCCGGCAGCCTTCGGTTCAAGAAAGTCCAATCTGCATGCAGATTGCTGCTCCACCAGCAGATTCGGCGTGGCGTCATTGCCGCAGCTCTTCGCTGCGCCCCTGCCGAGGTTCATGTCATAGCACGCACTGGCGTCCACACGGTGCACCTTGGTGGTTCCCATGCACGCGCGCCTCGACGGAGCCTCTCCCACAACCGACAACAGCGTGCCATCCATGTATGCCGTCGTCTCCTGCACACAGACCGCACGCGAGTGCCCGATCATGATCACCGGGAGCACGCCGTTGATCTCGCCCCAGAAGGTATTCAGGGGCAGCTTCGCTGCATTCGCTTCCTTCAATGCAACAAGATCGCCGCCATCATCGCCGTGCGCCAGCCACGCGTCTCTCTCCGTTACGTCGATAGACACGAGCGAAGGCATCGAGAGCGAGATCAACTCAAACCCGTCGTGCTCCTTCACGTCTTCCAACGTGACCCGCACGGTAGTTCCGGCGAGCGCGTAGCGCAGCGTAAAGTCCGCAGCTGGCGCGCCAGCTGCGAACATAACCGTAAACCTGAAGTCCGCACGCCGGGCTGCAACGCTGTAACTCCCAGGCTTCACCTCGACATCTGCGAACCTTCTCGGCGAAAGTCGGCACATCCGCGCTTTCAGAGCAACGTTCGTCTCCCCACCGCGAAACACGACGCCTGAGCGAACAAGCCGATACGACGATGGGACTCCGTTCTCCGCGTCCAGCGTCAGTTCCAGTGATGAACTCTGGACCACGACCGGTAGCGCGGGTCCTTGCGCGGCCTTCGCCGCGATCTGCGGAAACACCTTCTCGCTACCCACAAACGCCATACCTGCAGCCCCTAGCTTCAACAGTCTTCTGCGGCTGAGGTCCTTGCGCTCAACACCCATCGTGAGTCCCCGTATGCAACAACAGTTTGTTCATGGCACACGAGTGTGGCTCCGCGTCACAGCGGACCACACTCATGCAACCCACTAGAACGTGATCTTCGCTCCGAATTGCAGTTCGCGTGGCGTGTTTCCCAACGTCGTCGCAAGACCTGCAGAGGAGTTCCCGATCGTCGTTCCCGGGCTACCCGGAATCACCACGTTGTACGTGTTGAACGACTCCGCGCGGAGTTCCAATTTCACCTGCTCGTAGAGCGGCGTGTCCTTCACAAGAGAGAAATCCAAGTTATTGTAGTAAGGCATTCTGTACGGCATCTTCCCCATATTTCCGTAGGACCCATTTGGAATCGCAAACGCGCTCGGATTGAACTCGCAAAATCCGCTCGCACCACGCTTCCCGATCGGTGTCGTTCCGCACGGTCCCTGCGACGGATTGCCCGTTACATTCGGTCGTGAGTAGCTCGTCACTGAACCGTTGTCACCGGAGATATTCGCCGGATCGCCGCCCACGTTTAGCCCATACGGCTGTCCTGAGCGAAGCTGGAAGACATAGTTCGTCGTCCACCCTCCGACCAAATACGACAGCCATCCCGTCTGCACCCACTTCTGCCCTTTTCCAAAGGGAAGCCCATAGACCGTGCTCCACGTGAAAAACTGGTGGAGGTCATACGACGAGATGCCATAGGCATTCCGCGGCAGGAAGTAGCTCTGTACTACGGAACCGCCTCCAGTGCCGTTCTCCGCGTTGAACCACCCGCTGCTGTTATCCATCGTCTTCGACCAGGTATACGAAACAATGGTGTTAAGCGACTGCGTCATCCTCTGCTGAAACTGCGCCGTGAGCGCGTTGTAGTTTGCATAGCCTGTCGACGTCGAGTAGTGCCACCCAGGCGTGACCCACGGCATGTACTTGTACGTGTCGATGGTCGTGAGGGGAGTTCCCGTAGGCGACGCTTGCGAGGCCGCATTCGCAAATCCTGTAAAAGGCAGACGCGTACTCTTCGAGCCTACATAGCCGAGCGAGAACACTCCTTTTGCTCCGGCCTGCTGTTGAATTTGCAGGTTGTACTCCACCGCTCTCTGATCTTTGAAGTTCGGTGCACTTACATAGCCGCCTCCGGTGGTCAACCACGGCGTCGCTGCAATCACTGGATTCGGAAAGTTTCCTTCAAGAGAGGTGATCGGCGTGAGCGGATTACCCGGTCCGCCGGGCCAGGTGCCGTTCTGCGAAAAGTTCACCTGCTGGCCTGAGATGCCCGTCGTCCACGGCCAGGTCGGCCCTTCGATGTTGTTCTGCACCCACTGGCTTCTCGCGGTGATCGTGTCATACAAAATCCCGATACCGCCGTTTACTACCATCTTGTCAAACGTCTGGTAGGCGAATCCCAGACGCGGGCCGATGTTGTCGTTGATCGGCGCACCGACCTGCTGCCCGCCGTTCGCGAACACAATGTTCGAACTATGAGGAACGCTTCCGATTCCACCCGGAATGCACGGATTCGTGAAGGCCGTCGTACATGCTGGGACGTTATTCTGGATTATGTACTTCGCGTTGGGGATATCGAACCCATTGGCTAGCCTGTTATTGAGCATGTGGATCGCGGGGATATAGTCATACCGCAGACCCAGGTTCAAAGTTAGCTTCGCTGTCGCCTTCCATGAGTCCTGTACATAACCAGACCACAGCGACATGCTGAAGAAGTCCTCCGAATAGACCGGATCCTGCGCCGTAAACGTCGCCGGCAATCCCACCAACGCCGAGGCCAGCGAGTTACCTGTCTTCGTCGCGTTGACGTTGCTCGTCACCGAGTCGCTGAAGGTGAATTGCTGATAAAGATTCCGCTGCAGACGGTTCTGATAGAGGTAGTCCACGCCGAACTTCAGCGTGTGGCTCCCTTTGATCCAAGTCACGCTGCCGCCGCCGTTCACTACAGGATTGCCGCGATACAGAGTTCCTTCCTGGCCTGCATTCGAGGTCGAATAAGGTCCTGCGAGGTTGATGTACATGCCGCCATATTGCGCAAGATTAGTGAATCCTGCCTGCTCCGCCGCAGTGAACCCTCCGGGCGAGGAAGCCTGGCTGAATTGATATGGCTTCAGCATTGCCCCGCCGCGCACATCGAGAATCAGGGTCGGCCCAAAGACGTGCGTGTAGCCGCCACCGAAGTTGTACGCGTGATAGTTCGACACATTCGACCCGACAGTGCCTGCAATCGGTGAGGTGTCATAGACCCACATCTGGCTGATGCGGCCGAAGCCGAAGTTCTTATCACTCTTATGAAAGTCCATCCTCACCTGGTAGCTGTTGTTGTTATCGATGTTGGGTCGACTCTCTATGAAGTTGTACCCCGAAGGCTCCGACGCTTGCGAGTTGGCGGGAAGATAGTAGGCCTTCAGATACGCCAGCATCGTCGTGTTCTGCAAGCCCGCCGGAATCTTCAAACACGGCGCGCCTCCCGTCTGAATCCCGTTTGCATCGGGAGTGATCGGATTGCCCGAGGCATCGCACTTGAATTGCTGCACCGTGCACTTTCCGCCTGAGCATGCCGTTGAGTATGGGTTGTAGATGGGGTTCTGATAGTACGAAAACGTCGCGCTCGAAAAATCTCCGCTCAGCTCCTGGCTCGTCGGCACCAACGTCTGCGAAAGCACCGGCTTACTGTAGCGCCATCCTTCATACGCCCCGAAGAAGAATAGCTTCTCTTTGAGAATCGGCCCACCGACTGCCGCGCCAAATTCGTTCTGTGTATAGTGCCCCGGGGGCGCCGGAGTCGTTGTCGGTGTTCCGGTTGGGCAACGACCTACCGAGCAGAAGTCCGAAAACGAGTTGCGCGCGTCGAAGACGTTGTTCCGGATAAACTCCCATACTGACCCATGGAACTGGTTCGTGCCGGAGCGCGACAGCATATTTACCACGCCTCCCGTCACTACGCCAAATTCCGCGCTGTCCATGTGCGATTGCATCTTGAACTCCTGCATCGCGTCGATGATCGGCAAAAAGCCATAGATCGCGCCGCGCAGGTCCGTGTTCACGATCCCGTCCATCAGGTAAAACGTCTCGCGATTCTGCTGGCCGAAGAACGACGGCTTATAAAACGCTGTACCCGGAATCGCGCTGATACCAGCATCCGTCGTGCTTATCCCCGATCCTTGTGCCGTCGAAATCGGAGTTACACCAGGCGAGAGAATCATAAGCTGTGTAAAATTGCGGCCGTTCAGCGGCAGATTTTGGATCTCTTTCGCCTCGATTACATTGCCCAGCTCTGATGAGCTCTTCTGGAGCATCGCTCCCTCTGCAGTCGCGTCCACGGTCACGGTCTCATTCACCGCGCCCACTTGCATCGCCTGGTTTGCACTAAAGGTCTGATCGACGACAAGTTGAAACGGCGGCAACACCACTTGCTTGAAGCCTTGCTTCGTAATCGTCATCTTGTACTGCCCGGGGTTCACATTCACAAAAGCGAAGTATCCGCTCTTATTTGTTTTCGCGCGCGCAGCCACATTCGTGTCCACATTTGTCAGCACTACCTCTGCATCCGGAAGCGCGGAGCCAGTCGCGTCAGTGACCGTTCCGTCCACTCCAGCCGACGTATGCTGGGCTGCCAACGGCAGCGACAGGCCTGCTCCCAACAGCGCCACAAGCAACGCTTTCAACAATCCTCTGCACATCCTTCACCTCCAAAAACGTACAGCTGTACGAAGCCGAGACTCTCTGATCCCTATCTATGGCTGCACTTTTTAGAACGTATAAGCATGCACTGTCAAGCTAAAAATGAAAGATGCGTTTCATATTTCAAAACGCCAACGACTACGTAAAGCCCAACCCCGCCCAGAGTCGCATCATTATCATCATCGAACCGATCCGACGCCGGTTCACTATATGAAACGCGTTTGCCCAACTGCATCTGACCTTCGTCTGAGAAGATCTTCTTTCCGCACTTCACGGGTCACTCGATATGCGAAGTTTGCTACTACCTGACCGTGATTGCAGTGCCAACACGTTAGGGTTCAATACGTCACGCCATCGTCGACTACGACCGCATCTTTACTACTTCGGCACGCGCGTTATTCTTCGTCGTCAGCGGTCGTTGCGCCTTGGAGATGTCGCCGCCGTCGACCGTGATACTTGCGTTGTCCGACCCTTCGATCTGTAGGAATGTGCTTGTGGGAGTCAGTAGACGAGGAGCGGTAATCAGCACGTCTTTGCTGTCGATGAAGCGGAGCGCCGATTCGGCTTCAGGGTTGGAGTCAATGCTGAGTCCTCCGATGGCAGCGTCGGAAACGCGGTCGAAGATGACTGCGGGGCGAAGATCCGATGTTGCCACCTGCAGCCGGATGTTCTGCAGGGTGAGGCCCCGCGCACCGCGCGCGTAGATGCCGTATGCAGGCATTGGACCCAGCATGAAGTACTCTCCGGCAATCTCCGGTAGGTCGCGCCGTGCCGCATCTTCGGCGGTGCCTCCGCCACCGAAAACGAGGTGAACATCAGAGACAGAGATGTTCTCCATTGTGGCGCCACCGACACAGTTGAACGTGATGCAAGAGTGTCTCTCACCAGGGTTGGCGGAACTGGTGACCTCTGATTCGGCAATCTGGCCCGGATTCGTAGTAACCGTGCCGTGAATGCCGGTGAATGAGAGATTCCGGAGGATAGCGGGTGATACGTGGCCCGCGGCTTCGCTTCCGATTGAGGCAGCCATGTCGTCAGTTGCGGGCCTAAGGGGCGCACCGGGCTCTGGTTGCTTTACGGGCCGCGGGCCCATCCCGACGTGGATCGGTCCCGTGACATCTTGGAGTATTAAATTGGAGAACGCGAGGTTTTCATAGCGAGAGCCTGGGTTCCCCTGAAATTTAATTGGGCATCCGTAGATCTGATACAGAACGCAGTTAGAGACAGCAATATTCTGAACAACACCGCCGCCGAAACGGAAGACACTCCAGCGGGTGCTGAAAATGCAATTGGCAATGGTAATGAATTGGCAGCTTCCGAACAGAGCGCAGGCGTCGTCCTGTGAGAGGACAATGCAGTTGCTGATGGTGACGTACTGCGCACTAATGAAGTGGAAGCCATCGTTGTTGCTGTTCACGCGATTGTGAATGTAAATGCTGTCCATGTGGATGCGTTTGCTCTGAATGATGCGAACGCTGTGATATGCGCAGTCGACTAGGTCGATGTTGCGGATGGTGAGGCCTTCGCAGCGGTAGCCGAGGACGTGATAGGGGCGATCATGGCCCCCCAAACCACTTGGTGGCGGCGTTCCATGAGCGGGTGAGTGAAATTGATGCCCTTGACCATCGATTGTGCCCGGACCTTCTATCGTGATGTTCTTTGCATTGACTGCATACAGAAGCGCCCAATTGCCGTCGATCAGAGTAGTGTCGCCGCTCAGCGGGATTGCATCCACCGCGCGATACTGTTTGCCGTCTGCACTACCCAACAGCTTGGCGCCTGCTGCAATATGCAAGGTCACGTTGCTCTTGAGTTCCACTGTTCCGATCAGGAAAGTACCGGCTGGGACTACAACAACTCCACCTCCATCGTGTGTGCACGCATCGATAGCCGCTTGAACTGCATTGGTGTCGATGGCAAGACCGTCTCCTTTGGCCCCGAAGGAGCGGACGTTGTAGGTATGAGCGTCGAAGTCGTCACCGTGATAGAGAGGCCGGGGCTCGGCTTTGGCGACCGCCGAGAAGGCAATTGACGCTGCGGCAGGAAGTGACACGCTTGTCAGCCATTGACGCCTGCTCAGGGTGGCAGGCGCTCTGCGAGAATCGTTGTCCATGTTGCCTCTCTGATGGTGGTTAGCGCTTCGAGTCCGGCGTTGATTCGGAATCGACCAAAGACTACCAAGGTCAAAGCAAGCATTTCAATATGTGATTATTTAGTACCTCTATTTGGCATGCAATTCCCTACCGAGTTAACATCGTTGGCACTGCTACCAATGTCGCCGCCTCGTGAGAGAAGCTATGCGTTTGTTTTTCCGCTTTACGATTGCCCTACTATTCGCTGCAATTGCAGCTTCCGCACAAATCTACGTATCACCACGAGGTAGCGACAATGACCCCGGAACCGCGACCGGGCCAGTGCTCTCCATCCAACACGCGTTAACACTTAGCCACCACATGAACAACCACCACATCATCCTCCGGGGCGGGATCTACAGACTCACAGCGCCCATTCACATTTCTCCGGATGATTCGGGCGTCATATTCATGGCTGCACCTGGTGAACATCCGGTCATAAGTGGAGGTGTCCGCCTTTCAAAATGGCATCAGGTCGACGCTCGTCGGCATGTATGGGCAGCGTCGGTGCCTGTATCCGTCGTGAACTCGCGCCAGCTCTATGTAAATGGCGTTCGAGCGACTCGTACGCGTGGCCGTGTCCCTGTCGAGTTATCCGAGACGTCCACGGGGTATACCGCCGCAGACACCGCGATGTCGGCTTGGAAAAATCCATCAGATCTGGAGTTCGTCTATACCGGCGGCAACAGTATCTGGTCGGAGCGCTCGGAAGGGCTCGGCTCATGGACCGAACCGCGCTGCCCGATCCAGTCCATCCATGGGACGACCATCACGATGGCACAGCCTTGTTGGGACAACTCGACAAAGCGTGTGATGCTCCCCAATGGCGCCCGCACAGCCAACCTCGTGGGGCCGATGAGTCTCGGCAAACGGCCGGAGTATGTGGAGAATGCTTACGAGCTACTCGGAACGCCGGGCCAGTTTTACTTTGATCGACCGAGCCACACGATCTATTACGTGCCTCGTTCAGGAGAGGACTTGAAGACCGCGGATGTCGAGCTGCCGGTTCTCGAAACGCTTGTTGAAGGTGCCGGTACTATGGCTGCCCCGATCGACGACATCACATTCTCCGGCCTTCAGTTTTCATACGCGACCTGGCTCGCTCCAAGCGGCCCTGATGGCTTCTCAGAGATACAGGCAAACTATCAGGTCACCGGGCCTGACGGGTATTCGCGCCAGGCGTTGTGTCATCTTGTCCCCCGCGGAATGTGCCCTTACGGCGCATGGACGCAGGCACACGGGAACATCAGTCTTTCCTTTGCGCACCACGTCCAGTTTCTGGACGACGACTTCATCCATCTCGGTGCAGCGGCGCTCACGCTGGGTGACGGCGTACAGAACGACACAGTTCAAGGCTGCATATTTACCGATGTCTCGGGCAACGGTGTTCAACTCGGCGGAGTAGATACGCCTCTCGCGGCCATCGCTGAGTACACCTCCGACAATCGCATCGAAAATAATCTGTTCCGCAATGTTGGGGCAGAATTTCGTGGTGGAATCCCGATTGTCGTCGGATACGCGCGCAATACTGTAATCGAGCATAACCAGATCGATCACATTCCCTACGCTGCAATCTCGATTGGATGGGGCGGCTGGCCTGACAAGATCAAGCAAGCGGGCCAGACCAACAACTCGACCGGAAACTTCATACGCGACAACCTGATCCACGATCTCATGATTGATCTCTCCGATGGCGGCGGGATCTACACTCAGGGTCTCACCGGAAAGAGCCTGGCGGATGGCGAGAAGATCGCCGGCAATGTCATCTACGATCAGTTCAGTTCCGGCCACGAGATTTACACCGACAACGGCTCTTCGATGATCACCGTCAGCGGCAACGTGATGTTCAATACCAACCACGACAACTGGGGAAGCCGTCATCACGACTACTACGACGGTGAGGACGGAACGAACTTCGATCCGCTCGCCATCGAGACCAATTACTGGCAGCAGGGCGATGCGGACTCCTCAAAAGGCAATGTCACCGTCAGGGGAAATCACCTCATCGCTTCGCTCGACGAAGTGCCTCATTCTGTTCTTGCGAACGCAGGCCTGACTCCGGCATACAAATCCGTACTCGAGCGGCGATTCGATACTCTCGTTCCGGCGCGGGCGCCAAGGGCTCCTGCGCGAGTTGCTGCAGCTCCGGGCAATGGTTTCGCGGTGGTCACGTTCAGCCCGCCAACAGACAACGGAAACTCCCCCGTGCTTTCTTACGCGATCGTTGCATCGACAGGAGCAACAGCCATGATCTCTGCGGAGGAGTTTGCGAAGCTATCCTACTTGCGCGTTTCCGGCCTCGCGAACAACCAGCAGGTCACGTTCACGATCAACGCCACTAACGCAGCAGGGACGAGCACGAGTTCGCTGCCCTCGTTCCCCGTCGCGCCATCTGACCGGCAGGTGCAACTACTACCAGCGCCATCCGGTGTGTCTGTTCACGCGGGTGGCAACGGGGAGGTGAGCATCCACTTTCAGAGCCCCGGCGCTCAGCATCCAGGTATCGACGAGAGTCCGATTACTTCCTATGTCGTCACGATCGAGCCGAGCGGCCGGAAGGTTGTCTTGACCGGCCGAAACGTCATCACGCTTGCCGATGGAAAGCACACGACCTTCAAGGTGATCTCGGGCCTCAAGCCCGGCACATATACCTTTCGCATTGCCGCGGTAAACGAAGCCGGCGAGGGCTCGGCTGCAACCACGGAGCCAGTTAGCGTCCAGTAGGCGACGGAATCCGGGTACTGGACTTGTTGATCACTTCTTTGTCTATGTCGATTCGCTCAGCAGAAGGTCAGGATGACGGAGACCTTTTCGGCCCACATCTGGCTGTGACCTGCCGTCCTTGAGCGCTGAGATGAGCGCTTTTACCGCCGTTCTGTCGATTGCTGCCGGTCAGAGTGTCTGGGTCGAGCCCCTCCAGGGCGACGCCACTCTTCCATAGACTGCGCTGCGGGTCGCGGAGTTCGGGCGAGACAGCATTGGAAATCTCGGGACTGGTTTACAAATCCTGGGCCATTCGGCCCTGACCACAAGAGTGTGCTCAATGGGAGAGAAATCTGAATACGTGTTGGAGCCGCTTTGCCAAGGGGCGGACTTCACTCTCTACCGCGGCCGGGAGCACGGCAACCAGATGCCGATTCTGGCGGTGGCGGCCGGCCCGCAGCTAGTCCACACCGTCCTCGAGTGGCTCGACAAATACCCTGGCCAAATCGTCTACTGATCTAATCGATTCGCGCAGGGCACGGTCTTGATCCTTCTCACAACAGCCACAGCTCGAACCTCGGGCTGACCCTCATTCTGCGAATTAGATTCGTATTCTGCGAGAACTTCCTTTGACCGGCAAAGCCTGATTCGCCTCCGAACCTTTGCATGTTCGGGCACAAAGAATGGTGCGTCAGCGAAGGCTTTAGTTGAGACCCTTCACGTTGGTCTGCTTATACCCCACCTGGAACCTGAAACCTTGAAGCGTCAACTGAGTCGGAGGAGAAGCTCGAGAGCTGCGCCGTCGTCTCCATCTGATCTCGCTCAATACAGAATGCGAGACACAGCCGGGCGGGTGCTCGAACTCGGGCACGTGGTTTGCCGCGGAACTCGGCCCTATTTAAATTCCCTGCCAGAAACAACCTTACTTCACGAAACTCTCAGATTTTTCGGGGTTATTTGCAGCCGCAAGTAGGGCATTTCCCTGCAAAATTCCCTGATACCAGAGAATTCATCGCCGAGACGGGTTCGTGGTCGACTGCGTCCACCGCCACTCTTTCCTACGAAGTGATTGGACGTCGCTAATTCTGCTGAAAATACGCAGAATCCGCAGCTACTGCGGCCATCTGAGGGAGTCTGATTCTCAAACAGAGAGGGTTCCGTTTCCTGTCCAGCCGTTGGCCGAGAATTTCTCTGGTCCAGCGACTCGGAGATACAAGAGCTCTTGC
>Ga0206804_10133_pt2 | contig 21960 bp, 18 predicted proteins | sample Alteio_BWOrgCont_62_FD_152888 | JGI IMG/M metagenome (GOLD analysis project Ga0206804, IMG submission 152888) | Enriched cells from forest soil in Barre Woods Harvard Forest LTER site, Petersham, Massachusetts, United States -... | ecosystem: Environmental > Terrestrial > Soil > Temperate forest >... | reverse complement strand
GAGAAAAAGACTGGTGTCCCCACCGCCTCTAAAGTTAAGCCCGAAGGCACCACCCCAAAAAGATCCATATCCACCAAACCCAAAGCGCGTAGAACTTAACCTGTGCGCGCCCTCGCATCTCGTATCTCACCTCTCGTATCTCACATGTCCGATCTCTCCATCCCCGATCCCGCCGTCAAGCATTTTCCGCAGCCTCAGGCGCTCGACATCCAGCACGACACCGACCCCGCCCAGGACCACGGCAACGCTCGCCGCATTCCGCACCTCGGCCATGCCCTGCTCTTCTTCGCCATCGCCATCTTCAGTTTCTTCGCCTGCGTCATCATCGGGTTTCTTATCTATCTCGCGCGACATCCCGGCGCCAGCACGCTTGGCTCCTCCCTTACACCCACTCCAGCGGAAGTGCATCTTGCCGCCTTCGCGCAGCTAATCAGCTACGCCGTCACCTTCGCCATCTCCTTCGCCGTCTTCCCGCTCCTCTGGCATCGCAGCTTTCTCGATGGAATCAGCTGGACCTGGCGCGCCGCGCGTCTCCGTTGGTGGAAGCTCATCCTCTTCGGCATCGCCCTCAGCTTTGTCGCGCAGCTTGCCGAGCACCTCTTCAAATCCCCCAAAGAAACCACTGACATTCTCAAGCTGCTCGATAATCCACTCTCTGCCTGGATTACCGCCTTCTCCGGTGCGCTCATCGCTCCCATCGTCGAAGAAGTCGCCTTCCGCGGCTTTCTTCTTCCTGCCTTCGCCACCGCCTACGATTGGATCTCGCTCGATCGCACGCCTGCCGCCTATAACCGTTGGCGTCAAACTACCAGCCACACCACACCGGCTCTCGTGCTCGCTTCTGTACTCTCCAGCGTCGCCTTCGCCGGCCTGCATGCCAGCCAGCTGCACGCGGCCTACGGCCCTATCGTCATCCTCTTCTTCGTCTCGCTCATTCTCTCCGCCGTGCGCATCCGCCTAAACTCCGTAGCCGCCTCCGCGCTCGTGCATGTCTCTTACAACGGAATCCTCTTCCTCATCATGGCTATCGCCACCGGCGGCTTCCGTCACCTCGACAAGCTCACCCAGTAAGAGCCTCAATAATCGGGCACCTTCGTACCGCTATTTCGGCCAAGGCAAGATGACTATCTTCTCTCCGCCCAAAAATCCCTTAGAAATCTCGTACCGCTCCCCTTCATCTCCGATCACCATTGCCTTAAGAGTTCTGGCGATCTGCACTAATTTTCTTTGTTGAAGTTCGTTTGGATTTTTGCAATAGATTTGGTCCTGGTACCACCAGAACGCTGACTGCGATTGCCATTCAATCATGAAGTACCGTATGACCTTGCCGCTTCTTTTATCGCGCATATCTTCAAAGTCGGATTGGGACCACTTCAATTCACGATCACGTGCGATAAGCATGTCCACCTCGCTCTTGAGAATTGGTTTCTTCGCAGCCTCACTCCATTCCCGTGTCCGAACAACATGTAGCTCGTAGCCCACTGACTCGCCCTCCTCGACTGAATCAAACACCTCTGATGTTAGATAAACTACTAGAGACATGATTCCCACCCTTGAATGGACGCCCGCAGGCGTCAACTTCCTCGACCAAACCAAGCTCCCGCACGAAGAAACCTACGTCCTCGCGACCACCTACGAAGAAGTTGCCACCGTCATCCGCGACATGATCGTCCGCGGAGCCATGGCCATCGGCGTCTCCGCCGCCATGGGCGTAGCGCTCGGCATCGACCGCAGCACTGCAACCACCATCGATCAACTCAACAAAGAAGTCGCTCACATTTGCGATACCCTCGCTGCCACGCGCCCCACCGCCGTCAACCTCTTCTGGGGAATCGCGCAAGTCCGAGACCTCTACAACTCGCTCGCCATCGCCAACACGCCCATCCCCGAAATCAAAAAGCGGGTCGTCGCTCTCGCCCGGCGTCTCTACGACGAAGACATCGCCAACCTCCGCATCCTTGGCGCTTACGGCGCTACATTGCTCCCCGACTCCGGCACTGTCCTCACCCACTGCAACGCCGGAGCCCTCGCTGCCTGCGGCTACGGCTCCGCCCTCGGAGTCATCCGCGCCGCCATCGAAGCCGGCAAAAAGATCGATGTCTTCGCCGACGAGACTCGCCCCTTCAATCAGGGCACGCGCCTCACCGCCTGGGAGCTCCTCAAGGACAACATCCCCACCACCCTCATCTGCGACAACATGGCCGGCTATTTCATGGGCCAGGGCCGCATCAAGGCCGTCATCGTCGGTGCCGACCGCATCGCCGCCAACGGAGACACCGCCAACAAAATCGGCACTTACTCCGTTGCCATCCTCGCCAAAGAGCACGGCATCCCGTTCTACGTCGCCGCGCCCTTCAACACCATCGACCCTCAAACGGCCTCAGGTGCTCAGATACCTATAGAGCAGCGCAGCGACCGCGAGGTCACGCACGTCAACGGCATTCAGGTCACGCCTACCGGTGTCGCCATCCAGAACCCCGCCTTCGACGTCACTCCCGCCAAATACATCACCGCCATCATCACCGAGCGCGGCGTCCTTCGCGCTCCGTTCACAGAATCCATCCGCGCCGCCGCCGAACAAAATCTTCTTGTCGCGCAATCCTGATGCAGATTCACCTTCCCATTCGCCCAACTCCGGGGTAATCTGTAAAAAATTACAGCCGAGGCCATCCATGGTCACACGCAGCTCCGCCCTGCTCGCCGCTACGTTGATCTTCACCTCCATCTGCCTTGGCCAAACGCCGGCCGATCAGCAACCCCCGCCAGCGCCCGGCCCCAACTCCACCGTCCTTCAGACCGGCACAAAACTCGTCGTTGTCGACGTCGTTGTGCAGGACTCCAACGGCAAGCCCGTCCACGGCCTCAAAGCCTCCAACTTCCAGCTCTCCGAAAACAAAAACCCTCAGCAGATATCTCATTTCGACGAGCACACCCCACCGCCGCTCACCGCGCGCGGCCCGGACCTCGGCAAAATGCCGCCCGGCACCTTCACCAACTACACGCCGGTCGTGCCCGGCTCCACCCTAAACGTCCTTCTGCTCGACGCCCTCAACACACCCATGCTCTACCAGACCTGGGTGCGCGACCAACTCAAGAAGTACGTCAAGGAAGCTCCCCCCGGCCAGCGCATCGCCATCTTCGGTCTCACTGACCATCTCATCCTCCTCCAGGGATTCACCTCCGACCCTGAAGTCCTCAAAAACATAATCGAGCACAAACTCCCCTCCAAGGCATCGCCCCTGCTCTCTGACCCCGTTGGTACCGGCTCATCCATGGACATGGCAGACGATCCCAACCTTGCGGAGACGCCCGCCGCAGCCGCCATGGCCCAGTTCGACGCCGAGTCCAAAGCTGTCCAGACCGAGATCCGTATCGAGACCACCCTGGACGCCTTCAATGCCCTCGCCCACTATCTCGCCGGCTTCCCCGGTCGCAAAAATCTCCTCTGGTTCTCCGGCTCCTTCCCCGGCGGCGTCTTCGCAAACTCATCCACACCCTCTCTCCTCGGCGCCACAAGCAACACCAGTGAGATTAAAGACACCGCCGCCACCTTCGCCGCCGCTCAGGTCGCCATCTATCCCATCGATGCCCGCGGCCTCATGACCAACCCCGCTTTCAACATCACCAATAACAGTTCCTCTCTAACTGCCACCAACTCCCGCGGCGTCGTCCAAAGTATCCAATCCTTCTCTATGAGCCAGGCCGATGAACACGCAACCATGCTGGTTCTCGCCGGCGAAACCGGCGGCCACGCCTACATCGACACCAACGGCATCACGCAAGCCGTCCAGGATGCCCTGCAGACCGGCTCCAACTACTACACCCTCGTCTACGCCCCCATCGACCATAACTGGAACCGCGCATTCCGCTCCATCCAGGTCAAGCTCGTCGACGCGCCTGGGGACGTGAAACTCTCCTACCGCTCCGGCTACTTCGCCGTCCCTCCCAGGCAACCCAGGGAAATTGATCCCGCGGCTGCGTCCTCCGGCCCTGAATCCACCGCTCCCGCCACACCCAGCTCGCACCACAGCATCATCTATGACCGCCTCGCCATGACTCGCGGAGCTCCCATGCCTGAAGACATCATCTTCAAGGTCCGCATCCTGCCCATTTCCACTGAGCTCGAAACTAAACTCGCCCCCGACAACACGCTCGATCCCGACTCGCCCGCCAAGGGGCCCTTCCATCGCTACGCCGTCGACTATGCTCTGCAGCCCAGCGAGATCACCCTCATCCCCGAATCCAATGGCAACCACGCAGGTCAGGTCAAGTTCACCGTCTACGTCTACGACCCCAACGGCAAACTCCTCGTAGCCGCCCACCGCGGCTTCAACCTCTCCCTCAAACCCGAGCTCTACGAGAAGTTCATCAAGGCCGTCCTCCAGTGCCACATGGAGATCAGCGTCCCCGACAAGACCGATGCCTACCTCCGCATCGCCGTCCAGGACATGCCCTCTGACAAATTCGGCGTCGTCGAACTCCCCGCTGCCGCAGTCAGCCATCTGCCACCAATGCACGCCGCTCCCTCGCGCTGAGCCGCTTTCCACCGAAACTTTCTCCCGCTACAATTCGTGCAACCATGATGCCCCGCCCCCACGGTCTTCGCACGGTCCACACGCTGGCTCTCGTTGCGTCTCTCGCCCTCAGCGCAAGAGCACAAACTCCCACGCAGCAGCCACAGCCATCATCGCAGCCTGGCTCCTATACCCTCACCACCGGCACCCAGCTCGTCGTCGTTGACGTCGTCGTCGAAGACCAGAATGGCAAGCCCGTCCACGGCCTCACGCGCGAGAACTTCATTGTCACCGAAGACAAGAAGCCGCAGACCATCACCAATTTTGAGACGCGCACCGCGGACCAAACCTCCAAACCCGGCCCTGCGCTCCCTAAAATGCCGCCCGGCACTTTCACTAACTACACACCCGTCCCGGCCAATGGCGCGCTCAACATCCTGCTCCTCGACACCCTCAACACTCCCATGAAGGACCAATCTTTCGTCCGCTATCAACTCCAGCAGTACGTCAAAAATATTGACCCGCACATCCGCATCGCCATCTTTGGCCTCAGCACCCACCTCTATCTCCTGCAGGGATTCACCTCGGATCCCGAAGTCCTCAAGGACGCCGTCGAGCACAAGCTGCTTCCACGCGCCTCCAATCTGCTCGACGACCCCGTCGGCTCCGGCGCCCCTAACTCCGATCTCGCCGATTCGGTCCCCTTCGCCAGCATCGCTGCCACGGTCACGCAATTCGAGGCCGACACCGCTGCCATCCAGAACCAGATGCGCACCCAGTACACCCTCGATGCCTTTAATGACATTGCGCACTATCTCTCCAGCTTTCCCGGCCGCAAAAATCTCATCTGGTTCTCCGGCTCTTTTCCCATCGATCTCCTCCCTGACGACACCCTCACCGATCCCTTCGCCGTCATGTACCTTAACGACGAAGAATTTCAGGAGACCACCAACCTCCTGGGCCGCGCCCAGGTTGCTGTCTATCCCATCGATGCCCGCGGCCTCATGACCAACCCCGCCTTCAGCGCCGCCAACTCCGGCGGCAAATTCGCCACCGGCAATCCCGCCGCCATCACCAAGGCCATAAGCAACTTCAGCACTTCGCAGATCACCGAACACTCCACCATGGACCGCATGGCCGAGGCCACCGGAGGCCGCGCCTTCTACAACACCAACGGCCTCGCCCAGGCCGTCGCCCTCGCGCTCGACTCCGGCGCCAACTACTACACCCTCACCTACACCCCCACCGACCAGCGCTGGGACGGCAACTATCGCAGCATCAAGGTTGCTCTTGCCGGCCAGTTCGCCAATCCCAATCTCAATCTCAAGCTCACCTATCGCCGCGGCTACTACGCCAACGACCCCAACGCGAAGAAGAAGGAACCCGCTGCCGCCACCGTCTCCACAGCTGAGGCCACCGCCGCCCATGCCGCCGAAGCCTATCGCCGCAACTCCATCAGCCACGGCGCTCCTCTGCCTGAAGACATTCTCTTCAAAGTCCGCGCCATCCCTGCCTCCGCCACGCCCGAAAACACCCTTGCCCCCCACAATTCTCCTGACCCCGCCAAGCCCATCAAAGGTCCCTTCCGCCGTTTCGCCATCGACTACGCCGCCCTGCCTTCGGACTTCAAACTCACGCCCGCCGCCAACGGCAACCACACCGGCGCCATCGATTTCTCCGTCTACCTCTACTCACCCGAAGGCTTTCTTCTCAACGTCATCGGCAACACCGTCGAGCTCAATCTTTCGCCCAAAGACTACGAGGCCTTCCTCAAGTCAGCCGTCGGCTATCACCTGGAAATCTCAGCTCCGGTCAAAGGCGAATCCTATCTGCGCATCATCATCCATGACGTTCCTTCCAACCGCTTCGGGGCCATCGAAGTCCCGGTCGCAGCCATCAGCAACCTCCCCCCTGTCCCCCCACCCACGCCACGCGCAGCACCGCCCGCCACGCCACAGCACTAAACTGTTGGCTTGGCGCCTCGCATCTTCAACCCGCGCTCTCATTCCCTGCTTCGGGCCAACTTCCTTGTCTTCGGCAGTCTTGTCTTCGCCATTCTGCTCGCGCACCCACCCCGCCTGCGCGCCACCCTCTGGCTGCTTCTGCCCACCCTCGGCGCCTTCGCTGGAACCGCCGAAACCGCACGCTGCATACAGCGCCGCTGGAGTTTTTACCACGCAGGCGTCCTTCTCTGCCTCTACATGGACCTGCTCATCCTCACGCTGCTGCTCTTCTTTCTCTTCTTCCCATACTTCGTCGCCTAACCTAAGGGATGCTATCCTCATCCTCGCGTCTGACGGAGCCACCCACCAGCATGTCCGCTTCCACAAACTCCCGCGAATTCTCCTCCCTCTCGCCCGACGTCTCCAACGTCCGCTGGTTTGTCTGCTTCCTGCTCTTCCTCGCCACCACCATCAACTACATGGACCGCTCGGTCTTCTCGCTCATCGAGCCCCAGCTCCACCTTCCTTTCATGGACTGGATTCCCGGCATCGAAGCCAAGTTCCAAGTTCAGTACCATCTCAACTACAGCCACATAATTGAAGCGTTTCAGATCGCGTACGGTGTCGGTTTCCTCTTCGCCGGTCGCATAATCGACAAGCTCGGCACCAAGACCGGATATGCCTGCGCCATCCTCATCTGGGCCTGCGCTTCCATCTCGCACTCCCTCGTCACCAGCGTCATCGGTTTCATCATCGCTCGCATCTTTCTCGGCCTCGGCGAATCCGGGAACTTCCCTGCTGCCATCAAGGCCACCACCGAGTGGTTCCCCACCGAAGAGCGCGCCAAGGCCGTCGGCATCTTCAACTCCGGCTCCAACGCCAGCTTCTTCATCGCGCCCATTCTCATCGCCGCCGTCACCGCGCGCTGGGGATGGCACGCTGCCTTTATCACCACTGGCTCCATGGGCCTCATCTGGTGCGTCATCTGGATGCTCTTCCCCTACAACCGCCTGCGCCGCACCGCAGCCACCACGCAGCGCGAACTTGCCCCGGTCATGCCCGGCGGCCCCTCCTACGCTGTGCTCCTCCGCAACCGCGGCTTTTACGCCTTCTCCATCGCCAAAGGCCTCACCGACCCCATCTGGTGGTTCTACCTCTTCTACCTCCCCATGTTTCTGCATGACAACTACAACCTCGACCTCAACCATGCCAAGTACCCGCTCATCGTCATCTACTCGGTCTCCAGCGTTGGCTCCATCGCCGGCGGTTGGCTCTCCGGCTATCGCATGAGCCGCGGACACTCGGTCAACTCCGGCCGCAAGTTCGCCATGCTCATCTGCGCGCTCTCGGTCGTTCCCATCCTCGCCGTTCCCCACATGGGAGCCATCTTCCCACACAACCCCTGGCCTGCCATCGCGCTCTTCTCTCTCGCCGCCGCCGCACACCAGGGCTGGTCCGCCAACCTCTTCTCCACTCCGACTGACATGTTCCCCTCCACCGCCATCTCTACCGTCGTCGGCATTGGAGGCGCGGCCGGAGCCGCCGGCGGCGCTGCTTTCACCTGGCTCGTTGGACACTATTTCTCTCTGCACCCCATGGTCATCTTCACCCTCGCGGCATTCGCTTACGTGATCTCGCTGGCCATCTTCCAGATCCTCGTCCCCCGCCTCGGAGCGACCCACAACCGCGATCTCCCCCTCAGCGCCGCCTAGCCTTACTTTGCGAACCTTGTTTTCAAACTTTGCACCCTTTGCGTTCAAGTCTGTTGCCGTTGCTGTTGCCTTTCCTAACCCCTAATCCCTGTCCCCTAATCCCTCCCCTGTAAACTGTCGTCTGAACACAAATGTCAGACGCCCCCAAAAAGTTCTACCTCACCACTCCGATCTACTACGTCAACGCGCGCCCGCACATCGGCCACGCGTACACCACGATCGTGGCGGACGTCCTCGCCCGCCGCCATCGCCTCCTCGGCGACGACACATTCTTCCTCACCGGCACCGACGAACACGGCCAGAAGATCGAACGCTCCGCCGCCGCCGCCGGCGTCCCTCCACAGCAATTCACAGATCAGGTCGCTCACGAGTTCAAAACTCTCTGGGACCGCATGGGCATCACCTACGACAAGTTCATCCGCACAACCGACCCCGCCCACAAACTCGGCGTCCAGCAGCTCTGGCGCGCCCTCGAAGAAAAAGGATTCATCTATCTCGACACCTACACCGGCTCTTACTGCGTCTCCGACGAAGCCTTCGTCGACGCCCCCGCCGGCACGCCCTGCCCCGACTGCGGCCGCCTGCTAGAAACTGTCACCGAAGAAAACTACTTCTTCAAGCTCTCTGCGTTTCAAGACAAATTAATCGCGCTCATCGAGAGCAACACGCTCAAGATCGAAAATGACTCCCGCCGCAACGAAGTCCTCAGCTTCGTTCGTGGCGGCCTCAAAGATCTCTCCATCTCTCGCTCCAGTTTCAAGTGGGGCATTCCCGTCCCCGGCAACGACAAGCACGTGATCTACGTCTGGCTCGACGCCCTAGCCAACTACATCACCGCCCTCGGCTACGGCTCCGACGACACCACCAATTTTGAAAAATTCTGGCCCGCCGATCTCCAACTAGTCGGCAAAGAAATCATCCGCTTCCACTGCGTATACTGGCCTGCATTTCTCCTCGCCGCCGGTTTGCCCATCCCCCAAGCCATTACCGCGCACGGCTGGCTACTCTTCGACAACTCCAAGATGTCAAAGTCCAAAGGCAACATTGTCCGCACCGAAACCATCCTCGATGCCTTGGGCACACTCTGCCCACCCGAACCCCAACCAGAGTTGGTTGCTAGAGTCTTACTCGGTCGCAAGAGGCCTTCTCCAAAAGACCTTTTCGCATCCGACGTCCTGCGCTATTTCTTATTGCGTGAAATTCCATTCGGTTACGACGGAAGTTTTAGCTTCGATGCATTGTGGGAGCGTTATAACGCCGATCTAGTCAACGGCTACGGTAACCTCGTAAGCCGTACGCTCAATTTAATCAGTCAGAACGAACCAGACGGTATTGAGAGACCAACATCGTTTTCAGCGGAAGGAACGTCGTTCATCAAAGACGGTGTCTCTCAGGTCACCCGCTACCCAACACACTTGTCATCAAATGAGATCACCGCTTATGTAACAGAGCTGAGCTTGCTTGTAGGTCATGTAGACAGATATCTCTCCACACATGCGCCATGGAAACTAGCGAAAGAGACAACAGCGGAAGCCCGTAAAACATTGGTTGAAGTTCTTTACACGTCAGCCGAAGCAATACGACTGTTGACGATTTTTCTCCACCCGATCATGCCCTACGCCACCGCCCGCGTCTGGGCCCAACTCGGCCTTGATCCCGCAGACCTAACCACTAACCACCAATCACTAACCACTTGGGGTCAACTCAAGCCCGGCACCAAGCTCGGCCCACTCTCTCCCATCTTCCCCCGCGCCGACAAATCCCTCATCGAGATTATGACCAACATGGAAAACGAAACCACCCCGCCTTCAAATCCCACGCCGGACTCCACCGCACCCGACGCCGCTCCCCGCACAACCACGCTCCCCGGCTCCGGCACACTTACTGTCGGCGGAAGCACAGCCCTCAACACCGGCCCAGCCCCCATGCCGCCTCAACCAACTGACACACCCGCGCCCGCTGAAGCCTCGACCATCTCCATCGACGACTTCGCCAAGATCGAACTCCGTGTCGCGCAGATCGTCGTCGCCGAGCGCATTCCCAAGGCCGACAAACTTCTGCGCCTCGAAGTCGACCTCGGCCCCGACTTCCCTCGCCGCCAAATCCTCTCCGGCATCGCCGAGCACTACACGCCGGAAGAGCTCATTGGCCGCCGCATCGTGGTCATCACCAACCTCGCGCCACGCAAGATGCGCGGCCTCGAGTCGCACGGCATGTTGCTCGCCGCCAGCCACGGAGAAAACGGCAAGCCCATCCTCGCCACCTTCGCCGAAGATATCGCCCTCGGCTCCAGGTTGAAATAGGTGTTAGGTCTTAGGTGTTAGGTCTTAGGTGCTAGAAAAGTGGATCTATCATCATCACCCGCGGTTGGACCTAAATCCCGACCCCACCCTTTGCAAAAGCGCAAAGGATGGGCCACTCATCGCTAATCCATCCCCTCCCCCGTACTTTTTGTGCAAAGTATAGATGAGAAAGTGGTTGTGGCCGGAGGCTGCTGCTAAAGTCTTGATTCCACGCTAAAGTCTAGAAAAGTAAGGACCAAAGCAAAGACCGCACACGGCATTAACCGGTGCGGCCCTTTCTCGATGTCCGCTTCTTAAAAACAGTGAATAGCGGTTAGTGAATAGTGATTAGCAAGGCAACGACAACAGCAAAAACAAAGGAAAACGCGGAGGCGCAAAGGACGCAAAGGAACGCGGAGAAAGACAAAGGCAACAGCAAAAGCTTTGAACGCAATGGACGCAAAGTTGAAAAACAAGTTTCGCAAAGGAAGGCAAAGACAACACCGAAATGGGACTGCCTTGAGGACTATCCTCAGATGCCGCAATTCCATACTTCTTTTTAAGAATACCAAGGTGGCAGGGGTAATCGTGCAAACTTTTCTGGAGAGAAATCGCCAGTGTTGACAAGGGGATTTGCGATTTCAACCGTGGAAGGTTTGACAGGATTTTAAGTCGCGATGCGATGGCACCTCACTTCGTATCTCCACCCATCTGGAATACCAGATATCTTGCTACTCCATCTCCTGCATTTCTCACCTGGTGGTTCGTCCCGTAGGCCACATACATTACGTCACCGGCCTTTGCGATGTCCGTCTTGCCGTCGTGTACAAACTCCATCGTCCCTTCCATCACCACAATGAACTCCGAGTGCGCAATCTTGTGTGCCGCTGCCGCAGGCGTCCCAGCCGGGGCCGCACTCAAATGCGCGGAGATCGTCTCGCCCGTCGCCAGCTTTCCATCGAACACCATCTTCCGCGCTGCCCCATTGGCCTGCTTCATCTCAGCGATCGCGCCCATCGCAAACACCTTCGCGCCACCGGCCAGATCTCCACTCGCCTGGTCCTTTATCAGCGGCGGTTGCAATGGCGCTGGCCCATGCACAATCGGGCCAGTCGGCTGTTGCGCCTTCGCTACTCCTGCCGCCATCATCGCCGCTGCACCCACCAGCATCTCTCGCCGAGTCACCTTCACCATCGCATTTCCCTTCGGGGCTAAAGCCCATGATTTTCAATTCCCTTGATGTCAGGGAGACCCAAGGCTAAAGCCTTGGGCTACCAGCCCTGACCTACCGATCCTTCCTTAATGAACCGAACCTTCCTTCATGAAAGACGCGCTACCCACTAACCCTGCTTTCCCACCGACACCACAAAATACAGTGCCGGCACGTCGCCAACATTCTTCATCCCATGCATCACGTTCGACGCTGTAAAGATCACGTCTCCCGGCCCCACCGGCGCCTGCGCCACGCCAGCAATCGAGTACTCCACCTTGCCTTCGCGAATCAGCACGAGCTCCGTATTGGGGTGCTGGTGCGGAGGATGCGGCATCTTCCCCGGCGGCAGCATCGTTTCGTGGCATTCCACATATTCGCCGGTCGGCAACGTCCCATGGATCACCGCCCGCCCCCATCCGCCATTCGCATTCGGAGTCGCCGGCATTTCGCTAATCCGGAATACCCGCGATTTGTCTGTCGGAAAATCTCCACCCTTCGGCAGCAGCGCCGTCGCAGGGGTCGTAGCCTGCTGCGCTTCCGCCACCCCTGCCACAGCCGCCATCGCTACCAGCGCCGCCATCATCTCTCGCCGTGTCATCGCTTCCATACCGCCTCCTTTGTTGCACCGCAATCCTAATACCTCACGCGCCGCCTCCAGCCCATCGCACCGTTTTCCACACCTTTCCAACAGCTAATCCTCTTCCTTGCTCTCTTTGCCTAACCCACTGAATTCCCTACACTTTCCCGTGGCATACTTAAAGCCAGAATCGAATGCTGATCGACTCGCACTGCCATCTCGACGACTATCCTAACCTCCCCGAGGTCCTCGCCGCCGCCCACGCCGCCGGCGTCACCACCTTGCTCGCCATCGGCATTGGCGACGGCCCCTCCACCATGGATCGCGCCCTCGAGATCGCCAACCACACCACTGAGCCCGAGCACCGCCACAATCGCATCCCGCAGGTCTTCGCCACCGCCGGCATCCACCCGCAGGAGGCCCACCAGGCCACCCCGCAGGCCCTAACCCGCCTCGAAGACCTTGCCTCGCAGCCGCGCTGCATCGCTGTCGGTGAGATTGGCCTCGACTATTACCATCTCGAAAACCCCGACGTTGCCACGCAGCAGGCCGCCTTCATCGCGCAGCTGGCTATTGCTGCGAAGGTCGGCAAGCCCATCACCCTGCACTGCCGGACGTCGGAACTTGCGAGCTCGCAAGCAAAGGCCAAGTTCGAGTCGCACGGCAACCCCAATGCCGCCTGGGACGACATGCTCGCCATCCTCCGCGACCACTGGGTGCCGACCGGCCTGGGCGGCATCATGCACTGCTTCTCCGGCAACCAGGCCCAGGCCGAAGCCTCGCTAGCCCTCGGCTTCACCCTCAGCTTCGCCGGCAATCTCACTTACCCAAAATCCACCGTCATCCAGGCCGTCGCTGCCGCGGCTCCCGCCGACCGCATCCTCGTAGAAACCGACGCGCCCTTCCTTGCGCCCATTCCTCTTCGCGGCCAGACCAACCAGCCCGCCAACGTCGTGCTCACCGCTCAGTTCCTCGCCGGCCTCCGCGGCGTCACGCCGGAAGCCATCGCCGCCCAGACCACCGCCAACTTCCACGCCCTCTTCCCAACTACCGCGCCAGCAGCTTAACCACCGCGCCCGCCGCGTTTAAGATTTTGCTCTTGTTTTTGAATTTCGCCGCATAATGTTATTCGCACCCACAACGAGGATCCCATGGCAGCAGACAGCAGCTTCGACGTCGTCAGCAAAGTCGACATCCAGGAAGTCAAGAACGCGATCGACCAGGCCAGCAAAGAGGTCAACGCCCGCTTCGATCTCAAGAACTCCAAGTCCACCATCACGCTCGAGGGCACCGAGACCGTGCAACTCGCCAGCCAGGATGAGTACACCATCAAAGCCGTCACCGACATCCTGCAGCAGAAGTTCGTCAAGCGCGGAGTTTCGCTCAAGAACCTCGACTTCGAGAAGATCGAGCCCGCAGCCAACTCTTCTGTCCGCCAGAAGATCAAGCTCAAGCAGGGCGTAAACTCCGATGCCGCGAAGAAGATCGTCGCCGCCATCAAGGAATCCGGCAAGAAGGCACAGGCCTCTATCCAGGGAGACACCGTCCGCGTCAGCAGCAAAGACCGCGACACCCTGCAGGCCATCATTGCCCTGCTCCGTGGCAAAGACTTCGGCGTTGACCTGCAGTTCACCAACTACCGCTAATGTCCTGTCTCAGAAATTCGTGGCTGAATTAGGACGGGCTTTCAGCCCTCGGTCATGATGGCAACCGTAACCCAGGGCTACGCCCTGGGCTGGTATAGGACGGGCCTTCGGCCCTGAAACAACTATCAAGGACTTTGGTGACAGAACACTAGAGGAGGTATTCAATGCCATTGGCAGAAAGGGTCAGCGTCCAATCATGGCATTTAGCCAATAATGGCAAACGGGCTTTTGGGTGGGTTGAGATGTCTGTACTGGAAGCGATAGATAAGGGGGAAAGAAAGGGGCGCTGCATCGAATGCGGAAATCCCGTGACCATTCACCGCGCTTCAAAAATACAGGCTGCTCATCCAGAGCACTACAAGCGAAATCCATCATGCTCTTTGAGCGATGCTTTGTAGGAGCCTCAATCCTGTTACGCTAAGACAAGCGTGAGTTCCATCTCCATTGCGACCGCGGCTGAGGTCTTCGACCTTCTCCGCGACGATCTCGCCGCCGTCGAGCGCGAGTTTGCACGCCAATCCAACTCTGAGGTCGGCGTTGTCTCGGACATCGCCGCCTATCTCATCACCGGCGGAGGCAAGCGCCTTCGTCCGCTGCTGCTTCTGCTCGCCGCCAAATCGCTCGGCTGCGAATCCGACGCGCGCATTCGTCTCGGCGCGGTCGTGGAGATGCTTCACACTGCCACGCTCGTCCACGACGACATCATCGACGAAGCCTCAACGCGCCGCGGCCGTCCCAGCTCGAACACCACCTGGGGCAATGCCAAGTGCGTGCTCGCCGGCGACTGGCTCTACATGCAGGCGTTCCAGACCGCGCTCGCCGAGCGCAATCTCCGCATCCTTGACCTGCTCATCTCCCTCAGCCAGCAAATGGTCGAAGGCGAGTTGCTGCAGATGGAGAAGCTCGGCCGCCTGATCAACGAGGAAGAGTACTTCGACCTCATTTATCGTAAGACCGCCTTCCTCTTCAAGGTTTCCATGCAGCTCGGCGCTTCCATCGCCGACCCTGAGCTCGGCCACCTTGAGGAGGCCCTCGGAGAATATGGCCGCAATCTCGGCCTCGCCTTCCAGATCGTCGACGATGTCCTCGATCTCACCGCCAACGATGACATCCTCGGCAAGCCCGCCACGTCGGACCTGCGCGAAGGCAAGGCCACGCTCGCCGTCATCCACGCCCTTGAGCGAGGCACGGGAGCCGACCGCGAAGCCATCCGGACCGTACTCGCCGACCGCAGCTTCGCCCGCGTCGCACACGCCGATATCCTCGAGATACTCCACCGCCACGGATCGCTGGACTACGCTCGCGACACAGCAAGCGCTTATGCTGAGGCCGCTCGTCTGTCTATATCTGAGATCCCTGAGTCCGACTTCAAGCGTGCCCTGCTTTGGGTTCCCGGCTTCGTTACAAGCCGCGATCGCTAGCCGTCTTCTTCTTCATCCGCGACGCCTTCTTCAGCCTCCAGCTCCAGATCATCCGTCCTCACCGCTCCATTCTCTTGCGGGTCGATCAATACCTGGATGCGGCTCTCCGCATCTGACAGCTTCGCCTTGCACGCCTTGGAGAGCGCTACACCCCGCTCGAACAGCGCCACATTCTCATCCAGCGGAAGGTCGCCACGCTCCAGCTGTTCCACTACCATTTCCAGTTCCGCCAGTTGCTCCTCAAAGCTTGCCATCAGGCCTCCTCTTTCAGTCCGAGCACATCGGCGGCGGCGGCATACTTACCGAACGGAGCGCTCACCTGCACGCCCTGCACCTCGCCGCGTACGCTCAGCAGCATCTCCTGCGCAATCTTCAACCCTTCGGCAAGCGCGCCTTCTTTGGTCGTCTGTGCGGCCATGCGCTCCATGACCTCGTCCGGCACCGCGACCTTCAGATCGTTCCTCATGAACTCCGCATTGCGCATGCTCGTCAACGGCCAGATACCCGCGACGATCGGAATCCGGAAGCCTTCGATAGCGCGCAGAAAGGCTTCCAGCAGCCGCAGGTCAAACACCGGCTGCGTAATGCCATACTCCGCACCGGCCTCCACCTTGTGTGCGAACCGCCTCACCTCGTGGTCAATGTCCTGCACGCCAGGATTGGCCGCGCACGCAATTGTGAACCCGGTCGATACGCCAATCGGGTTGTGCCCGATATCGTAACCATGGTTCAGGCCATTCACGATCTTCACCACGCCAATGGCGTCAGTATCGAACACCGCGGTCGCATCCGGGTAGTTCCCCATCTTCGGCGGGTCGCCGGTCAGGCACAGGATATTCTTCAGCCCCATCGACGCCGCTCCCAGCAGGTCGCTCTGCATCCCCAGCACGTTGCGGTCGCGGCAGGTAAAGTGCAGAACAGTCTCAATCCCAACCTGCTGCTGGACCTGCAAGCACAGCGCCTGCGCGCTCATCCTCGCGCTCGCCCGCGGAGAATCCGGCACGTTGATGGCGTGCACACCGCGCGCTGCCAGCAGCCTCGCGCCGGCAATCTCTTTCGACGAGTCAATGCCCTTCGGCGAAACGATTTCCACCATTGTCACGAATTCGCCATCGGCGATGAGCCGGCCGATCAGGGAGCGTTCCCGCAGCGGCTTCGGCTCTACCCCGCCCTCGCGCGCAGTCACAGCCGCACCGGCTCTCTTCCCTTGCTCACCTTCGCCGGAATCCTGCGCCTCCATCACACGCAGGGCGCTGCGCATCGCGCGTATGTGCGCGGGCGTCGTCCCGCAGCATCCGCCCACCCAGCTTGCGCCGGCTCGAACAAACTTTCGCGCGAAGCTCGCCATGTATTCGGGTGAGGTCATGTAGATGTTGCGGCCCTCTATATTGCGCGGCATGCCAGCGTTCGGCATCGCAGCGAGCGGCAGGCTGGTCGCCGCGCGCATGCGCTCAATCACGCTCAGCACCGTTGCCGGGCCAACGCTGCAATTGCATCCCACAACATCCGCGCCAACCGCAGTCAGCCGTTGCGCGGCGACTTCAGGAGTGGTTCCATCCAGGCAATTACCTTCTTCATTGACGGTCATCATCACGATCACTTTCAACTGCGGCGCAACTTCGCGCGCCGCCAGAACGGCCTGCTCCGCCTCATCCACAGACATCATCGTCTCGGCAATCAGCAGGTCGACCCCGCCCTCGGCCAGCGCCGCCATCTGCTCCGCGAATGCCGCCCGCACCTTGTCCAGGCCGGTCTTGTTGAGCGCTTTCAGGTTCATTCCCAGCGAGCCGATCGCTCCCGCAACGAAGGCCTCCGTGCCTTGCTTTTCACCAATCGCCGTCACGCACTGCCGCGCAATTTTCACTCCGGCAAGGTTGAACTCTTTTACTTTTTCGCGCAGACCGTAGCGCTCCAACCGGTAGGCATTCGCGCCAAAGGTATTGGTCTCAATGACCTGGGCGCCCGCCTGCAGATACTGCTCGTGCACGGTGCGCACCGTCTCCGGCTGCGTCACATTCAGTTCGTCGTAGCAGCGGTTGATGAAGACGCCGCAGCTATACAGCATCGTCCCCATTGCGCCGTCGCACAACACTGTCCTGCCTTCAAATAGCTTATCCACCGCAGCCGACATGCCACTCCCGATATTTGCAGTATCAGACTCAATCCTATATCTTTCGCCTGCTTGAAACGTCCGGCGTCCAACCTGCGCCATGATGGAATTCTCAGGTTTTGCCCTGCTATACTTGGGACAGGAATTGCAGTATTTCGCGCGCCCCGCGCGTCAGTCTGGAGTCGTTACCGTTGAAGATCAGAAGTTTCCCCACCCAGCTCTTTTGCGGCCTGCTCCTCACGGCCGCCTCGCTGGTACTGGGGGCCTGCCGCGCCCCGCTGTACTACCACCCCGAGTTCAATTTCGCCGGGCGGCCAACGCCACCCAGTGGCCTGCTGAACCGCGTGATGGCCACCTACACCCCCAGCGGCGGTACTGGCGGCGCAGAGATCCTCGACGCTCTTAACGATCTCCGGCGCAACATCCAGAACACCATCCCTGCGTGGTTCATCGGCGGCTTTTCTGCCGGTCAACCCGCTACCATCTTCAGCTTTCCAGAGCAGACCACCGGCTACATCCTCTCCAGTAGCGATGGATCCCTAACGAAGGTCAACTACAGTACGGAGAGCGCCACCGGCGCCGCGGCCAGCTTTGGCCCTTCACCTGCATCGGCAGCTGCATCGGCGATCGGCGAGTTTTTCGTTGGCGCCAGTGAGACCAATGGCCAGGTCATCCTGGCCTCGGGCAGCGCAACGTATGTATTCAGTCTGCCGAACGTCGATAAAGTTGTTACCGACCAGGGATCGACCGTGATCCTGGCCATGGTACGTAATTCAAATTCGTTGTACCGGATTGTCCAACTCCCGGCGACGAATAATCCCGTGCTGCCTCCAGGCTATGTCGATTGCGAGCCGCTGCTGTTGCCCAGCTTTTGTCTCGTTCCGGTGGCCGACAAGAACAGCGCAGGCGTGGCGGGCGCAGCCTATGACCACCCGATTGGCGCCTCCTTCTCGCTCGATGGCAGCACCGTCTACATTGATGACTGCGGACCGGAATGCGGCGGTACAACCGCCGGTATCACCATGCTGCAGGAAAGCGCGCTGGTCCTTACCAACGTCCCCACCTACGATCCTCTCTGCGGCGATCCTGGCCATGCCGCCTGTCCCGCCGGAGCAGTTTCTCCGCTCACCGTGCTTCCGGTCGCCAATCCGGTTCCCATTCCCGGTGGCGTCACGGCCTCGCTTTCTGACGGCACCACGCTATATCTCGCAGGCCAGCAACTGCAGGGCACCGGGCTCTTCGCTGGAAACCTCAGCCTGCTGAGCCTCTCTTCGTATACCGTCACCAGCAAGTACTCCATCTCGGACGGCACGCATACGAGGATGATCTTCGGCGATGACAACACGCTGTGGATTGGCGCCACGCAGTGCTCCAATGGTGCGCGTGCGGCCCTGGCCGCCGCCGGCAACACCACCCAGGCTGCCAACTACAACTGCCTCACACGCTTCGTTCCCAACTCCGTGGCAGCCGGCGGTACAAATGCCATCCTTCCCACTTGGTCGGCCAACACCACTTACAACGCGGGTCAACGCGTGACGGACGGCGTCAATGTCGAGATCGTGCTCACTGCCGGCACCTCCGGCGGCAGCACGCCCACCTGGACAACGAATACCAACGGGTACACCTCCACCAACGACGGCAGCGTCGTTTGGGTCAATGTTGGCGCGGTCACACCGGTGCAGATTATCCCCACCGTCACGCCCAATAACCCCACCGCGACCCAGGCCAACGGTGGCACCAACATCACGGTCGCATACCCCAACACCGATCAGAACCAAGTCTACTACGGGACACTCTCCGGCATCTGCTGGGTGCAGACCCTGCACAAGATGTACACCGCCTACGGTGGCCAGATTCACGCCTTCTACACCACCGATGGTTCGGAAATCAACAACATCAACATCACGATTCAGGGCACGGTCCTTGACGTCGCTTATATGGACGCCCTCACCAACAGCGCCAACTAAGCACCAATCTCTTCCTATGTTTGCTCCAAGCCGCGGCGATCTATCGCGATGGCTTGGAGCAAACTTGCGTAGGAAGAGAAATTCTCCCTCTTAGTACTCGCAAAATTGCAGCCGAATGCTCGCGACAAAGCCTGTCGTGCGCTGGGAGCTGACTGCAGCTTCAATGACATTTGCGTGACATTTGAAATTTATTCCGCGAAAAAAAGAACCTTCTCAATCCGCTCCATCCTCCTCTGCGTTCCTTCTGTAAATAGAGCACGATCAATGGCTCTCGCACCCAACGAACATAAACGCATCAGGAGAAGTACTTTGAAGACACTCGATCAATTAGTTGATAAGGCACTTTCGCGCCGATCGTTCATGGTCGGCGCTGGATCAGTCGCTGCTGCCACCATGGTTGGCTGCAGTATGCCGGCCAGCCCCGCCGCAGTCGCCCCCCCTACAACCACTTTCACGGATGCTGACATCCTCAACTTCGCACTCAACCTGGAATATCTTGAAGCGGAGTTCTATCTGCGCGCTGCTACCGGCAGCGGACTACAGGCATCCGATACCACCCCCGGTTCAGCATCGCCTTACCAGACCATCGGCTCTGTCACCGTTGGCAGTGCTGCTATTGTCGCCGGCACCACCACCGCGCAGGCTGAAATCCTCAACGAAATCGCCTTCGAAGAAGAGAACCACGTTCGCTTCCTGCGTTCGGCGCTCGGTTCAGCCGCGGTTCCACGCCCAGCCATCGATCTCTCCTTCTTCGGTCCGCTAGCCGTCGCCGCAGGCATCACCACTGCTGCAACCGGAACTGGCTCCTTCAACCCTTTCTCCAGCTTCGATTACTTCCTCGTCGGATCCTTCATCTTTGAGGATGTCGGTGTCACGGCATACTCGGGCGCAGCGCCATTGATCTCTGCAGCCGGCGTGGCCTCTGGATATCTGACAGCTGCCGCGGGCATTCTCGCGGTCGAGGCGTACCATGCAGCGTACGTTCGTACCTCGCTTACCGGGCGCGCCATTACAGCGGGATCGGCAACGGCGTACCCATACATCACCGCGGCAAATCAGGTTGCGGCCCTACGCGCCACACTTACGGTCGGTAACTCAGCAGCACCTTCGACCATGGGTTCGGTCGAAACCGCGCTACTTCTTCCAACCAGCACGTCCAGCCCGAGCTCCATCGTTGCCTGCAGCCCCACAAATGCTGTCGGCTTCGCACGGTCTGTCAATCAGGTCCTGCACATCGTCTATGGATCGCCAACTGTCGGTGTCAAGAGCGGCGGTTTCTTTCCCAACGGCGTCAACAGCATCTTTGCAACCACCACAGCCTGATCGGCCCAACCACAGACGGAGAAAAATTCGATGGCAAACCAAGAAACTCAACTTCTGGATGAAATGATCGTCAAGAGCCGGCGCAAAATGCTCACACTCGGCGGAGCTGCACTCGCTGGCATGATGTTCGGCGCTCCCACCAAAGCCCGTGCTGCGACCGCCTTTACCGATAACGACATCCTGAACTTCGCTCTGAATCTCGAATACCTCGAAGCCAATTTCTATTACCAGGCAGCCTTCGGCACCACCATCAACGTGGCCAATGCTGCCTCCACCGCCGCCGGCGCTCCTCTCATTGCGCTTTCGGCTACGGTCGGTACCGCTGGTAACATCAACGTCCCCGCGGTAGGAGGCAGTAAGGTTCCGTTCAGCACAATTACTGTCGGCTCCTATGCCGTGGAGACGGCCGTTGAAGAGGGCAAGCACGTGCAATTGCTGATGTCAGCTCTCGGCCCGCTGGCAGTCGCGCAACCTGCTATCAACATCAGCGCTTCAGCCGGTGGAGCTTTCCCCACCCTGGCGACTGCGGCCGGCATCCCCGGCGGCTCCGGCTTCTCTCCCTACGCCAATGACAGCGCCTTCCTCGTCGGCGCCTACGTCTTTGAGGATGTCGGTGTCACCGCATATCACGGCGCGGCTTCCCTGCTCACTTCGGCTGCGAACCTTTCCACCGCCGCGGGCATTATGGGAGTCGAGGCATACCACGCAGGCCTCGTCCGCACCACGATCAACTACCTCGACCCCAATCTCACCGGCATCGGCAGCTACACCAACCTGATCTCGGCTCTGCGGGCCAAGCTTGCGTTAGCCGGTCTGCTCGGCACCTCACCTGGGACCTACGATGCCAGCCCGGACGACTATGGCCTGGCAAATACATCGGTCTCACTCGCCGGTGGCTCCAATGTCACGGCAACGGCCATCGTCGATGCCCCCGCCTCTGAATCCATCGCCTTCGCTCGTAACACCACCCAGGTACTCAACATCGTTACCGGCGGTGGGGCGGTCAATGGCACAACTGTAGTCAGCCCAGCCACAGGCGTCTTCTTCCCACAGGGATTGAACGGCCTCTTCAAATAAAAATAGTGCACTTCCCCTCTTGAACTACTAGAGCGCGTCCTTCATCTCAGGGCGCGCTCCTTTTATTTCCAAATGTAGTTCTCACGTACCCAATTAGTTCCTCGCTGCGGTAGTCTGGCGGCCGAATGACAAACCTGGGCTTCGCATCCAACTCCTGCAGCAGCCAACCCAGCGG
>Ga0206804_10135_pt2 | contig 21991 bp, 18 predicted proteins | sample Alteio_BWOrgCont_62_FD_152888 | JGI IMG/M metagenome (GOLD analysis project Ga0206804, IMG submission 152888) | Enriched cells from forest soil in Barre Woods Harvard Forest LTER site, Petersham, Massachusetts, United States -... | ecosystem: Environmental > Terrestrial > Soil > Temperate forest >... | reverse complement strand
TCTGGTGCAAGGGCTATAGCAGACTCTTCGCTGGTTTCTGGATGTTTAGATTTCGATCACGCGCCAGGCGGAGACCTCGACAAGGCGGCGGCTGAGGAGGATATGCTACGCCAAGAGGCCGAAGCGTTCATGTATTGGGCATGTCATTTGGAGGACAAAAGCAGCAGACAACCAAGCACACGCAGAATCGTGTATATTCCGATTCACGTGAACGGCGCGCCTTGGCTGAATGTGTATTCCTTTTCCTCCGGAAAGCCAGAGGACTCCGAAGCATGGAACCACAACTATCTACTCTATCGTGATCTACTTCCGGAGCTTGGCGGCAAAGTGAGGGAGCAAATGATGTCTCACTATCTGGCTATTGTGGGCAGTCTTGTTCGGAGAACAGCAAATTGCCGACCCGAGGATGTGGACCCAACCTTGCGAGAGGTAAATCGAGAATTCGAGGAACTAGCAGTATTTTGCCCGATGCCGAAGTTGGGGTTTTCGGAATCTGAGACTGAGAAGGGTTCCGATATAGTTTCACGCTCCATTTACGTGCCCGCGCTACGCCGAACGGTCTGCCTTTCGGTTTCGACTAATGGACTGCATCCTTCGCACGTCAACTATACAATACTCCAGCCTCAACAGCTTCTTAAGCATTGCATAGAAGAGTGGGAAGACGAGATGGGTATTCGAGAGCGACTCGAAAACAGAAGTCTCGCTTACAACACACATCTCTTGTCGACCCCTCTACGTGCATTGGCGACTCATATTGACGAAGGGGACACACAGATGGCGCGCAAATTGGTGCGACGTTTGAATCGATTGCGTGAATATGCGACAGCCTTAGTGGATTCCGGAAAAACTATTAGTGAGCCCGCGCGAATACCGTCGGATAAATTTTCCGCTTGGATAGAGACATATGTAAGGGAGGTAGCTGCACAAGCGAATACCTGCTTTTTTAGAAACGATAACGTAGATGTCGCTATTGATCTTTTAGAGAAGGGGATAGATTATCACAAGACTCATATTGAAGCCTTGGTTGCGACCGCTATCGAGAATGCGGTCGAACATAGCAAAGATGGGACAACAATTCGGGCTTTTATAGGAACCTGTGCGGTCGGTCTTTCGAAAGGGAAGGTTTGTCTGTTCCTAACTAACAGTGTTCAGGGTGAAATTTCCCTACTCAGAAAGAGGATACAAAGCCTGAATGATCCGACTCCCAACAATGTCGGATTGATGACATTGCGCTTAGGAACGGCTGTCTATATTAATCGTAATGCCGTCGTGCAGTATTCGGTGGATGAAGCTCCGCATGGCGATATTCACAACGTAACTCTTGAACTCCCGCTTGCGCGATATGCAAACGCTTAACATTCTGGTTTTGGATGATAATCTGGACGCGATGCGAGACGTGTTGAAGAGTGCTTTGCGTTATTACGCCGACATTGCGGAAGACGACGACGATGACATCACGATGGGTGCGATTCACAAGTCTGCGAGTGCGGAAACGCGCGTAAGAGGAGCTGGAAGCAAACCCCCATTAAAGATAAAGTTCGTTTCCAATTGTGGACTTAAGGAGGTTCACGACGTTGTAGCAGCTATAGATTCTTGCAAATGGGACCGACGTTGGGACGCAATTATTATAGACGACAATTGGGGTACGAGTGTTCGCGACAAATCAGGCACTCAGGTCTTGCTTCCGAAGCTTCGAAATCGGGTTGAGGTTGAAAGACATTTTCCCTTCTATCTTATATTCACTCAACACTTTGCTGAAGAGACGCGGAGGGCGGCTTGGTGTGATGCCATAGTGGTTGATACTGTCAGCAGGGAACGATTTAGACCACTCAGTAAAGACAATCAATTCGAGTTTGCAGAATGGTTGTTGAGAGTGGCTCTACGGCGCCGCGATGGAGAACTGGGCGTTGCAACAGTCGGTGCTCAACAAGGCGGCGAAGTTGCAAAGAAACCCACGGTTATTGAGGTGGTATTGAGTAAGAGCTGCCCTGCTGTCGTGAAGGTCAAAGGCAGTGACAAGATAGTAATTCAAATAAAAGTCGGTAGAATGCCAGAGTGGTTGAGCCCAGTTCTTTACCTCTGGGCAAAGGGCGTCGAATTTGGTGATCGGGGAGCATGCGCCGATTGCCTCATATGTTTGCACCAACGAACGGACATCGAAGGAAAAGGGGAGAGCGGTCCAAGCATGCCTTGGCTGCATCTTCTTAAGAATCGCCAGGAACTCGACCTGTTTCGTCCGAAGCAGGGTTCCACCAAGGGAGCCGAGGACGTCAGTTATTTGATGGGAGCGATTCATCAATTTTTCTCGACGCACTTCGATTGGCCCACACGCATTGGCAAAAAGGACAAGATTGGTTTTGTTCAGGCCCAGCTCGCTGGGAAGATTAAGGTTCTCTGAGAGCGCACGCGACGGATATCCGCGTCACATCCAAGAACGTCCGAGCGATGTAAGGCGGAGTGCGTTTCGGTCATGTTGCAAGTCGCTGCGCCGGTTGTCGGCGCAGTTCTACGTCACGAAGCAATATGAACGATCTGATCCCAAATCCGCGTGGTGCTTGTTCAATCTCTCGTCGGCTATTCCGCCTCGCCTGGCTGACCATCAAGTTGTCACCCGTCATACTTGTGGTTTTCACCGGCGCGACGTGGCCTTTTGCCAGAAACGTGTGGCACTGCGCGTTTAAGGTGAATATCGAGGCGGCGTTCCAGCGTCTTCAGCCGACCACGGCGACCGACACGAATGGCGAGACGCACATTCTCTCCGGGGAGCTGTGGGTGCCGCTCCACGAAGTGCCGGAGGAGATGCGCCTCGCGCTGGTAATTTCGGAGGACGAGCGCTTTGGCACGCGCACCGGGGCAATTGACGTTATTGCGGTGGGCGGTGCGCTCAAAGACGCGACGCTCGGTCATGCGCGCGGTGCTTCGACCCTCTGGATGCAAGCGGTCCGTTCCGCGGGGATGCTACCGGGCGACAACTACGCACGGAGTTGGCAGCGCAAGGTGTGCGAGATGGTAGTTGCCTCGCGTCTTGCAAATCACATCAGTCGGGAACGCCTGCTCGAGTTATATTTCAATACCGCGAACTTCGGCGGGCAGATCGGTCTGCGCGCAGCGGCGCGGAAATTTTTCAATAAGTCGCCCGAATCGCTGACGCCGTGGGAATCCTACTATCTTGTGGGTACGCTGCCCGCACCGCAGCGCTATGGGAAGCCCGACCAGGCAGCGCAGGTGTTGGCAAAGATGGTAAAGAAGTTTCAGGGTGCCGGGAAGGTGGACACGAACCTCGGGCCGGGACCTGACCCAGTGCTGACTTTTCGCAAGGGCAGGCAGACGCCGGCTACGGAGCTTCCGTTGGGTTTGCAGGCAGAAGTGTTGCGTGCCGTCGGCCCGGAGTGGATGGACCGCGCGCGGCAAGCTGGCGGCGAGGACTTCGCGCTGACGCTCGATTTTGCACTGCAGCGAAGGCTTCAGGAAGCGCTTAGCGCGGGGCTTCGAACGCTGGCGCCGCAGTTCGCCCCAGATAGCTCTCCGAACATCGAAGGCGCGGTTATCGTGCTCGACGCAACCGACGGCGCGGTGCTGGCGTGCGTAGGTTCGCGCGATCCACAGCGCCCATGGTCGTGCGCGACGCAGTCAGAGCGCCCACTCGGCTCGATCTACAAGGGACCGATCTTGGCGGCGGCGTTCGAGGGTCGCGTGATCACCGCAGAGGAACTACTGGCCGATGCACCACTCGACCCGAAAACTGTGGGTGGAGTGCCGACGGGCAAACCGTGGCCGGCGAATGCAGACGGGCGTTATCTCGGAATGCTCTGTCCCGAGGAGGCGTTTGCGCTATCCCGCAACCCGGTTTTCGTTCAGCTCGGGCATCGCAGCCGCCAGCCGCTCGATGCCTTTCTGCGTGCCACGCATATCGGTTCTGTGGCGCCGGGGAAACCCGCCCAGTTCCTGGGTACCGCCCCGACATCGTTGCTCCACGTGGCAGGAGCCTATGCCACATTCGTGAACGGCGGCGAATATTTTGAGCCGCATTTCATCGAAGCGCTGCGCAAATCAGACGGCACGTTGCTCGCGACGAAAACGCCGGAGGGCAAGCGCGTCCTGCGCCCCGATTCAGCCGAGGCTGCGTTCTCCGCGATGCGGGCTGTGATTCGCTACGGCACGGCCAGCGCTCGCCAAAACGACGCGGGCCTAGCTGGCCTGCCCGGTGGTGCGAAGACGGGCACGAGCAGTGCCGATGGCGACGGCCATGCCGGCGATCTGCGCATTATCTATGGCGAGCGCGGCAGCTTCATTGTCGCGGTCTGGATCGGCGCGGAAAGCGGCGGCCTCAAACGTGGAGTAAGCAGCCGCAATGCGCTGCCCCTGGCGCGCAACCTTATCGAGATCGCGCGCAACGCGCCATCCGTCGTCGCCGTCCGGGAGCGCAGCCGCCTCGTCGCAAAAGCCCCGTAACCCTTTCCATGACTCTCCCCAGAATAAGTAGAAACCAAAAATAGAAAGAAAAACGCACCATGAAAAACAACTCCATCACAATGTTCGCCCCACTGGCGCTGCTGGGTCTCTTGCTCAGCGCGTCTGCCGAGGAGCTGAAACCAACCGCTGCCGCTCCCCCTGCCAAATCGGCGGATACCGCACCGATCGCCGACAATACTAAATCCGGCGCAAAGCCGACGCCCGCAGTGCCGGATATGAAGAAGCTGCCGACGCCCGGCCTCGTGTCGGTAAAGCCGGCCGCGCAACCGACACCGGCGCCGCCGAAGCTGCCACCGATCGCAGAAGGTCCGCTAACGCATACTGTTCGCAAGGGCGAGACACTCAGCGCCATCGCTCGCCGCTATGGATTGAAAACAGCGAAGCTGCAATCGTGGAATCGCCTGCCAAATCCTGACAAGCTCCGCATCGGACAGCGTCTCCTAATCCCCGGGGCGAGCGTGGCGCCTCGGACGACGAAGTCACCGAAATCCGAGAAATCGGCCTCCGCGACCACGTCGGCATCGGCTAAGCCTGCGCCGGAGGCTGCCCCGGAGGAAATCCACGTCACGCTCACCTCGAAGTAACAGTGCAGCAAAAACTCGACTTGGAAGAAGAGAGACCTGCCGGCGCGAACAAACGCGCCGGCAGGTCGTTCCTCGCTCGGGAGCAAGACGCGCCGTAACTTATTGGATCAATGACGGCGTCTCAGGCAAGGAACGTACCGTGCAAGCGTCGTATCCAACATCATCAGGCCGCTGAAAAATTCGTGAGCCAGTTGATCGCCGGGATGATGTGGTATGTCGAAGCGGTTGGTGCGAAAAACTTTCGCATTCGCGAATGCCAAAAGGCGATGGATCGAGCCGCTAGAAAGGTCGGTATGGCCCGCATCACGCATCAGGACCTTCGTCATTTCTTCGCCACGGTTTGCATTGAAAGTGGTGTCGAAATCCCGACCGTCTCGCGCTGGCTCGGCCACAAGGACGGCGGAGCGCTTGCGATGCGCACCTATGGCCATCTCCGCCGGGAACACAGCGTTGCCCAAGCACTGAAGGTGTCCTTCGCGCCAGGGCCTGCGGCTCTGGTTGCATAGTTTCTCCGGGCCTAGTAGCGAACCGTGGAGAGCCTCGACAGCCGTGCAAGTTCGGCAGCTTGCCACAGCCGGCGGTTGGCGGTCGGCGATGGACGAGCGGATTCATTACGAAGCTGAAACGACCTGCAAGAGACAATCGAAAGGCGCGCAGCGGGCCCTTGCGGCGAAGCAGCGGCCCTAAACGAGCATCGGCATCTGCAGTCTTGCTCTTCTTTCACCGCAAAACGTAGTCTTACGCACATGTTTGCCTCACGGAGTGGATTGAATGCTGTCGCTGCGCCTCATGCGGCAATCGAACGCCCGTGCCGAAAGAGAAGCGCAAGGAAATGACTCTCTGAGAAACAATGTCTGCAAAAACCCAAGTTGCGACGATTGATGCCACGCCAAGCAAGCGCATTTACCTTTCGATCATTGCGGATTATGGTCTCAAAACCGCGATTTGCGAACTGGTCGACAATGCTTACGATTGTTGGCACAAACCCGGGGTTGGCCAGGATCTTTGTGTTCAAATTACGATCGACGTTGACCAACAAAAAATCACAATTTCCGATAACGCCGGGGGAGTTAAGGAAAAGGATTTAGCGAAGTTAATAAGTCCGGGCGCAAGTACCGCCGCCAACAATTCGGAAACGATTGGCGCTTTTGGCGTCGGTAGCAAGCGGGCAGTCGTGGCTCTGGCGCAACTTATCCAGATCAGCAGTCGATACCATAAAGAGGGCTCCTTCCGACTTGAATATGACGATGAGTGGCTCGCTTCTCCAGATTGGCAAATACCGTACTACAAGGTTGCTGAAATCCCACCAAGCACAACGACGATTACCCTTTCCAATCTTCGGTTCAACGTCAAACAGGAGGATGTCGATGCTTTGCGGGACGCCCTGTCTGCAACATACGCCAGTATTGTCGAAGATGGTAGAGTTCGGATAGAGATCAACGAGACTCCCCTCGAACCAAAGTTGTATGACGATTGGGCGTATCCGCCCGATGCAGAGCCCAAGAGCTTCGAAAAGAGAATTCGCATATCCAGCACTGAATCAGTGCGATTCCTCGTTACTGGAGGCCTTACCCTGAGCGGCGGTTCTGTGGGCGGCGATTACGGCGTATTCTTTTATGGGAATAGGCGGTTGATCTGTAAAGCTGTTCGATCAGCCGAAGTCGGGTTCATCACGGGTATGGCAGGCGTTGCCCACCCGCGCATGTCCTTAGCTCGAATCATCGTCGAGTTCTTCGGGCCGCCAAGTCGCCTACCATGGAACAGCAGCAAGTCTGATATTAACTATAACAATCCGATCTTTCAGGCGGTTAAACGGGACATCGTCGAGGTCGTTAAAGCATACGTAGGTTTGAGTAAGCGCCTGCAAGAAGTCTACGATGAAAAGGTTCAACCGTACAACTCAGGTGAAATTCGCTGCGAGAAACTTGCGACGGGTGAGACTGTCACGCCGAGCCGCGTGCCGGCGATTCCCCTTGCACAACCTCGGTTTCGAGAGTCGGTCGTAGACCTCAATAAGGCCATTGTCGCACGAAGTCCGTGGGCGCGTGGTCTGTATGAAGCAATTATTGCAGAGGACTTAGTTTTTCGCCAACGTCACCTCGAACAGAAGAATCGAATTTGCTTAATCCTGCTGGATAGCACGGTTGAAATCGCACTGAAGGATTTCCTCGGAAATGAATTGGCTCAACCGTTGGGAGACGCAAAGCTGGAACAGCTATTTAAAAATCGCATTTCTGTTCACCAAGAGGCGATGAAGCATGTCCTTGCCGGCGACCGGATTTGGCAGAAACTCGAACATTACTACAAGCTTCGCTGCGAACTAATTCACCGCAGAGTCAACCCGAGTATCTCAGACGCCCTAGTTTCCGATATGCGAGCTTGTGTCCAAAAGCTGTTGAAAGCCGCCTTTGGTTTGCGATTTCCGAAAGAGTGATCAGCACGTCTCGCAGGAGAAGGCCGTATCAGGATTTGCAAAACTCATGTCCGTCCTTTTGCAGCTCCTCCCATCCCACAAGCTCTTGCGCTAGTCGTATCCCTTTCGAAAACCAGTCTTGGGTTTTTACAGCCAAGCATTCACCCAACCAGATTCGACTTTCCTGGGAAAGGCCGAGTACTGCTCCAGCTGGCAGAATTGTACTCTTAGCTCGTTTCAAAAGGCGATGATAGCACCCTTGATGGGGATGAAGCGCCGGCATTTCCAAGGCCGCGAGGGTTGCGGAGGCGGCAAGTGGAATTAAAAGTCCTTCCGGGTCCAGATCACCAAAATAGAACAAGCGGCCGTCCCAATTGACGGCGCGGACAATCTCAGAAATTCCCGCCGCGCATGATTTGAAAGCGTCACCGTGCCCATAGACAACAGCCGCAAAGCTGGTGCATTCACAGTTCCAGCGCGCAAAGGAGTGATACGTGCTGTGATTTTCCAATGCCAGGATTGGGCGAGGCAGAGATTGATCTTTTGATGACTGCCAAATCAACGGGGGAGGCACGGAAAAACAACGGAGCAACTCATAGGAAATGGCACCTGACCGGAATAGCGTGCTGCCTTTCAACATTTCTAAACGCTTCTCGTTACCAAAAAGCTCAATCGACCGCTCCTTTGCTGGAATGAAAGGGCGCTCGCGGCCGCCCTCGGCAAGGAAACGCTGTATCTGAAGAAGAACTCGAAGCCGACGCGGATTTCGCTCATCACACGCAAAGCGGAGCTCTGGCGCCCAGCCATGGCTTTCTGGTGCGACAGGAAGCGGTTCTTGTTCTTCATTTGGCCGCATCAGTTCGATCCACACGGGCAGATCTCCGCTATCGGACCGATCGTATAATCGCCTCCCTTTGGGAAGCCGCAGATCGTCCGTCTCAGCGAGCAGACTTAGCCAACCCGCTAATTTAGCGCGTGCATCCGGTGGCGACAGGGACGGGCACATTCGATCGAAAATCTTTCTATAATCGTCGGCAGAGATGCGTTTGCGACCACGGCCCTGCTCGTGTAGCCGGAGAAGAAATTCCTCCACGGATGTTGGTGTCATAGCCGGAGGCTCGCTTGCACTCCTTCCACATGCTCTTCCGGAGGTTCTTGGGAAAGTAGAAGATCACCGGACTTACGGTCACGATGTCGTTTGCGAAGACGCAAAATTCGCGGGAGAACATCCAACGCCCCAAGATCGTTGACCCCCGTCGTGTAAATCAATTGTACGCCCATCTGACGCGCAACACGAAGTTGCAACTCAACAAATTCACGTTTTGACGCAGTTCCGAATGGATTGTCCAGGAGCAACACCCCCGCCTCACGCTCACGTGATTGCTCATCCCGTCCCCGCATGCGCAGTTGTGCAAGAGTGACATACAAAAGGATCGCCGCGGTCATTTTCTCACCCCCGGAAAACCCGCCGAACTCGGTGATGTCGTGCCGATCGGGGCGGAGAGGGTCTTCCGGCTTTAATAATGTTGCACGGATTTGTCCCCCAATCTCCCGAAGGGCGCGCGAAGCTAGTTCATGACCTGTCGGTATCGCCTTTTCAGCCACCAAGCGTGTCACCAATTCTGCCAACCGATCACGACGGGCCGCAGGCTCAATAATCGGTTGTGCCGTAATTTTCAAAAAGGCCTGTCCCGTCCAACCCGGAAACGCATCCGGCATAATGCTAGCACGATCAGCTTTCGCAAGTAGACGCACGGCGGAGGTTGCTACACCATCCAGAGCACGAACCACAATATCCTTGTCCTTACCAAGTGTCTCGATCTCATCGCGAAGCACTTTTTGCCACGCCTCGTGGCTTTGAATGAACTCGTTGCAACGTTGGGTGAGTTCTTCTCGCTGCAAGCTTCCGAGCCGTTCTCTCGCGACAGCTGGAATTGGAGAGAACTCTTCGTGGCGGGTCACTTTTCGTAGATCTTCAATGCGCTCGTCAACGGTGTCACTCGCGGCTTTGTGTTTGTCCGCCATTCCTTTCGTCTGCCGCTTCGCATCCGTGACGAGTTGGTTGAGGGCATCATTGCTGGTCGGCAACGCAGGCATCACTCCACCGCTCGCCTCGATGAGATCCTCCAGTGTGGTCAGATGCGGGCCGCTGGCGTCGATCGTTCCTTGATACGAGGCTCTTTCGCTTTCATTCGCGGCGATCGCAGAATCTAGACTTTCGAGGCGCGTGTTATTCTCTTCGAGCAGCTTGTCCAATGCATCTCGGCGCGCTTTTGCTTCAGTTGCTGTCTTCGGCCGTGGTTCCCCGGGCGGAAGGCCCAGGCCCTGCTTGTGCGCAGGAACGTCCGGCCTATCCTGCTCGGCTACAGCAAGCTGCTGAACGGCCGTCTCGTGCTCCGCGTGAGCTTTAAGGTGCCGACGATCGGCTTCCTCTTGCTGCCCAATCAAATCAAGCTGCTTTGCAGCCATCTCTATATCGACCGGCAAAAGACTACGAGAAAGTAGTCGATGTTCCTCACGTAAATCTTTCAGATTAGATCCAGCCTGCTCGATTTGTCCCTCAAGCTTACTGCTGCCAAACCGATCTTCATATCGCGCAATCGCGGTCTGGTATCGCGTTTTGATTGCTTCAACGTGCACGGGGCCGTCGGAAGCTGTGCCCTTGTGAAATCTAATGGCATTTTGTTCTTCGCCGAGTCTCCCGGACTCCGACTCAAGGCTTCGTACTCTTTCCGCGCGCACTCGCACCTCTCCGGCGAGGCGATCTACTTCCCGCTGCTGTGCTTCGATTTTACCACCTAACTCCTCCACCAGTTCAATCTTGTTGCGTCGCTCCTCTAGCCACTGCTCCGCGTTATCTTCGTACTCCTCAATGTAGCCAATTAATCGCTCTTGTCCTTTCGTCAGCATCATTATTGCAGGGCGCAGTTTTCGTAGCTCATCTCCTTTATCTGATCGTTCGGACAGCAATACCGAAACCTGCGTTCTCAGCAAATTGACCTGGGCATCAACTCGGTCACCTTCAGTGCTGAATTGATCACGTTCTGCCGCAAATGCCTCCAGTCGGCCCGCGCCGAATTCATCACGCCAACTTTTCAATCCTAAAGCGACATCTACCGTCTCCTGTTTGCGGCGTGCAATTTCTGCGAGCCTTTCACTCGATTTCTCAAGACGACTTTCAACTTCGCTACGGCCGGTGGCGGCGGACTCGTAGTGGAATGCTCCGTCATTTTGAGGCAGGGCAACTGTCGTCGGGATTGTTGTGGACGTTGGGGGGATCTCGGAAAGTGTGACCTGAACCGGGTGCCGCAGGCCCTGGACGACGAACGTATTCTCATGAAGCGTGGCAAATTCCTCTTCGCTCGTGACAATCACACCCGAAAAACGCCCCGGATCATTGGTGAGCCAGCGACGAGCTGTTCCCCCCAGAGCAGCATTCGTTGCTAAAAACCGATAGGCTGGGAGGGCGGTTTTCAATCCACGATCACGCAGGAAGGCCAATACAATTTCCACTTCCCTTGTTGGCGGAAACAGTCGCTCCACCTCGACGCTATGGATTGTTCGTTCGTCATCGACGCGATCAACACGCCCTCGGATAAACTCTTCCTCGAGCTGCTGCTGTCGCCGCTGCAGTAGGAGCAAAAGATCTGGAAAATTCAGATCCGGAGAATCGGTCGCCAACACTTCTTTTATCGGGACCCGAGTCTTAAGCGTGCATGCTTCGGCATCTCCGCGTTTCCACATTTCGTCCTTTTGATCGGCCTGTTGACGTAGGGTTCTGACCTGGTTTTCCAACCCTTCAATGTCCGCCCTTTTACTCTCAAGCAGTTCGCCAATCTGCTCAACTCGCGCCTCAGCCAATGATATTTCCGAGGTTACTCGATCCAGTTCGACTTTCCAACGATTCAACGCGTCGCTCGCCTTTTCCTCAGAATCCAAAATCTTTTCCTTCCGCAAAATTTCCCTGCGCTTGTCTCGATCGCTGAGCCGCTGTCTGATATTCTTCAATTCGGCATTCGCCTGCGATTGGCTTTTGTTCAGTTCGGTGAACAAATTCTGTGCAGAAACGTGCTGCAGCTCTTCTGCTTTCAACGCGACGCAGGCGAGTCCGAGCGCTTCGTTAACGCGCTGCAGCTCCACGTCCACGGAAGCCCAATACGTCGCGCCTAGCGTGTGTAATTCGTCAAGAACGGGCTTTTCCGATAGAAGCTCCGCTTCACGAGCTTTGACCAGTTCGTCGAGTTCTCTCTGTCGGGAACATATGCGAGCAAAACGAATCCCAGCTGCAGCTAGATTCTTCACCTGCGCGGCCAGGTCCAATTCCACCTTCGCTTTTTCGACCGCACTTTTCGCCTCTTGAAACGTCAATTCGCGAACGAGATTGTTGTAATTTAGTCGGTATTCCTGGTGTGACTTTCTTTCTGTGACGGCGTCGGCCCGATCGCTTCGCAGCTGCATCAATGTGCCGTCGATTGCAGCTCGATGAGCTGTTGCAGTGGCGATCGACGCTTCAATAGCGGAGCGAAGAAGAAAATTGCTCTGCCGCTTTTCGCGCAGTGCGGCTTCCGCTGCAAAAGCCTCAGCAGCTTCATGCGCTAACGGACGGAATTCCCCGAGTAAGGCGACTGTAAATCGCTCCTCGCATTCCTTCTGCGGCAGCCGCAGCAGTTTTTCGCGTACCGCTTCAATCTGCTCGCGTGTCTTATCGGCATGCTCGGGGTTGAGTGCCATTTCGAGGAAAAGATCAACGAACTGCATGGTGTCTTTCACCTTGAACAGTTCAGCGGCACCACCCTCCCGCATGTTCATCTTTAGATGGTAATTGAACAGCTCCGTGTCAATTCCGACGCGATCCAGCATCTCTCTCCACTTGCTCTTGCTACTTTGATCGCCGCGCTCAAGCTCTAGTTGAGGGTATGCACCTCCAATTTCGCCAAGCCATTCCCTGATTTTGGGCAGTGTCACTTTGGGTTGAGGATGCAGACCGTGAAATGGCAGTTCCTCGAATGGAAGATTTTTACTGCCGCGGAACGTGAAGAACTCGCGGTCGAGACGTGCCTCCTCATCGGGCGTCGCGATGCCACCTTTCCAAGCAAGCACTTGACCTACAATCCTCGTGGCCGAGAACACACTACTTCCGGCCGACATTTCCCATTCCGACAGCACTACTGCTACGTCACTACCTTTGACATAGTCTGCGAGCTTTCTTTCGCGCGACTCTGCCTTGCTGCCCAGGAATTTGCGACTTTCGGGCAGAAAGATTGAGTAAAAGAGGTTCATCAATGATGATTTGCCTCCGCCATTCATCAGCCAAATCACCGTATCCGTCGGAGCACCTTGGCGATTTCTAAAATCCAGCTTTAATGGAAAGAATCGCGCATCTTTGTGTCCCACGCATGATAAGTGGAGTCGCAGCAATTTAGCCATTGAGCACCTCCTGTGCGACGCGCGCTACTAACGCAAAGGCTTCTTGGCCAGCGAACTCACGGATGTGGATGCGAAATGCCGGACGTGCCAACCATGTAGGGCGCATTTCGGCTCCTTCCCGTTTGAGAAATCCATGCTCGGTCAGGAAATTCAACGCGTGGCGCACCTTTCCAGAAAGCGTGGCAAACGAATTACGACCGTCGGTACTGTCAGCATATTTACCAAGTGCCAAAACATATTGCCACGCCATTCGAACTTCGGAGTGTGCCACTGTTGAACCGCGCTCTTCGCGATTTTTGAGTTCCTCACACAAACCATGCAAGTACTCGACCAACTGTTCAACAGTGAGCCGCGCCGGCAATACATCTTCTGCCTCGCGCAGATCTTCTGCGCGTGGAAAACACCAGGCGGCGATCCCCAAATGAACGAATCCCTGCACAATTCGGTCAGCCGAGGACATTCGTGAGTGGTAGTCGACTCGGTTAAGTTGAAATGGACTGTCTACGGTGGTTCCGAGAACTAAACCCGATTGGGTGCTCACGCTCAAGATTCTCAGTCCGAGACCAAGTGCGAACGCGTTCGCAACATCTTGGAATCGCGGGTTGCTGAGGAATTCGTTTACGAGTTCGAGGTATTCGACATCATCAGCCGGGATGAGTCGCGGTTGCAGGGCGAAGCGTATGAAGCGACCACATTTCTCGGCTACGTCGCTGACAGCTTCATTCATACCTGGTTGCCTTCAACGGCGTCTGCCCCGCCAATAAATAAATCGTCTCCAGAAAACGGCTCGACGATAAATTGACGGTCAGAAGGTTCGACTCTGTATTCTGCGGTCTCTTCCGCTTCCCCGTAGTCGCGTATGGCTAACAAATAAACCAATGTCTGGACTGTTTCAGATTGCCTGGACGCTTGGGCTCGCTCGATTAGCTCGGAAACGTGTAGCCCCTCGGGAAGCGCTGCCTCGAATATTCTGTCGGCATCTCGGTAATCTTGCTCCGTGAAGCGATCGGGCGCTTGCGCCATCTCCTCGGATTCCGGCTCCAGAAGGATATTGCGTTCTTCATGATCAGGAGGAGGCGCAAGAAGGAATTCCATGAGGCGGCGGCCGTCGGCTACCGAGGGTGGGGCGGGAGGTAAGAACACAGCAATCAGTTGCCAGGGCATCTCATTTTCGAGACCTGCAGCGGTTAGCGTCAGAAATGGACGGAGGACCGAGGACTCAAGAGCAGGTAGTAAACCTAATGCTCTGGGCCGGAATGCCTGTCGTGAATGTTCTTTCAGCCAAGTGTCGTTCGCCTGCATCACAAGCACGTGCAGTGCCGAATGACGCGATTGACAGGAGTGAATGTGCTTGGCGAGTTCAGAGACATGTGCCCTTTCGTCCAGCGCCGCATCGTCCTCGTGATCTTCGACAGCTCTCAATATTTCGTTGTCGGCATCTATGCGGATTCGCAGGTGTTCACGTGCTTCGGTTAGCGTAGAAAGGATTTCTTCCGCCCAATTTATCTGGGTCACGTCTCTGGTTGCGATATCCAGAGCACGCTTCACCTTTTGTTCGTAGGCAGTACTGATTGCCACCGCCTGACGCGCCGTTGACACTGCTTCTCGAAAACGACCTCTTCCAATCTGATACTTCAATACGGCAGCGTTGGCAGCGTGTGCGTCCTCCACATCGAGACCCAGAGTGCCCGTGTAAAGGTTGATACCTTCGACGGTTGCGCGGTAAAGCGCCTCATCGTTTGGCCCAAGAACCTGCTGAAGATAGTGGAAGAAAATCTCACGGCAGACCTGAATGCCGTTCTCGATCACCTTAAATTCCTCACGGAACGCTCGGCGCCGTTCATCTTCGTTCATCAGAAAATCCAAGACGGCAGTCGCTACTTCCAAAATTCTATCGGGCTTCGCCCGCGGTTCCGCCGCAAGGATTAGAGGTTTTAGCGCATCAAATATCTCAATTTGCGAGGCCCCAGCGGCGAGGCCCATGCGTTCGATCACGGCGTCGAGAACCATGAGCGAAAGAGTTCTCAGATCGTGCTTCTCGAGATCCAGGTTGCGGGCCGCCTTTCCCCCCTCGAAACGCAGGATCGGCTCGATGCGCGCTAATGTAGCAACTCGCCGAGGCAAAGCTACTTGCCAAGTTTCAAATGGTGCACTCGGATTCATCCCGCATCGTATCCCTACTTCCGGCGGGTGGGTCTGCCAAGACGAAAACGGATGGCGAACGCGGGAACCGTTTAATTAGAGGCCCGCCGTGCAGTCGTTGACCGTATTTGATGCAAAAAGCGACCGACTGAACACTTCAATTGATGAAATAATCGATCGGTGAGCGTTATATGCTTTTGAGGAGCGCATCGTAGATCGCATTCGCCGTGCCATCGACGGAGGCCCACGACGCTCATTCCGCCATGCCCCGCGCGAAATGGTATTCGCCGCAGCTTAAGCGTGACCTCGTGACCCGGCTCTACTTCCGAGCAAAGGTCGAAAGAATCCCGATGACGCGCCTCGCAGATCGCTTGATCGAAGAGGCGCTCGCACACTCGGAGACCATTCACGAGCACACCACGCCACGAGCGGCGGAGGAACCACCCACAGCAACAGTGCCGGGCTGACCTTCGTTGGCGCCGGCAAGAACCACCAATCCAACACCCGACAGCCCGGCCTCTGCGCCGGGCTTTGTCGTTTTAACGAAAGGACTCAATATGGCCATCACCTTTGAGGCCAACTACGCGAAGAAGCTCGGCCTGCCGAATTTCAGTTCGCACCAATACTCGGTCACCATTCGCACCGAGTTGACCGACCTTGGCCAGGTCGAAGCGGAGAGCGCCCGGCTCTACCGCATCTTGCAGGATGCAGTGGATCACGAGATCCAGGAGGTCGGTTTCATGCCCGACGCCTCGACGTATGGGATGAACTATCCAGCGCCCAACGGCTCCACTGGGCACGCCCATGGCAATCGAAATAGCCGTACACACAATCACGGCAGCAATGGCAACGGAGACGGAGCGTGGAATTGCTCGGAAAAGCAGCAAAAGCTGATCGAGCAAATGGTCGATGAGCACCACCTCGACAAACGCGACGTGGAGGCTTTAGCCGTCGAGATGTTCGGTAACGGAGTGAAGCAGATCGATAAATTGCAGGCCTCGGGCCTGATCGATGAATTGCTCGATCGCCATGCAGGTGGCCGTCGGACGCCCAAGCGGGTTTTCCGCGGGCGTGAACGAACGCCGGCCGACGGAGGTCGCATATGATCGCCATCGAGCCGATTGCGCCCGCCGAACCAGTAGCAGTACCGGCGAAGCCCCGGCGACGAACCAAAGTGGAACTGCTCGAAACCGTTTCTGCATCTCGTCTGAACACGTGGCTCGCCTGCCGGCTCAAGTTCCGGTTCCGCTATGTGGACGGGCTCGTGAAACCCAATACAGCGGCTCGACATACGGGCACCGTGGTCCATGCCGTCCTCCAGCAATGGAATCTGGCCCGCTGGCGCCGTGTCCCACTCGACACAGACGCCGTCGAGGCGTTATTCGAGCAAGCGTGGGCGCTGCCGGACGATTTGAATATCGCTTGGGATAACGATGCTCCGGAAGCTGCGGCAAAAGCGGCCGCGCTTGGATTGGTGGAGATGTATTTCCGCGATACGCCCATTCCGCCGGATGAAAAGCCGGAGGCGGTCGAAGTCAGCGTGGAGATGGATCTCTCTTCACACGGGCTGCCAAGGCTGATCGGGATTATTGATCTGGTCCGCGCCGGAGGCCGCATCGTGGATTTCAAGACCACGGGGAAGACGCCGGACAACGCGATGGCATTGCACAGTAACGGTCTCCAGCTCACTGCCTACGCCCTGCTCTATCGCGACGCCACCGGGCGCAAGGAATCGGCCATGGAACTGCATCACCTCATCAAGACCAAAACGCCCAAGCTCGTCATCACTGAACGCGGGCTGGCGACCGAGCAGGAGGAGGCGCGCTTCTATCGGCTGGTCGAGTCCTACGTGCACGGCTTGGAGAGCGAGGACTACGTCCCATCTCCCGGCCTGCACTGTGCCGGCTGCGAGTTTTTCAACGAGTGCCGCGGCTGGCATTGAAGATCCATCTCCCGCTGCCGTTCGATCCGGCGCCGGGCCAACGGAAAGGAGGGAGCATGAAAGCTCTCGAAATCACTCTCACGGTGCTGGCGTGGATTCTCGTCGGCATCGCGATCTGGGCACTCTGGCCATGGTTCCTCAAGTTGCTGGCGGCTGCCCAGCAACTGCACAACCTCGGCCTGTAGAGCCCAATTCAACCCATGCGAAGTGGTCATTCGGCCGCTTCGATTCACCCACAAAACGAAAAGGAGAAATCATGGAGCAAATCACGCTCTACTTCCGGCAGGGCTCGTCCGACAAAGTCTATCAGGCGAGTCTCGAGCCCAAAGTCGACGGTTACGTCGTCCGCTTCGCCTACGGTCGACGCGGTACCACGTTGCAAACCGGCACCAAAACCCAGACACCCGTGGCCTACAACGAGGCCAAACGGATCTACGACAAACTCGTCACAGAAAAGACCGCCAAGGGCTATACCCCCGGCGGGGATGGCACACCGTATCAGCACACGGACAAGGCCAGCCAAAGCACCGGCATCCATTGCCAGTTGCTGAACCCCGTTGAGGAGGACCAGGCCGAGAGGCTGATTGCGGACCCGGCCTGGTGGCTGCAGGAGAAGTATGACGGTCGTCGGCTGCTCATCCGCAAGATGGGCGAGCAGATCACCGGTATTAACCGGATTGGCCTGACCGTCGCCCTGCCGCAAACACTGGCCAGCGATGCGGCAGCCTGCCCGGTCGATTGCATCATCGATGGGGAAGCGGTTGGAGACGTGCTCTACGCCTTCGACGTGCTCCTCATCGGCGAAGACGAAATTGACGGCTGCCGGTACGGTGAACGCCATCTGCGTCTCCTCAACCTGCTCACCACGTTTGCACATCCGAACATCCATCTCGCCGCGACGGCGTTTCTGCCCAGGCACAAACGCGAGCTGTTCGACCAATTGAAAGCCGGCGGGCGGGAAGGGGTCGTGTTCAAACAGATTGATGGTCCCTACTGTGCCGGTCGTCTGGCCAGCGGCGGCACGCAGCTCAAATACAAGTTCTGCGCGACTGCCTCGTTCATCGTCGGCAAAATCAACGCCAAGCGTAGTGTCTCGCTGCTCCTCTTCACCGGGGACCGGATTGGCGCTGCCGGCAATGTGACCATTCCTCCGAACCATCCGGTTCCAGAGACTGGCCAGGTGATCGAATGCCGCTACCTCTACGCATTCCGCGAAAGTGGCTGCATCTACCAGCCCGTCTATCTCGGGGCCCGCGACGACATTCGGGCGGAGGAATGCACCGCCGCGCAGCTCAAATACAAGGCCGAGATCCTGGAGGAGGTCGCATGACGCGTTTCCTCAATCCACCCATCGCTTGGAAGGATCTTGGCCGGTCCGCCATGCGTACCGTCCTGCTAACGACGGCCGCCGGTCTCATGGCCGGCGGAAAGCTCCTCTACATCACGGGAGCACGGTTGCAGGCGATCGGCGAAGAACTCGGCCAGTAACCATCATCATCGGAGGTGGCCAGCCCGCATGCCGGAAACGGTGTGCGGGCTGGTTTGCTTTCACAGAAAGGACCAATCATGAATCCCATTATTCTGCCAGTTGCGGAACTCAAACCCGTGCTCATCGGTCTGGGCAAGATCATCAGCAAACGCACCACCCTGCCAGTGCTGGGCTGCGTGCACATCGAACGCACGAAATCCGGCGCCATCGAATTGACGGCGACCGATCTCGACGTCCTGGCTATCGCCACACTGCCCACGGTGACCCAAGGCGAGCCCACATCGCTGCTCGTCCCGTTGGAGGACCTGCAAAATCTCACCAAAAGCTGCGGCCGTGGGGACGCCCTGATCATCGGCTCTGTGGATCACGGGCGTGTCGCGATCAAATTCCTGGTCGGCAGCCAAATGCTTGAGCACCGCTGCGAGTCGCTGCCGGTGGAGGAATTTCCTGCGAATGCGATTATTTCCGGCCCTGGCGTCCTGTTCGACGAATCGCTGCGGCAGGCCATCGATGAAGCGCTCCAATGCGCGAGCACCGATGCGACCCGGCTAATCCTCAATGGAGCCTACCTCGATGTTTCGAACCCCAAGACGCACTACGTCGTCGGGACCGATGGTCGGCATTTGTTCAGCAGCAACTCCTTCAACCTCGACCTGAAGGAATCGCTCATCATCCCGAGTCATCGGTTCCTGCAGTGGAAGGAATTTCGCGGTGACGGCGATTGGACGCTGCGTGTGGCCAAACCCGAAAAGGACGGACTCGCCCATTTCGAACTCTCCTCGCCACACTGGCGTTTCATCGCCCGCGCCCTCGACGGCAACTACCCGAACTGGCGAGCTGTGCTGCCCGCCACGGGCAGCGCGCAGACCACGGTTGAGTTTGATCCGGAGGGTGTCGAAGCCGTCATTCAGACGATCGCCCGACTGCCCAATTACGACGCGGTCAATTACACGATCCGACTGGAGAGCAAAGACCGGCGTCTCAATCTGCTCAGTAAATCGGCGTCCGACGATGAATGGAACCGGGTTGTGCTCGATGGGGTGAAGCCTTTGGGCCGCGACGTGACGGTCCACCTCAATCGCCACTTGGTGACCAAAGCGCTCCGCTTCGGCCTCACCCGTCTCGAAATCATTGATGCCATGGCTCCAGTGCGTTTCAGCAACGGCGGTCGTCAAATGATCGTCATGCCCACTCGGCCTGACCCGGTGCGACAAGCCACATCTGCGGCCTCGCCGATCCAACCCACGCCGGCTGCTCAACCGCAGTCAACGGCTCCCAACCCTCCGCCTCAGACGGAACAACTCAAGGAGGAACCCATGCCTGAAACTAACGGCACCACTGGCTCGGCCAAGCGGCCGGCCACCAATGCCTCGGAAACCACCGATAAGCCTGCGCTCGAAATCGCGCTGGCCCAGATCGAGGTGGTCCGTGGCGAATTCCGCAACGCCATCGCCGGCCTCAACAAACTCGCCGATGCGCTCAAACAGGTGCAACGCGAGCAGAAGGCCGGAGACAAAGAGATTCAGTCCGTGCGGCAAACGCTCCGGTCGCTTCAGACCGTCCGCATCTAACCGAAATAGATCGCGAAGGCTCGCACACGGCGCCCGCACGTTGCGCGTGTTTCTGCTCCGACCATCTGGCCGAAGTGGAACACACGCAGCGTGCCGGGCGCCGTCCAATTTCACCATCAACCACGCGTCAGGCATTCGCCTCGCGCATCAAAACAGAAAGGAAAACCATGATCGCATTTCTCGATCAACCACCGGCACCCGCTGCCATCCAACGCCCGCGCCCGAATCTGCTGCTTCACTGCGGCGCTCGGGCCGTTGAACGTCAGGACGTTCAGCGCGTGCGGACACCCCGTTCCACCGAAACGTGGACGCCCATCCCGCATCTCGAACTGGTCACCCGAGTCGAGCAAACGCTGAAGTCCAATGGCCTCGTCGTCGGCACCCAGGCGCACAGTCTGAGCCACGAAGGGCTGCGCTACTTCGGTCTCATGGAGATCCAGCGCACCGAATCCGCCGAGGACTATTGTTGGGTCTTGGGGCTGCGAAACAGTCACGACAAGACCTTCCCCGCCGGAATCACCGCCGGCGCCAGCGTCTTCGTTTGCGACAATCTCAGCTTTAGCGGGGAAGTGAAACTGGCCCGGAAGCACACGACCCACATCACCCGCGATCTACCGCGCCTCGTGCAATCGGCCATCGGAAAACTGATGGACCGCTGGCATCATCAGGACACCCGGCTCTCGATCTACAAATTGACTGAGATCGAGGATCGCGCCGCGCATGACCTGATCGTTCGTGCCACGGATGTCGGCGTGTGCCCAAACAAGCTCATCCCGCGCGTGCTCCACGAGTGGCGCGATCCGGCTCATGAAGCATTTCAGCCGCGCAATGCCTGGTCGCTCTTCAACGCGTTCACCGAGGCGCTGAAGGGCAACCTCCTCGAATTGCCGCGCCGCACCGAGGCGCTGCATGGGCTGCTCGATACGCACGTCGGTTTGCACAGCCCGTCATGAGCGCACCAACTCAAGTCGAGCGCCAGCATTACGCAAAGCTCATCGGCCGCCAGATCACCGCCATCATTTGGGAGGAGCTGGAGGGTCAAGCGCTGCCGGTTCTCCTGCTCGATGGCTGGGACCGCGACGGCAACGCGGCGACGGCCACCGTACTGGCCGATGCCGAGGGCAACGGGCCGGGGCATCTGGATCACAGTTTGTGAGCCCTATCCATCGAGCGCAAGGCCAGCCTGTTCGACCCGGTCTGGCCATGTGCTCACTGGTCCACCAACTGAAAAAGGAGGCAAAAATGAGTCTCAGCTTCTATTACGAATTCACGGCCCCAGCATCGGCCGCTGCGACAGAATTGGAGGAGTTTCTGCGCGACGTGGAGCAATTGGCCAAATCACTCGGGTTTGGACCGACGATGGTATTGAATGTGCCGTTTGATACCCCCGAGCGACGCGACTTCTCAAGCCGGCTTGGTGGAAGTTTCACTGTGCGCGATGAACGGCTCAAGAGCGCCGCCATTCCGGCCCCAGGACAACTTCGCGATCACGACCCACTTGCCGGCGAAGGACGATTGATTCCGGAGTATGGGGTCGTTCTTGTCGTGACCGACGAGCGCGGTTGCGAGACCTGCTTCGGGTTCTTCAAATTCCCGGAACAGGTATTGGATGTTCGCGCGCGAAGTCTCGCGGACACCAAGCTTGGCAGCCGATGGTGGTTTCGCGATTTTGTCGATTCACCGGATCCGCGATACCGAAGAATCGTAGAGCGATTTGAGAGCCACGGTTTTGCCATGCGGGTGAAGGACGAATTCGCCTGAACTATTAGAAAGGCGGGTTCGCCCCTGTAGCCCGCTTTTCTTTCGCTCCCATCTGAAGATTCGTTTCGGTTACCGGCGTGCGGATGTCCTGCCCCACCCATTCGGCCGCGTCATTCCGGGAAGTCGCACACCGCAGCGACGGAAGCGCGATCCGAAATCTCGCCGGAATCTTCCACATCGCCTTGCAGC
>Ga0206804_10134_pt1 | contig 22148 bp, 20 predicted proteins | sample Alteio_BWOrgCont_62_FD_152888 | JGI IMG/M metagenome (GOLD analysis project Ga0206804, IMG submission 152888) | Enriched cells from forest soil in Barre Woods Harvard Forest LTER site, Petersham, Massachusetts, United States -... | ecosystem: Environmental > Terrestrial > Soil > Temperate forest >... | reverse complement strand
CTCGGTCTTGCGGTCTTGCTGCTGGAGGAAACGCTCCCAATCGTATTCGTCCCAAATTCGATCTGGCTCGTCGGGTTCGGCCATATGCCGTCTAGTTATCGTGCCGCTTGGCGGACTGCAAAAGGTTTTTGTAAAATCTAATCGCGTCATCGGTGGGTTCGACCCGCCTAGACCAGGTCGCCCGCCGACGGCGTCGCGCCGTGAATGCGGAAAGCCCTGCGAGAGAGAATCTTGGATACGTTCCGATGCCAGTAACGCAACGAGACCAAGGCCAGCCCGGCCAGCACAATGAACAGAGGCAGCGTGGGCAACCCCGTGTGGTCGAGCAACAGGGTGACGGAGAAATAGACCACCGCGATGAACAGAAATCGAAATTGCAGGCGCAGCCCGCACCGGATGCGCAGGCCGAACACCCCAAAAGGCAGCGACACCACGCCACACAGGAACCAAAAGAGCGGTTGGGCGAGAACCACCGCTTCGGCCTGGCTGTCGAAAGCCCGGTCGATACATACCCGGATGGCCAAAAGGGCCACGATGAGAATCGTGTACATGCAATCCAGTCTACGGGTATAGACGCTGCTCTTTCGGCGATTCATGAGTTCGGTGGGTGGATGCAGGCCGACCACCGCCGCTGGTCCTGCCTTGGGCAGAACACACCTGTCCCTTGGTCAGCAGGCTGACGCCGGGAGCAGAAGGCTTGGCGCGACGGTGAGTCGAAGCTCAGACGAGAGATCCGCCCGCTGGATTCACGGAAAGTTTAGGAAATCTATCGGGGTAGAGCCGAAAACAAATAATGGAACCACGAAATAACCGAAATAGACGAAAAAGGGGCCGGCCTCATCTGGACCTCATTCCTTTTCGTCTATTTCGGTTATTTCGTGGTTTTCCCTCTGATTATGCGTTCGAATCAGGGATTCGCCGGCATGGTCTGACGGCGGAGTTGCCCACAGGCTGCGGCGATATCGTGCCCCTTTTCCCGGCGGATGGTGGCCGGAATCCGCGCCGCCTCCAAAATCGCCATAAAGGCATCCTGCCGGGCCTCACTCGGCCGGATCCAGTCCAGTCCTTCGACCTTGTTGTAAGGAATGCAATTCACCTTCGCCTTGACCTTCCGCGCCACTCGGGCGAGCGCCGCCGCGTCCTCGGGCCGGTCGTTGATCCCCTCGATGAGGATATATTCAAACGTCAGCCACTGTTTTTTCCGCTGGGTGTAGTAGGCGCAGGCCTCGAGCAGCGTCGCGAGCGGATACTTGCGATTCACCGGCATGATTTGCTGCCGCACTTCGTCCGTCGCTCCGTGCAGCGAAATGGCCAGCCGCACCTGCAACGGTTGATCGGCCAGTTCCTTGATCTGCGGGGCCAACCCGCTCGTGGAGATCGTGATATGTCGCGCCCCCAGGCCCCCGCCCCATGGCGCATTGATAATCGTGACCGCCTTCATCAGGTTGGCAAAATTGGCCAGCGGCTCGCCCATGCCCATGAAGACGATATTGTTGATCTTCTCGCTGCTCAGCTCCTCAGTGCGCAACACCTGATCCACGATTTCGCCGGCCTGGAGATTCCGGCTCCAGCCGTCCAGTCCGCTCGCGCAGAATTTGCACCCATAAGCACAGCCGACCTGCGTCGAGATGCAGATCGTCCGCCGATCACTGGCCTCTCCGTACAGCGCCGGAGACGCTGGGATGAGCACCGACTCAATCAACGCCCCGTCGTCGAGCCGAAACAAGTATTTGAGCGTCGTATCCTTGGACCCCAGCGTCCGAATCGGTTCCAATCCTGAAAACCCAAATTCCGCCGCCAATTGCTGCCGCAACGCTGCCGGCAGGTCACTCATATCGGCAAACGATTTCACCCGCTTCCCATAGATCCACTGCATCACCTGCTTCGCCCGGTAACCCGGCTGATCCAAGGCACGCAATCGCTCGCTCACCTCATCGAGAGTGAGCGATTTGATCAAGGACGGGGCAGCCGTAGTGGACATCGCCCCACCATCGCCCAGTCATGGCCTTGTGGCGAGTTTCTGCTTTGCCGCCTTGGGTGTTGGATGTTTTCTACTTCATCCTTTATCCTTCATCCCTCATCCTTTCTTTCATGCCCAAGCCCTACGAACTTTTTGCAGCTCTTCCGCCCTCTGTCTCCGAGGAACTCTTCACCTTCATCCACGACCGGGAGAAGCCCCTCTACAAGGCCACCATCGACACCCTGGCCAAGCAGCGGAAGCTCCGGCCCGTATTCGTCGAGCGCAAGCCACGCACCGAGCGTCACGTGTGGATGAAAGACGTGCTCGGCCGGAAGATCAACGAAGCCGTCGCCGCGCACCTGCTGCAAATCTGGCTCGTGGGCGCTCATGCCAAATTGCTTTGCGACTTCCTCGATGGTCTCGGCATTGCCCACGACGAAAACGGCACGATTGAAAACCTTCCCCCCGCCCCCACCAAGGAAGCTCTCACCAAGGCCATCGACCCACTCTTCGAAAAACACGATCCAGCCGTGGTCGCCGTCTACCTCCAGGCCTTCCAGGCCCTCGACGAAAATGGCTGGCCCTCCCTGGCCGAACTTTTGGCGGAAGATCCACGTTTGCAACTGACTGCTCCGGCGGCGGCGTAAGGAGTGCCAGGAGCCAGGAAACGAGAGCCATGTGTCTGAAACGGGAACGCAGCGTGGCAAACCAGAAACCAGAAACCAGAAACTAGAAACCTGCCCACCTCATGGCTTCCAACCGCGTAAAAAAGCTGCTGCACAAGAGCGCCCTGCTCCAAATGGAAGCCTTGGAAGACCTCCAGGCCCTCGTCAAAGGCATCGAGCGGGCGGAGGTCCTGCTCTCCGAATTGAAGCAGGACACCGAGGCCATGAATGCCCGGCACCAGCACCGCCGGACTACGCGGGAAGATATCGCCTACTTGGAGGAATTGCTGAAGTGCGCGAAAAAGAAGCTGGCCTGGGAAAACCAGATGGAAAAGTTGGCCACGAATACCCCCGACGTGCTCGCCAAGGTGTCCACCGTCATGAACGACACGATCAACCCGCCGGCGGACCAACTTCGCCTCAATGTGCTCGAGTTGTTGAAAACGGTGCAGGCGGCGATGAGCCGATTGGACGCCGCGAAGGCCGCCGACTAGTTTCCGGTTCACCAAGCCGGAGGCTTGGAGGACATGAGCCGGCGGTATTACCGCCGGATTACATCCCCGCAAAGCGATGCATCCCGGCAGGGATGCGGGAATCTCCATATCGACCACTCCCCCGCCTCCGCTGGGGCGGTGCCGATTTATCGGCTTTTTCCGGCGGTGGTACCGCCGGCTAATTTCCTGCAAGCCCTCCGGGCTGCTCAGAGTTGGAAGCGCTTTTCGGCACTCGCTCTATTCCTGGACGACTCAAGTCTGCGCCACGAATCCCCGCCCCGTTTTCGGGTAGCGGATCAGTACCGATCGTGATACCGCACCCAGGAAAGCGGGCCGGTTTCCATCCGGCCTTTGGGGGATAGGTCGATGAACTTGTAGGCGCCGAGTAGTTCTTCGCCGCCCCGGGCGTAGAAGGAGTAGGTATGGAAAATGTCGCCGGCTTCGTCTTTGTAGAAGACGCTGCCTCCCGGTTGCTCCTCGCCACCGATTTCGGTCATCTCAAAGTTGTAGAACATTTTTCCGGCGGCCAACTCGTCGTGCGTGGCGGTGGCGTGGAAGTCGTAGTTGAAGTCGGTGCCAAAGGAGGACACCCAGTTGAATTTCCAACCCATCCGCTGCTTGAAGGGCGCGATTTTCGCCCACGGCGCGCGGGAAACGGCGGCGAAGGAAATGTCGTGATGCTCGAAGTGTTGCCGCGCCGCGTCCACGTGATCGCAGAGGAAGGAACAACCGGGGCACCCTTCCTCCCACTCGGGGCCGTACATGAAGTGGTAGACGATGAGCTGGCTGCGCCTTTCGAAGAGATCGGCCAGACTCACCGTCCCGTTCGGGCCGTCGAAGATGTAGGTCTTTTCCACTTCCACCCAGGGCAGCTTACGCCGCAGACGGGAGACTTCATCACGGGCATGCGTCAGTTCCTTTTCTTTGGCGAGGAGACGTTGGCGAGCGGAGAGCCACTCGGATGGTGAGACGATTTTCGGTTGGTCGAGGTCGATGGTTTTCATAGGTGGTTCTCTTGGATAAATCGAATGAACCGCTGCCGGCAGACGGTCCAAAGTTGCGCTCGGCCTGCGGCGAGAGTGGCCAGCGCGCCGCCACCCGCCGTGGCCAGGGCGGTGAGAATGAGATTCGCTAGGCAGATGGGGCACATATTCGGGTGGCGTTTCAAATATACGACGAACCAGAAAAGCCGCACGGGACAGAAAAAGCGCCAACGGCCCAAATGAGTTCACTTCCTGCGGGTGCGGCGTCCGCCTTCTCTTTCTGAGCCTTCTGTGCCTCTTTGTGGCGATCATCCGTCTCCCCGCCCGAAGATTTCATTTTCGCGGACAGGAAAATCAGCAACTCTCCCCTTCCATGAATCCCCCGACCCACGCCGTCTCCCGTCGTTACGCCCTCCGGCAAACGTTTTTCTTCAGCGCCGCCCTGGCCCTGGGAGCAAAAACGCGCCGGGCGGGCGCGGCGGAAATCGCTCCCGCCGACCGGCATTTCCTCATGATCGGCGACTGGGGCTGGCCCGGCGACAAGAAGCCGCAGCACGCCGTGGCGGAGGGCATGAAGGCTTACGTCCAGTCGCCGGGACTCAAGCCCGACGGTCTCTTTCTCGTGGGCGACAATTTCTACGGCGACTTTCCCGGGGGACTGGATTGCCCGCGTTGGAAGGCGGATTTCGAGGATGTTTATCCGGCGGACGCATTTCCCGGTCCTTGCTGGGCGATCCTTGGCAATCACGACTACGACAACGAGCCGGTCACCAAACTGCAAGCGGAGCTGGCCTACCAAAAAGCGCGGCCGGGAACCCGCTGGACGATGCCGGCGAAATGGTACCGCTTTACGTGGCCGGCGGAGAACCCGGTCATCGATTGCCTGATGCTGGATAGCAACTACAAGAACTCCGTGGTCTCGCTCACCCCGGAGGAACGGACGGAACAAATGGCCTGGCTGAAAGCTGAACTGGCCAAGCCGCGCCGCGCGCCGTGGCTGGTCGCGATGGGGCATCACCCGCTCTACAGCAATGGTCATCATGGCGATACCAAAAGCCTGATCGACGACTGGGGACCGCTCTTTCAAGAGCATGGCGTCGACTTCTACTTCTGTGGGCACGACCATGATTTGCAGCACCTCGAATTCGCGGGAATGCGGACTTCATTTGTCCTGTCCGGCGGCGGCGGTGCGTCCTTGCACGACGTGATGAACAAGGAACGCGGCCCCTTCGCGGAGAAGGTTTATGGCTTCACGCATCTCCAGGTCAATCGCGAGAAATTTACCGTCCGCCACCTCGACGCCGATCGGAAGCAGGTTCACGCCTTCAGCAAGACGCCGGATAGGAAGATCGAAATTCTCACCTGAGCCAAACGAGGCTGCAAGATGAACCACGAAAGAGCCGAAATCATCGCAAGGGGCCGGCCTTGAGCACGAACACTTTTACTCGCCGGCACTTTATTGAAACTGCGGCTCTGGCCGGGGTTTCCGCGGCCGGCGTCGTCCGTGGTCAGGAAACCGCGAGCCAGCCGCCGAAAATCCGGATCGGCCAGATCGGCACGGGACACGCCCACGCAGCCGGCAAGATCGAGACGATCCGGGAGTCGAAGGACTTCGAACTCGTCGGCCTGGTCGAGCCCGATCCCGAACGCCGCGCCCGCGCCGAGAAATCCAAAGTCTACGCCGACGTCCCATGGATGACCGAGGAACAGCTCCTGAACTCCCCCGGACTGCAAGCCGTCGCCGTCGAGACCACGGTGAAAGATCTGGTCGCAACCGGCGCGCGCTGCCTCGCCGCCGGCCAACACCTCCACCTCGACAAGCCCGGTGGCGAATCACTCCCCGCTTTCAAAGCCCTGCTCGACGAAGCCACGCGTCGGAAGCGGACCGTCCAGATGGGCTACATGTTCCGCTACAATCCCGCCTTCCAACTCTGCTTCCAGCTCCTGCGGGAGGGCGCGTTGGGCGAGGTCTTTTCGATCGACACGGCGATGAGCAAGCTGATCGGTCCCGCCGAACGCCAGAGCCTGCTCCCTTATCCTGGCGGCAGCATGTTCGAACTCGGCGGACACATCATCGACGCCGTGGTCACCGTCCTCGGGCGCCCAGACAAAGTGACCCCGCATCGCCGCAGCGTTTCTGCTCTGGCCGACGGCTGGAGCGACAACGACTTGGCCGTCTTTGACTATCCACGGGCGACCGTCACGGTGCGCAGCGCCATGGTCGAAGTCGACGGAGGGGCGCGCCGCAACTTTGTGGTCTGCGGAACCAAAGGCACCTTCGATATTCGCCCTCTCGAGCCAGCCGCCGCCCGTCTCGCGCTCGACGCGCCACATGGCGATTTTACGAAAGGCTACCAGGACGTGACTTTCCCAAAATCCACTGGCCGCTATGACCGCGATTTCGCCGACCTCGCGGCGGTCATCCGCGGTGAGAAGCCCTTCGCCTATACTCCGGAGCACGATCTCGCGGTCGAGGAATCCTTGCTCCTGGCCTCCGGGTTGCCGATCGACTAACGTTCATCACCCGGCGGCGCCAGGCCGCTTTTCCTCATCCCTTTATGCCCAAACCACGAATCCTCATCGTCGACGATGAGGTCGGATTCACGCGGATGATCAAAATCGTTCTCCAAGACTACGACATTCAAGAGGAAAACGATCCCGGGCAGGCCCACACGACGGCCCTCGCGTTTCGCCCCGACCTGATCCTGCTGGACGTCGTGATGCCGGGCATTGACGGCGGCAGCCTGGCGCAAACATTCCGCTCCGATGCCATTCTAAAGGACGTGCCCATCGTCTTTCTCACCGCGGTGGTGTCGCTGCACGATGCCGGTGTCTCCGCGCAGCTCTACGGCGGATTCACTTTTCTGGCCAAGCCTGTCACCCGGGAAGAGTTGGAGCAGTGCATCGAGCAACATCTGCCGGCGAAGTAATTCCCGCCTTCGTGTCCCATGAAAACCGTTTCCGGTCTCGCCTCGCTGCTCTTCGCTCTCGTTAGCCTGCTGCCGGCGTCGCGGGCGCAAGGCGCTCCGAAAGGCAAAACCCTCGACGACCTGAAGAAGCTCGACATCATTTGCCTCGTGCCGGGGTGGCTGCCGGAAGGGTACCACCTAAAAGAGGTGGATATCGACTACTCCGATACCAACGGGAATCCGGACGCCAGTGCCCGCACGTATCCCGGCTACTCCCTGGAATACGGCAACGGGAAGAAAGGATCGTTCACGATGGAATCCGCGCGGGTCGGCATTGGTGACCGCAACCTCGATGGAGACGACCGGGCGCAGGAGAGCAAATTCGACACGAAGCTTTTCGGCACGGTTTACATCATCTATTTCCCTGGTGGAAAATCCGGCGTGAAGAAGCGCATCGTCGCCAACTGGGTCGAGGATGCGAATATCCATGCGGAAAAAGTCACGAAACCAATCGGGCCTTGGGACAAAGGGCGTTACCACGGCATCTCCGGTTTCGGGATGACGATCTCCGAATATGAGAAGATCGTGCGGTCGCTGCACCCCATCCGATCGGACGCGGCCTCGGCGTCGAAGTAAAGCGGTTTAAATAATGTCGAGGCCGTTTTAAACGCAGAGGGCGCGGAGAAAACGGAGGGCCGCAGAGGAAAAACAGCTCTTCCCTCTCTCCAACACCTCTGCGCCCTCTGCGTTTCGTTCGGCGCTGATTTACGGAGTAGGTTCGCCGAGGTGTTTCTTGAAGAAGGCGGCGGCGATGTCGACGGTTTCGTCGCACCACGGCTGGCTCATCCAGAAAGGATGGGGAGCATCCTTCAGCGTGTGCAAATCGGTCTCGATGCCGAGCGCGCGCAGTTTGTCCTGCATCTCGGCCCGGCCGATTTTCACGGTGTCCTTTTCTCCCTCGATGAAGATGGTCGGCGGGACGCCGGCCCGGACGTGACTGAGCGGTGAAGCCTGGACGTAGAGTTCGGGCTTTTCCTGATACGTAGCGCCGAGAAAAGTCACCACCCCTTCCCCGCTTTTTTCCTTGTTGCTTGTCACCAAATCCGGCGAGCCGGCCAGGACGATGGCCGCCTTGACCGCGCTGGATTGTTCGCGATTCGGGCCGTCGCCTTCGAACTCGGGCAGGCCATTGGTCATGGCGAGCAGCGCGGTGAGATGGCCGCCGGCCGAACCACCCATGGCCCCGATGCGCTCCGGGTCGATCTTCAATTCGGCGGCATGCGCCCGCAGGTAGCGCACCGCGGCCTTGCAGTCATTGATCGCCGCCGGGTACTTGGCCTCGGTGGAGAGACGATACGAAACGATCCCCGTGACGAAGCCGCGGGCGGCCAGACGTTCCATCATGGGGCGGTCCTGCTCGACCTGCCGCTGTTTCCAGCCGCCGCCGTGAATATCGAGCACCGCGGGATACTTGCCCGCCTTGTCGGGGATATAAAGGGTCAGGGTGACGGTGTGCTCAGGATAGACCACCACGTCCTTCGTGACGGTGGTAAAACCGGCCGGCGTTTGCGGCTTGATGAGCTTCCACGGCACTTTGGCGGGCGGCGCCGGCGCTTGCGCGTGGAGCGCTGGAATGGCCGTAGAGAGGAAGGCGACGGCCGAGAGGAAGGAACGGAGGGCGGGTGTTTTCATAGGAGACGAAAAATGGAAAATGGTCGATGCTGACGAGGGTTTCATGACCACTGGCCGAGTGGATTCTGTCGGTTGGCCAGGGGCAGCGCCACGCGCTGACCGTTCAGACGATGGGATGCGAAGACGGCCATGATCATTTCCACCACCGCACGGCCGTCGGCGGCGCTGCATAGCGGCGGGCGATCTTCGCGGATGGCCGCGATGAGGTCGTGCGCCGGAAGCAAATGGAAACTCACTTGTTCCTTCAGGTCGGCAATCGGCTCGGGCTGCCCAATGCCCGCGGAGCTGATCGGGACCCAAGCGCGCGGCTCCTTGACCGGCTGAAAGGGATTGCCCGCGCAAAACTGGGCGACGGGTTCCGAATCGAGACGAAAATCGACGATTCCTTTCGTCCCGACGAGTTGCAGACCAAAGCCGGCGGCTTTCTCCCCGGCATTGGCCACGGAATCGAAGAACACCGGCACATTCCGCTCCGTCTCAAAACGCGCGTGCACCTCATTGCCAGCGATCGGGCCTACGCCTTCCGCGCCGTCTTTCAAGTCGGCCTTCGTCGCCGGTCGGCCATCTTGGGAAAGCACGGCCGTGGCGGCGAGCGGCTTTCCGGAATAGACGACCGCGAGGTTCAACAGATGAGCCCCGAGGACCCACAGATCCTCCGCTCCGCCGCGCGCATCTTCCTTCCCGCGACAGCGGATCTCCAGCAACCGGCCGATGGCCTCCTCCTTGACGAGCCGCTGCACCGTGGTGACAGCAGGGTGGTAGCGATTGCGGTGGGCGACGGCGATCTTCACCTTGTGCTGATCCGCCGCGGCGATGATCTCATCCGCCTCCGCCGGCGTGCGGCAAAAGGGCTTCTCCACATAGATGCCTTGCGCGGCAGAATCGATGGCCGCGAGGATCATGTCGTGATGCTCATCCACGTGGCGCGGGGCCACGGCGACGATGTCCGCTTTGGTCTCCCCGAGCATCTTGCGGTAGTCGGCAAAGCCGTGCTCGAGTTTCAGTTTCTTCTGCGCCTTGGCCAGTCCCGCGGGATCGGCGTCCGCGACGGCCACCAGCTCGACCTCCGGCACCCGCAGCCAGACGGCATCGAGGCCATGCCCGTAGTCGCCCTGACCCGTATGACCGATGACCGCCACGCGGAGCTGGCGTTCCGGCGCGGCGGCACGGGCGGCGAGGGCGACGCTGGAAACCAGGGTGGTGGTGAGAAACTGGCGGCGGTTCATGGAAATCCGAAGGCCAGGCCGCGGCCGTCGACCTCGCCTTTACAGCCACCCGGAGCGGTAGGACGGGCGTTTGACGAATTGGTTCGCGGATTCGAGGTTCGTGACCTTCATCGCTTTCTTGTCCCATTCGATCGCCTGTCCGGAGCGAATCGCCAGATTGCCGAGGGAGACGAATTCGGCGAGGGGCGCGGCGTAGTCGAAGTTCGAACTCGGGGTGCCACCGTTGGTGATGCAATGCGCCCATTCGCCCTGCGGATTGTCGGGCATCGGACTGCGCGCCTCGGTCTTTTTGATCCGGCCGTCAGCCATCTCTTTCTTCACGTCCGCGAAGCGCTCTTCGGGGAAAATGACCGGATGTTCGCAGTAGGCGTCGGGCTCGAAGACGACGCCGTCGGTGCCGATAAACATCATGCCACTGGAGGCCTTGTCGAAAACGGCTTCGGGCACCCGAGGATCGCGTTCGGGCTTGTTCACCTGGCCGCTCTCCAGCTTGCCGTCGTGCCAACTGACGGTCAGCGCCGGATGTTTTTCGGAGGCCGCAAAGTGATAAGCGAGGCGGGTCCAGACCGGTCCGTTGAGCATCGTGATCGGAGCGCTCTCGACATCGATTTTGATCGGAATCTGCTGCCCGAGGATACTGAAGCTGGCATCCATGATGTGGCAGCCCATATCGCCGAGCGCACCGGAACCAAATTGCCACCAGCCGCGCCAGTTCCATGGATGCACGCCCGGATGCCAATCCTTTCCGCGCTTCGCCTGGGCGGCGGCGACGGTCGGACCTTCAAACTCGAAGTACGGTTCCTTCGATTCGACCGAAAGCCAGAGGTCCCAATCGACATTCCCCGGACACTCGGGATGGGTCTTGGTCAGCGGTCCCTGCGGCCAGAGCGGGCGATCGGTCCACAGGCGGATTTCCTTCAAAGTGCCAATCGCGCCCTGGTCGATCCATTCCTTGGCCAGACGCTGGCCTTCCATGGTTCGGCCTTGATTCCCCATCTGCGTAAGGACACCGGCTTCTTTGGCCGCCCGATGCAGGTCGCGAATCTCCCAGATGGTGTTGCAGAGCGGCTTTTGCACGGCCACGGGTTTCCCGTACTTGAGCGCCCGCATCGCGGCCACATAGTGCGTGTGATCGGGCGTGGACACAATCACCGCGTCGATGCCCTTGGCCATTTCGTCGAACATCTTGCGAAAGTCGGCGTACATCTTGGGCGCCTGGGGCGGAGTCTGGCCGGCGTCCTTGAGCTTCTTTTCCCAACCCTTGCCTGCTTTCGCCAACCGCTCGCTGTCGACATCTACAAGCGCGACGATGTTGTGGTCGAGGCAGACCTTGCCCGTATCGACCTGTCCTTTTCCAAGCGCGCCGATCACGGCGATGTTGAGCCGCTTGCCCGCGGTGTCCTGCCCGCGCAACAAAAGATTTGGCCCCAAAGACGCCGCGGCGGCGAGACCGGCGGATTGCTTGAGGAAACGACGACGTGAGAGGGAGGAAGCAGTCATGGAGGAGGATGTTGTTCGGAAATGCCGCGGGAGGGCGTTTGCTTAGGGGAAAATCCGCAAGAAGGCGCGGCGGCACCATAGCAAACATGACCCCAACGGGAAGCTCCAGTTTCGTATCGGTTTAAGACCTCACGACCGCATGCCCATCAGGCCGCCGCCAGGACACCAGCCAGCGTCTGCAACAAATCCTCGGTGGTGTAGGGCTTGGGCAGAAAAGCCTTCACCGTCGGGTAGCCACTCTTGGTGATCTGATATTGGCCCTTCAATCCGCTGGCGGCGATGATTTTGCCGAGCGGATTGATCCTCGCCAGCACCTGGATCATGGCCGGCCCGTCCATGATCGGCATCATCATATCCGTGATGACGGCCGCAATCTCTCCGTGCCGCGCCGCGTAGACCGACACGGCGTCCACTCCATCGCAGGCGACGAGCACGCGATAACCGAAGGCCTCGAGCGTCTGCTGGGTCACAGTCCGAATGGACGCTTCATCATCGACGACGAGGACCAGTTCGCCATGGCCGCGCCGCAGGCGGGGCTGGGCGGTCGCCTCCTCCTCCTCCGCGACCTCGCTGTTCTGCGCGGGCAGGTGAACGCGGAAAGTCGAGCTGCGTCCCATTTCGGAATTCACGAGGATGAAACCGCCATGGCTCTTGATGATGGCGAGTGATGTCGACAGGCCGAGGCCGGTGCCTTTACCCAGTTCTTTGGTGGTGAAAAATGGATCGAAGATCTTTTCGAGCGTGGCCGCCGACATGCCGCTGCCGCTGTCCTGAACCTGCAAGACAACGTGCGGTCCGGCCTTGGCTTCGAGGTGCATCGCGGCAAAGTGCTCGTCGAGGATGACGTTTTCGGTGGAAATCGTGATCCTTCCGCCATCGGGCATCGCGTCGCGGGCGTTGACGCAAAGATTGAGCAACACCTGATGCAGTTGCGTGGGATCGCCGAGGACATTCCAGAGGTCCGGCCGCCAGGTCACTTTCATTTCGATGTTTTTTGGAAAGGCGTCGGCGACAATCTTTTTAATTTCCTTCAAGAGATGCTTCGGCTGGACGGTGAGTCGCTCCCCTTCCACCCCGCGGGCGAAAGAGAGAACTTGCTGCACCATTTCCGCTCCCCGATGGGCGCTGCTCTCGACAGTCGTCAGGACCTCGAGGCTGACCGGGTCCGAGGCCTTCATCTTGAGGAGTTCCACCGCCATAATAATCGGCGAAAGGACGTTATTGAGATCGTGGGCAATGCCCCCGGCCAGCGTGCCGATACTCTCCATGCGCTGGGCGCGCAAGAATTGCCCCTCCATCTTCTTCCGGCCGGTGATATCCCGGGCGATACCCCCGATGCGGTAAAGATTCCCATGCCCGTCGCGAATGGGGAAGGTCCGCGCCCAATGCCAGCAAACGGCACCGTCCGGCAGGACAATCCGATACTCTTCATTGACGGCGTGCGGGGCCCTTTGGAAGGCCTCGACGACGCGCTCGCGATCCAGCTCATGAACCGAGGCGAGGTAGGAGAAGGGGTCGGGGTTCATCGGCTCCTCCGGGCAACCCCGCATGCGTTGGAACGCCGGATTCACGTAGAGCATCTGTTTCGTGCCGATGTCGAGAATCCAAAAGGCGTCGTCCACATTCTCTGCCAACTGCCGGAAGCGATCCTCGCTCTCGCGCCGCTGGGTCACGTCCTGCGCAATCCAAAAGACGCCCACAATCTCCCTGTCCACGATGATCGGCAAACTCGTGACCCGGGCCCGGCAGCCCCTTCCGTCGCCGCGCGCGAGTTGGAGTTCGGAGCAGGTCGTTTCACCCGCCATGGCCTTGGCGAAGTCCTGCTCCGCGATCGCGATATCTTCCAGCGCGATCAGGCGCTGATAGGGAGACAACATCATTTCATCGAGCGGAAATCCAGCCAGCGCTTCACCGGCGGCGTTGAAAGCCAAAAAACGCCCGTCACGGTCGAGGGAATAGACCGCATCGGGATTCTGCTCGAAGAGGGATTGGTAACGCTGCTGGCATTGCGTCAGGCGATGGGTCACGGCACCCAGTTGCTCCCGCAGCCAGCGCATTTCCGCTTCCATTCGCTGCAATTCGGGGATGTCAGTCGTCGGGCAAGGCATGCGTGCACAAAAGCACAAACCACCACCACTCCCAGGAGCGGTAATCGGTATATCCCGTTGCGGGTAGTACGCATTCCCACAACGGAATGGAGGCTTTTCCGGATGCGTCCGCAGCGCGCGGCGGATGGTGGTCCGCCGAAGGTGCCCGGACCGCGAAGAAAACCGCGAAATACTTTTCCGTTCGCATTGCATTTGAGACGGCTTTCCGGCAGCCTCCAAGTCTGGTTCCCCTGAAAGCGATGATGCATCTGCCATGGCCACGTACGCTGGTTGCGAAAGCGTTTCGGAGCGCCGGATCGCATCCTGACGACTCCCGTCTACAGAGACGGTTTCACCCTTGCGCAATTCGATGAGTGCGAGTGACCAACATTTACGGGTCTTAATCGTGGAAGATTCGGAAGACGACACCTTGCTCCTCGTCCAGGCTTTGCGTCGGGGCGGTTACGTCCCCGATTGGCTGCGCGTCGACAGCGAAGCGTTGTTGCGCACCGCGTTGGAAACCCGGGAATGGGACATCGTATTCTGCGATTATGTCATGCCGGCCTTCGGCGCGGTGAGAGCCGTTCGGATGATCCGGGAGGGTGGCTATGATCTGCCGATTATCGTCGTCTCCGGCGCGGTCGGGGAAGAAGAGGCGGTGGAGTCGCTGCGTTTTGGCGCCGGCGACTACCTGCCGAAGAACAACCTTCGCCGGTTGATCCCAGTCGTCCAACGCGAGCTTCGCGAAGCCGCGAATCGCCAGGAGCAACAACTTCGGGAAGCGAAAAATCGCCAAAGCGAGGAAGCCCTGCGCGCCGTGGCCGAGCAGGAACTAACCCGCATCAAAATGGCGGTCGAGTTCGCTTCCGACGCCATCGCGGTCATGGATGAGTCGGGCGCTTCGGTCTATCATAATCGGGCCTTTGAAGAACTGCTGGGGTGCAATCCAGCGCAGCTCAATGCCGCAGGAGGCGCCCGCGGGCTCTTCGTTCACCAACAGGTGGCGGATGAAGCTTTCGAAGCCATCGCGAAAATGGGCTCATGGGCCGGCAATGCCTACCTGGCCGGTCCGACGCGGAAGCCGATCCAGCTTTTTCTGCGCGCCAACGTCGCCCGGGACGCCGTCGGCAAGGTGGTGACGACGACGCTGGTTTGTACCGATCTGCGGGAGCAAAGGCGCGCGCAGGGCAAGATCGAGGAACAGGCCGCCCTGCTCGACCACGCCCAGGACGCTATCATTGTCCACGACCTGACCGGCCGCGTGACCTACTGGAACAAGAGCGCGCGGCGGGTCTTTGGCTGGAGTGTGGCGGAAGCCGAAAGCCAGCGGGTGCAGGATTTTCTTTATAGGGATGGGGAACAGTTCGATGCCGCCATGGAGCACCTGCTGCGGCATGGGGCCTGGACTGGCGAGTTGACCCAACGGCACAAGGAGGGGCAGGAGGTCCTGGTCGAGGGCCGCTGGGCCCTGGTCCGCGACGAGTTTGGCGATCCGCGGTCCGTGCTTTCGATCAATACCGACATCACGGAAAAGAAAATGCTCGAGGCGCAATTTCTCCGGGCGCAGCGCATGGAAAGCATTGGTACGCTGGCCGGCGGCATCGCGCACGACCTCAATAATGTCCTCGGACCGATCATCATGGCCGTCGACCTGTTCAAGCTGAAAATGGTCGACCCCCGGGATCTCGAGTTGCTGGAAACGGTGGCCGTGAGTGCGCAACGCGGCGCCGAGATGGTCAAGCAGGTTCTCTCCTTCGCGCGCGGCATCGAAGGGCAGCGTGCGCTGATTCGTCCGCTGCAATTGCTCAAGGAACTGCAACGCATCGCCCGCGACACCTTTCCCAAATCCATCATCGCCCAGGTCTCCGCGCCGGAAGAAACTTGGAATGTCCTCGGCGATTATACCCAACTGCACCAGGTGCTGCTCAACCTCTGCGTCAACGCCCGCGATGCCATGCCGCAAGGCGGACGCTTGCAACTGAGCGCCGCCAATGTGCACATCGACCCGCACTTCGCCGCCATGCACCCGGATGCGCGGCCCGGTGCTTATGTCGTCCTGGAAGTGGCCGACACGGGCACGGGAATCATGCCTGATATCGTGGAAAAAATCTTCGAGCCTTTCTTCACGACCAAGGCCATTGGCACGGGCACCGGACTCGGACTTTCGACCACCCTGGCGATCACGCGCAGCCACGGCGGATTTATCAACGTCGAGAGCGCTCCGGGGCACGGCACCAAATTCCGCGTCCACCTGCCCGCCGATCTCGAGCAGAACGAGTTGCAGGCCGGTGAAAGGCATGAGGAATTTCCCCGGGGCCATGGCGAATGTGTGCTGATCATCGATGACGAAGCTTCCGTCCGCTCCATTACCAGCCAGACCCTGGAGGCTTTTGGTTATCGCGTGATCACCGCCGCGGACGGCGCCGAAGGAATCGCCAGGTTTGCCCAACACAGCAAGGACATCGCCGCGGTGCTCACTGACATGATGATGCCGGTGATGGATGGCGGGGCGACGATTCGCGCGCTCACCCGACTGAATCCCGCGGTGAAAATCATCGCGGCCAGCGGTTTGACCGCGAAGGCCGCGGAGGCCGAAGCGGCGGGGGAAGGCGTCAAATTCTTCCTACCCAAACCTTTCACCGCCTCGACCCTGCTCATCGCCTTGCGCGACTTGCTCCGCACGGCTGACTGAAATCGCCGCTATTGCCGCGATCCTCCCAAATCACACAACGCGCTGCGCAATTCCTCGCGGACCAGCGGTTTTTTGAGCACGCAGTCGATGAACGCCGGCTGCTCCTCGGAAGCAAAAGCAAAACCGGTGAGCAGGATCACCGACTTCGCCGCACGGGCGCGGTGGACCGCCTCGGCCAATTGCAAACCATCCATGCCGGGCATCCCATGGTCGGTGATCACGAGATCGAATTCGTCCGCCATTAAACGTTGCATGGCTTCGCCGCCGCCCGTCGCGGTCAACACGCGATGGCCGTCGCCCCGCAGATATCCGGAAACCACCTCGCGGGTGATGGGCTCATCGTCCACCACCAGCACCCGGAGGGAGCGCTGCAAGGTCAGGCGCGCCTCCTCTTCCAGGGTCACGGTGGGACGATGACCCGGCAGCGTCAGTCGAAAGGTGGTCCCCTTCCCGATTTCGGATTCGATCTCCAGCGCTCCTTCGTGGCGGCGGATAATACCGAAGGCCATGGACAGGCCGAGTCCGGTGCCGTGATCCCCCTTGGTGGAAAAGAAGGGCTCGAGACAACGCTGGCGCACTTCTTCGGTCATGCCCATCCCGGTATCGACGACTTCGATCTTCACGCCATTCTCCAAAGCTTCCGTGCGCAGGGTGATCGTTCCGCCCGCGGGCATGGCGTCCACGGCATTGAAGACCAGGTTGACCAGGATCTCGCGCAGCTCCGCGCCATTGCCCAGCACCGGCGGCACTCTCATCAATTCCAACTCCACCGAAATGGCCCGTCCGGTTTGTAGAGCCTGACCGTGCCACTTCGGCTTGGTCAGCGGAACGACCTCCTCGATCAAATCGTTCACATTGACGGCGGAAAACACATCGTTCTCCTCGCGGGGACGATAGAAATCGCGCAGCCGTGAAACCACTTGCGAAGCGTCGCGCCCCGCGGTGTTCATCGTCTTGAGGTACTGCATCAGCAGTTCGCGGTCGTCCGCCAGCGTCGTATCCTGAAGGAGCAAGTCGCTGTAGCCGATGATGGCCATGAGGGCATTGTTGAAATCGTGGCAGACGCCCCCGGCCATTTCGCCGAAGGCGCGGAAACGTTCCTGCTGCACGATCTGGCGCTGGCTGGTTTGCAGTTCCGCCATGGCCTTCCGCAATTCCCCGGTGCGTTCGGCCACTTTCTGTTCCAGGACGTGATTTTGATTCTGAATCTCCAGGTGCTGCATGCGGGTCTGCAGCAGATTACGCACGCGCATTTGCATCTCCGAGCTGTCGAACGGCTTGAAGAGAATGTCCGACGCGCCGGCGAGCAAAGCCCGGCGCTTGATCTGCGATTCGTTGCATCCGGTCAGGACGAGGATCGGGAGGCAGGCGTCACGTGGCAGGAAATTGCGAATCTGCTCGACCAGTTGAATACCGTCGAGTTCCGGCATCTCGATGTCGGTGATGATGAGATCCGGCTGGAAGGCCTCGAATTCCTCGAGGATGCGCGACGAGTCCGTGAGTTTCCTCACGTGCTTGAAGCGCAACCGGTCGAGCACACTCTCGAGCAGGCAGAGGCTGCGCACCTCGTCGTCCACCAGTAGGATCCGGCCTTGCCGCAATGTTTCCTCGTTCACGGAATGGCGTCTAGGCGACTTGCGGCTCTCGCTTGAACCGCTGGCACAGGCTGCGCACTGTATCGAGCAGCAACTTGGGATCGACCGGCTTGGAAAGATATTGCTCGCCGCCGCGGTTCCCGGCTTCGGCGGCGGAAACGAGGGAGGTGACAAAGACCACGGGAACGCCCGCCAGGTTCGGGTCGCTTTTGATCTCGGCGGAGACCATGCCGCCATCTTTCCCCGGCATATCGACATCGAGGAGGATCACATCGGGCCGGTACTGGCGGGCGGTGGCCAGCGCGGCGAAGGAACGATTTTCCTGAATCACATCGTAACCGCCGACGCGGGCGAGAATCACCGCGAGGAGGCTGGAGAGCTTGGGATCGTCATCGACAACAAGAATTTTGCTTTTGGTCATGCCCTTCGGAGAGCATTCCCCATTCACCGCCGCGGGCGGAAAGTACGTATTCCTGCGTCGTGCAAAACCCGGACGAATGCCGGTTCGCAGAAGTCGCTAAGCGGAAATGATGTTATTCCGAATGGCGTAGCGCACGAGATCGCTGAACGAATTGAATTTCAATTTCTTCATCACCGTCGCCCGGTGAGTCTCGACGGTTTTCACGCTAATTCCCAAGGCGTCCGCGACTTCCTTGTTGCTTCCTCCTTCGGCGAGGAGTTGGACAATTTCGCGTTCACGATCGGTCAACCGGCCCACGGTGGAGTCGTCCTCGCCGCGAGGTTTGCCCTCGAGAAACCGGGCGAACAGGATCTCGCCAATTTTGGTCGTGAAATAGGGTTTGTGCTCGGCGAGCGCCTTCAAGGCGGTTTCGAGTTGCTCGCGACCGTCGGTCTTCAGGATGTAGCTGCGGGCCCCGGCTTCGAAAACCTGGCGCACCAGGTCTTCCGTCTCCAGCCCGGTAAACATTAACACCTCGGTGGCCGGTGCGTTTTTTTTGATCTGCCGGGTCGCCTCGAGCCCGTTCAGTTCGGGCATGGTCACGTCCATAACCACAATGCCCGGCTTGAGTTGCTCCGCCATGGTCACCGCTTCGCGCCCAGTCGACGCCTCGCCGCACACTTCCCATCCGGGTAATAGTTCCACCACGGCGCGAACGCCGCGGCGCATCACTTGGTGATCATCTGCAATTAGCACGCGAATGGGATCCATAATCGAAACAGGTCTGACGACTAAAACGGAAATCGCCGCTCTACAATCATTTAGCCGTCTCATGCGTAAAGAAACGCACACTCCGCTCTTTTCAGACGGAAAAATACATAGTTTCCCGTATCCTTTCAGGCATTGATCCAGCTATCGCATTCCTTATCCTGATTCCCCTGACGATTTTGTTTTCACCAAACTTCCAACCTTTTTGCCGCAATGCGTATCTTGGCGTAGCCACCATGCCTCTGTCGTCTGCCTCTCTCGCCGCAAATCCGCCCGCCTCCCGTTTCGCATGAAAGGCGAACTGTTCATCCTGATTGCCGAGGCGATTGCCGTATATTTTCTCGTGCTCTGGGCCCATTCCCTGCGCAACCGCGCCGGGCTGGCGTATTTTTATGCGCTCATCGGCGGCCTGACGGCCGTGATGTCCTGGGTGACGGACGCCGGAGTGAGGGTGAACCTTCCCCACGTCTCCCTCATGGTCGGGTCGACGGTTTTCTACACGGCGCTCCTCCTCGGGGTGTTTGTCGTCTACGTTTTCGATGGTGTGCGGGCCACGCGCATCGCTATTTCGACCATTGCGGGCGTCTCGATCATGACACCAGTGATCGCCTTCATCCTGCACCTGCAGCTCAAGCTTTCCGATGCTCCCTTGATTAGTCGGGTTCCGATCCCGAGTTTGCGAATCAACAGCGCATCCGTCGTCGCAACCATCGCCGACTTCGTTTTCCTGGCCATCGCCTGGGAATTTTTGGGCAAGCCCCGGCTCAATATGCCGTTGTGGCTGCGCTCCTTCCTCACGCTCCTGGGCGTGATGTGGCTCGACGTGATCCTCTTCTCCACGGGCGCGTTTCTGGGCACGCCTCCTTATGGAGAAATTCTCACGGGCACCCTCCTCAGCCGGTTGATTATATCCCTGTTTGCCTATCCGTTTTTGTATCTCTATCTGGCCAAGCAAAATCAAAAGTACGGCATGGTCATCGAACATCGGCCCGTGCTGGCCATCCTCAAGGAAGTGACGGAAGTGCGCCTGGAACTGAGCCTGGCCCAGCAGGAAATCGAGCGGCGCAAGAAGGTGGAGCGCGAAAAAGAAGGCCTGATCGAGGCGCTGCAATTGGCGCTCTCGGAGGTGCGGAGCCTGCGCGGGATTTTGCCGACGTGCGCCTATTGCAAAAATATTCGCGACGAGGAGGGCCACTGGCATCAGCTCGAAGAGTACATCCAAAGCCACAGCGAAGCGAAATTCAGCCACGGAATTTGCCCGGAATGCCGCGACGTCCATTTCCCGATCGTTCGCGATGCGCCGAGTGGCGCGCGGTAGGTTGACGCCGCCCTTAGATCAACTTGAAGCGCGCCAGGTCCTGCGAATCCACCACGCCGACCGGCCGGTTCTCTTCATCCACCACGACCAGATCGTCGATCCGGTGCTGCTCGATCAGGTGCAGCACTTCGACCGCCATTTTGTCGGCGCGAATCGTGATGGGTTTCCGGGTCATAAATTCGTTGACCGGACGCTCCAGCAAGTCGGGATGCTGGCGGAAATGACGGCCAAAATCGCCTTGCGTGAAAATGCCGGCCAGACGGCCTTGCTCGTCGAGCACCACCGCGAGGCCGGCTCGGGCGTCCGCCATCTTAAGCCAAACTTCGCGAATGGTCATGGCCGGCTGGACGGCGGCGATCTGGTCCGGACCACGCATGATCTGGCTGACTTTCAGGAGCAGCGTCCGCCCGAGCCGCCCGCCCGGATGAAAGCGCGCGAAATCCTCTTTCTGAAACCCGCGCGCCTCGAGCAGCACCATGGCCAGCGCGTCGCCCAGGACGAGCATCACCGTGGTACTGGAAGTCGGCGCGAGATTGAGCGGACAAGCCTCCTGTTCGACATTCACATCGAGATGGATGTGGCAGTTTTGGGCGAGGAACGATTTGGCGTTTCCGGTCAGGGCGATGATCCGCACGTCGAAGCGCGAAAGTGCCGGCAGGATATTGACCAGTTCATCCGTCTCCCCGCTCGAACTGAGGGCGAGGATCACATCCCCATCCGCCACCACCCCGAGATCGCCATGCAAGGCGTTGAGCGAATTGAGCACCACCGCCGGCGAACCGGTGCTGGTCAAGGTCGCGGCAATCTTCTCGCCGATGTGCCCGGACTTACCCACGCCCACGACCACGACCTTGCCGCGATTCTCCACGCATTGATGGATCGCCTCCACCGCCTCGAGGAAGGCGCCGTCGAGCCGGTCGAGCAGGCGCTGCACTTCGGCGATTTCGAGCGCGATGACGCGCCGGGCTTTTTCGAGGTAATCCATGGGAAACCGATGCTAAACCAGAAAAGCGACGTTGGTGGAGGGATTTTCCTGCGCGCTAGACGTGTCCCGCTTCTTCCTGCTCCCTGAATTCCACCAGCAATTTGGACAGGCGCTCCAGAGCCTTCTCGGCATCGGGTCCGATCGCTTCCAAAACGATGCGGCTCCCGCAATCCAGATTGGCGCTGAGCACTTCCAGAATGCTGTTCCCGGAAAACTTCTCCTCGCCTTTCTCGATGGTGATTTCGGACTGAAAGGTATGCACACACCGCACAAATTCCGCCGCCGGGCGCGCGTGCAAACCAAGTAGATTCAAGATTTCGACTTCTCTCCGCATGATTCAGACACGATAAACGTCCCTCCCCTCCCGGCAAGCTATAGCCAGAGCCGGAGCACTCTTTCTCCATCGATTGCACTTTTGCATGCCGCCCGCATCCAGCGACGACGCCATCACCCAGCCCGCTGAAACACCGGTGGCGGCACAGTATCTGGCGACTTTTCTCAAGCCGGAGATGCTGCACATCTACCGGCAGATCACGACCTTGCGCGCTTTCCGCCCGGTGGTGCTCTGCCACAAACGCGAGCAGGCGGAAGCTTTTCCCTTTGAGGATGTACGGATGCTGCCGAAGCCCCGCACGCGGGCCCTGCGCCGCGTCTGGCAAAAGCAGATTTTGGGGCAACCTATCCAGATTTACCGATCCGAAGCGCGCCAGATCGCCGGACTCCTCGAGGAAATCCGCGCCCAGGTGCTGCACGTCTATTTCGGCCACATCGGGGTGCATCTTTTGCCCCTGCTCGAAATCTCGCCCGTGCCGGTCGTGGTCAGTTTCCATGGTGCGGATGCGGGGGTCGACCTTGATCAAGACTCCCACCTGGC
>Ga0206804_10131_pt1 | contig 22430 bp, 13 predicted proteins | sample Alteio_BWOrgCont_62_FD_152888 | JGI IMG/M metagenome (GOLD analysis project Ga0206804, IMG submission 152888) | Enriched cells from forest soil in Barre Woods Harvard Forest LTER site, Petersham, Massachusetts, United States -... | ecosystem: Environmental > Terrestrial > Soil > Temperate forest >... | reverse complement strand
CGTGCACATTTTCGCCCCAGACCGTTACGCGGATGTTCTTGCTCATTTGGGTGGATGGTTGCTGAAATTGGTTGAAACTGGGAATGGAAATGGTGAATGTCCCGGTCAAAAGTTAAGGATTTCCATTCGGAATAATCGATTCAATGTACTGACATTCGGGCGCAGTAGAATAAAAAATAAGATGCGTTTTGCCGCCCGGACTGCCTTCCGGTCAACTCGACTGAGCGAATACAATTTTATGAAAAAAGTACTGATCGTCTATGGTGGATGGGATGGGCATAAGCCGAAGGAAACTTCGGAGATCGTGGCGACGGATCTTCGCGCCGCCGGATTCGGCGTCGAACTGGCGGACAAGCTTGATTTTCTCCTGGATGAAACGCGGTTGAAGACCTTCGACCTCGTGGTTCCGAATTGGACCATGGGCCAAATCACCGGCGAACAGGAAGACGTACTGGTCCGCGCGATCGAAAGCGGCGTGGGCCTGGGCGGTTTCCATGGCGGCATGGGGGACGCGTTTCGCAACAACACCGGTTATCAATTCATGGTGGGCGGCCAGTTCGTGGCCCATCCGGACAACCAGAAGGATTACACGGTACAGATCGTCAAGCGGAGCGATCCCATTGTGGCCGGGCCGAGGAAGTTCTCGAGAAAACCGATGTACTGACCTGGTGGGGTCACGCCGCTCACGGCCAGGTCGAGGACAAGATCGTCGATCGCGTCCAGGCGCGCGTGCTCCAGGGCATGGGCCTCATCGTCCTGCATTCGGGGCACTACGCGAAAATCTTCAAGCGCCTACTCGGCACCACCTGCTCATTGACGTGGCGTGAGGCGGGCGAAAAGGAACGGATTTGGGTCTGCAACCCCGGACATCCCATCACACAGGGCATCGACCGCTATTTCGAAATTCCGCAGGAGGAAATGTACGGCGAGCCCTTCGCCATTCCGAACCCGGACGAGGTGGTCTTCCTCAGTTGGTTTCAGGGCGGGGAAGCCTTTCGCTCCGGCGCCACCTGGAAGCGGGGCAACGGCAAAATCTTTTTTTTTCGTCCCGGCCACGAGACCTACCCGACCTACCATCAAAAGGAAGTCCGCCGCGTCCTCCAAAATGCGGTCCATTGGGCGCGCCCCGAGGGAAGCGCCTGGATCGATAGCTGTCCCAATGCGCCGATCGAAAAAGCCGCCGAAAAAATCGTCCAGCAGGGGGCGACCCTCCATAAACCGGGTGAAGCGGGACTTCGCTAAAGCGCCCGACTTGCATCCATCCGCGACTCCAGCGTATCCCACAACGTGGGAAGCTGAACCGTTGCGGGGCCGTACCGCCGCTCGCTGAAAGCCTTCTCGTCCATCTGACCGGCCGGCTCCAGATTGACCAATATCGAGTAGGCGACCGAATGTGCGAACAGCCGGTCCGCCGGCAGCACCGTGCCTGAAGTTCCAACCACCACGGCCGTATCCTGCGCTTGCAGGCCGGACACAACCTCATAAAGATCATTGTAGCGCGGAGCATTTTCGCCAAAGAAAACCACGCTCGGCTTCACGCTTCGCAATTCTCCGCAGGCCGGACACCCCTTGCGGTCGTAACGACTGCTCTTGACTTCCCATTCGTGCCCGCATTCGACACACCACAAAACGCGAATGTCGCCATGGAGATGAATCACGTCCTTGCACCCAGCGCTCTCGAGCAGGCGGTCGATGTTTTGCGTCAGGATAAACGTCCGGCCCGGCCACGCTTTTTGCCACTCCGCAATGGTGCGATGCGCAAGATTCGGCTCGGCCTTGGCGTCGCCCTCGCGGCGGGCGTCGTAAAAGTCATGCACCGCCTCGAAGTTCTCTTCCCATGTATCGATGTGGCAAACCGTCCGAATCGACACGCCTTCCCAAAGGCCGCTTGCTCCGCGAAAAGTGGCCAGTCCGCTCTCTGCGGAAAGTCCCGCTCCGGAAAACACAATCAGCCTGGGATCACGCGCCATAAACAGAACACCCAAACCCAAGAATAGTAATTTTCAACGCGGAAGCGAAAAATAAAAAGTCGCGCCTTTGTCGATTTTCCCCTCGGCCCAAGTGCGGCCGCCGTGACGGGAGATAATCCGCCGCACATTCGCCAGCCCGACGCCGGTGCCTTCAAATTCATCCTGGCGGTGCAACCGCTGAAATACGCCGAATAATTTATCGGCAAACTGCATGTCATAGCCGACGCCATTATCGCGGACAAAAACGACGATTTCATTCGGCTCGAGCTTGCAACCAATCTCGATTTTCGCTGGATCGCGGGGACGGGTATATTTGACCGCGTTCGTCAGAAGGTTGACCAAGACCTGCCGCAAAAGCGAGGGATCGACCTGCACCGTGGGCAACTCGCCTTTTTGCCATACAATATTCCGTCCGGCGGTTTCCGGCTGAACTTCCTCCAAGACCATTTCGAGTAATTCCTGAAGATGGACTTCAGAGCGGCGAAGCTCGGCGCGGCCCATCCGGGAAAAATCGAGCAGGTCATCGATCAACTTGCCCATATCACGGGCCGATTTCCTGATGCGGTTCAAAAAATCCTTGTCCTCGTTCGAGCATCTGGCGCCGATCGATCCGTCGAGTAACTCGGCAAAGCCAATGATATGCCGCAAGGGAGCCCGCAAGTCATGGGAGACCGAGTAGGAAAATGCCTCCAACTCCTTGTTGGCAGATTCCAGCTCGGCGGTCCGCTCGCGCACGCGCCGTTCCAGCTCGATGTTTTCCAGGCGCAGCCGCCGCACCGCCAGCGCGCGCTCCAGCACGGGAAGAATCGCCTTCAACCGAAAAGGCTTGAGGATGTAATCGAGCGCCCCGGACTTCATCGCCTCGACCGCTGTGGCAATCGTTCCTTCGCCGGTCATGATGATCCCGACGAGATTGGCGTCCTTTTGCCGGATGGCTTGCAGCAGGGCAATGCCGTCCATTTCCGGCATCATCAAATCCGTCAGCACCAGGTCGAATTTGGTCTCTTCGATCGCCTTCAGCGCCGCGCTCGCCGAAGCAAAGCCCACCGTCTCGAACCCATGGTCCTGAAGGGTGTCGCAAAGTGCTTTCATCTGCGCCGTTTCGTCATCGACGATGAGAATTTTTGCCAGGGGATTTTTCAACATATGGTTCAGGATTTCGCGGCGACCAATTGGAACAGGGCCTCGCGTATTTCACGCAGCCGGGGCGGTTTATTCAGGATGCGATCGACGTGCGGCGGAATATCGCCCTCGGCGACCAGACGCTGGCCCCAGCCGGTCAGGAGAATGATGGGAACCGCGGGCGCCGTGCCCTTGATCGCGGCAGCCACTTCCCGGCCATTCACATAGGGCATGCCCAGGTCTGTGATCACGACAGCGAAGGGTTCCGCACCGCCGTGCGCCTTGCGAAACGCGTCGATGCCGTCCTGCCCGCCGCTGGCGGTAACGACATGATGCCCGTCCATTTCCAGCGCGTCGCGCAACGATTTGATCAGCATGGGATCATCATCCACCACAAGAATGCGCAGCCCGGTCGGTATCGTGAATGGCACCATATCCGGACTCACCACAGCCTCCGAAGTTTCGGGCACGGGGAAAACGAACCGGATCGTCGTCCCCTTTCCAAGGGCACTGTCAATTTCGATCTCCGCGTTATGCCGCCGGGCAATGCCATAGACCATGGCCAGCCCAAGGCCCGTGCCCCGTTCACCCTTCGTCGTGAAAAAGGGCTCGAGACAGCGACGCCTCGTGTCTTCGTCCATGCCGATGCCCGTATCGCTAATTTCCACCTGAATCTGGCCTGGCGCCGGAGTGTCCGGGCTAGCCTTGGCCGCTCTGGCAAGTTTGGTCCGCAAAGTCAACTTACCGCCATCCGGCATGGCGTCGATGGCATTGAAAACGAGATTGACCAGCGCCTCCCGTATCTCGCTTTCAATCCCCAAGATGGCCGGCAATTCCGGCGCCAGCTCGGTCTCGACCGTAATGGAAACGCCATGTTGCTGCGACATATTGCTCCAGCGGGCGCGGGAGAGATCGATCACCTGCTGGATCAGCGGATTGAGCTGCACCGGCGTGAGCGTCAACTGCGGCTCTCGCTGGCGATAAAACTCCTTCATGCGCGAGACCGTCTGCGCGACGTCGTCAATCGCGCGCTGGATCGTCTCCAGATACTGGCGCGCGCGTTCGCTCAATCCCGGCTCGCTCTCGAGCAACGATTCCGTGTAAAGCGCCACGGGCGAAATGGCGTTATTAATATCATGCGCGATGCCGCTCGCCATCTGGCCCAGCGCACGCAAGCGTTCCTGCTGCATCACGGCCTGCTGCGTCTGACGCAAATCGTCATAAGCCTGATGCAATGCCTCGTAAAGCTGCGTCTGGTGCGCCGCCAGCGCGACATGCTCACTCAGTTGCCGCAAAAACTCGCAATCGCCGCTGCTGAAACTTTGCGTTTCGCGGCGGCTCGCAATCAGGATTCCGAATATCTTGCTTTCCACCATCAGCGGCGCGGCCACGACCGCCCGCAGGCCGGCGCCAACCAACTGCTTAAAGAGGGCAAAGTCGGAATGGCTGATATCCGGCTCATAGACCAATTCCCCGCGAATGCAGCGGGAGAAATCGTTTTGATTGATGGGAATCGTGGCCGACTCCGGGTTCGAAAATTCCTGCGCCAGCACCTCGCTTCGGATCCCAACGCTCACCACCTTCACCACATTGTCGCCCTGCTCATGAAGACAAATACCGGCAAAATCGAGCGGCAAATGTTCCTCCAGCGTGCGGATGGCCACTTGAAAAATACTCTTCAAATCCTGCCGTTCGCTGATCGCTCGGGTGATCCGGTGCAACAATTCGAGACGGTTCAATTGCGACTGGACCCGCTCCTCGGCACTTTTACGCTCGGTGATTTCCTGCCGCAACGAATCGTTCGCGTCACTCAGGGCCCGGTCGCGCTCTTCGATACTGGCCAGCAATTGGTTGAAGGCATCCGTCAACTGACCGGTTTCATCGCCCCCCACCGGCGGCACGCGCACGGTGTAATCCTTGTTCTCGGCCGTGGACCGCGCGATCGCCGCCAGGGAAAGAATGGGTTGCGAGATGGGCCGCTGCAATCGCGAGGAAAGCACCAACGCGACCAGGACCGAACCGATCAGCACCATCGCGGCCAGGCTCGCGAACAGGCGCAATTGCCGATAGAGCCCCTCCAGTCCGCTTTGCAAATAAAGGGTGCCGATCCGCTTGTCGTTCAGAATAATCGGCCGAAAAACGGATAGCCGGCCCGAATCGAAAGAATGCCCGTCGGGAGAAGGATGTGCGGGCAGATCGACCTCCGCACCATTCCGCTTGTAATCCGCAAACGGATTGCCTTTTTCATCGTAAAGACAGGCGGCGACAACATTCGGCTCTTTCTGAAGCGCCTGCAACGTTTGCCGCGCGGCGCTTTCATCCTGAAAGGTCAGCGCGGCCTGCGTGTTTTTTGCCAGGACATCGGCCAACACCGAAGTATCGCGAACCATGTTCTGGCGGAAATTGATGACTTCGTATGTGGCCAGCACACCGCAGGCAAGAAGCAGCACCATCGAACAGGTCAATACAATCACCAGCGTTAGTTTTCGCCGGATAGGTAAATCGCGAAGCCAGTTCATACTAGTTGTTTCCGGATTGAACGATCCTTCCCAGGCTCAGCAATTGCGAACTGATCTTTAATCCCTGGTGTTGGGCCGATCCAGGATTGATCTCGAAACGCACTTTGCCTGCCACAATGTAAAAATCGATCGTGCCTCCGTCGTGGGCGAAACTCTCCACCTCGCTTACGGTCAAAACCGGCTTGCCATTCAGCTGCGACAAAATCTCGATCACGTGGCCTTCCTCCGAACGGCTGATGAAAATCATCTGGCAGCCCTCCAGGTCTTCAACCCGCTGGGCCCGCACCACTATCAACCTGTGGTTCTCGATGGTTTCCCCGCGAACCGTTTCATCCAGCGCGTTGCCAAAGGGATCGTTGCCCAAGATACCGATGCAAAATGGCGCGTCGGCCTTCGTGAAGCAGCCGGAAGGCCACTTGACGAACTGCGCGAAATTAAAAAGGAACGCCGCCTTGAGTTGATATTCCTTGGACTCCTGCGCCCGGGCCACATCGCCGGAGCCGAACGATAAAATGAAAAGAAGCAGGCAAAACCATTTCCGGCGCATTTTGAAAAAGGGCGAACGCGGTTCTGTTCGCTCCAATAAAGGGAGTCGGGGAGTGAAACCTAGAAATGCCATGCGATCTTTCCATAGACGCTGCGTTCGATGTCCTCCTGCGGCGGATTCGTGGCACTTGGGTAAAAATATTCCGCATGCTGATCGTGCAGGAGATTCTGCCCGACGACGGAAATTTCCAGGTTCTTTGTCGGATGCCAGGCCAGCCGCGCATTGAGTTCAAAGTAGCTCGGCGTGGTTTCGGCGATGGGGCCATTATTGGTGTCCAGCGTGTCCACGTAGCGCAGGGTGGTGTCGAATTCGATATTTCCAGGCAGATCCATCGAGGAACGGATTGAAAATTGATGCTGGGGGTCGGCCGTCTCATTGAGGCCATGGGTGAAATCGATTTCTCCCGTTTTGACATGGATGTGTTCCTGGAGAAAATCGTAGCCGGCGTGCCAACGCCACCAGTCGAGCATTTGATAATCCGCGCTCAACTCGACCCCATAGGTTTCGCCCTCGAGATTATTCTGAAAATAGAGGGGAAGATCCAAGAATCCCGTGGTCGTGGGCGTGATGCTCCGGATATTGGAGTAATCGTTGTAATAGGTTGAAACGGAGCCGGAAACCTTGTCCCCAAGTTGGGCGCGATAGCCTGCTTCATAGGCGATCACTGTCTCGGAAGTGAAGGCGGTCGTGCCCGTCAGGATGCTCTGCGGCAGAAAAGAAGGGAGGCCCGTGGGAGTCAACCCATCATGGTCGAGGCGTGAGGGCGTCCGCACCGCCCGCGAGACTGCGGCCCAAAGCATCTGCGTCGGCGTGACATTCCATTGCAGCCGGCCACTGGGCTCGACCTCAAATCCGGTATAATCATTATGTTCCACTTTCGTCCCCAGCGTAAAAAACAATTCATCCTGGAGCTTGATTTCGTCCTGCACAAAAGTGCTCAACAAATTTTGATTCAGGGTCAAGGGGGTAACAGACACCGTCGGTGCCGGTGTGACCGAGTCGTGGGTGAAGCGATAGCCCGCCCCCCATGTGATCTTGTTGCGATCGCCCACATTGAAATGATGCTGGAAATCGGCGTCGTAGGTATCGAGGCTGTCGGAGAAAATGCCGGGAGCTTCAAAGATGGAAAACCCAGGTTCCGCTTCGGAAAAATTGGTCCGGTCGTAATAGAGTTGCAGGCTCATGTCCGAATCCGATGAAAAGGTGTGAGTCCAGCGGCCAAGAACATTCTCGCCACTCTCCACATTCGTGATATCCGGAACCTTGGTGCTCCCGGAAGCACCGTTATAGTAATCGCCCTGCAACGTGAGCTTGTCCTCCGACGGGCCGCCCGTGTCGATGCGGAATCCGCCCCGCCCCTCGCTCCACTCGTCGGTCGCGGGATTCCCGTCGGGAAGGACCTCGTTATTGCGGTCGAAATAGGTGCCGTAAACCCGGTAGTAAACATTGGGAGCAAGTTGACCGCCGTAACGAATCGCCCCGAAGTCCCGCAGCTCCGTGCCGCCGCCGCCTTCCATGTACCATCCTTGCGTATTTTCCGCGCTTTTGGAGATGATGTTGATGACGCCATTGACCGCGTTCGCCCCCCAGAGCGTCCCCCCCGGCCCACTGACCACCTCGATGCGGTCAAGGTCTTCCAGCATCACATTCTGCACGTCCCAGATAACTCCCGAAAAAAGCGGCGAATAAACCGTCCTTCCATCGATCAGTACCAGGAGCTTGTCGGACAGATCCGTATTGAATCCGCGCGCGCTGATATGCCACGTATAAGCGTTTTCCTGCGCCACTTCCAAATTGTCGGCCAGTCGCAACGCCTCCGGAAGACTGGAAGCCCCTGAACGACGAATTTCGTCGTTGGTAATGACCTGAATCGCCGCCGGCGCCTGCCCCAGCGGCTCCGGTTCCTTGGAAACCGAAGTCACATCCTGATTCATCAACTGCTCCAAACTCATGTTCTTAAAAGCGTCGGTGCCCGTCGTCGTCGCCTCCGGCCCTGGCTCGTTCGTTGTCGTGCCTTGGGAAGCCACGGGCGGCGCGTCACCCGCCATGGCCGGAGGCGTTACACTCGGCGAATTCGTCGCCGGTGTCTGGGCCGAGAGAGCCGTCGCCATCAGCCAAAGAAAAAGGCCGCAGCGCCAAATCATTCGCAGGCCCGAAACCAGTTCCCGAGATTGATCGCTGAAACACGCTGGATTCGAGGAAAATAAAATCGGAACGCTCTCAACGCACCCTCGCATTAAAACCTGTGAATTCATGGTCTCGATTAATCCGACCGGCCAGTTCTCACCCGCTGATTGTCAGCGGAGCTTAACAGTCGCAACAATCTGCACAAGAAATTTGAAGCACACAGTCACCGATCTGGAATCGCCTGACTTATTTTTAATTCGTGTCGCCAACATGCGCCGCAAAAAATCGGAATCGAACGAGGCGTGCTCAGGCCGCAGGATCTGCCTTTAGTGCGCCGTTGCGGCAGCGGCCGGCACAACGCCACTGCCCGATATCTCAAGAACGTCGAGCGTGCTGCTATCGCGTTCGATAAAACTGCTCACAATATGACCAGGGCGAAGGTCACTGAATTGGGCTGGCCTACCGTTCACTTTGATCGCCGTCAAGGCATCGATCCTATAGATGTGCTGCCCATCATGATGCCTGTAGGTGATTGTCACCGTGTGATTGGCCGCATCAATCCCCACAATCATCGTTTGATTCGGCCCGATAGGAGTGGGAGCAGGCGCTTTTGCTTCCGAAGTCCCACAAACAAAGGTGAAGACCAGCGCCGCCAGCATGGCGAAGCAGAAACCGCGAGCCAGGATTCTGCTGGATTCAGAGAGAATATGAGGTGACATCGAATAAAGGAAGTTGTCGAACTCCCTTGTGTCGGCGTTCATGTCTTCCAAATTGCGTCCCCATTATTACAAATGATCGTATGCCAGCAAGCTAATTGTTTCGATGCCTGTTTCGACACTCGTGGAAACTTCGTGTCCTGGCGGCAGGCTCCGCCCGCTCGTCCATCTTCGGACTCCCTTCGATTTGCTTGCCCCTCGCCGGAATGAACGCGTACTATTACAGAAAGCGGAGTTAGCTTAGCGGTAGAGCAGGTCCTTTACACGCTAAGCGGGGTATTTCTTCCCATTTTATCTCACCTCATCCTGCGGTTTTTCGAGAGTAGAATGAGAATAATGCTCATGATCAGAAGTGATCCCCAATAGCCCCATTTCGACCCCGTCGGGTTACAAAACTTTGGAACTTTAGAATACAAGCGTGGTGGGTTTCATCTACGGGAAGACGACGTTAAAGATAGCGGTGGATTTATCGCTGAACGTAGCGAGGTAGACGAGGTCGCCGTTGCCTTGGGCGAAGCTGCGGGTCTGGCCGTCGACGTAGGTTTCCGCCGGGAGGAACGCCAGGCCGGTGACGGTCTTGCCGTTGAGGACGTCGCCGGTGCGCACGATCAATTGCAGCGTGCCGGTGGTATCGACAGCCCAGATGCCGAGATTATTCGTGGCGCTGACTCCCGCCACGCTGTTCGTATTCAACGTGGCCAGCACAATGATGCCGCCCTGGTCGGCCAGAGCGAGTTCGGTGAAACCGCTAAAAGTCGCGCCGGCCGGGCAACCGGAAGCCTGGGTGATGCCCTGCTGCGCCACGAGCGCGAGCGAGGCTGCGTTTGCGCCGGTGCACCAAATGCCCGTGGCCGTCGCCGCCTGGGCCCGGGCAACATTGAGCGTACCGCGGAACGCGACCGCTTCGTTGTTGTCGTAGACCGGATCGCTCAAGGTGAGGAAGTTCGCCGTCGTGCCCGGAGCCAAGCCGTTGCCGATGCGCGCGATCAATTGCCGCGTGCCGGCAGTGTCGTCGGCCCAGATGCCGACGTTGTTGCTCGTCGTCACGCCACCCGTACCGGTGGTGAGGGTCGCCTGGAACGCGGTGTGGTCGTTGGCATTGATCGCCGGACTGTCGAACAGCGAGAACATCGCGCCGGTGACCGCATCGATCGTGCTTGCGCTCAACGCCACCAGTTGCGGGGTCCCGCTGACAACTTCAACGATGCCGGTGGTCTTGTCGCTGAAGGTCGCTCCGCAAACGATGTCGCCTGAGGTCGAGTTGAATCCCCGTGTCTGGCCGTTGACCGTGTTTTCCGTCGGCAGGAACGTCAATTTCGTGATCGTCTTGCCGCCGACCGTCGTGCCAAGTTGGAGGATCAGGTGCAGATCAGCCGTCGAGTTGCCTTCCCAAATGCCCATGTCATTTGACGCCGTGACTCCCGCCGCCGCGTTCAACGTGGCGAGGATAATTGCGCCGCCCGAGTCGGAAAGGCCCAGCGAGGTGAACGTGGCGAACGTCCCGCCGGTTCCCGGAGCAGGGCTGCCCTCTTGCGCCACCAGCGCGAGCGAGCCGCCGCTCGTTGACCAGATGCCCGTGGCCGTCGCCGCTAAAGCCCGGGCGACATTGAGCGTGCCGCGAAACGCGACCGCGTCGTTGTTGTTGAAAACCGGATCGCTCAAGGTGAGGAAGTTCGCCGCCGTGCCCGGTGCGTTGGTGCCGATTTGCGCGATCAGTTGCCGCGTCCCGCTGTTGTCGGTCCAGATGCCGATGTCGTTTGCTGCCGTCACGCTGCCCGTGGCGAGGGTCAGCGTCCCGGCAAAGGCGACATGATCGTTCACGTTCACCGCCGGATTGCCGAACGAGGCGAACATCGGCCCGCTTGCTCCCACCGCAAAATCCCCCTTTTGCGCCACCAGCGTCGTATCAAAGGAGAGCGTAGTCAAGGTCGCCGGGTCGCTCATGAACGTCCCCGCCGCGCTCGTCGTCACCATCCGGTAGTAATAGGGCGTATTCGGCAACAGCCCGGGGAAGAGCCCGTAGACCGTGACCGCCACGTTGCCGCTGCCGATGCTTTGCGCCGCCGTCTGGAGGAAGCTGCTGAAGCCGGCGGTAGTTGAGTATTGGAAATAGACCGACGTCGCCACCCCGTTCGGAATCACGCTTAGGGCGACTTCCGCGTCCGACGCTCCCAAGTACGACGCAGGGCTGACTCCGAACACCGGCGCCGCCAGCGTCGTGAACGTCCTGTCCAATCCAACCGCCGTCAAAGCCGGAGTGTCCGTATTGGTCGCCACGACCCGGTAATGATAAATCGTTTGCGGCGTCAGTAGGTCGATGCCGGTCGAAAAAGGGACAGAGGTCGTCCCGGCGGCCACGCTTTGGCCGAGGGTCGTGTTGGTGTAAGCGGTCGACGTCCCGTATTGGAAGGAAACCGTCGTAGCCGCTCCCTTCGTGGTGATGAGGCTATTCAACGTGGCCGACGTGGCGCTGATCAACGTTGCCGCCGATGTCGTCACCAAGGGGGCGGTAGGTGAAATCACCAGTGGCCCGTTGGCGCTGCCCGTGTAGTTCGCATTGTTGATCGTGCCCACCACGTGGTAGCTGCCGACGAGGATCGGTGCGGTGGCGAGGCCGTTGTAGGTGAAAGTAACGTCTAATTTTGCCGGAAGTGTCGTGGCCGTCGCCGGGTCGGCCTTGCCGGTATAGACGAAATTGAGGTTCCCTAAGTTGACCGTAGTCGCCGCCGGACTGATCGTTAGCGTTTGGGAGGTGCTACTACCCTGATAGTCAGCATTGTTCACCGTTCCTATCACCGTATAGCTGCCCGCGTTCACCGGCAACGTCGGCTTACCGTTGTAGGTGAAGGTGACGGTTAACCCAACGGGGCTGGTCGTCGCCGTCGCGGGCTGGGCTGTGCCGCTGTAGGTCGCGGTAAGGTTGCCCAAGGTCACCGTGGCCGCGCCCTTGGCAATCGTCAGGACAAGCGTTGCTTTTCCAGTATTTCCATTCGCGGCCGAAATCGTGACCTTAAAGATTCCGGCTTCCATGGGAGTTCCGCTGATCGCGCCCGTGCCGGAATCGACGACAAGGCCCGTCGGCAATCCCGTGGCTGCGTAGCCGTCAATGACGCCGGTTGCCGTTATTTGATAGTTGAAGCTAACACCCACCTGGCCCGTCGCCGTAAGCGTACCGCCAACCACCGGCGCAGGCGGAGGGGTTGCCGTAAAGGTTCCCGCTTGAATGTCTCCGTTCCCGTCATCCGCAACATACGCGCCTTGAGTCGCGCTGCTCCAACTGAATGTCTGCGTATATTCCGGACCGATGACTGAGTCGTCGAGAGCGACTGAGGAAGAGGAGAATGAAGCCTGATTATATGTGTAGGTTCCGTTGGAACTCTCTACGCCCGGCCCGCCAATAATTTGGTAAGTATCGTTTGTCTGGGAGGTCACGATCTCTGCGTGGCCGGTTGAAGCAAAGGGTGCTGTCCCGTTCTGAATTTGAATTGCGAAAGACCAGCCTTGAATCGAGGTTGGAGCCTGACCGTCGTAAACGCTGAAGGTTCCGGTCTGGAAAACCTCACTGCTATCGGTGGCGCTGACAATTTGGAAGCTGCCGGTGGTGGGAGTCGTGAAGGTCAGTTCGGAGATAAATCCATCGCTGATAACGTTGTTGCTGTTGTTGAAAGGAATCGAAGCGGTGTTGGTCCCTGTGACGCTATAATCAAACGTGCCGTCGCTATCCGAGACACCCGAAACCCCAATGACGACATAGGTGTCGTCCGTGGCGGAGGGTAGAAACCGGTAGGAACCCGTTTTCGCAAAGGGCGAAGTTCCACCCTTGATCGACAATATAACGGCCCGGCCGTTGATGGAAGCAGGAGCCAGGCCTGCGGAGGCGACGACCTCGAAGCCCGTCTCTGTGCCGTAGCCCGCCGCGTCAAGGACGTTGGCGCTCGGATGGCTGACGTCGGAAGCGAGGATGTATTTGATGTATCCGATATAAGTATTGCCTTGCGTCAGGGTGCCGGCGGGAATGACCAGACTATTGAATGCAGTGCTTGAGGATTGGCCGATTCCCGACTGCATCTTGATGAGATTGTTACTTTCGATGTAGGGCTCGATCTCGACGGTTTCGCTCCCGCCAGTCGCGAAAGTGTAGCTGCTGTTGCTGCCGGTAAACGCGGTCCAAGTCAGCGTATTGGCGATGGCGGGATTCAGCACCAGTCGTCCCAGCCCATCCCACGTCGGCTTCGCTCCATTGACCATTGTTACCTGCGGCGGAGTGGAGGCGTTGGGATAAACGTCTCCCGTCAAGTTGACGCTATTCCCGTCGGCGAGCGTGTAGCTTCCGTCCGGGTAAGCGGAATTGAGCGCGGCTACCGTCGCAATTGGGCCGCTGGTATAGACATACTTGTCCTTATAAGCGCTGAAATCGAGCGTGTAGGGACTGCCCGCGCCGGGGCCGCTCGTCGTGCCGACCACGGGACTTTGGGCGGTAAAATTGTAGGGCGACACGTCCACCAATGAAGCTGCGGCGCTCACCGGGGCGCTATTCGACGTCTGCACCAGGACGTGGGTCTTGCCGACCTGGTAGGTGGTCTTGGAGGAGCCCGGAGTCCCGGTCTGCAGGATGAATGTGAGATTGGATTCGTAGCCGACCTGGGGTGAAGGCCCGGAGGGGTTGTTGGGTGGACTCAGGCTGTTATCCGAGAAGCCCAGGATGACAACGTACGTGGTGTTGGGGGCCAGGGTGTTGGCCTGAATGGTGTAGCCGGTGCTGGTGCCGTTTGACGCAAAATTCTCGGCGATGCCAACAGGATCAATTCGAAAGAAAACGGCCCCCTTGGTGGCCGTGAATGCGGGCCAGGTAAGAGCGACGGCCTGGGTGATGTCGGTGACCTGCAGAACGCCGCCGGTCCACGACGCATTGGTCGCGCTGGTGATTTGGGGCGCGGCAGGAAAACTGCCGGAGGGCAGGCTTTCGTGAAAGATGTAGGAGTTCGGCGTGCTGGTGTTAACCGAGAAGGCGAAGCTACCCGTCGGAAAAGCGGCATTCATGGCCGCGAGCGACGAGAAGTTGGCCTCAAAATAACAAGAGCCGTCCGAGGTCTGAGGCGTAATGGTACCCGCGCCGCCGGCAGGCGTGGTCAACGTGGACGAAGGAAGGATAACCGTCGGGGAAGCGGGCATGACAACGCTGCCGAATTGGTAAGGCTGGGTGGGATCGGCGATAACGGTTGACGCGTCGGTTTGAACGTAGTCTGCAAGTTCATCAAGACCATAGGTCGTCACGTCGGATTGGGCGCTAGCGAAAAGCGTCGTCGCGATGACGGCGAGGCAGAGCAAAAACAACCGCAAAACACCGAAACTGTCAAGGTAAGGGCGCATAAGTTTTCACTCTTAGTAGGGATACGAGAACTGTGAGAAACTATCCCAAGCTGCTGGCAAAGTGTGGAATACGCTCAGGGATACTTAAGTCAATCACGTTATTCTGAATTACAAGAATGTAATTAATCTTGGGATCAAATAGAAAGAGAAAGGCGCCAGCGGGCATTTGCGGTCTGGAGTCTTACGGCAAATGATCCTTCAGCAGCTCCACAGCGGCGAAATCGGGACAGCTTGTTTTAGCTGGTTGTGCAGGATAATGGACGCGGCTTCCGGCGGGCTATTACGAGGTTGTCGGTCTGAAGGCTGCTCTTGTATTGCTTGCCCTTGACCTTGACCTTGACGACGGCATAATACGTTTCACTCGACGGGTTCCGATAAAGGCACTCACCAACTTTTTCAAATGTTACATTGTTTCCCATATAACCTTTCTGTTCCGCACGCTTTCCGACGCGCTCTAAACATACGGGTTACAAATACAGGTTACGAACCCTTTTTGACGGTCAATAGCTCAGTTGTAAGTTATTTATCATAAGAATAATGCGGAGTTAGCTTAGCGGTAGAGCAGGTCCTTTACACGGACAAGGTCGGGGGTTCGATCCCCTCACTCCGCACCCCTTCTGTTCGTGAGTCCGCAACGACATTCGAGAGAATCTGACCGCTCTAAACTTCCTGACGCTTCAGCTTGGAGTCAGCCCTAGTGACTGCTCGAGACAACCGCAATCTGGCTGCTGATAGTGGTAAAGATAGTTTTGATCTGGTTGCCCAAGGCAATCAAAACGCCAACAGCGACAACCGAGATAAAGGCTAAAATAAGAGCGTACTCAACCAGAGTCTGACCCTTTTTGCTCTTCATCCGCCGCAGCGTAACCACCGCATTAGTAAGCACTTTATTAATCATTGCTCATTCACCCCCTATTCGTGGAAATCATATTCAGACAAGAGCAGAGCCCTCCCGATGTCTAGCTTATTAAGCGGCGCTCCTTTTCGCCGATTCGCCCATTACGACAAAAAAGAACCCACCTCTTTGTTATTGCCCCTGATTGCCCGCAATGATATGCGCATGGAGTGCGCTGGTTTTTATTTTGGCTGCTTTCGATCACGGCCCTTTGCCTGACGGCAGCCAACGCGGACGAAACTATCGCGCAGGAATTCAGCGGCAGCGGTTCCACGACCACCGCCCTCTTCAAAGTCGAGGGCAAATGGGAAGTCCGCTGGAACGCCCGCCAAGTCGTCAGCGTCGCCGTCATGACCCCGGACGGAACCATCGTCGCGGGTGCGGCCGGCGTCTTGCGAGGCTCCCTCTTCGTTCCGGTGGGAGGCCAGTATTATCTCAAAATCAGCGATGGGACCGTCGCTCCGCCCAATTCCACCGCGCCCACCTCATCCACCAACAACCCTCCGCCTGCCCCAATTCCGCCCTCGCCAGAACCCGTATCCGAACCGGCCATAGCGTGGCATCTTCAAGTCGTGGAACTCGGAACGTCCGTTCCCGCCAATGCCGCGCTCAGCGTCTATACCCCTTTCTTCATCGAGCCCGATTCCGCCGTCGCGCCCAGCACTCCGCCACCCGTCGCACCGCCCCCGACGCTCACCGACAAGCAAATTCACGCCCTCGTCACCATCACCGGCCACAACGCCACGGGCACCGGATTCCTCATGCACTCGCCGGACGGCAATTTTATCGTCACGACCCTCCATCTCCTCGCGGCCAACCCCAACCTCAAGATCGCCACCGACTCCGGCGTTCAGCTCACCACCGTCTCGCTCAAGGCCGCCGCCGATCGCGATCTCGCCTTCTTCACCGTCGCCAAAAACCCCGGCGCCCTGCCCCTCGCCACCGACCCGAACAGCATCAAAACCGAGGACCAGGTCATCATCCCGGCCATTGACCCTCACGACGGCAGCCTCACTGGCAGGCTCGGAAAAGTGATCGGACTGGCCCCGCAACAGATCGACTTCGACGTCCAGCTCGGTTCAAACTCCGAGGGCGCTCCCGTCATCGACGTGAAAACTGGAAATGTCCTCGCCATGGTCGGCGCCGTAAAAAGGGTCGATCTCTCCGAGACCATCGCGCAAGCCTGGCCGACCAATCCCGCCCCCGGTTCGGCCGGCATCATCCCCTACTACGGCCTTCGCCTCACTGGCATTAAAGCCTGGGAAAATATCGATCCAGCCCGCTTCCAATCGGAAACACTTTCCCTCAAGCAATTTCACACCGATACCCGCTGCCTCGATTCCTACCTGAATGGCCATCACCGCCGCTCCATTGAGGAAGCCGAGACCAATCCCCGTCCCGTCAACGGCTACTATCTCACCAATGCCAAGCTCCGCCGCGCCATCGAAAACTACAAACACTTTTCCGTCGGCGGCGATCAGAATCAGCGTTTTGAGGCTGCGCGGGAATTGCTTTTCGACCTCATCGGCATCGCCGACACCGACGTCGCCACGCTTCTGGATTGGAACAGCCCCTACACCTACGATCGCGCCAAGGCCCAGGAAGAACTCGCCTATCGCAAGGCCCTCCGGAAAGAACTCGACGACATGAGCGACAACATCGCCCACCTCGACAACATCGCCCGCACGCGATGATGCAATCACAAGCCGGAGGCTTGCCAGTCCATTGGCCGGTGGTTGAGCGAGGCCGCAGCAGCAAGCCGCGCCCTGAGCGAAGTCGAATGGGGACACCACCGGAAAAAAATCCAGGCGACCGCACCCCGGTAGGGGTGCCGGATTTCTGCAACTCAACTCGAACTCACCTATCTGCTTGCACTTGACCTCACCTCGGCGACAATAAAGTGTCTATTCCTTCTCATAGTACTATGACCAAGCTTCGTTGGGGAATCATCAGCACCGGCTCCATTGCGCATAAATTCGCCCGCGGCGTCCTTCGCTCGGAACACGGCGAACTCGTCGCCGTTGCCAGCCGGACCCAGGCCAAGGCCGATGAATTCGCCCGCCTTTACCAGCTTCCCCGCGCCCACGGCTCCTACGAAGCCCTCCTCGCCGATCCCGACGTCGATGTCGTCTATATCGCCACGCCCCATCCCCATCACCGGGAATGGGCCCTCCGCGCCGCCCAGGCCAAAAAGCACATCCTCTGCGAAAAGCCCATGGGCATGCATCACGACGAAGCCGTCGAAATGTTGCAGGCCGCATGGGAAAACAACGTCTTCTTCATGGAAGCCTACATGTACCGGTGCCATCCCCAGGTCACCAAAGTCCTCGACCTCATCCGCGAGGGCGCCATCGGCGACGTGCGCACCATCACCGCCCGCTTCGGTTTCCGCGCCACCTATGACCTTGAGGGCCGCCTCTTCAACCAGACGCTCGGTGGCGGCGGCATCCTCGATGTCGGCGGTTACTGCACCTCCATGGCGCGCCTCATCGCCGGGGCCGCTCAAGGTGCCGTCGTCGAACCGGACAAAGTCTTCGCCGTCGGCCAGATCGGACTCGAAAGCGGCGTCGATGAATACGCCTCGGCGCTCCTCCATTTCCCCGGCGACGTCGTCGCCATGCTCTCGTGCGGCCTCCGCCTCCACCAGGACAACAAAGTCCGCATCGAAGGCACCGAAGGATCCCTCATCCTCCCCATCCCCTGGGGTGCCACCGTCGATGGCGGCGAATCCCAGGTCCTCCTTCAAAAAAGCGGACAGCCCCCCGAAATGCTCACCATCCCCTCCGCACCGCTCTATGCTCTCGAAGCCGACCTCGTCGCGCATCACATCGCCCAAGGCCACCGCGAAGCGGCCTGGCCCGCCGTGACCTGGGCCGACAGCCTCGGCAACATCCGCGTCCAGGATCAATGGCGCCGTGCGCTCGACTCTACCGGCCCCAGCTTCGCCGAACCAGCGGGCAAAGCCACCCAGCCCCTTCCCTTCTCCACCTGGCAACAGCGTTTTTCCCGGCTCTTCCAGGGCGCCGTCGAAAAATACCAGAAAGGCCATCAAAAAGCCGAAGGCCTGCTCGATCCCAAAGGCCACAAATTCCTCGACTCCATCGGCCATACCGAACAGGAGTTCTTCGACTTCGTCGAGGACTTCGCCCGCGGCGGCGAACCCACCCTCGAAACCGCCCTCGAAATCGCCTCCGTCCGGCGCGACTATTTTCTCAAGGAACAAGACGGCGTGCCTTCCCGCCATCTCATTGCCGTCGCCGATCTTCCCGCCAAGGATGCCAGCGTCGAAAACATCGTCTGGCTTCCGCGCCTCATCCCCAAGGCCGAGGCCAAACTGCGCGGCGAAATGCCGCCCGAATTGATGTACGACTGCGGCGGCGACCGCAAATTTTTCAAGACCCACGGCATCGATCCAGCCGATTTTCTGCGCAAAGTGTGGGACGCTCAAGGCAATCACACCCAAGTCATCTCTTGGGTCAAAGCCAATTCCAAATCCTAGCCCCATAGTTAGATATACAAGTTCGCGGAAGTCGTTGCGAAAGCATTAAGATCGCCCAACATACTTCGCCCTTACTGATATTTATATTAAGCACAAATTTATCTTGGCTTAGTATGGCGTTTACAGTAGCTTACGCGCGAAATGAAACTTTTTCTGAGAAGTATTCTAGTTCTCGCCATTGCATTTTTTTCTTCACCCGCTTTTGGTCAAGCGCCAGTCGTGTGGGAAAACACCCTCAACCCGGGTCAGAATCAATCTTTCGATAATACTCTCAATTGGACTGACGGCACAACGAATCGCATTCCCGGTTCCGGCGATCTCGCCGTTATTCTCCCTGGATTTACCGCACCCGTCCCACCCACTGGTGGAATTATTCCGATCAATACCGGTGGAAGCGCGGTTGTCACCATCACTACGACAGCCGACCACACCATCGACTCCATGCTCATCAGCTCCAATTTTGAGACCAACACGGTGCCCGGTGGTACCCTTAATCTCAATTTCAACTCCGGCAGCACTCTGATCATAGCGCCCGTCGGTACAACCGCCCTCGAAGTCCTCGGCGGTGCCACGATGAATTTTACCGGTAATTTGCAGACATCGGCGAACGTGACCATCGGCGAGCAAGTCAGCGTGATCGACGCGCCGCAGGTCACCGGAGCCGGAACCCTTAATTTAGGCGCCGGAACCGTCAATCTTGACTCAAACTCGAACTCATTCTCAGTCGGCTTCGAACAGTCAGGCACGGTTGTCCAGAACAGCGGTTCACTTGTCATCGCTGGCAAAGACACAAACATCGGAACCGGTACCGCCGCAGTCGGCGTCTACACGATCAATTCCGGTGCGGAACTCGATCTCGGCACTCTGGGATCGCCTGCCTCAGGCAGTTATTCCATTGAAATCGGCGGCAAGGACTTAGCGACCGGCAACGGGACCCTAAACGTCTTCGGGACATTACAGGCAACCAACGACTCTTCAGGTATATTGGTCGGAGAAACCGGAACCGGCGTGATCAACCAAACCGGGACCGTTAACATCGGCGGATCGTTCTCCGAGATAGATCTCGGTATTACGGGAGGTACGGGCACCTACAACCTCTCGGGCGGTGCCTTGAATATTGGCACGAATAATACCGACGCCAACACCCTCGATCTCGGCGTTGATTCCGGTGCAACCGGTAATTTTACCCAAACGGCGGGAACTGTCACCATTGGAACGAACTCCACCGCTATCATCGGTGATGGAGGAACGGGCACCTACTCCATTTCCGGCTCTTCGGCCGTGATGGCTGATTTTGGAAACGGCTTTACCGTGGGAAACCAGGGTGGCGGCGTGGGCACATTCACCCAAACAGGAGGCCTCGTCACCGCTGAGGGGCCGATCATCGTCGGCAATGCTGGCAACGGCACCTATTCCCTGACCGGAGGCGAGCTTGATGCCAACAGCACGCTCAGTATTGGCACTGGCGGAGGTACCGGTATCTTCACCTACGGAGGCACCGCCACCCTCGTCCTTTCCAACGGGATCACCATCGGGGCCACCGGCACTTTCAATCAAAATGCAGACATCACCCTCACCAATCCCGTCACCCAGTCGGTGACCATTGCTGCGGGCGGCGCGTATAATCTTAACGGGAGCACCTTGACGACCGGCGGCAGCAACATCTTCACCGGAGCAGGCAACTTCAATTTCGGCGGCGGCACAGTCGCCGTCACCGGTGCCGACTGGTCCGACCCGTTCAATGGCACGCTTAGTGGCTCCTCAACCATCGATACCACGGGCGGAAACGCCACGCTCTCCGGAAACCTGACCGGTAGCGGCACCTTGAATATCATCGGCGGCCAGATGGTCACCTTGTCCGGCGCAAATGGCGGGTCGTGGAGTGCGAACATCTCCGGGGACAGCACTCTTACCGCCGCAAGTGTTGCCAGCCTCTCGGCAACCGGCTCCGTCGCGATTGGCTCCGGGTCCACCTTCAACCTCAACAACACCGGCGCCGGTCCCGACACCTTCGCGGGCTCCATCTCCAGTTTCACTGATGCCGCCGATCCTGGCAGCACGGCCCAGTTCTTCACCGGTACCAACAAACTGATCCTCTCCGGCACCACCAACCTTACCGCAAGCACCACCACCACCCTCGGCGCAGGAGGCTCACTGGAAGTTGACAATGGCACCATCAGCAACGTCAACGGCAGTGCCGGCAATGCGGGAGACACCTTTGACGTCGGCAACGGCGTGAGCACCGGCACGGTCCATCTTCTCGGCAACAACATTCTTCCCAACGTTGTCGTCAATGCAGGATCAACCCTTTTTGCCGCAAACATCACCGGCAATGTCACGAACTCCGGTACTCTCGGTACTCTCGGTACAAGCAGCGCCCCGGCACCTTTGCTCATCAGCGGCAATCTGACCTCGACTGGCACGCTGGTCATCAATTCAACCGCCGGTAACTTCGACTCATTCGGCACAGTCGGCAGTCCCCTTGCCTCGGCCAACCTTTCCGGCCTCGTGAAGGTCGTCGGCACAGGCAACCACACCAATGTGCCCATCGTCGTCACCTCGGGCGGCGTCACCGCCACCATCGGCACCGCCCCGGGTGATCTGACAACCAATCCGCCCACCGCTCTCTTCTCCTCTACCCTCACCAACAACGGCAATGAGATCCTTTTGAACACCGTCCAGAACTCCGTGGGCGGCTTCGCCAAGACGCCCAATGAAAGCGCGGTCGCCGGCCCCATCGATTCGATCATCAACGGAGGCGGGACCTTCACCTCCGGCTTCATCACCGTCCTCACCGGGCTGAACAACCTTTCCGCCCCCCAGATTCCAAGGGCTCTCGAGTCGCTCACCCCAGAAAATCTCCAATACTCGCGCATCATCGCTTTCGAAGGTTCCACCTTTCTCGTTCAACGCATGAACAACGTGGACACCAACCTGCGCTCCGGTTACGGCGGACTCGACACCAACGCCATCAGCGTCACCTCCGCCGGTTTCAACAGCAGTATGGGCCGCTCGCTCACCTCGCTCCTCGCCTCCGATTCCCCCTCCTTCCATACGACCGCCCCCAACGGCGTCAATTATTATCCGGGAACAGGCGGCGTCTCCGACTCCGTGCCCGAGACCTCGCCCACGCAGGGCTGGGAACCCTCGAGTCAGGTCATCTCCGACTCTCCCAATAATCCCTACCTGTCCAGCGTGCACCCCGAAGGCCCCAACACTCCCGGCTTCAGCGAATTCATCAGCGGCGACGTCGTCCTCGCCAATTTGAATCAGGACCTGAACGCCACCAACGCCCCGACCTCGAAAGCGAGCTATCAAGCCGGCAACATCACTGCGGGCCTCAGCTACCGGTTCACATCTCACTTCTCCGCCGGTATCCTCTTCGACTACGAGCATACCGACGCGAAGACCGACGCCTATGGCAGCAAAACCACCGTCGATACCTATACGCCCGGACTCTTCGCCACCTACTTCGACCACGGCTTCTACGCCAATGGTCTCTTCGCCTTCGGTTATAATAATTACCGCAACACCCGCGATATCCAATTCCTCGGCGAGACCGCCAACAGCAGGCCCAATGGCGAACAATACACCGGCGACCTCGACTTCGGTTACGATTTTCATCCCGACAAAAACTGGGTCGTCGGCCCTACTCTCGGCCTCAC
>Ga0206804_10130_pt1 | contig 22532 bp, 18 predicted proteins | sample Alteio_BWOrgCont_62_FD_152888 | JGI IMG/M metagenome (GOLD analysis project Ga0206804, IMG submission 152888) | Enriched cells from forest soil in Barre Woods Harvard Forest LTER site, Petersham, Massachusetts, United States -... | ecosystem: Environmental > Terrestrial > Soil > Temperate forest >... | reverse complement strand
CACGTTTGCCCAGGCGGTCCAAGTTGGGGCCATGCAGCAGGCCGTAGGTTTTCATAACGCAAAAAAATCAGAGCGGGCAGCCGGTGTCGAGAAATTCCCACGGCAGGCCAAACCGCTCGGCGCATTCCTGGGCGAGCGCGCGCACGCCGAAAACTTCCGTCGCGTAATGCCCGCAAATATAAAGATTCAATCCGGCCTCCTGCGCGGCATTGAACGCCGACTGTTTCAGTTCGCCGGTTATCAAGGTGTCCACGCCCGCACCGGCCAAATGCGGGATGGCCGAACTGCCGCTGCCGCTCAAAATGGCGAGTTTGCGCGGTTGCGCCGGGCCGAAGGCGACCGCAGTGAGGCCGCGTGGGAAAAGTTTTTCCAGCCGCGCACGTAACTCCGTGCGCGATGGCGGCGCTGCGACCGTCGCCATGATCGCGGTGCCTTCATAGGGAAGCTCCCAGCCAGTAATGGTCAGCCCCAGCGCGCGCGCGATGAGCGCGTTGTTGCCGATTTCGGGATGGGCGTCGAGCGGCAGGTGGGCGGAGTAAACCGCGCAGTCGGCATCGAGCAGTGTTTTCAGGCGGTCCCGGCGAGGGCCGTTCAGCGGTTGGGCGCCGTCCCACAACATGCCATGATGGACGATGAGAAAGCTCACCCCTGCTTTGGCGGCGAGCGCAAACGGTCCGGCCCCGGCATCCACCGCCGCGCCAATTTTCGTGACGGTGCCAGAATTGGAAAACTGCAGACCGTTAAACGCCCCAGGAAAATCGGCAATTTCGCGCACGTGCAGCCGCGCGTTGCAATGCGAAACCAGTTCGTCCAGCGTGGGCATAAGCGGAGTTTTACCGCAAGACCGACCAGGGAGGCAAAGAATTTAAGCGAAAGATGGGACGGATAGGACTTATGGGACGGATGTTTCATCATTCGCTTATCCTTTGCGTCTGGAGCATTTTTTTGCGGTATTTGAATCCTCCCATGGATTTTCTCCACGAGTGCGCTGGATTTGTCTTCGACATGGATGGGCTGCTGCTCGACACCGAACGGTTGTCGCGCCGGGCATTGCACGCCGCCGCCGCGGAACTCGAGATTCCGCTGCCCGACGACGTGTTTTTCGAACTGATTGGGCGACCCGGCAAGGAAATCCACCGGCGACTGGCGTTGCGCGTGGGCGAGGAAGCGGCGGCACGGCTCAATGTACGTTCGGAAAGCTTTTATCAATTGTATTTGGCCGAGGGCGTGCCGGTAAAGGACGGTGCGTTGGAATTGTTGGAGTGGCTGGCCTTGCGCGGGCGGCCTTGCGCGGTGGCGACTTCCACGCGTACGACGAAAGCCGAGCGCAAATTGGCGGCGGCGGGATTGCGCCGGCATTTTCACGCGGTGATCGGCGGCGACCAGGTCGCGCAAGGGAAACCCGCGCCGGATATTTATTTTTCCGCGACGGCGGCGCTGGGGCTGGCGCCGGAACGTTGCGGAGTGTTCGAGGATTCCGAGCCGGGCGTGCAGGCGGCGCATGCCGCGGGGGCGCGCGTGGTTTGGGTTCCCGACTTGGCGCGCGTCGGGCCGGAAGTGCGGAAACTGGCGCACGCCCAGGCGGGTTCGCTACGAAAAGTACTGGAGTTTTTAAAACTAGGAACGAACTAACCGAATAAAGTTCCGTACTTCACTGACCTGCGGGGAGTTCGACAAGTTTGAAAATTTTGCCGTCGCCAAAACTGAGGGAGTAGATGTTGCCGTCGTCGTCCCGGCCGAGGCTGACGCACTTCAGGACGGGTGATTTATTGTCGTCCACCTGATGGGTTTCCCAGCCGCCGGCGGCGTTTTTACGCATAGCCCAGATCTGGCCAACGTTTCCGCCATTGCCCCAGTCGGAGAAGAAATACACACCCTGCCAGTTGGGAAATTCCTTGCCACGATAGACATATCCGCCGGTGATAGAAGTGAATTTTGGCGGAATAGTGTGGGAATATTCGGCCACCGGGAAGGTGATGCCGTTGCTGGTGCCGGGTTTTTGCGCCGCGTTTTGGGCAATGGATGGGGTGGGTTTACTGCCTTCGGCGACGCCGTGCGAGCCTTCATAGATGCTCCAGCCGTAATTTTCGCCGCCTTTGCTGGTGCCGGGGGCAAAATAAATCTGCTCCCAATCATTCTGGCCGACATTGCCAATATACAAATCGCCGTTGGTGGGGTCGAAGGAGAAGCGCCATGGGTTGCGCAGGCCGAGCGCCCAAATTTCCGGCAGCGCACCGGGAGTTTTCAAAAATGGATTGTCCGTCGGAATATGGTAGGGCTTGCCCTCGTCGGGTTTGCCTTCGACGTCCAGGCGCATCATTTTGCCGAGATAAGTCCCGAGATTTTGCGCGTTCATATCAGGGTCGTAGCCCGCGCCGCCGTCGCCGATGGCAAAATACAGCATCCCGTCGTGCCCGAATTGCAACTGGCCGCCGTTGTGGTTGACGTTTTTGCGATGATTGACCACCAGGATATTTTCCGCGCTGTCGGGCAGCGCCTTGTTGGGGTTCGCGGGATCCACCTTGTAGCGCGCGATATCCACGTCGTGCTGCAAATTCGTGAAATAAATGTAGAAGTGGCCTTTGGTTTTGAAGTCTGGCGGGAATGCGATGCTCAACAGCCCGCGCTCGCCCTCAAAGGTCGTCAGCTTCGAGATGTCAAGAAATGGCTCGGGCAGCACCTTGCCATCTTTCATGATGTAAATAAGGCCGTGGCGGGTGGCGAGGAAGATGCGGCCTGAGCCATCGCCCGCTCCGCGCATATCAATGAAGAAGTCGCCGGCCTCGCCATTGGTGTGGCCCATGTCGGAAACATATTTCCGGCCATCGAGGACTTCGACAAAGCCGACGCGCGGCCAGGGCTTGTCGGGCGAATCGGAATGCGCGAGGGGGTGCTGGGCGCGCGCCGCGGGCAGCAGGCAAAGCGCGGAGATTAATGTGATGGCGAAACGGCGAATTGGGGTAGTCATGGCGAATGGGAGACCATTAGGACAACCCAACGCGCCCGGAGAGGCAATACAGAATCGAAAGAGTTGAACCACGGAGCACGCGGAGAACACGGAGAGAGGAGAAAAAGTAAGGATAAACGGTGAAGGGATGAACAAAAGCGCCCTCGAATGCAAAATCTCTGGATTTAAATCTGGTCCTTCTTCGCGATCTTCGCGTGCTTCGCGGTAATAATCTTCTCCGCATGCTCCGTGTTCTCCATGGTTCAAGAGAATTGTTTTTACCCGAGGCGTTTCTTCGCTTCCTCGGCGGTGCGTTTCATTTCCATTTCCTCCATGAGCGCGCAGGCGGCGGCAGCGTCCGGCGCGTGAGGCGTAATCGGGCCGGGATCGAGGTCGGCGCGCAGCGTGACGAGCTCAAGGTTGCGCTTGATGAGCGCCGTGCTGTCGCGCACTGCGGCGCGGAATCGCTCGGGTTTCACCCAATCCCACCGGCGCAGCAGCGTGTCGAGGCCGCCGAATTCCTCCAGCCATTTCGCGGCGGTTTTGTAGCCGACGCCGACGAGCCCGGGGATGTTGTCCGACGCGTCGCCGGTCAGGGCGAGCAGCGCGGGGATTTGCGCGGGCGACACGCCGAATTTTTCCTTCACGCCCGCGGCATCGAGTCGCCGCCAGCCGAGTTTTGGATTTGCGGTGGGCGGCGGCACGAGCTGGCCGAGCCGTTCTTGCACCAGCTGTCCGAAATCCTTGTCGGCGCTGACGAGTAGAACCTCTTCACCTTTTGCGACTAGTTGCAACGCGGCGGAGGCGAGCAAATCGTCGGCCTCGATGCCGCGCTGCTCGATGACGGGGATGCCGAGCGCACGGGTCAGGCGTTTGAGCGGATCGAGTTGTTGCAGCAGCGGCGCGGGCATTTCCTTGCGCTGCGCCTTATATTCGGCGTGAATTGCCTCGTGCCGAGTGGACGCGCCGAGGTCAAAAAACGCCACGATATGCGTGGGCTTTTGCTGATCCTGCAACATCCACAATGTCCGCACCCAGCCGTGCAGCGCGCCGGTGGGGAAGCCATCCTTGCGCGTCAACTCCGGCATTCCGTAGAACGCGCGGTAGGCGAGGTTGTTGCCGTCGAGGAGGAGCCAGAGCATTTCAATTTTTTGTCGCAATCGTCATTGTTGCGGTCGTCAGGCCGTCGGAGGTCGCGGTGAGCGTGACGGTGCCGGGCTGGCCGGTGCCGCGCACGATGACCAGCGCGAGGCCGTTGAAGGCTTTGCTGTCTTTTGAGTTCTGGATCGGCAGCAGGCTGGTTTCGTCGCCATTGTCCACCGCGACGATTTCGCCGGGACCGGAGATTTCATAATGAAGCTTGTTCATCGCGTCGGGAACCGTCAGGCCGTCCTTGTCTTTAATTGAGACGGTGATGTAGGAAATGTCCGCGCCGTCGTCGGCGATGACGCTGCGGTCGGCAGCCATGGCAACCTGGGCGGCGGCGCCGGTGGTCTTGACAGTGTCTTCGGCCCAGACTTTGCCGTCCTTGTAGGCGACGACATGCAGTTCGCCTGGCTGGTAGACCACATCGTCCCAGCGGATACGATATTCAAACTCGCCCTTCTTTTTGCGTCCTTGCGAAACGCCGTTGACGAACAACTCGGCCTCATCGCCGGAGGTGTAAACGTGGACTGGCGTCACCTGGCCTTCGCGGCCGGCCCAATTCCAATGGGGCAGGATATGCGCCATCGGCAAATCCTGGCGCCAATGCGCCTGGTAAATGTAGAAGCGATCTTTCTTGAAGCCGTCCAGGTCAATGATGCCGAAATAGGAACTACGCGAGGCGTCGGGGGCAGGGGCGGCGGCACCCGCAGCCGGGGGGGCGCCGCGCCGTCCTCCTCCGGCGGCGGCTCCGTTGTTCGTTGGTTCGCCAATGTAGTCAAATCCCGTCCAGACAAATTCACCCGCGACAAACGGATTTTTTTCCTGCGCGGTGAATTCGACGTCCGGGTCGTTGGCCCAGGAGGGCGCATAAAGATCGTAGGAACTCATCAAGTGGTTGGGCGCCGCCCCCCCGCTCTTGTTATTGACGACAGGGAAAACATAGATTCCACGCGAACTGATGCACGAGGCCGACTCACCGCCCATAAGCGGGACGTTGGGGTGCTGCTGGTGATAGGCCGTGTAGTCAGGGACTATCCGCGGCTCGTAACTGAAGCCATAGGCGTATTCGTCCTCGGGATAACTGGTGAAGCCGTTGTTTTTACTGTTGTTGGTGAAGGCCAGGCGCGTTGGGTCTTCCTCGTGGACGAATTTGATGAGTTCCGCGAGAATCTGGTTGCCGCGATCCGAACCTTGATCGCCGATTTCATTGCCCACGCTCCACAAGATGACTGACGGATGGTTGCGGTCGCGGCGGACTTCGGAGCGGATGTCCTTTTCATGCCAGTCGGCCCAAAGTTTGCTGTAATCGTTGGCGGTCTTGCCGCGATCCCAGGTATCGAAAGACTCGTCCATCACCATCACGCCCATGCGGTCGCACAGGTCGAGCAGTTCCGGCGAGGGCATATTGTGGCTGGTGCGGATGGCATTGCAGCCCATTTCCTTCAGCATTTCGATTTGGCGTTCGAGGCCACGGACGTTGATCACCGTGCCCAAAGGCCCGAGGTCGGAGTGGTCGCACACACCGTTGAGTTTGACGTGCTGGCCATTGAGGAAAAATCCCTTCGCCGGATCGAACTTGATGGTGCGGATGCCGAAATTCGTGCGGGTGGTGTCCACGACCTGGCCGTTTTGCTCGACGGTAGTGACGACCGCATAGAGGTGCGGGTTTTGCAGGCTCCACAGCTTTGGGTTGGTCACGTCGCAGGACAGCGACACGGTCTGGTTGCCGCTGGCACCGACGGTGGCATCCGTCGCGGCGTGCGGCGTGGTAATAAGAACGCGGTTGATGGCGACGGGCGCGGGGCCGAGGTTGCCGTCGGCGTCCACTGAATAGACTTTTGCGCCGACGGTCACATTCGCCGCGGCGTCGGATTGGTTCGCGACCGTCACCTTGATATTCACCGTCGCGCTCGGCGCGGTAACCACCGTGTTGTTGACGTAATCAAACGACGTCGGTTGAATAGCGGAACCGTCCGGAACGAGCACGGGCACATCCGTGGTGACATAAACACCATAATGCTCAACGTGAACGGGGTTCATCGTTTCGAGCCAGACATTGCGGTAGATGCCGCCGCCCGGATACCAGCGCGACGAAGTCGGCGGGTTGTCCAGCCGGATGGCGACGACATTGTTCGCGCCGGGTTTGAGGTATTTGGTCAATTCAACCTGAAAAGAGTTATAACCATACGGCCAGCCGCCAAGATATTGGCCATTGAGCCAGACTGAGGCGTAGGACATCGCGCCGTCCATATCCAAAAACATGCGTTTGCCGGCGTCGCTCGCGGGCACGTCAAAACTCTTGCGATACCAGCCCACGCCGGACCACGGAAGCTTGCCGGTCACGCCGGGCAGCGCCATGTCGAAGGGTTGTTCAATGCCCCAGTCATGCGGGAGGTTCAACCGTCGCCACGAGGTATCGTTAAAGCCCGGCTGTGCATACGAAACATCCTTTCCGGGATTGTGATCTGGATTGGGCCGCACCACGAAATCGGGGTTGGTCGCGTTCGCAATCAAATCGCTTTTAAGTTCGGTGTAGGCCAGCGTGCCGCCGACTTCAGTCGGGTCGCCCATGATGAAGCGCCAACCGGCGTCAAAATTCACGCGTTCCCGCGTGCCAGTTGAGGCGCCGACCGGGGTATTCATCGCCTGGAGCGCGTCCGCGCCGCTGCCGGAAGCACTCGATGAACCGGTCGAAGGCCCTTCGGTGCTGCAGCCGCCGCCAACCAGCGCGGCGAGCGCAAAAATGGCCGCGACAGCGGTCGGGCGAAAACAAGTGCGGATTTGGGTGAAGCGAGCGGGAGAGGCGAGCAGCGGGGTTTTCATGGGGACGCTCAGGATGGATAATCGCCCGCCCGATATCAAGGCCATGTTTTTGCGTAAAAACCGGAATTGAACCACGGAGAACACGGAGGACGCGGAGCCAAGCCAGTTTTCAGTTTGAAAATCCGGAACTCCGGCATGGACTTCCTCTGTGTCCTCCGTGTTCTCCGTGGTTCAAGTTTCCTCCGCCTGCGATAGCCGGCGCGCGAGGAAATACGAGCCCACAACCAGAACCGCGGCGACCGCTTGGGCGATCAGGCTTTCGACCGTCGGGAAAATCGAGAACCAGAGTCCGGCCCAGTCCGGCACGTACGGTTCCAACCAGGCAATGGTTGTCGTGTGAATCCAGCCCGCCTGTTGCATTTCCTGGGCTTGCTCGCCGACCATGATGAGCAGCACGCCGCCGAGCATCAGGCCCGTCAACACGAGCATTTTGCGATAAGGCAGGCGGCGGTGCGCGATAAAATTCAGCACCGCCACGATGCCAGTGAGGAACAGCCCCAGCAACGTCCCGGCCAAAACCGTCGCGCCGCCGAGTTTCAGAAGGTAGGTTTGCAGAAATAAGACGACTTCAAAACCTTCGCGGTAAAATGAACTAAATCCCAACAACCCCAGCCCGAACAGCAGCCGTTTGCGTGATGCCGCCGGATCCTGGGCGTTCTCGAGCAATTCGCGCTTCTTGCGGTTGTGCAGCGAGATCCAGCCACCCCAGTAAACTTTGTGGAAGAACCAGTTCATCACCACCAGCAGCACCACCACCGCCAGCAACCCTGTCCAGGCCTGCAAATTTAGCGCGGAAACATTTTCTGTCGCTGCAATGCCCCGAATTATTCCGACCACTATAAACCAAGTGATCAGTGTCGCCCCAAAACCCACCCACGCGCCTCCCAGCACCGAACGACGGCAAGACGGGCCTTCATTCGTCATGCTCGCGAGAATTGCGGTTAAAACCAGAATACATTCCAGCCCCTCGCGAAAAACCAGCACGCTGATATCCACAATGGCGGACAGGCGGCCTGTATTCGGCGTCGTTGGGTCGGGCGACCCACCGGAAGTGCAAGCCACCCAAATCAACACCCCGAGCACAAACAACCCTGCGAGAATCAAAAATATCCGCAACCCCGCCGCGCCCTTGCGCGCTTTTCGCAGGGGGGAAGGCTGTTTTGGAACAATGCCGGGGGCAGGCTTCATGGTCGGATAATAAGACTCAGTCTCATTTACGAAATGGAGCTTTGCGAATGATTCTCACCTAGGCAAGCCCTTTCTTAATTTGATTGCCCCGGCACCGGCCAGAGGGGCGAGGGGACGTGCTCTTTGTCCATGATGGCGCGGGCGCGGGCGACGATGTCCGGGTGTTGCGCTGCCACGTCGTGGGTTTCGCCGATGTCGGTATTCAGGTCATACAATTGAATCGGGCCGGTGAGCATGGGTATGCGAACAATTTTCCAATTGACCGCAGCCGGGCCGATGGCGCTTGTGGTCGATCCGCTGTCAGCGCTCCAAGTGCTCGTCAACAAAAGCGCCTGCGAAGAGCCGTTCTCGTAAAATTCCCAATAGATGAATTTGTCCGGCGGCTGGTTTTCCGGATGGCCGAGCAGCGTGGGTAGAAAGCTCTGGCTGTCTAGATTCTGCGGCGCTTTCCCTCCGGTGATTTCCGCGACCGTTTCCATCCAGTCGCCGAAATAAGCGGGGTGGGTGGAAACCGCGCCGACCGGCGTGTGGCCCGGCCAATACGCGATGAACGGGTCGCGGATGCCGCCTTCATAGACGTCGCGCTTGATGCCGCGCAGCGGGCCGCTGGAATTGAAGAAACTCGCGAGATGCCCGCCCTCCTGTTGCGCGCCATTGTCCGAGCTGAAAATCACCAGCGTGTTATTGGCCACGCCGAGTTCATCCAATTTTTTCAGCAGGCGCCCGACATCGTCGTCCAGCCGCGTAATCATCGCCGCATAGCCTTTTTCGGTATCCGGCCAATTTTCATTCGCGTAAATGCCGTAGCTGGGAATTTCCGAACCATTTGTTTTGGCCTCGTCATTCGCATGCGGGAGCGTCGAGGTCAGATACATGCAGAACGGGCCGCTCTTGTGATCGTCGAGAAACTTCAGCGCATGATCCATAATCAAATCGTCGCTGTAATCCAGTTTCACCGACGCCTCGCCAGTGCCGTATTTGCCCTCATTGGGCACGACGTTGCGCAGCGGCACGCGCGTGTCGTTGTTCACGAGAAACGTCGGATAATAATTATGCGCGTGGCTTTGATCCACATAGCCAAAGAAAGCGTCGAAACCCTTTTTCGTCGGCGTGCCCAACGAACCTTCGCTGCCCAGGCCCCACTTGCCGAACATACCCGTGGCATAACCGGCGTCATGCACCACTTGCGCGACGGTGATGTCCTCGGGCCGCAAATCAATTTTGGCATTGCCGCGAATTTGCGTGTGGCCGGTGTCCTGGCCGGTCATCAGCACATTGCGCGACGGCGCGCACACCGGCGCGCCGGCGTAAAATTGCGTGAAGCGGATGCCCTTTGCCGCCAGCCGGTCAATATTCGGTGTTTGAATTGTTTTTTGTCCGTAACAACCCAGGTCGCCGTAGCCCAAATCATCCGCGAGAATAAAAAGAATGTTCGGCTTGCCGGAGGCGTTGGCCGAACCGCCCGGCCCGATGCTCGCACACCCTTGAGACAACACCGCCAGCGACCCCAGTGCCAGCGCCGCTATGGAAGAACTCGCGGATGATTTGACCATAAAATTCCTTCTGATTTGGGGTAAATAAAAACGACGGGGCCTTCCAGTCCAGTCAAACAATCCCACCAAAAAAACCAAGCCCCAAAAATCGGGCGCCGGTCGAAAAATGTGAAACCGGGCCGGGCATGGGTTTTATAGGCCATATCGGACGGACTAATAAACCGGGTTTCGCGGGCTTTTCGACGTTGAACGGGGTTATAGTTAGGCCTATACCAGACAATGGCGGGAGTCGCGCTTTCTTCTTCTGCCTACCCCTTTTTTGACCAGATATGAGTGAGACCCACGCATCCCGGATTCCATCGCTGGTGAAGAAGTTTTTGATGGCCGCCAGCGGCTTGGTGCTGGTCGCGTTTGTGCTTGGGCACATGCTGGGCAACTTGCAGGTGTTCGAGGGTTCGCCGGCGCCGATCAACCGGTATTCGAATTTTTTGCACTCTCTCGGCGAACTGCTCTGGCTGGTGCGTATTTTCCTGCTGGTGTGCGTGGTCGTGCATATCTGGATGGCCGTTTTGCTCACGCTCGAAAACCGCCGCGCCCGCGGCCCCGGCCCCGCGGTAAAAGCCACCGTGCAGGCCAGCTACGCCTCACGCACGATGATCTGGAGCGGCTTCATTGTGCTCGCGTTTATTTTGTTTCACCTCGCCGATTACACCCTGCAAATTATCCACCCGATTTACGGTTCGCTCGAATGGGTGGACGACAATCGCAGCCTGCACGATGTCTATGCGATGATCATCGTTGGGTTTTCTTATCCGGCCATTGCGTTGTTTTACGTTATCGCGCTCGGCTTGCTCTGCCTGCACCTATCGCACGGCGTCAGCAGCATGTTCCAGAGCCTCGGCCTGCGGAACGAGAAATGGCGCTCGTGGATGAACCGCTTCGCCTTCGCCTTCGGCCTGTTTTTGTTTCTCGGCTTTGCCTCAATTCCTGCGGCGGTGCAATTTTCTCTGCATTCCTCCACGCCGATTTTGCCCGCGCGGCAAATCCTCGCGCAATTGCAGCAGGCCGACGCGAAATGGAATCCCGACCGCCCCACGCCCGTCTTGGTGAATTATAATTTCCCGTCGCCAAACACCGCCGCAGCCGCGGTCGAAACTCCTTCCTCCTCAGACAGCGTCCCCGCCGCCAAGGGCTCCTGAATATTTTTCCGCCTCCATGAAACTCGACGCCAATATTCCCCCCGGCCCGCTGGCGGAAAAATGGGACCGACACAAGACCGCCATCAAGCTGGTCAACCCGGCCAACCGGCGCAAATACCGCGTGCTGGTCGTCGGCTCGGGCCTGGCCGGCGCGTCCGCCGCCGCCACGCTCGCCGAACTCGGCTACCAGGTGCAGTGTTTCTGTTTTCAGGACAGCCCGCGCCGCGCGCATTCCATCGCCGCGCAGGGCGGCATCAACGCCGCGAAAAATTACCAGAACGACGGCGACAGCGTTTACCGGCTTTTTTACGACACCATCAAGGGCGGGGATTTCCGCGCGCGCGAAAGCAATGTTTACCGCCTCGCGCAAGTGAGCGTGGATATCATTGACCAATGCGCCGCGCAGGGCGTGCCATTCGCCCGCGAATACGGCGGCCTGCTCGACAACCGCTCGTTTGGCGGCGCGCAGGTTTCGCGCACGTTTTACGCGCGCGGGCAGACGGGCCAGCAGTTGCTCCTCGGCGCATATTCCGCGCTCTCGCGCCAAATCGGACTCGGCCAGGTGCAGATGTTCAACCGCCATGAGATGCTCGACCTCGTGCGCGTGCCCGACAAAAACGGCGGCGAAGCCCACGCCAAGGGCATCATCGCGCGCAATCTTATCACCGGCGCCATCGAATCTTTTTCCGGCGACGCCGTGCTGCTCTGCACCGGTGGATACGGCAACGTATTTTATCTTTCGACCAACGCGCAGGGTTGCAACGTCACCGCCGCCTTCCGCGCCTACCGCCGCGGCGCGGGTTTCGCCAACCCGTGCTACACGCAAATCCACCCGACCTGCATCCCCGTCCACGGCGAACAGCAGAGCAAACTCACGCTGATGAGCGAATCGCTGCGCAATGATGGCCGCGTCTGGGTGCCTAAATCCAAGGAAACCGCCGCGAAATTGCGCGCGCGGCAAATCAAGCCCGCCGACGTGCCGGAGGCCGAACGCGATTATTATCTCGAGCGCAAATACCCGAGCTTCGGCAACCTCGCCCCGCGCGACATTTCCTCCCGCGCCGCCAAGGAGGCCTGCGACGACGGCCGCGGCGTCGCCCCTTCCGGCCACGGCGTGTATCTGGACTTCACCGATGCGCTCCAGCGCCTCGGCCACAAAAAAATCGAGGAACGCTACAGCAACCTCCTTGAAATGTATGAACGGATAACGGGTGACAACCCTTACGAGGGCCCGATGATGATTTACCCGGCGGTGCACTACACCATGGGCGGTTTATGGGTGGATTATAATTTGATGAGCAACGTCCCCGGCCTGTTTGTGCTGGGCGAGGCGAATTTCTCCGACCACGGCGCGAACCGCCTCGGCGCGAGCGCGCTCATGCAAGGCCTGGCCGACGGCTACTTCATCGTCCCCTACACGCTCGGCGATTACCTCGCGAGAACCGGCGCGGGCGCGCCCTCGACCGACCACGACGCCTTCAAGGAAGCCCATACCGCCGTCAACGCGCGCCTCCAGAAATTCCTCTCCATCAAAGGCGACGAAAGCGCGCGTTCCTTCCACCTGCGACTTGGCCACATCATGTGGGAACATTGCGGCATGGCCCGCACTGCCGCGGGATTGCAAAAGGCGCTCGAATTGATTCCGAAGCTGCGCGAGGAATTTTGGCAGCGTCTTCGCGTCACCGGCGCGGAAGACGGCCTCAACGCCGAACTCGAGCGCGCCGGGCGTGTGGCCGATTTCCTCGACTTCGGTGAACTGCTCTGCCGCGACGCCCTCGATCGCGATGAATCCTGCGGCGGCCATTTCCGCGTCGAGCACCAGGATGCCGAAGGCGAGGCCGTGCGCAACGACGAACATTTCCACAACGTCTCCGTCTGGGAATCCCAGGGCGAAAACCAGCCGCCCATCAAGCACACCGAGCCCTTGATCTACGAGGAGGCCCACCTCGCCAAGCGGTCGTATAAATAGCCGACGCCGCAAAATAAAATTCAGACCAACCCTTCCATGTCCTCCGAGAACATCACCGCGAATTTGCGCCTCACCCTCCGGGTCTGGCGGCAGCCGGGCGCGCAGGCTCCCGGGCGGTTTGTCGAATACGCGCTCGCCGCGGTTTCGCCGGATTCGTCGTTCCTCGAAATGATGGACCAGCTCAACGAGCAGCTCATCGCGAAAGGCGAGGTACCGGTGGAGTTCGACCACGATTGTCGCGAAGGCATCTGCGGCATGTGCTCGATGACCATCAACGGCGTCCCCCACGGCCCCGAGCGCGGCACCACCACCTGCCAGTTGCACATGCGCCATTTCAAGGACGGCGAGACCATCACCATCGAACCTTGGCGCGCGCGCCCGTTCCCCGTTATCCGCGACCTCGTAGTGGATCGCACCGCCTTCGACCGCATCATCCAGGCCGGCGGTTTCATCTCCGCCCGCACCGGCTCCGCGCCCGACGCCAACGAAATTCCCGTCCCCAAACAAACCGCCGATTACGCGATGGACGCCGCGGCGTGCATCGGCTGCGGCGCGTGCGTGGCGGCGTGCAAAAACGGCGCGGCCATGCTCTTCGTCGCGGCCAAGGCCTCGCACCTCAATTCCCTCCCGCAAGGCAAAGCCGAGAAAGACCGCCGCGTCCTCGCCATGGTGCGCACGATGGACTCCGAAGGCTTTGGCAACTGCACGAATTTTGCCGAATGCTCGGCCGTCTGCCCCAAGCAAATCACCCTCGACCACATCGCCCACCTCAACCGCGACTACCTCGTCGCCAGCGTGAAGAATTTTTTGAGCAAAGTTGAATAGGGTGCGTTTTTTTTGATTTTCACCGCAAAGACGCGAAGAACGCTAAGAAGAGATTCTGCCTTGGAGTCTTCATTGCGACCTTCGCGTCTTTGCGGTGAAAATTATTTTTGAAATAGAACCTGGTTGCCCCAGTCCCTTTGCTCCTTTGTCCCTCTGCTCCTGGTTTGCCGCCTCTGTTTCTCCAGTTGCACAAGGATAATGATGGGGATAGGTATCATTAACGACCCCGTTGCCCCATGAGCAGAAAACCCCATTGGTATTCAGTCAATCCATTTCGGGTGATCGTCTCCGTCCTAATTACAGGCGGCATCGTCATGGTTCTATTACAACCGTCATCTTCTTGCGGCTGCATATCAAAAAAGGGTGTCTCCAGCAGCAATGCTGCGCAAATTGCAAAGACTTTTGCGGCTTACAGTCAATCATCGGCGGATGGCCGAGTCCTGACGGCGAAGCCCGGTGACACGGCGCACTATGCCGCGCTGATATTGGCACGTGATGGCAGCCTCAACGATGCCTCCTTTTGGTTTAATTGGTCGGATCCTGCTCTTGCCGGGAAACCTCATCCAAAATCAGTGCTCGTGGACGCGCAGGGGAATAGCACGTCAGGCAATTTGGAAGATGGGACACTCAACCCCGATTTTGCTCGGCTTCAATTGAGTTATGTTTTCGCCGCCAATATTCCGCTCAACGCGCCAGTCGAAACGACGCCGGTGGTCTGGACGCGCGGTTTGCAGTTTGATGGCACTTGGTCAAAAGACTCACCATGGAAAGGCGAAGGCGGTCATGTGGCATTCATGGACGGCCATGTGGAATGGTATGACAAGCTGCCTTTGACGAAAACCAGCGCGGACGGCCCCGATCCCTTGGTCAAATACGGTACCACCACGCCGACGACCGACATCCGCGAGGCCCTGCCACCAGGTGCCATTATCCTCCCCGCCGAACCGGCGAAAACGCCATAACCAAATAAAGTGTTTTTTCACCGCAAAGACGCAAAGGTCGCAAAGAAGAAGTCGGAGAAAAGTTTCTTCTCGGCGTTCTTGGCGTCTTTGCGGTGAAAATGTCTTGGCTGGGTGACTTACTCCCTCAATCAACCTTTGACTCCGTCTCGACGTCCGCCGGGGGCTGCAAGTTGATCATCGTCGGGGCGTTGCGGTCAACGGTGAGGATGTTTTTGTCGGCGTCATAGTGCAGTTCCGTAACCTGGATGGCGCTGCGCCGACCGAGGCCGACGAAATAAAACATATAGGCGCGGTCATTGGAGATAATGACGTCGGGATGGTGGCCCACGGAGCCATCTTCCGGCCCGGTGCCTCCACCGAGGAGCAGCGTGCCCACCCGCTTCCAGGTCATGGCAACGTCGTCCGAACGATACAGCGCGAGGCCGCCTGGGCGGCCCGTGATGTCGCGGAGGAACCAATAATGACCCTGCCAATGGAAGGCGAGGGGGGCTTCACCGGAAGCATCGGAAAGACTCGGGACTTTGCCATGATCCGTCCAATTATAGAGGTCGGGGCTGTCCGCGTAATGACATGATGAGCTATCACCCTCGTCCTTATACCACAAGCGCCAGGTGCCGTCGGGCAGGTGCAGCACGCCGGCGTCAATGGCGCTGGGGTGCGAGAGCTGCAGCGTGGATTCATACTGCCAGTTGATCAAATCCTTGCTCGTGAGGTGAAGAATGTAGCGCGGGTGCTTCCAATCGCTGAAGGTTCCGGGAACATAGACCAGATACATATGGAAAAGGCCATTGTGCTCGACCACGGCGGGAGCCCAGTAGGTTTTGTCGGGCACCGCGTCTTTATAAATGATGTTCGCATCGCGGAGGTATTTCCAGGTCGCGCCGCCGTCGTCCGAAGTCGCAATGCCGATGGGCGAGCCATGAATGGACTCAATATTCTGCAATCCCGGCGCATTGGCGCGGCGGCTGGTGTAGAACATAAACCACTTCTTGTCCGCCGGACTCCAAATGAAGGTCGGGTCGGTCGCGCCGTCATAAACTGGGTCGTGGTAAAGCGGTTTTGCGGCGACTTTGTCCGGGCCAGGGGTAGCAGCGGCGGTAGTGGCCGCCGGCGCGCCATTCGGCGATGCACAACCGGCGAGGAGAGCAACCAAGGCCAGAATGGGGTAGAGGCGTTTCATTACCCGCAGCCTAATACCTTGGCCGCCGCTCACAAGTTGAATTTCGACCGACGATTATCGCATCAAATTTTGGCTTTGTTCTTGCGCGGCGGGGCAAGGACGCCAAAACTCGCCAAGATTTTTTGCCTGCCGTTCCTCGCCCACCATGCCCAAGCGCACCGACCTCAAGACCATCCTCATCATTGGTTCCGGCCCTATTATTATCGGCCAAGCCTGCGAGTTCGACTATTCCGGCACCCAGGCCTGCAAGGCCTTGCGGGAGGAAGGCTACCGCGTGGTTCTGGTCAATTCCAACCCGGCGACCATCATGACCGACCCGGAGTTCGCGGATGTGACTTACATTGAGCCGCTCACGCCGGAGATTCTGGAAAAAATCATCGCCCGCGAAAAGCCCGACGCCCTCCTGCCCACGCTCGGCGGCCAGACCGGCCTGAATCTTTCCCTCGAGCTTTCCCGCCGCGGCATTTTGAAAAAATACGGCGTCGCCCTCATCGGCGCGAAGGAGGAGGCCATCAACCGCGGCGAGGATCGCGAACTTTTTCGCCAGATCATGCTTGAAATCGGCCTCGATGTGCCGCAGTCGCGCGTCGTCCACTCCGTCGAGGAAGCCCGCGTCGCCGCCGACCAGCTCAAAACCTTCCCGCTTATCATCCGCCCGAGCTTCACCCTTGGCGGCACCGGCGGCGGCATCGCCTACAACCGCGAGGAATACGAGACGATGGTCGCCTACGGCATTGAAGTTTCGCCCACGCACCAAGTGCTCGTCGAGGAATGCCTCCTCGGCTGGAAGGAATTCGAGATGGAGGTCATGCGCGACTACAAGGACCAGTGCGTCGTCATCTGCTCCATTGAGAACTTCGACCCGATGGGCGTCCACACCGGCGACTCCATCACCGTCGCGCCCGCGATGACTTTGACGGATAAGGAATATCAATTGATGCGCGACGCCTCCTTCGCGGTCATCCGCGCCATCGGGGTCGAGACCGGCGGCTCGAACATCCAGTTCGCGGTCAACCCGGCGGACGGCCGCATGGTCGTCATCGAAATGAACCCGCGCTCATCCGCGCTGGCCTCGAAGGCCACCGGCTATCCCATCGCCAAAATCGCCGCGAAACTCGCCGTCGGCTACGCGCTCGACGAACTGCGCAACGATATCACCCGCCAGACGCCAGCGAGTTTTGAGCCAACGATTGACTACGTCGTCACCAAAATTCCGCGCTTTGCGTTCGAAAAATTTGTCGGCGCGGACAACACACTCACGTCCTCGATGAAATCCGTCGGCGAGGCCATGGCCATCGGGCGCACGTTCAAGGAATCGTTCCAAAAGGCCGTGCGCTCGCTCGAAATCGGTTCGCGCGGCATGGGCGGCGGCGGCAAATTCGGCGGCGTGGAAATCACCGACCCGGGCCTCATTCGCGCGGGCCTGGCGAAGCCGACCGCCGAGCGCATTTTTTATATCCGTTACGCTTTCCTGGCCGGGTTCACCGTCGCCGAAGTTCACGACCTTTCCAAAATTGATCCATGGTTTCTCGTGCAAATCCACCAGATCGTTGCGCTCGAAACGGAATTGCGCGCGGCCGGCTTGGGCGCGCTCGCGGATGCGAATTTGCTCCGCCGCGCGAAAGAAGCCGGTTTCACCGACTTGCAAATCAGCCATATTGTTTCCACGGAGCCGGCGAAAGTGCGGACGGCCCGTGAAAAGGCCGGCATTTACACCGTTTACCGCCTGGTGGACACCTGCGCGGCGGAATTCGAAGCCTACACGCCGTATTATTATTCCACCTACGGCGCGGAAAATGAGATTAAGCGTTCGTCGAAGCCGAAAATCATGATTCTCGGCGGCGGCCCGAACCGCATCGGCCAGGGCATCGAGTTCGATTATTGCTGCGTGCATGCGTCGTTTGCATTGCGCGAGGCCGGTTACGAAACGGTCATGGTCAACAGCAACCCCGAGACGGTTTCCACCGACTACGACACCTCCGACCGCCTTTATTTCGAGCCGCTGACGCTGGAGGACGTGTTGGAGATTTACCACCAGGAAGGCTGCCAGGGCGCGATTGTGCAATTCGGCGGGCAGACGCCGCTGAACCTTGCCTCGGCGCTCAAGGCCCACGGCGTGAACATCATCGGCACTTCGCCGGAGAACATTGACGCCGCCGAGGATCGCGAGTTGTTCAAGATGATCATCGAGAAAATCGGCCTGCGCCAGCCGGTGAACCGGACCGCGCTTTCGGTTGAAGAGGCGCACGCCATGGCCGAACAAATCGGCTTTCCAATTTTGCTGCGGCCCTCGTTCGTGCTCGGCGGACGCGGCATGTTCATCGTCTATAATCAGGATGAGATGAAAAAAGTCGTGCGCGAGGCGTTTGATGTCGCCCCTGGCAAGCCCGTGCTGCTCGACAAATTTTTGGAAGAGGCCACCGAACTGGACGTGGACGCCATCGCCGACGGCACGACCACCGTCATCGGCGGGATGCTGGAGCACATTGAATTTGCCGGCGTGCATTCGGGCGACGCCGCGATGGTTCTGCCGCCGCACACACTCAAGCCCGCCATGCTGGCGAAAGTGCGCGAGGCCACCTACGCGCTCGCGCGCGAGTTACATGTCATCGGCCTGATGAACATCCAGTTCGCGATCAAAGGCGACGAATTATATGTGCTCGAAGTCAACCCGCGCGCCTCGCGCACGATTCCCTTTGTTTCGAAAAGCATTGGCGTGCCGCTGGCGAAACTCGCCGCGCGCCTGATGGCCGGCGAGAAACTCGCGGCACTCGGCTTCACCCGCGAAACCACGCCGCCGTTCTGGGCCGTGAAGGAAGCCGTGTTTCCCTTTGTGCGCTTTCCCGGCGCGCCCGTCGCGCTCACGCCCGAAATGCGCAGCACTGGCGAGGTCATGGGCCTCGACGAGGACCTTGGCCTCGCCTACGCGAAAACGCAAATGGCCGCGCAGCCGCCGCTGCCGGAAAGCGGGCAGGTGTTTTTGTCGGTCAAGGATTCGGACAAGGCCGGCGCCATCGCCATTGCCCGCGAATTGGTCACACTCGGCTTTACACTGTGTTCGACCAGCGGCACCGCGACGGCGATCGAAGCGGCCGGCATGCCCGTGCGAAAACTTTTCAAGCTCCAGGAAGGCCGCCCCACGGCGGTGGACTTGCTCAAGAACGGCGAAATCCATCTCATCATCAACACGCCCTTTGGCCAGATTCCGCGCCAGGACGAAAACATCATCCGCTCGCAAGCAATTCTCCGCCGCGTTTGCATCATCACCACGCTCTCCGGCGCGCGCGCGGCCCTGCAAGGCATCAAGGCTCTCCGCGCCAAACCCATCGAAGTGCGCTCACTGCAGGAGTATGGGAAGATGTTGAGGAAGTGATCGAAACGTCCCTCAAAGGTGCTTGATAAATTTCCGCACGTCATTGTGGTTGCCCAGCATGACCATGATTAAGGTCGAGCCGTCGAGTTTGAATACGGCACGCAGGTCGCGACTTAAACGGCATTCAAAATAATTGTTCTGCAAACGTCGGATGCCAAGGCCGCTATGTTCGTGGGGCTGGCCGAAGACTGCTGCTAGACGCGGCAAAACCAAGTCAAATTCGCTCCGTTGCGCATGGGACAGGGTCCGGGCCTGCGCAGTAAAGCGGTTGGTGAAATCAATCGTGCAGGGTGGCATCGAGGTTGCCGGTGTAGCGCCGCAAGCGGCCGGTTTTGCGCTCACGTTTGATTTCAGCGTCGGTGCGTTTCACGAAAGCGCCCAGTTCGGCGTTGGTGACGCCGTATTCGCGCTGGGCATAGTCCTCGGAGTAAATTTTAACCGGGCGCAAGGCGATGACCGCGCCACCGCAGAGTATGCCAATATCTTCGCCGTCGGCGGCGCGTTTGAGCCAGCGGGTCAGATTCGCTCGCGCGGTGGTGGGAGATAGCGTCGTCATGGCGTCTTTATATAGACGATATCACGTCGCTCGCAAGCCAAATCATCGTGCCAACATTTTCTATATGGCTTGGCCTTGTGCTTGAAACAGGGATATTCCGCCCTGCCTGCCAAAAACCGTTGACACGGGGGCCGGGGTAGGGTTTGATAAACGGTTTTCCCCCGGCCCGAGGCGGGCGGTTCACATCCTTCCCTACCAGTCATGTCCCTGAAAATCCGTTTGCAACGTCACGGCGCGAAAGGCGCGCCGCTCTTCCGCATGGTCGTATGCGAGCACACCACCCGCCGCGATGGCCGGTTCGTCGAAATTTTGGGTTCCTTCAACCCCTCGCCCAGCGGGCAGGACAAGAAACAGCCCTTGCGCCTGAAACTCGACCGCATTGAGCACTGGATGAAAGTCGGCGCCAAGCCCTCGGACACCGCGTGGACGCTCATCAAGCAAGCCCGCAAGGCCCCGCCTGCGGTTGCCGAAGCGCCGGCTGCCGCACCCGCCGCCGAGCCGGTCGTGGCCGCGTCGGCGAACTAGGTTTTTTAGAATTTTTCACCGCAAAGACGCCAAGAGCGCCAAGAAGAGACTCTCGGTTAGGGTTCTCTTTGTGACCTTCGCGCCTTTGCGGTGAATTGTCTTGGAGCTTCAAACCCGGTTTTATGTCCGTGCGTTTGTCCATCGATTTGCTCACCCTTTTCCCCGGCATGGTCGAGGGATTTTTGCGCGAGAGCATCGTGGGGCGCGCGCAGGCCGACGGCATTCTCTCTGTGCGCGTTCACAACTTGCGCGATTGGGCCACCGACAAGCATCACACCACCGATGATCGCCCGTTTGGCGGCGGCGCGGGCATGGTGCTGAAACCCGAGCCCATTGCGGCAGCCATTGAGGCCGTGGCGAAACCCGGTTGCACGGTGATTTACCTTTGCCCCGATGGTGAAATGTTGACGACTGAACTTGCACGGGAGTTGGCTGTAGCAAGCCACTTGGTGCTCCTGAGCGGCCATTACGAAGGGCTGGACCAGCGCGCGCGCGATTTGTTGGTTCACCGCGAAATTTCCATCGGCGACTACGTGCTCACCAACGGCACGCTGCCCGCGGCGGTGTTGATTGATTGCGTGGCGCGGCAGGTGCCTGGCGTGCTTGGCGAGGAAATGTCCTTGACCCAGGATTCATTCCACGGCAGTTTGCTCGGTTTCCCTCAATACACCCGGCCAGTGGAGTTCCGCGGGCAGCGTGTTCCCGAGGTGTTGTTATCCGGCAACCATGGGGCTATCGCCCAGTGGCGTCGGGAACAACAAACCGAAAAAACCCGCCAACGCCGACCCGATTTACTCGCTAAAAATTCACCCGCTCCGCCACCATCCTCCGCCTAAACCGCTTTCCCCCAATAGCTTCACATTCTACCTTAACCCTCCCTTTGTCATGAAACCCATCCTCGTTGAAATCACGCGCGGGCAAATCAAAGCCGACCGCTTCGCCTTTAAAGTTGGCGACGGCGTGCGCGTCCACACCAAAGTCAAAGAAGGCGACAAAGAGCGCGTCCAGGTATTCGCCGGAATCGTCATCTCGCGTCATGGGCGCGGGATTGCGGCGACCTTCACCGTGCGCCGCATTTCCTACGGCGAAGGCGTCGAGCGCGTTTTCCCCACGCACGCGCCGACCATCGCGAAGATCGAAGTGGATCGCGACGCCGTCCCGCAAAAGGGTAAACTTTATTACCTGCGCAAGCGCATTGGTAAGCAGGCCACGACGGTCAAAGAGCGCCGCATACTTGAAGCCGCCGGGGCGATTGATGCGACCAGCTCGACGGAAGCCGGCCTCGCCGCCGCCGAAGCCGCCGCCGCCAAAGCGGAGGCCGCCGCTGCCGCCGAAGCCGCTGCCGCCGCGAAAACCGCAGCGAAGAAGGCCAAAGCCAAGGAAACGGCTGAAGCTGCAGCCAGCAAGTAGAGGCAAAGGGACAAAGAAGCAAAGGGACTGAGAGGCCATCGCTCAAGCGGAAAGCTGCAAGCCATATTTTTTGCTTCATCTTAGTCCCTTTGCTTCTCTGTCCCTTTGCTCCTTTTCTGGAACCCTTTCCGGTTCTCCATTGTCTTTGGGCATGGATGGAGTAAGATGATTCATGGCTTTCCCTAAGACAGGCTTGGTCGTGCTGGGCGCGGTGGTATTCACCGTCGCCGGATGGCTGTTGCTCAACGCGGCCCAATCAACCGTCAATAAGTCTGCGACGGCCACCACCTCCCTCACTCAAATGACCAGCGCCAACACCACTGCCTCGTGCTCGCCGGATGGCAAATCCGCCTGCGGGCTGCCTTCGAACGTCGTTATCGACATGGCGAAGACCACTGTCCGCCACACCGACGCCGAATGGCGCAAACTCCTCACTCCCGCGCAATATAACGTCGCGCGCCAACAGGGCACCGAGCCGCCCTTTAACAACGAATACTGGGACAATCATGCGGACGGCGTTTATTTTTCCGTCGGCAGCGACACCCCGCTCTTCGATAGCAAAGATAAATTCGAGAGCGGCACCGGTTGGCCCAGCTTCACCCAGCCCATGGAGGCCGCCTTTGTCGCCGAGACGGTGGATACCAGCTTCGGCATGGAGCGCCGCGAAGTACATTGCGCCGTGGACGGCGACCACCTCGGTCACGTTTTCCCCGATGGGCCGGCCCCCACCGGCCTGCGCTACTGCATCAATTCCGCGTCGCTAAAATTTATGCCCCGCAAGGAATACAACGCATGGGTCGCCCAGCACAACCCAACAGCGAACCCGGCCAAAACTTCGACGGTGGCACCGACGGCGGTCACCCCAGCTGCTGGCTCGGGTTCAACCAAGCCTTAATAATTTCCCCAAAACCGCGTTGGCCGACGGGTCTCCTTGGC
>Ga0206804_10129_pt2 | contig 22561 bp, 18 predicted proteins | sample Alteio_BWOrgCont_62_FD_152888 | JGI IMG/M metagenome (GOLD analysis project Ga0206804, IMG submission 152888) | Enriched cells from forest soil in Barre Woods Harvard Forest LTER site, Petersham, Massachusetts, United States -... | ecosystem: Environmental > Terrestrial > Soil > Temperate forest >... | reverse complement strand
CCATTTCCCACGTCGACGATACCTTCATCTGCGTGGCCATCGTCCCGCTGCTGGTTCTCGCGGGATTTGGCCTGCGGAATTGCCTGGGAAAACTGCGCGCGCCGAAGGTGTGGCGGAGGGACTGGCAGATCACCGTGCTGATTGGTGGCGGACTGGCTGCTTTGTATTTTGGGACGGTGCAGGCGGTGCCGAGCAGCCCGGACTTCGGATTGCGACTGAGCCGGGCCACCGAGTTCAGCCCCTTTTTCGCCGGCTACGCGCTCGCCCTCGGTGTGGCGTTCCTGTTCCTGCCGTGGGGTGTGCGGTGGTTTCTGGCGGGGCGTGGTTCGCGCCCGGCTTGGGCGTTGGCGATTTTGCTCGGCCTGGCGGTACTCCATTTTCGCCACGGACAATGGCTCGAGACCAAGTTTGACGGATATGTCGTGAACCCCCAGCAACGCGTGGATTTGCAGGCAGCCTCACCGGCCGTGGAATTCGTCCGCGACCGGCAGCGCGAACCGGGACGCACCATGGGCTTTGGGCAAATTCTGCGGCCGGGTTTCAACACCGTCCTGCGGCTTGAGAGCACGACCGGGGCGGATGCGGTGACCACGCGAGACTTTGCCGAGTGGTCTGAGGCGTCAGGATTGGGGAGCATCTCGATGTGGTGGCCGACGGTGACCAAGGCCAACGTCGGAGCGGTCAAACCCATCTATGACGCGATGAATGTGCGCTATTACTTGGGATCGTCCGCCGATGCCAGTCAGCCGGCGCCGGGCCTGGAGAAGATCGCCTCCACCGATCTGGAGGTCTTTGAAAGCAAATCCGCGTGGCCCCGGGCCTTCTTTAGTGATCGCCTCGGCCAGTATACGGATGTCCGGCAACTCTTGCAGTGGGTGAAAGGCGGAGATGGCCGTCCGTTCGCCGCCGTCTGCGCGGGCGACGCCAACCTCCCGGCGACGGCCCCGGATCAGGCCTCGCGCCAGACCGTCGCCGCGCGGGACTATCGCCTGACGAGCAACACCACATCCTTCCAGGTGGAAGCCCCGGCGGCGGGCGTGGCGGTGCTCAATGAATCCTTTGCCGCTGATAATTTCCGCGCCTTCGTCAACGGACAGCGGGTGCCCTATTTCCGCGTGAACCACATTTTTAAAGGCGTCGCGCTGCCGGGCCCCGGGAGCTATCGGGTGCAGTTTGTTTACTGGCCGCGGACGCTTTCCACGGCGCTTTGGGTGGCCGCCGCGGGAGTGCTGGCGATGATGGCAGGTGCGATTGGCCTCTGGCTGGCCGGCCGCTGGGCCAGCGAACCGGAGCGATTTTCATGATTCCGCAGGCATTTTCCTTGTCGTGTCCGCGTCCGCTTGTTGCCCTGAGGACTGATGCAGTGAATTCCCAGTGCCCATGATTATCACGCGCTCTCCTCTTCGCATTTCCCTTGGCGGTGGCGGCACCGATCTCCCGTCCTACTACGAGGAGCACGGTGGCTTCCTCGTGGCCGCGGCGATCGACAAGCACGTTTACATCAACGTCCACCGGCGCTTCGAGGAGGGTCTCGTCTTGAAGTATTCGCAGTATGAGGAAGCGACGGAGATCGAACAAATCCGGCATCCGATCATTCGCGAATCGTTGAAGTTGGTCGGCGTCACGGAGAAAAACCTCGAGATCACCTCGATGGCGGATATTCCCGCCGGCACCGGGCTGGGTTCCTCCGGGAGTTTCACCACGGCGCTGCTCAAGGCGTTGCACACGCTGCGGAAAAACATCGTGCGCCCGGCGGAGATCGCCGCGCAGGCCTGCCAGATCGAGATCGAGAAGCTGCACGAGCCGGTCGGCAAGCAGGACCAGTATATCGCGGCGGTCGGCGGCGTGACGTCGTTTCATTTCATGCCCGGAGGCAGCGTGGAGATCCTGCCCGTGGAGCTGGCCGAGGAGACTCTTTTCAATTTGCAGGACAACCTGCTCATGTTCTTCACCGGCTACACCCGCTCGGCTTCGAAAATCTTGAAAGAGCAGGACGACAAAACCAAGGGGCTCGACAAGTCGATGGTGGAGAATCTGCATTTCGTGAAGGAACTCGGGGTGCACAGCAAGGACGCCCTCGAGGCCGGCGATTTGCGGGAGTTCGCGCGGCTCATGCACATTCATTGGGAACGGAAAAAGGAACGTTCCGGTGGCATGAGCAATTCGGAGATCAACGCCTGGTACGACTATGCGATGGCCAACGGCGCGCTGGGCGGGAAGCTCATCGGCGCCGGTGGCGGAGGTTTTCTGATGTTCTATTCCGAGGAAACGACCCGGTTGCGGCGGGCGATGCGCGAGAAGGGATTGCGGGAGGTGCGCATTCGGTTCGATTTCGAGGGCACGAAGATCGTCGCCCAGGATTGAGGGGAATCGAGACATGAGCGTTGCCTCGACTCCCGTGGCCATTCTGGCTGGTGGACTGGCCACGCGGTTGCGGCCGATCACGGAGAAAATTCCGAAGTCGCTCGTCACGGTGGCCGGCGAACCGTTTCTGGCCCATCAACTGCGGCTCTTGCACAGTCGGGGACTGCGGCGGGCGGTGCTCTGCGTGGGCTACTTGGGGGAGATGATCGAGCGCGATTTTGGCGATGGGTCGGCGTTTGGGATGGAGTTACGCTATTCGTTCGACGGCCCGAAATTACTCGGCACAGGCGGAGCGCTCCGCCAGGCCTTGCCGCTGCTCGGCGAGGAATTCTTCGTGCTCTACGGTGATTCGTATCTACCCATCGATTACGTTGCGGTGCTGGAGGCCTTTCGGGTCATTGGAAAACCGGGATTGATGACCGTTTTCCGCAATGAAGGAGCTTGGGATACGAGCAACGTGCATTTTGCCGAAGGCCGGATCGTGCGCTACGACAAACGGGATCGGACTCCGGAGATGCGCCACATCGACTACGGACTCGGCGTCTTTCGAGCGTCGGTTTTTGCCGAGCGACCGGAGGGCGAGATTTTCGACCTGGCGGATATTCAGCGCGAACTGTTGGCCAAAGACGCGCTCGCCGGGCATGAAGTCTTCCAACGCTTTTACGAAGTCGGCTCCCACCCCGGGCTCGCCGAACTCGAGGCGCTCCTCCGCTCGACAAAAGCGTAGAGGTTGGATTCTCGAGTCCGCCCGAAGAACTGGCCTCTTTTTCATAATCATGTTCTTAATCTTTTTCTCCCGGTAAGAATTCGAATAAGAAAAAGAACAAGATTAAGAAAAAGAGCCTCCCGCACCCCACCGACCCACCGCCATGAGCTATTCCGCCCAGCATCTCGCCGAAACCCGCACCATCGTTGAGCAACTCGATCCCGCGTTGATGGAAAAAGTCGTCGAAGGGCTCGGCACCGTGCGGGATCGCGGCGGACGCCTCTTTATCCTCGGGGTCGGAGGCAGTGCGGCGAATGCCTCCCATGCCGTGAATGACTTCCGCAAAATCTGCGGCTTCGAGGCGTATGCGCCGACGGATAACGTCTCCGAGTTGACCGCGCGCACGAACGACGAAGGCTGGTCCACAGTTTTCGCCGAATGGCTGCGCGGCAGCCGCCTGAACGCGAAGGACGGCCTGCTCATCTTTTCCGTGGGTGGCGGCAATCTTGAAAAGAATGTGAGCCCGAACCTCGTCGAGGCCATCAAACTGGCGAAAAGTGTGGGGGCCGCGGTCTACGGCATCGTCGGCAAGGACGGCGGCTACACCGCCCAGGTCGCCGACGCCGCCATCATCATCCCGACGGTCAATCCGACGAACATCACGCCGCACTCCGAGGCCTTCCAAGGCGTGGTCTGGCACCTCTTCGTCTCGCACCCGCGGCTGAAGGTCGCGCAGACGAAGTGGGAAAGCGTGAAATAAACGGCGGGCGGATTTTAAAACGCAGAGGCGCAGAGACGCAGAGGTCGCAGAGAGGGAAGAGGAAACGGCAGGCGGTCCGCAAGCTGGGAGTGCAACCACGTTCACGCGCAAAGCGGTGGAGGGCCACCGCACTACAAAAACGCAAGCGCCGTTCGGAACTCATTCTTCCCTCTCTGCGACCTCTGCGTCTCTGCGCCTCTGCGTTAAAATCCGAATCGTGGCCTACCAAAGTGTGCCGGGGATTGCGCCCTCGCGCGGGCCGCACTAAGGTCGCCTCCCCTTTTTATGGCTGAAGAACGCAAAACACTCGAACAACGCCACCAGATGTCTGACATCGAGCGGCTGCGCCACAGCGCGGCGCACGTGCTGGCCACCGCCATCCTGCGCATCTGGCCGGAGGCGCAGTTTGCCGCCGGCCCGCCCGTCGAGAACGGCTTTTACTACGACCTCGACATGCCGCACCGGATTACGCCGGAGGATTTCCCGCGGATCGAGGAGGAGATGAAAAAAGAGATCAAGGCCAACCACGTCTTCGAAAGACAGGCCGTCTCGCGCGAAGAAGCCATCGCCCTCGCCAATTCCGGCCGCTTGGGCGGCCTCACCGAACGCCCCGGCAACATCTCCAAGTTCAAGATCGGAAATCTCGCGGACATTCCGGAGGGGGAAGAAATCTCGCTCTACAAAAATGGCGACTTCCTCGATCTCTGCGCCGGCCCGCACGTCATGCGCACGGGCAACATCGGCGCCTTCAAGGTGACCAGCGTGGCCAGCGCCTACTACAAGGGGGATGAAAAGAACCCGCAGCTCCAGCGCATTTACGGCACGGCCTTCAAGAACAAGACCGAGATGGAGGCCTACTTCACGATGCTGGAGGAGGCGAAAAAGCGCGACCACCGCAAGCTTGGGAAGGAACTGGAACTCTTCTGTTTCGACGACGATGTCGGCCCTGGCCTGCCGCTGTGGCTGCCGCGTGGCACCGTGCTGATCGAGGAACTGGAAAAGCTCGCCAAGGAAACGGAATTCGCTGGCGGATATGATCGGGTGAGGACGCCGGCCCTAGCGCGGGAGAACATGTACCTGACCAGCGGGCACCTTCCTTACTATGCAGAGTCGATGTTTCCGCCGATGGAACTGCACGAGCAAGTTCGTGAAGGAACAGCCATCGGAGAAATGTCTTCCGCCTCCGCAAAGAGTTCGCTCACTTTCCAATTGGAAGCAAAGCGAGTGATGCCTCTATTAAAGGAGCATCAAGCAAGCAGCGACGATATTGAGTCGCTCGTGCGACTCTTCGACGAGCATGCCGCGGCGTCTTCGCGGTTTCTGGCGGAAATGCCTCAGCCCGACCGCTACTACCTCAAGGCCATGAACTGCCCGCACCATCACAAGCTCTTTGGAGCGGTGCCGCGCAGTTACCGTGATCTGCCGTTGCGTCTAGCCGAATATGGCACCTGCTACCGCTACGAACAGAGTGGTGAACTCTTCGGCCTCATGCGCGTGCGCGCCATGCAGATGAACGACGCGCATATCTATTGCACTGAAGAGCAGTTTGCCGCCGAGTTTGAGGCGGTGAACCAAATGTATCTCAAGTATTTCAAGATCTTCGGCATTGATCGTTACCAGTTCCGTTTCAGCACCCACGACCCCAAGGAACTCGGGAAAAAGTTTGTCGATCAGTCCGATCTCTGGCTCAAGACCGAGAAGATGGTGCGCGACGTCCTCATCGCCACCAACTCACCCTACATCGAAGTCCCCAATGAAGCCGCCTTCTATGGTCCTAAGATTGACATCCAGATTTGGAATGTCATCGGCAAGGAGTTCACCCTGGCCACGAACCAGGTCGACTTCGCCGTCCCAGCGCGCTTCGGGCTCACTTACAAGGACCGCGACAACACCAGCAAGACCCCGCTGTGCATTCATCGCGCTCCGCTTGGCACGCACGAGCGTTTCATCGGTTTCCTCATCGAGCACTATGCCGGCAACTTTCCGTTCTGGCTCAGCCCCGAGCAGGTGCGCATCCTGCCCATCGGTGACGAAGAGCCGCTCGTGGCTTACGCCAAGGCGATTCAGGCCGAACTGCGCGCCGAAGGCGTCCGTGCGACGCTCGATGCGGGCTCCGATCCGATCAAAGCAAAGATCGCCAGCGCCGAGCAAATGAAAGTCCACACCATGCTCGTCATCGGCCACCGCGATTTGGAAGCCGGCAATGTCAGCGTTCGGGTTCACGGAAAAGGCAATCTCGGCGCCAAGCCGCGGGGCGAAGTGGTCGCCGACCTGCTGGCGGCGATCAAAGAGCGCCGGGCTTAGGGCCTGTTCCGCACGTTGGGTCGAGCGCCGCTGCACTAGAACTTACGCCAACGGCGTTTCATCACTCAGCCCAGGGTTGGGCGCGAGGCACGAGCGCCTACCCTGGGTATACAACAAGCAGCGCATCAACTCTGAAAGAGTTGAATCAACCTGGTAAGCGAGGACGACAGCGTTGATGCAACTCTTTCAGAGTTGGCCCGCTTTTCCTTCGTTCCCAGGGTAGGCGCTCGTGCCTCGCGCCAACCCTGGGCTGAGTGATGGAACGCCGTTGGCGTTCGGCGACGATTTTTGTCCTTTTCGAAAAAGTGCAGAATACGCTCTTGGGTGACCAGCGCCTACACCGGGGGCTATTTCCGGCGTCACGCCGTCCAGCCCGAAGCCGCGTTCGCGGACTTCTTCCTCCAGGTAATAGTTCTGGCGAGCGGCGAGGATGCCGGCGCGGCCGAGATAGCCGACGATTTTTTTGTCATCGTGCCGGTCGACGACGGGCAGGCGCCCGTGATCATGCTTGAGCATCTTGGCGATGGCATCGTGCAGGGTTTCGTCCGCATACGCGACGACCAGATCGCTGCTGCCGGCTTCAAGAACCGTGAGGTTGCCCTGCGGATGCCGTTCCAGTGCGCGGACGACGTCGCTGCGGGTGATGATTCCGACGAGGCGTTTCTCGGCATCGACGAGCATCGTGCCCTGCCGGCGGCCGATCGAGGGGTCGTCCTTGGCGATGAGGGCGGAGAATTCGCGGAGTGGAGTCGCCGCCGCCAGGGTGGGCGTATCCTTGTCCATGACTTCGCCGACCCGCTTGAGGTCGAAAAGGTCGACGCTGTATTCGCGGGCGATGTGTTGTCCGCGGCGGGCCAGTTTTTCCGTGAGGATCGAGCGGCGGAGGATCAGGACGGTGACGGCCAGGGCCGCGACCGAGCCGCAGAAGAGGGCTGGAAGGGAGTTGAAGTCGTGCGTGAGTTCGAGCAGGAAGAACATGCCGGTGAGGGGTGAGCGCATCGTACCACCCATCATGGCGGCCATGCCTACGGCGGCCCAGAGACCGATATCGCCGGCGGGCAGCCATTGCCCAAAGAGCGCGCCGAGCGCGCCGCCGATGATGAGCAAAGGCGCGAGCACGCCACCCGAAGTGCCGGACCCGAGCGACACCGCCCAGACCACCGACTTGGCGACGACGAGAGTCAGCAAGGCAGCGCCGATAATGTCGCCGCGCAGCAACCCATGGATGAGTTCATAGCCGACACCCAATACCCGGGGATCGTACCAGCCGCCGAGACCGACGAAGACCGCACCCACGGCCGGCCACCACATCCAGTGGAAGGGCAGTTTGATGAAGGCGTCCTCGAAGAAGTAGACCATCCCGGTGAGGATCGCCGAACCAAAACCGACGATGACTCCGATGAGGACGGCGATCAGGAGTGCGGTGCCATTCAGCGCGGCGTGAGGCGCCACGGGAAAGATCGGGCCAGCGCCCAGCAACGGAACGCGAAGCACCGCGGCGATGAGCGCGGCGGCAGCGACTGGGATGAAACTGCGCGGCTTCCATTCAAAGAGGAGCAATTCCACGGCCAGGAGGGTCCCGGCGATGGGTGAAGCGAAGACCGCGGACATGCCTGCGGCGGCTCCGGCGACGAGCAGCGTCTTGCGCTCGGCGGCGGTGAGGTGGAAAAGCTGGGCCACGATCGAGCCGAAGGCCCCGCCGGTCATGATGATCGGTCCTTCCGCGCCAAATGGGCCGCCGGTGCCGATGGAAATCGCCGACGAAATGGGTTTCAGAATCGCGACTTTCGGCTGAATGAGGCTGCGCCCAAGCAGAATGGCCTCGAGGGCTTCCGGGATGCCGTGGCCACGAATTCTTTCGGAGCCGTAACGGGCCATGAACCCGATGATCAGTGCGCCGACGACCGGCGCGGCGATGACCCAGGCGCCGAGGTGGTGATGCGTGAGCGGGCCAAGAACGGTGTCGTAGCGTTGGAAAAAAACGAAATTGGTGATGACCGCAATGAGCCAAAGGAGCGCCTTGGCCACGACGGCACTGAGGGCACCGATCGGGAGGGCCAGGGCAATGAGGAGGAGCATCCGGTTGTTGGTCCGGAAATCACCAAGCGAGGAATGGGGTGCAGACATGGAGCCAATAATCATACGCAGACGTATGATTGGCGCCAGAAGAGTTTACGGCTGAGCTGGGTGCGCCGCGGGTTGTAACTCCGGGTGGCGCCGCTGATAAGCGACCAATTCGTCCTGCGCTGCCTGTTGTGCGGCTGCGGCTGCTTTGGTCTTTTCCGCGTAGTCGTGGAAGGCCGCCAGGAGGACGGTGCTGTTGAACACAATGCGCCCACTGGCTTCGTCCCGGGTCCACGTGCCCCAATTCAAATCGAGGAAATCCAGAACGCTGAGAGCACTCTCGCCCAGCACCTCGTCGCAATGGCGGACATGCATCTGTAAGGGGAGCAATTCGGCCTGCGACTTCGCATAAAGGGCCAGGACGGAATCCCGCTCCCCGGCCGGCACCTTGGCCGTATCCAACTCGGCGCGGATCAAGTCCGCGCCGTAGCGGATGCTTTCGGTGGCGCGGGCGTTGGTCGCTAAAAACTCGCGCAAGATTCGCCGATGGAGGTCAATGTCCCCGCGCTTTTGAATATTCCAGGAGAAAACCTTCTCCTGTTGCAACAGGCGCAACATGGAATTGTGGTCGCGGAGTTGGGCGTGGACCCGGGCCAGATAGTTGGAAATGGCGCGAGCGGCGACGTCATCCTCGCCGGCCTTTTGCGCGGCGATTTTGGCACGCTCCTCGGCGGCTTGCTTCTCGCGTTGGACTCGGGCCTCGCCGTGCCGATGGATGGCCCAACCGCCAAATCCTAGAATGGCGATGGCCAGAGCGGCGGCGGTCACGCCGCGGCCCCGGCGATTGCTCCTGGCCTGGGCCATTGTCGGGGAGGGGGATAAAGCCATGCGACGAACAAAGCGGGTCAGTTTCTCTCCGGCAAGGGTGAAGCGGGTCGGATCGTCTGGGGACGAGCATGGATTGGTGGCCGCAGGAGAATTATCCATGCGCAATCCCCATTGAAAACGTATCCTCCGGCATGGAACTCGATATTGAAGGCCAGCATGCCGATCGCGCTTACGCGATCCTCGCATCCCTCGTCACGCCGCGGCCCATCGCCTGGGTCACCACACTCAGCCCCGAAGGCGCGCTGAACGCGGCGCCGTTCAGCTTTTTTAACCTCCTCGGCGCACAGCCGCCGATTTTGGGCTTCTGTCCCGGAGACCGCGATGATGGGACTCCGAAGGATACCGCGCGGAATATCCGCGTGGGGCATGAGTTTGTCGTCAACCTGGTGGACGAAGACATGGCGGAAGCCATGAACAAAACCGCGGCCACCGTGCCCTACGGCGTGAATGAATTGGATCTCGCCGGGCTCTCTCCCGCGGCGTCGTCGATCGTCAAACCGCCGCGCATCGCGGAGGCGCCCGCGAGCCTGGAGTGTGTGGAATGGGGCACGCTGCAGATCGGCGACAACCGGCTGGTGATCGGCTTGATCAAGCGCGTCCACGTCCGCGAAGAACTCTTCGACACCGAGAAGCTGCGCATCCGCTCCGAGAATCTTCACGTGATCGGCCGCATGGCCAGCCCCAATTGGTACTGCCGGACGCGGGACCGTTTTGAGATGGTGCGTCCGAAATAAGGCGGTCCTTCTTTTTCTTTTTCGTGATCTTATTCTTTTTCCCGCCTCGGCGCGTGGGGAAAGAAAAAGAACAAGAACAAGATTAGGAAAAGGAGTACGGCACGACGATCCTCCTCCTCTCGGAAAAAGGGGAGAACACGCTCTGTCGATTTTCATCGAAACTTGGCCGCGCTTCGGGCTCGATGAGGGTGTTCTTCCCCCCATGGACACCCCTCCAGTTGAAAGCAAGGCCCCCGCGCCCCTGCGCCTCGGCTCGATCGACGCCTATCGCGGGCTGGTGATGTTCCTGCTCCTGGCCGAGCGATTGAACATTGCCGCGGTCGCGAAGAAACTGCCCGAGTCACCGGTCTGGCGCTTTCTCCACACGCAGCAGGAGCACGTCGCCTGGACGGGGTGTGTCCTGCACGACCTGATCCAGCCTTCGTTCTCGTTTCTGGTCGGCGTGGCGCTGCCCTTTTCCATCGGCAATCGCCGGGCGCGGGGACAATCGCCGGAAGCCATGACGGGTCATGCCTTCCTTCGGGCCTTCATCCTGGTGCTTCTGGGAATCTTTCTGCGTTCCGCCGGCCATACCCAGACGAACTTCACTTTCGAAGACACTCTCACGCAGATCGGGCTTGGCTACGGGTTCCTCTACCTGCTCGCGCTGCGTTCCGTGCGGGTGCAATGGGTGGCCCTCGGGCTGATCCTGGTCGGTTACTGGCTCGCTTTCGCGCTTTGGCCCTTGCCCGATCCCGGTCTTAATCTGGCGCAGGTGGGCGTGCCGCCAGACTTTGTCGGCAATCGCACCGGATTCCTCGCGCACTGGAATAAGAACACCAATCTCGCCTGGGCCTTCGATACGTGGTTCCTGAATCTCTTCCCGCGCGCCCAGCCCTTTTTGTTTAACGAGGGCGGCTATGCCACGCTCAGTTTCGTTCCGACGCTCGGGACGATGGTTCTCGGTTTGATTGCCGGAGAAACGTTGCGCAGCGCGCGTCCGGACTGGACGAAGGTGCGCTGGTTTGTCATCGCCGGGGTCGCTGGCCTCGCGTCTGGTTGGCTGCTGGGTGCGGTCGGCGTCTGTCCAGTGGTGAAGCGGATCTGGACGCCTTCGTGGGTTCTCTTCAGCGGCGGTTGGTGCTTTCTTGGCCTGGCGTTCTTCTATGCCCTCATCGATGTGTGCGACCGGCGGCGGTGGGCCTTCCCGCTCGTGGTTATCGGCATGAACTCGATTGCCGCGTACGTCATCGATCACCAATTTCCGCCGTTCCTGCGGGATTCGCTCCAGATCCACCTGGGCCAGCGCGCATTCGAGGTCTTTGGGACGGTCTATGCTCCCTTCGTGCTCGGGGTGGGGGTTGTCGGTCTGATGTGGCTTATCCTCTACTGGATGTGGCGGAGGAAGATATTCCTGCGGATCTGATCTAGACGAGCAAGGCGATTTCGCGGTTGGCTTTGCGCAGTTTGCGGCACAGGTCGAGGCTGAGGTTCTCGAGAATGTGAATCTTGATCTTCGGGTGAACGGCACCGAGTGCGGTCAGCTTCCCAGTGGTCAGGAGATCGCACGATACATCGGTGTCCGCGACAATGGTGGCACTCCGGGGGGCGTGGTCGATCATGGCCATTTCGCCGAAAGCCATGCCGGGGGAAAACGTGGCGAGCCGCTTGCGCCGGCCATCGTCGAGCGGCAGAAAGACGCTGACCACGCCACGCATGAGAAGGAAGAGTTCCCGCGCCGGTTCACCGGCTTCGATAATGATCTCGCCGGCGGCAAAGTCGCGTCGCTCGAAGAATTTCTGGACGATGCCCGCTTCTTCGCGGGTGAGTCCGTTGAGCAGTTCGTAGCGGCTGACGGCGATATTGGTGTCCGTGACGTCGGGCATGACCCGGGCGAGAAGCCGATCCTCGGACCACTGGAGCGCGCCATCGAGTTCGTCAAAAGTCCGAAAGAGATCGTCCGAGCGGTCTCCCAGTTGTTCGCGGAGCAGGCGGCGGAGGGGAGAATTATTGGTCAGGCTGGTGAAGAGGACGACGCAGCCGGCCTCGTGCAGGCGGCAAAGGATGTCGTGAAAAAGAAGTCCCGCGGTTTCGTTGATCGAGATGACGTAGCGGAAATCGAGAATGAGACACTCCAGGCCGACGCACTCGGTGAGGGCGCGCACGACGTATTCCGCGGTGGCAAAGACGAGATGGCCCTGGAGTTGGAAGACCTGGATGCGCCGACCGTGTTCGCGGAGGACTTTATTTTCGTTTGTCGAGCGGACGCGGCTGGAATTGAATTCGGCGGCATTGAGTCGCAGGCGGACGACGGATTTGCCGTCGCCGGGACGATTGAAAAGATGCAAGTCCCAGCGCCGGGAGAGCGCACTGCAAACCTGGATGCCGCGGACGCTGTTGCCCTTGGCATCCAGGGGCGGGGAAAAGATGCCGATGCCGAGCTGACCCGGCAGGACGGCGATGACCCCACCGGCGACGCCGCTCTTCGCCGGCATCCCCACGTCGTAAAGCCATTCGCCCGCGTAATCGTACATCCCGCAAGTGCCCATCACGCCGAGGACGCTTTCGACGAATTCGCTGCGGATGGCCTGTTCCCCGGTGAGAGGATTGACGCCGCGATTGGCCAGCGTGGCGGCCATGGTGGCCAGATCGCGGCAATGGGCGAGGATGGCACACTGCTGAAAATAGGTATCGACGACCGGCATGGGGTCTTCGTCGAGCACATTGAAATTGCGCAGCATGTAGCCGATGGCCCGGTTGCGATGCCCCGTGGCGTTTTCGGCCTGGTAGACGGCCTGGTCGATCTTGAGTTCGCGGCCGGCGTAGCGGCTGAACGCCGCGAGAATTCGCCCGAGGCGAATCTGCGGAGTCGCACCGGCCACCAAACCGGTGCTGGCGATGGCCCCGGCGTTGATCATGGGGTTGCGCGGACACCCCGTCTCCGGATCGAGCGAGATGGAGTTGAAGGCATCGCCGGTCGGTTCCACGCCGACCTTTTTCAGCACTTCCGCCCGGCCGTGATCTTCCAGCGCGAGGCCGTAGACGAAGGGTTTGGAGATCGATTGAATGGTGAATTCCTGTCGGGTATCCCCGGCCTCGTAGATCCCGCCATTGGTCGTGACGATGCAGATCCCGAACCACTCCGGATTGGCCCGGGCGAGTTCCGCGATGTGGCTGGCGACCTTGCCGTCGACCACTTTGGAGAACTTGCGATGCAGTTCTTCGAGCTGATCGTTAATCGGGGACGAGGTGAGCGAGGTTTTGTCGGCAGTCATGGCGCGTTCGGCGGGAGAGTTGGCCCGGCGAATGAAAGGGAATCCCCAGGGTCTCACAAGTCCGAACACGCATGGCTGCTGGCATCCGTGGACGCAGTTCGCTACGAAGCAGCAAACAGATGAAGACCATTCTCCTTCTCACCTTATCCAATACCTTTATGAATCTAGCTTGGTACGGGCACCTGAAATTCAAAAGCCAGCCGCTCTGGATCGTGATTCTGGCAAGCTGGGGCATCGCGCTCTTCGAATATATATTTCAAGTGCCGGCGAATCGCATTGGTTCGAACGAATGGTCCGTGCCGCAGCTCAAGGTCCTACAGGAGTGCATCACCCTGGTCGTTTTCAGCGTGGTCGCCTATGCCCTCTTTCGCACGCCGATCAAGTGGAACATCGGCGTTTCCTATGCCTTGATCGTGGGGGCCGTCTACTTCGCCTTTAAATTCTGAACCATGACCAGGGATGCATCGGCGCCGAGTGGGCAGACGCTTCGCGCGCTGGATGCGGTGAACTTTTTGATGGCCGATGTGCTGACGGGTGTAGGCCCCTTTCTCGCGGTTTATCTCAGCGCCTCGTTACATTGGACTCCGGAAAAGATCGGCGTGGCGATGTCGGCGGGTGGGTTCGCGGCCATCCTCGCGCAGACGCCCATGGGAGCGGCGGTCGATCGGCTGAGGCACAAGCGCGAAGCGATGGCGGCGGCCGCGCTGCTCGTCGGCTTGAGCTGCATTGTCACCGCCGCGTTGCACAGCGTTGCTGGAATTGTCAGTGCGCAGGTCGTGCTCGGCATCATCGGCACTTTTTTCCCGCCGGCGATGGCGGGCATGACGCTGGGCATCGTGGGAGCGCGGGGACTGGATCGCCGCATTGGCCGCAACGAAACCTTCAACCACGCGGGCAACGTCTTTGCCGCGGTGGCCTGCGGCGCCATCGGCTACTATTCCGACCGGCGGAATATCTTCTATTTCGTCGCCGTCATTTGTGTGGCCGCGGCCGGCGCGGTCTTCTTCATCCGGGCCCGGGAGATCGACTACCAGCGATCGCGCGGCGGTCAGGCCGCGGCCGGTGAAAACAAAGCCGGGCAGCCGGCGCAATTGTGGAAGGTGCTGGCCAGCCGGCCCCTGGTGGTCTTCGGCGTTTCCGTGGTGCTTTTTCATTTCGCCAATGCCGCGATGCTCCCGCTCATCGGACAACGTCTGGCGGAAGGACATCCGCGTGAATCATCGGTCTACATGGCGGTTTGCATTGTCGGTGCGCAGGCGGTCATGGTCCCGGTGGCCATGTTCGCCGGTCGTCTGGCCGCGCAATGGGGGCGCAAGCCGGTATTTTTGATCGGCCTCCTGGCGCTGCCGGTGCGCGGTGTGCTCTACACGGTGAATGACAACCCGTATTTCCTCGTCGGCGTGCAATTGCTCGACGGCATCGGGGCGGCGATCTTCGGGGTGGTGAGTGTCCTAATCATTGCCGACCTGACTCAGGGCACGGGCCGATTCAATTTGACCCAGGGAATGGTCGCTACCGCGACTGGGCTGGGCGCGGCGTTGAGCAACGGTCTGGCCGGGTTCGTGGTCAAGCATGCCGGCTACAACAACGCCTTTTTGTTTCTCGCCGCCGTGGCGGCCACGGGCTCGGCACTCTTCTATTGCCTCATGCCGGAGACGAAACACCGGGAGACAGACATCGCGCTCTCCGAGGCTGCCGCCTCGCCGGCGGGCTAGGACGGTGGCCGCGGTGAAGAACCGCTCCGTCAGAAATCGAACTGATCGATATTAGCGTCGTTAAAGATGAACGGCTTTCCGAGCACGATGCTCTCGCCTTCGATCTTCAAGGTGCCGAGGCGGCCGGCGTCGTAGTCGGTCGCGCCGGGTTTGAGTTTGCCGTTGGCCGCGTCCACCGCCGCCTTGATCGTGAGATAACCGAGGTCCTTCGTTTTCCACAGGATTACGCTTTGGGTCACCCCTTCGTGAACATACTTCCGGTTCTCGCTGGGGAGTCCCAGGCCGATCACTTTCACCGTCCCGGTCTTGCCGGCCTGCTTCACGGCCTCCGCGGTTCCAGGCACGGCCGGCGAACAGATGGCCATGATCAGTTTCAAATTCGGATAGGCGCTGAGCAGGTTCGTCGCTTCCGCCTGCGCCTTGTCCTTCAAGTCGTCACAGGGCTTGGTGTCGACGAGTTTCATTTTCGGATATTTCTCCGCCAACCGGGCCTCGATATCCTTGCGCCATTCATTCATGTTCGCCGCGGTGAGGGAGGCGGTGATGATGGCGAACTCGCCCTCACTGTCCGTGAGTCGCGCCGCTTCATCCATCAGCGTCTGGGCGATGCCTTCGGGCGTCGCTTGATTGACGAAGAAGTCGCGCGCATCGGGATTCGCGTCCGAATCGAAGGTCACGACCTTGATGCCCTTTCCCCGCGCCTTTTTCAGGGCCGTGGAAATGCCCTCCTTGTTTTCGCAAGCCGCGGCGATGACATCCACGCCGAGGGTGATCCAATTCTCGATGATCTCATTTTGCTTCGCCGGATCGGGATCGGTCGGTCCATCGAAAAGCAGATCTACGCCGAGTTCCTTGGCCGCTTCATCCGCACCCGCCTTGCAGGAAATGAAGTAGGCGTTTCCTTTGCTCTTGGGCATCAGCGCGATGGTCAGCTTCTTCCCGCCCGAACCGTTTCCGGAACCGGGTTCCGAGGATTTATTGCAACCGGAGATCAAGACGAGCGAAGCGCAAACGGCGAGGGCGAGGAAACGTTTCATGAAGGATGGGTTGGGGAGGAGAGAGGGGCCGGAGCATGGCGCGGTGGCCGCAGCTTGGCGAGCAGCTTTGGCAGGGCGCTCGCACCCAACGCCACCAGCAAGAGCACCCCGGTGAGCATGCCGGCGACCTCCCGCGGTTGCCGCGCATGAACCAGACCATTGTTCAAGACCGCGATGGCCGCCACGCCCAGGAGCGTGCCGTGCACCGATCCCACTCCGCCGAAAATGCTCGTCCCGCCGAGCACCACCGCGGTGATGGCGAACAGTTCGTAGCCGGTGCCCGCGTCCGCCTTGGCCTGACCGAGGCGCGCTGTGTAAATGATGGCCGCGAGCGCCGCGACGAAGCCCGCCAGCACATAAGCCAGGACCAGGCGTCGCTCCACTGGGAGCCCGGCAAAACGCGCGCCTTCCGGCGCGAATCCGATGGCGCGAAAAGATCGCCCAAAAGTCATGCGATGCACCAGCAGCCAGACGCCGATGGCGACCACGAGGAAGAACCAGACCTGCGTCGGCAACCCCGCGAAGTGCTGCTGGCCCAGCGCGAGGAAGGAGTCCGGAAAATTCGTGAACGTATCCACTCCGTGCGTGATGGCTTCCGCGAAACCGCGAAAGAGCGAATAGGTGCCCAGCGTAACGATCAGCGCGGGCAGGCGCAGCCCCGCGATGAGCGTCGCATTCAAGCCGCCCGCGCCGGCGCCGATGAGTAGGGTGCAAGCCGCCGCCATGGGCAGGGACATCCCGGCGTCGCGCCATAACTTCCCGAAAAGAATGGCGCACAGCCCGAGCAAGGAACCGACCGACAGATCGATCCCGCCGGTGAGAATGATCGGGGTCATAACGAGTGCGAGCAGGCCGATTTCCGCCGAGTGCCGCATGATGTCGAAGGTGTTGTCGAGCGTCCCGAAACGCCGCCCGACCGCGTTGAAGTAAAACCATTCCGCGACCAGGACGAGGAGCAGGATGGTCTCGTGCCGCAGCATCAACGCGCTGATTCCGCTTCGTCTCGTGGGACTATTTTCCGGGGTGGACATGTCAGGAAAGGTTCCGCCGGTTACGCAAGCCATCGAAGATCACCGCGAGCAGAATGACCGCGCCCTGGATGGCCTTTTCCCAGTATGCCTCCACGTGGAGATAGGTGAGGGCGGGATTGATACAGGCCAGCAGGAGGACGCCGGCAAACACGCCCCAGAGATTGCCGCGGCCACCCGAGACAGCCACGCCCCCGACGACCGCCGCGGCGATGGCGTTGAGCTCCAAGCCGGTGCCGGACTTGGGATCGACCTGGGGAGACTGCACGACATTCATCAGCGCCGCGCCGCCGGTCAGCGCGCCCATGAAGACAAACACGGCCAGCGTCATCCACTGGGGACGCAAGCCAGCGAGTCGCGCGGCTTCCGCGTTGGAGCCCACGGCGTAGAGGAAGCGGACGCCGGCGAGATGGCGCGAAGCCCAGGCCAGGACCGCGAGGATCACCAGCGCACATCCGATGAGGGTGATCTGTCCGCCCTTCTGGCTGAGCCCGAACCATTGCCACGCATCCGGGAGATTGATGAATGCCCCTTGCTGCCACCAGCGCAGTCCTTCCCGGAGAATAACCATGGTCGCGAGCGTGACGACGATGCTGGGCAGGCGGAGCCCGGCCACGAGCACGCCGTTGATCGCGCCGACCAAGGCGCCCACGAAAACGGTCGCCGCCAGCACCGCGGCCAACGGCCATCCGGCCGAGGCCAGCAATCCCGCGCTCACGCCGCAAACGGCGAACAGCGCACCGATCGAGATGTCGATCTGGCGCGTCACCATGACCAAGGCGATGCCGCAGGCCACGACCAGCGTCGGGGCCTCGCGAGCCAGGCGGGAGAGCAGCGGCTGCGGCTCATAAAAGGCCGGCGCGGTCACGGCGAGGACCAGCAACAGGGCGGCGAGCACGCCGGCCACGGTCAATTCCCGGGAATACTTTTGCATCAGGCTGCCTCCCGCTGCTTTTGGCCGAGGGCCGCGGCCATGACCTCGTGGGCCTCCGCTCCCCGGGGATACTCGGCGACAATGGTGCCGCCGCGCATGACCACCACCCGATCGCTCATCCCGAGCACCTCCGGCAGGTCGCTCGAAATCATCAGCACCGCGAGACCTTCGGCCGCTAATTGGCGGATGATCTTGTAGATTTCGCTCTTCGCTCCGACATCCACGCCCTGCGTCGGTTCATCGAGAATCAGGAGGCGCGGTTGCGTCGCCAGCCAGCGGGCCAGCGCGACTTTTTGCTGATTGCCGCCGCTCAGGCTTCCGCCCGGGGCCTGGGGGCCCGCGGCTTTTACCTCCAGGTCGCGCATAAAATCGAGGGTCAGTTTTCGCTCCGCGGCCGAGCGCAGCCAGCCTCCGGGAAAGATTTGGGAGTGAATGGCCATCGTGATATTGGCCGCGATCGGCATCTCGAGGATCACGCCGTGCCGGCGGCGATCTTCGGGGACATAGGCGATCCCGTGCGCCACGGCGGTCCGCGGATTATCGATGCGGACCGTCTGCCCGCCGAGTTGGATTTCCCCGGCATCGGCTGGCGTGAGACCGAAGAGCGTCTGCGCCAGCTCCGTTCGTCCCGCTCCGACCAGCCCGGCCAGGCCTACGATCTCACCGGCGCGCAGCTCCAGGTCGATCCCCCGGACTCCGCTGGCGGCACAGCCCAGGCCACGCAGCGCCAGCCGGGTTTCTCCGGGAGTATTACGGGCCGGCGGATAGATCGCCGTCACTTCGCGTCCGACCATCATCCGAATCAAAGCGGTTTCGTTGATTTCATCCACACGATTCGTCCCCACGGTCTCGCCATCCCTCAAGACCGTCACCCGGTCGGCCAGGGCGAAGATCTCCTCGAGCCGATGCGAGATGTAAATCACGCCCACGCCATGCGTGCGCAGATCGCGGACCACGGCAAAGAGCAGATGTTGCTCCTTTTGCGTCAGGGAGGCGGTCGGCTCATCCATGATCACGATCTTCGCTCCGGCCCCGAGGGCACACGCGATCTCGACCAGTTGCTGTTCCGGCATGGAAAGGCTCCGCACCTCCGCCGCGGGATCGATCTCCGCGCCGATCCGGTGTAGCAACTCGCGCGCATGCGTGTCGCGTTGACTCCGGCGCACCCGGTGCAGCAGCGAAGTGCGCTCCAACCGGAGGGCGATGTTCTCCGCCACGCTCAAGTCGGGAAAGAGTGCGGGTTGCTGGTAAATGCAGGCGATACCCAAGGTGCGCGCCTTGTTCGGCGAAAGATGCGTGATGGTCTGTCCGCCGATTTCGATCGTGCCGTCATCCGGAGCGTGCGCACCGGTGATCACCTTGATCAGCGTTGATTTACCGGCGCCATTTTCCCCGAGCAGCGCGTGCACTTCTCCCGGTTGCAGGGCAAACGAGACGCCACGCAATGCGCGCACCGCTCCAAACGATTTGGTGACATTGGTGAGCTGGAGGAGGGGGGCCATCGGCGGCCAACGGCATGGACGATTGTCGGGAGTTTGAAAAGCCGGATTTCGAGAGTGCCCACGCCATGCTTGGAAACGGGCCACGTCGTATTGAACGCAGAGGACGCGGAGAACGCAGAGGTTCGCAGAGAGAAAGAAGAACGGGATGATTCAGTCCGTTTCCAAGCAATCGGCGCCGTTATCGAATCGCCTCCTCCCTGCCCCTCTCCATGCCCTCTGCGCCCTCTGCGTTTAGATCCAGGCCTTCGGTCGCTAAAACATTGCCTAGCGCGAATTCGGCTCCGACGATAGAAGCATCCCTCCGACCAGCCCATGCGCGTCACGCTTTTCATCCCCTGTTTTATCGACTCCCTTTATCCCAAGGTGGCCATGTCGATCGTGCAAATTTTCGAACGTCTCGGCCATGAGGTGGATTACCCCGAAGGCCAAACTTGCTGCGGCCAACCCCCTTTCAATTCCGGATATTGGGACGAAGCGCGCGAAGTCGCCGCCCGGCAACTGGAGGTCTTTCGCGATGCCGAGGTTGTGGTATCCGCATCCGGTTCGTGCGGGGCGATGTTCAAGAAGTTCTACCTCGAGCTTTTTCACGGCCATCCGCAGGAAGCCGCAGCCAAGGCGCTCGCCGCGAAGACCTACGAGTTCTCCGAGTTTCTCGTTGATAAGCTCGGCGTGCGTGACGTGGGGGCGCGCTTTGACGGCAAGGTCACTTTCCACGACGGGTGCCACGGCTTGAGGGAGCTGGGCACCAAAGAGGCGCCGCGCGAACTGCTCCGCGCGGTCAAGGGACTGGAACTCATCGAGATGGGCGAAGCCGAATCCTGCTGCGGCTTCGGCGGCATGTTCGCCGTCAAATTCCCGCAAATCTCCACCGCCATGGCCGAGGTCAAGTGCAACTCGATCATCGACACGGGTGTGGAATATGTCGTGAGCAATGATTCGAGCTGTCTCATGCAAATCCAGGGCTACCTCAGCCGCCACAGCCCTCGTGTGGTCAAGAGCCTGCACCTCGCCGAAGTTCTCGCCCAGCAATGATCAACGCCTCGGAACCCCAGGAGCAATTTCAAATCGACGCCGATCGCACCACGGCGGATGAACCGCGGCGGGCGGCCGTTCGCCAGGCGCTCGGCAACTACAAAACGGCCCGGAGCAAAACGGAAAACGCCTTCGCGAGCTGGCCGCATGCGCGTGATGCTGCCGCGACGATCAAGTACGAGGGGATCAATCATCTCGACCGATATCTGCGCGAGTTTGAGGAAAAGTTCACCGCCCGGGGAGGCAAGGTTTTCTGGGCGTCGAGCGGTGCGCAGGCCCGCGAGTACATCCTGCGACTGGCCCGCGAGCGCGCGGTGAAGTCGATCGTCAAATCCAAGGCGATGACGAGTGAGGAAATTCACCTGAACGATGCCCTGGAGAAGGATGGCTACCACGTCATCGAGAGCGACCTGGGTGAATTCATCCAGCAGCTCAAGCACGAGCCGCCCTACCATTTCGTTTTCCCCTGCATGCACCTCAAGCGCGAAGAGATCAGCGCGCTCTTTGAAAGGGAACTGGGCACGGCCAAAACGGATTCACCCGAGGAGCTGACCATGATCGCGCGGCGCTTCTTGCGCCGCCATTACATCAATGCCGACATGGGAATTTCCGGGGGGAACTTCATCGTCGCGGAAACCGGCATGATTTCGATCACGGAGAACGAGGGCAATGCCCGGCTGGCGACGGCGCTGCCGAAGATCCATGTCGCCCTGGTCGGCATCGAAAAGATCATTCCGCGGCTGGCCGATCTGGCGCTCTTCCTCCCGATGCTCGCCACCGCCGGCACGGGCCAGCAATTGACCTGCTACAACTCCATGTATGGCGGGCCGCGGCAGCCCGGCGAAATCGACGGCCCCGAGGAATTTCATGTCGTGCTGCTCGATAATCATCGCACGCGCCTGCTGGCCGACGCCGAGCAACGCGATGCCCTGCACTGCATCCGCTGCGGCGCCTGCCTGAACGTCTGCCCCATTTTCAAGAACATCGGCGGCCATGCCTACGGCACGACCTACCAGGGCCCTATCGGGAGCGTGATCACCCCGCACTTTCGCGGGTTGCAGGATTGGAAGCACCTGAGCGGGGCCTCCTCGCTCTGCGGCGCCTGCACCGAAGCGTGCCCGGTGAAGATCGATATCCATCATCACCTGCTGCAAAATCGGCGCAATGCCGTCTCGGAAAAGAAGGTCTGGTGGGAGCGATTCATCTGGTTTGGATTTCGCGAACTGATGAAACGACCCTGGGCCTATCAGATGGCGATGCGTCTCGCGCCGGTCGGTCAGTTCTTCCATCCGCTGGTGCTGGGCACGGCCCTCGACCCCGTGAATTCCTGGACCAAAACTCGCGACTTTCCCGCCGCCGCGCCCCAATCCTTCCACGATTGGTGGCGGGACCGAAAGGGGGTGCGGAAATGAGCGACCCCATCTCCGGCGATCGCGAGGCCATCCTCGGTCGCATCGCCGAGGCGCTGCGCGAGCCCGCGCCGAAACATCACGAAGCGCCAGACAAACCGGCTCCGCTGGGCTTGACTGCGCCGTTTCGGGAGTGGTTGCCGCCGGTCGGCAAAACCCGCAAGGACCAGATCGCTCTCTTCGCGCAACAGTCCGAGGTTCTCCGCACCGAGTTTGTGGAATGCGCGTCCGTGGTCGGGGCGGCGAAACAGCTCACCGAGCTCGCGAAGAAAGCCGATTGGAAGACCATCGCCCTGCACGCCGGCGAGTTGACCGATGCCGTCGCGGCCAAATTACCGGAAACCCTGGCCACCCTGCGCGTGGACGCGGGTTACGACAAGGAAGCGCTCGAAGCTTGCGATGCCGGCTTCACCGAGTGCGAGGCGTTGATCGCGCAAACCGGTTCGGTGTGCGTGACCGCGCTCAGTTCGGGGGGACGCGCTTTGAGCGTGCTGCCGCCGCATCACGTCGTGATCGCGCAAAAAGGACAACTCGTTCCCGATCTCGCCGCGGCCTACGAAATCCTCGCGCTCAAGTATGCGGGCCACTACCCGAGCTTCGTCTCATTCATCACCGGCCCGAGCCGGACGGGGGATATCGAGCGCATCCTGGTACTGGGCGCGCACGGGCCGAAAAGACTGACGGTGCTGCTCGTGCCGTGAGGGAAAGCGGGAGGGGATCGGTGGAAGCCGTTCAACCAGCCACTTTCCTCAAATGGCCGCGTCGCGCTGGACGCTCCGCAAGTGGATGGTCTTGTTTTCCAGGTCGTGGACGGCGCGGATGTAGCGCAC
>Ga0206804_10009_pt2 | contig 22634 bp, 19 predicted proteins | sample Alteio_BWOrgCont_62_FD_152888 | JGI IMG/M metagenome (GOLD analysis project Ga0206804, IMG submission 152888) | Enriched cells from forest soil in Barre Woods Harvard Forest LTER site, Petersham, Massachusetts, United States -... | ecosystem: Environmental > Terrestrial > Soil > Temperate forest >... | reverse complement strand
ATGACGGGAACTTGGTAGCGCGCGAGGCGTCGGTGTCGTCTAATAGAGGTATGAGGAGACTGTGGCTGGCGGCGGGTGTGGTGGGGCTGGGCGCGGGTCTGGCGTGCGCGCAGACACCGGCGAGTCAGCAGAACGACCCACAGTGGAAGCAGACGCCGGAAGGCCGGACGCCGGCGGGTCCACCCGACGGATTGAACTGTTCCGGATCGGCGAACTGGGGCAGTGATGGCAAGGTGACGACGACGTCGAATTGCCCGCCGGCCCAGGATAAGCCGGTGCCGTCGAATACGGCGCAGCAGTTCCCGTACCCGGGCGAAGTGCAGACTCCGAAGCCGGCTGATCAGAGTCAGCCGAACGCTCCGGATGCAACGAAGAGCCCGGCACAACAGTTTCCTTACCCGGGAGAGCAGCCGTCGGGTTCGAGTGATGTGAAGCAGGCGCCGCCGGGTGGGTTGCAGGATGCGGGGAGTTCGGGGGCGAGCGGCTCGAGTTCAAGCTCGTCGTCCGGTTATTCGAGTTCGGGCGGTGATGATGCACCCGGAGCGCCGGATGCGGATGATACAAGTGTGCCGACGAAGACGCGATCAAGCCGACGAAATCTGAAGGCAGAACCGGTGGAGACGCCTACGCAGCGGTTGGATGAGGACCTGCAGGTTGCGGGGTTCTACCAGAACGATGGCAACTTCATGGGCGCATACTTGCGCGCGAAGGATGCGGTCTCCATCTCGGCTGACAATCCGGACGCGCGACTGGCTCTGGCGGACGCGGCGAGGAAGCTGGGCAAGTTGGATGAGGCCGAGCAGAATTACAAAAAGTGTCTGGAACTCGATCCGGTGCCGAAGACGAAGAAGTCTGCGCAGGTAGCTCTGAAGGAGATGACCGGCGGAGGCTAGGGGTAAGGCCGCCGCAGGAATGCGGGTGGATCATCAGGCAGTGGGCGCGCGGATTTGGGTGCAGCTTTGTGCGCTATGGTGCCAGCGACGGACGTTGCTTTGCGGGCGCGCTTCAACGATGCGCTGTCATCGACGGGTGGCTCGTCGGTGAGGTCGTCTTCGACGTTTAGATAGCGGCGGATATAGCGCAGAGGCTCTTCGGCGAGTGCCATCTCGCGGAGGTGATAGCGCCAGGCGTCCTTGCGGGCGCTGCGGCGGATAAAGGACTTCCGCGTCACCATTTGAACGGAGCCATCCGGCATGCGGCGCGGGAAGGTCTGCGATGGGACCTGGAATGTGATCTCGGCCCCGGGCTTCCAAAAGGCCATGGCGAATTCATGCGAGAAGAGCAGGGTGTAGTAGTGGCGGTGCTCCTCGAGGGAGGCAATTGCATCGGCAGCGTTGGCCCATGGGAGCGCGAGGCGCGTGGTATACCAGCGGCGGAATTCGAATCCGTTCGCGCGAGCCTGTCCGATGACGATCTTCAGTAGTTCGAGTCGCGTCATACGATGCCAGCCAGAGTAACAGGCATTTGTGACTACAGGGTAGCGAAGTGGTGACTTAGTAAGTAGTCTCCTGGCGGATACGGTCGCGACGGGCATCGTTGAGCGGGTCTGAAGGCGGAGTCGTTGGGGGACCGCCGCGCGGTGTGCGGCGACGCCAGACGCTTATGAGGAAGACCACAATGCCAATGCCGAGGAGAAGAGCGGCGAAGGGAACGATCCAGGCGACGACGTCAAAACCGCCGCGAAGTGGTGCAGCGAGGACGGGGGGGCCGTACTTGACGACGAACCAGTTGAGCACGCCGGCGTCGGGGAGACCAGTAGCGAGTTCGGTGCGGAGTTCAGTGATCTCGCGGTCGGAATCGGGGCAGCCGACGTGGTTGCACTCGAGGAGGACTTGGCCGCAGCCGCAGACGCACATGAGCTTGTGGCCGATGGCGTTGAAGCGCGAGGAGGGTGCGCCCGCGCCGAGCATGGGGAGGGCGAGGACGCAGAGCAGTGCGACGTGGAGGAGGCGCTTACGCATTTTCAATATGGGACTTTGTGGCTGGGAGAGCCCAACTGCCAGCTGAACCCGTGGCGCCCGTGCGTTCGGCTTCGAGGGCTTCGGCGCGGCGGGTGGCGGGCTTGAGGGGTGGGACGAGCGCGATGGCAGTGCCGAAGATCACAAAGCCGACGCCTATCCAGATCCAGTTGACGAGCGGATTGAGGAAGACCTTGATGATGGGCTTGTCGGTCTCGGGGTTGCGGCCTTCAAAGACCACGTAGAGATCGCGCGCAAGGGTGGAGTGGATTGCGACGATGGTCGATGTCTGCTGACTAGCGTTGTAGAAGCGGCGCTCGGGTGCGAGCTGTGTGACCTTCTTGCCGTTGTGGAAGACGTCGAGCAGAGCGTAGTCGGTGTCGTAGTTGGCGTTGGAGTCCTGCGAGTAGGACTGGCAGACGAGTTTGTACGAGCCGATCTGGAGCGAGTCGCCGAAGGACATCTCGAGCTCGCGGGATTGATTGAAGGCGGAGCCAGCGACACCGATGAAGAGAACGACGATGCCGAAGTGAATGATGTATCCGCCGTAACGGCGCGTGTTGCGGCGCGTGAGCAGGAACGCGGAGGATAGAAGATTCTTGCCGCTTTGGGTGCGTATGACGTTCGCGCCCCGAAGGAACTCGCTGAGGATGGCGGTGATGACGCCGGCAGAAAGTGAGAAGCAGACGAGCGAATAGATGGCGCCGGTGGGGCCGTCCGGTTCGTCCCAGGGGCGAAGGCCGGTGATCATCAGGATAATGGCACTGACGATGATGGCGAGGCAGGGAAGCAGAAGATTCCGGCGGATGGAACGGATGGATGTGGCGCGCCAGGCGAGCAGGGGGCCGACTCCGGTGAGGAAGATAAGGAAGAGGCCGATGGGGATGGCGACGCGGTTGTAGAACGGCGGGCCCATCGTGACCTTGGAGCCTTGTACGTACTCGCTGAGCACGGGGAAGAGCGTGCCCCAGAGGATGGTGAAGCAGGCAGCGAGGAGAACGAGGTTATTGAAGAGGAAGGAGGATTCGCGCGAGACGAGGGACTCGAGTTTGTTTTCCGCGCGGAGATGATCGCGTTGGCGGAGGAAGGTGAAGAGGCAGACGATAAACGTGAGCAGAAGGAAGGCGTAGAACCAGTAGCCGATGTCGCTCTCTGCGAAGGCGTGGACGCTGGAGACGAGACCGGAGCGCGTGAGCAGCGTGCCGAGGATGGAGAGCATGAACGTGGCGAAGATGAGCCAGACGTTCCAGACCTTCATCATGCCGCGCTTCTCCTGCATCATGACGGAGTGCAGGAAGGCGGTGCCGGCGAGCCAAGGCATGAGTGAGGCGTTCTCGACGGGGTCCCAACCCCAGTAGCCGCCCCAGCCGAGCACGGCGTAGGCCCAGTGCATGCCGAGGCAGATGCCGCAGGTGAGGAAGAGCCAGGTGACCATGGTCCAGCGGCGGGTGATGTGAATCCACTTTTCGCCGGGGTAGCGCATCATGAGCGCGCCGAGCGCGAAGGCGAAGGGCACGGAGAAGCCGACGTAGCCGAGGTAGAGCATCGGCGGATGGATGACCATCTCGGGGTACTGGAGGAGCGGGTTGAGGCCGAAGCCGTCGGCGCGTACGGGGCCTGGCGCGATGGCGAAGGGCGGCGCGGCGAAGACGAGCAGAAGAAGGAAGAATGTCTGGACGGCTGCAAGGATGGTCGAGGCGTAGGCGTGGAGGGTGACGTCGGCCTTGTCGCGGACGCGCATGACGAAGCCGTATGTGGATAGCAGCCATGCCCAGAGAAGGAGCGAGCCTTCCTGACCTGACCAGAGCGCGGAGAACTTGTAGAGCGTGGGGAGGTCGCGGTTGGTGTGGTGGAGGATGTAGTCGACGGAGAAGTCGTTGGTGAAGGCGGCCCAGATGAGGGCGAAGGCGGCGCAGGAGACAACGATGAAGCTGGCGATGCCGGCGCGGCGAGAGGTTTCGCGGAGAGCTTCGGGGGACACGGCGAGCTGACGGCCTGTCGCGAGCGCGCGGAGGGAGACCGCGCCACTGAACAGCGTGTAGACGCAGAGGGCGAGGGCCAGGAGTATTGCGAAGCTGCCGAAGGACGGCATGGGATGCAGCATGGGCGCGCGAGTGTCCTCGCTTCCATTTTCGCAGAGTTAGAGGGGAGATGTGATTTGTTGCGCGATAGGCGGACTTGATTCGAACCGGGCTGGAACTAGGCGGAGGCCGCCTGCGGGGCGTGATGAGAGATGAGGTGGTGCACACTGGCGAGTAGGTTTTCGGGGAGCAGTGGCTTGAGGCGGAACTCGACGCCAAAGCCCGCGTACTCTTCTTCGGCCTCGGCCATGCCGCTGATGACGAGGACGGGTAGGTTTGGCTGGAATTGGCGGAGGCGGGAGACGAACTCGGAGCCGGTCATGCCGGGCATGATGTGGTCGGTGAGAACAAGATCGATGGGCTCAGGGAAATCGTTGTTTCTCAACTGCTCGAGTGCGCGCTCGGGGCTGAGGATCGCGATGACGAAGTAGCCTGCACGCTTGAGGATGGTCTGACGAGTGGCGGCTTGCACTGCGTTGTCGTCGATGAGCAGGATGGTTGCGGACATTCGTTCCTTGCCGAGTGAGACGATTGTGCTGACCAGATACAGCAGAGGCCGGCCTGCTTTGGTGTGTAGGTTGTGATGCTTCCCGGGGGGATACGGGCTGCCTGAGAGTCCCGTTCGCAGCAGAACTGTATCGGTTCAGAGCGTCGAGCGAGTATCGCACAAGAGTGGAATCCGGCGGCGGGGACTGCAGCTCTTCCACATGGGTGTAAAGGGCTTAGCTGAGATAATGCCCCCATGAAGCGCCGCGTAATCCGGCAATATGAGTTCGTCCGGAAGATTGGCTCGGGCGGAAGCGGCGTTGTCTTTCTTGCTAATGACACGTTGCTACAGAGGCCCGTGGTTCTGAAGCTGCTGAAGCGCGGGGTGCAGACGGCGGAGCAGGTGCGGGTGACGCAGCTGCGGGAGGCGCGGCTGGCGTCGGCGATCGATCATCCAAACGTCTGCGCGATTTACGAGGTAGGCGAGGAGGACGAAGAGGCCTATATCGTCATGCAGTACATCCCGGGCAAGAGCCTGGACAAGGTGATTGCAGAGGGGCCGGCAAACGTTCAACTGGTGCTTTCGAGCGGCATGCAAATTGCCGATGGTCTGCAGGCGGCGCATAGCCTTGGGATCTTTCACCGCGACCTGAAGCCGGCGAACGTGATGCTGACCGATGGTGGGCTGATCAAGATTCTGGACTTCGGACTGGCGCGGCAGTTGAAGCGCGAGAAGCTGCAGGAACCGAACGGGAACTTCGATCCATCGCTGCCAGGGCAACCGCCGCAGATAGCGCCGGGTGCGACGTACACGGCGCGTGGTGGAACGATTGCCTATATGGCACCGGAGCAGTTTGTGACGGGGCAGAGCAGCGTGCAGAGCGACATCTTTGCGCTGGGGCTGATTTTGTACGAGATGGTGAGCGGACGGCATCCGTTCCACCGGCCGGATGCACAGGAGTTGCAGAGCATTCGGGCGATCCAGTTTGCGGCGCCGCCGTCGCTGCGGGAGATTGTGCCGGATATTCCAAGGGAGCTGGAGAGCGTGATTCTGCGCTGCCTGGAGAAGCAGCCGTCGGAGAGGTATGGCTCGGCCGCGGAGGTGCGCGAAGGGCTGAAGACGATTGTGAAGTCGCTGCAGCTGGACACGATGGTGATGGCGAGTGAGGGCGCCACCAATATGGCAGCGCAACAGCGGTTGGACCTCGAGACGCCCGAAGAAGAGAAGCGGACGACGGGCATTCTGTCGATGCTGGCGGAGCGGTTTCGCGAGAGTACGACGAGCCCGGAGAAGAAGGGCACGGACATTGTGGTTCTGCCGTTCGTGAATCTGGGCACGACGGAGGCGACGCACTTCTACGGGCAGGCGCTGGCGGATGCGGTGGCAACGCGGTTGGCGAAGGTGCCGTCGCTGGTGGTGCGGCCGTCGAGTGCGCTGATGAATATTCCCACGCGGCAGCTTGACCCGCTGAGTGTGGGACGGAGGCTGCTGGTCGACTTTGTGCTGACGGGGAGCTTTCTGCGGTCGGAGCAAGGGTTTGACTTGAACTGGCAGCTACTGGATGTGCCGCGGCAGAGCGTGCGGACGGGCGGTGCGATCAGCGTGAAGAGTTTCGACCTGATCGCGGTGCAGACGGAGATCTGCGACGAGGTGTTCGCGGAGCTTCAGGGGAGAGGTGAGTTCACGAGCGGCGCAGGACAGGCTACGGATGGGAACTCGCTGGGCGGCGCGGTGTCGGAGGAGTATCTGCAGGCGCGTGCGCTGCTGTCGTCGTTCATGACGCGCACGGGGAATCGCGATGAACTAGATCGTGCGCGTGAGCTCTTCGATCGGGTTGTGACGCGCGATCCCGGATATGCTCCGGGGTGGTCAGGGCTGGGAATAACGCAGCTGCAGTATGCGCGTCACGGCATGGGTGGGCAGATGCACGTGTTGGAGGCGCGTAGAGCGTTTGATCGCGCGCTGGAACGCGATCCGGACTCGGTTGAAGCGAATCTGTATCGCGTATACATGCTGCTGTCGCGCGGCGAGAAGGAGAGTGCGCGGCACGGCATTGAGCATCTGTTGCAGGAGGCTGGCAACGACTGGAATGTGCACTTGGTTGCTGGCATCACGCTGCGCAACGACGGGTTGTATGAGGAAGCGCTGGATCAGTTCAACACGTCGTTGCGGTTGAACCCGACGAATGCGGCGATGATCTACAACCATCGCGCCCGTGTGTACCAGTACCAGAACCAACTGGAGCTGGCGAACGATGAGATCGAGAAAGGGCTAACGCTGGAGCCGAGGCAGCCGTTGCTGCGGATTTCGAAGGGCTACCAGCATATGCGCGAGGGGCAGCTGTCGCGCGCGGTCGAAACGCTCGAAGAGGTGATCCGCGATGATGCATCGCTGCGGATCGTTTTCCCGACGATTGCAATGTGCTACGTGCAGTTGGGCGATCGCACGCGGGCGGCGACATTCATCACGGAAGATGTTCTTTCGGCTGCCGGGGCGGACAGCGAGATGGCGTACAGACTGGCGACGTACTTCGCGGTGGAAGAGGATGCGTCGGAGGCGCTGCACTGGCTGAGGCGGGCGATCTATCTGGGAAATGAAAACTATCCGTGGTTCGGCAAGAATCCCGCGTGGCGCGCTCTGAGCGAGAATGCAGACTTTCAGCGGATTCTCGAGGATCTGAAGAAGACTTACCGGCGCAACCAGAAAAACTGGAAGCGACTGCTGGGTTAGTTCGATGAGTAGATGCAGAAAGGCCCTCCGTGTGGAGGGCCTTTCTGCTGCGCGGGTAAATCCGGGCCTAGTGAGCCAGCTCTGCAGTTTGAGACGAAGATGTAATGGTGAAGGGCTCGTCGAGCGAGAAGACGAGACCGGTTCCGATAGGGAGCTCCTGCTGAACGTCTCGCTTGAGCCACACGATGGATCCAGCACCGACGCCGATGGCGGCTCCGACTCCGGCGCCGACCGGGCCGCCAATGAGTGCGCCTGCAGTGGCGGCGGCACCGGTCGTGAGGCCGAGGGCAGCGAGAGTCGCTTTCGGGTGATCGGTGCCGACCACTGTGCCTTCAGAGTTGACGCGGGCATCGGCGAAGTTGTCGAGATCGATGAGCTGCGCGTGGATGCGGTGCGAGGTGCCGTCGGGGAAGGTGACGAAATCGGGTTGCAGCCGAATGGAGGCGCGTCCGGTGAGGCGGCGTCCGCCATGGACTGCAGCGATGCGGCCACGAATCTGCGAGCCGACGGGGATGAGAACCACGCCGTGCTGGGTGACGGGTTGCACGAGTTCGGCAAGGAAGGTGTCGCCAACTTTGGTGTCCTGCGTGGAGAGCGCGTTCTGCAGGCGCGCCCTGAGCGCGGTGCCTTCGTTGATCTGGCCAGGAACGTCGGGGACGGAGGTGATGATGTTGGCGTCAGGGTCGGCGGGGGGCGTCAGCAGGCGCCGGCCTGAAGGTGTTTGCGCTGTCACCGCTACGGGTGCGGGCATGGCAGCGACAGCGGGCGCTGGCTCAGCGGCGGGATAGCTGTTCGTCGTATCCACAGGTGCGGGCGCGGGAATGGCTGGGGATGGCTTGACGTAATGCGGCGCCGAGGACGGAGCGGGCGAGGTCGTGATCTGGTCGTCGAGCTGCTCTGGATGCGACGTGCCGGTCATCTGTCCATGTGCGGCGGGAAGAAGAACGGTCGCTGCAGCGAGGCTGGCGACGGTCAATCGGAACTTCATACAAAAACCTCTCAAGCCAATGCGCGCAGCACTGGTACTTAGAGGATAGGACCGTTTCCCGGGCTATTTGTTGCCTTTGGATGAGCAGGCATCCGGCCCATTAACCTGTGGAGGGCCGCGCTGAGGACCGGATCACTTCATGATAGAAGCGCTCATAGTGGGGGATGATGCGGGAGGCGCAGAACTTAGCCTGCGCGGTGCGGCGAGCCTCGGCAGCCATCTCGTCCAGCCGGTCTGAGTCGGAGAGCAGCTCTACGCCGGCTTCCGCCATGCCGGCGATGTCGCCGACGTCGAAGAGGAGGCCATTTTCGTCGTTTTCGATGAGCTCCGGAACTCCGCCGACTTTGGTCGCGATGCTAGGAACGTTGCAGGCCATAGCTTCGAGTGCAGCGAGGCCGAAACTTTCCATCTCGGACGGCATCAGCATCAGGTCGGCGAGCGGTAGAAGCTCGTGGACGTTCTCCTGCTTGCCGACGAATTCGACGCGGTCACCGATGCCCATGCGCTTGGCGAGGAATTCGGCGGCGGAACGATCTGGGCCGTCGCCAATCATCATGAGGCGCGCGGGGAGTTCCTTGGCTATGCGGGCGAAGACGGAGACGACATCGAGAACGCGCTTGACCGGGCGGAAGTTGGAGAGGTGGACGAGCAGCCGCTCGTTGGGTTCCGCGAACTTAGGACGCTCGCGAGCGACGAGTTCGGGGTCGCGGCGATAGAGATCGCAGTTGACGAAGTTGCGGATCACTTCGATCGGTTTCTTGACGGAGAATGCTTCGCGTGTGCGATCGCGAAGGTACTCGGAGATGGCGGTGACGCCGTCGGACTCGTCGATGCCGAAGCGAGTGATGGGGAGATAGGAGCGGTCGAGGCCGACGAGGGTGATATCGGTGCCGTGCAGCGTTGTGATGAAGGGAAGATGAATGCCCTGGGTAGCGAGCATCTGGCGAGCGAGCAATGCCGAGACGGAGTGCGGAATGGCATAGTGCACGTGGAGGAGGTCGAGCGAGTAGATTTCGGCGACCTCAGCCATGCGGGTGGCGAGCGCGAGATCGTAGGGCGGGTACTCAAACAGCGGGTAGTTTGAGACGGGAACCTCGTGATAGCGGATGTTCTCTTCGCGGCCGTTGAGGCGAAAGGGCTGCGAGTAGGTGATGAAGTGCACCTCGTGACCGCGCGCGGCGAGCTCGATACCAAGCTCTGTGGCGACGACGCCGGAGCCGCCGTAGGTGGGATAACACGTGATGCCGATCTTCATGATGAGTCCCGAGATAGCTAGGGTGTGAGCTCTCCGTAATGGATGAGCTTGAAGCCGGAAGGGTTCACAGACGGGGGTAAAGATTTGGTGAAGGCGCCGAGTAACGCGCGGAGTTCCGTCTCGCGTTCGGTGCGGAGACGCGTGGTGATGGCGTCGAGGTCGAGGTCGTTATAGCCGGGATGGCAGACGAGCTCAAATGTGCCATCTGGGACGGATCGAAGCAGGGCGTTGAGAGTGGAGTTATTGAGGTGGCCGGTGGCTGAGATTCCGATGGTGCCGCGAGTTGTCAGGATGCGGTGGGAGGCGATGGGCGTGGAGGCTTCGAAGCGGCGGCGGCCGGGGCCGAGGGCGCGGACGAAAAGGCTGCGCCTTGTGCTTCCGCCGAGCGCGGCGGCCCAGCGAGGCTCGAAGGGATTGCGGATGGCACGGATGCCGGACTGCTCGAGCGCGCGGATGATGGGGCGCGTGACGCGTGAGAGGAGGTGGGTATGTTTGTGTGTGTCGACGTGCGTGAGTTTGAGGCCGGCGCGCTGGAGCTTCTGGATCTGTGCGAGCGCTTCACGCCGGATATCGTCTTGATGGATGGAGCCGCGGAGGACGCCGAGCGCGAAGTCGCCGAGGGAGTTTCGGAATGTGAGGCGGTTTGGACCAAGGAGGGTTGGGATGGTGGAGGGATCGGATAGGGGTGTTCCGTCGACGAGAACGATGTGGCAGCCGACACCGAGGGAGGGCCTTGCGAGGGCGAGCGCGACGGCGTTGTCAAAAGCGGGTCCGTTGGCCATTAGAGTGGCGGAGGTGACGGCGCCTGCGTCATGCAACTCCGCGATGGCACGGTTGACGCCGGGCGTGAGACCGAAGTCATCCGCATTGATGATGAGGCGAACAGCCATAGAGATAAGACGCGGGCGGGCAGACTGCGGACGATAACCGGCGCTTTGCGCGAGTTTATCGCATGAGTTGACGGGGCATCCGCGGGCAGACCATTATGCTCGGGTGACTCGCGGAGGTGCGCGAGCGATGCTGAAACTCGCGCGGAGAAGGGAAGACGAATGCCGGAGCTCAAGTACCAGTCTGGGTTTGGAAACGAGTTTGCGACGGAGGCGCGCGCGGGAGCGTTGCCGGTGGGGCAAAATGCGCCACAGCGCAATGCGTTCGGGCTCTACACAGAGCAGGTGAGCGGATCGTCGTTCACAGAGCGGCGAGGGAAGAACCGGCGGACCTGGATGTATCGCATTCGGCCTTCGGTGGTGCATGAGCCGTATCAGTTGTTCGAGAAGGAGACGCTGTGGCGCAGTGGGCCGTTCAATGAAGTGCCCACGCCGCCGAACCAGATGCGTTGGAATCCGCCGGAGTTCCCAACAGCGCCGACAGATTTTGTTGAAGGCGTGACGACGATTGGTGGCAGCGGCGATCCGGCGATGCAAGATGGTGCGGGTGTTCATATCTACACGGTGACGGCGTCGATGAAGGATCGGTACTTCTACAACGCAGACGCCGAGATGCTGATCCTGCCGCAGCAAGGCGCGTTGCGATTCGCGACAGAGTGTGGGTTGATTGAGGTGAAGCCCGGCGAACTGATTGTGATTCCGCGTGGCATCAAGTTCCGCGTGGAGTTGCTGGAAGGAAAAGCGCGCGGGTATGTCTGCGAGAACTATGGGCAGCCGTTTCGTCTGCCGGACCTTGGGCCGATTGGGGCGAACGGGCTGGCGAATCCGCGTGACTTCTTGACGCCAGTTGCGGCGTTTGAAGATCGCGAGGGCGATGTTGAAGTCGTGTCGAAGTTTCTCGGCAGGTTGTGGCACGCAACTTACAATCACTCCCCAATTGACGTTGTGGCGTGGCATGGAAACTATGCGCCGTACAAATACGATATGGCGCGATTCAACTGCATCAACACGGTGAGCTTCGATCATCCGGATCCTTCAATCTTCTGCGTGTTGACTGCGCCGTCGCATCTCGATGGAGTTGCGAATGTCGACTTTGTGATCTTTCCGCCGCGCTGGCTTGTGGCGGAGCACACGTTCCGTCCGCCGTGGTTCCACCGCAACATGATGAATGAGTTCATGGGGCTGATTCATGGCGCATATGACGCCAAGGCTGAGGGGTTCCTTCCCGGCGGAGCGAGCCTGCATAACTGCATGTCAGGACACGGACCGGACGCGGAGACATTCGAGAAGGCGAGTGCTGCCGAACTGAAGCCGCAATACGTGAAGGACACGCTGGCTTTCATGTTCGAGACGCGGCTGCCGGTGCGGCCAACGAAGTGGGCATTGGAGTCGAAGATTCTGCAGCACGAGTATTACGAGTGCTGGCAGGGGCTGAAGAAGCTTTATCCCGGAGACGCGAAGTAGCGATGGGCGCGGCCGAGGCGTTGCTTCAGGGGGCGATCGACTACGCCGGGTTGTTTCCGCCGGCGGGGCTCAACCTGGAAGCAACTGTTCGGAACTACGCAGAGTATCGGGCCGGACACGATGCGTGGGCTCTAGGTCGTTTGGTGTTGCCGGCTACGAAGCTGGCCGAGTTTGCGGACCGATGGCCGCAGCATGTCACAGAGTGGCCCATCAGTCTGCTGCTTGGCAGCGACTACGACATGGAGATGCGACTCGCGATCGATGTTGGACTGCGATTGGAGGTTGTTGAGTGCAGGCCAAGAAGGCTCGAAGATATTGCCGAGATTAGGTGCCGCATGCCGAGCAATGGATTGTTGTTCGTTGAGTCACCGCAGGGTTGTACAGCGCAAGAGACGATTACGGCTGCTGCGGATGTGGAAGCGTGTGCGAAGGTTCGGACAGGTGGAGTTGTGGCGGAAGCGATTCCGGCGCCGAGTGCGCTCGCGGCGTTCCTTGTAGCGTGTGCACAGCGGGATGTGAGATTGAAGGCGACGGCGGGATTGCATCATGCGATTCGCGGTGAGCAGCCGTTGACCTATGAGCCGCAATCGTCAAGGGCCTGCATGCACGGGTTCGTGAATTTCTTTGTGGCTGCGATGGCAGCCTGCGAGGGCTCGAACGAGGTTGAGGTCGAGGAGATTCTGAAGGACGGCGAGAGCAGGGATTTCATTGCCGATGCTGATGGGTTGCAATGGCGAGGGCACAACTTCTCTTCGGTGGCGATAAGGGAGATGCGCGACAGATTCGCGATCAGCTTCGGGTCTTGTTCGTTCGAGGAGCCGATGGGAGAGATGCGTGCGATGGGATGGATCGAATGAGCGGGATGAGTGAGAGCTGGAATCGAAAGAGCTGGATCGAATCGGCGAATGACACCATGCGCGGATTTCCGCTGCAGAATCTGCCGTTCTGCGTATTTCAAGTGCGCGGCGGAGGTCAGCGTCTCGGAGTGGGCATAGGCGATTCGATTCTTGATCTCGGGAGACTCGCGCAATCGGAGGCTATGAGCGGAGTTCCTGTGGATGTGCGCGAGGCATGCATGGAGTCGACATTGAATCGGCTGATGGCATGCGGGGGTGAGAAGACACGCAGACTGCGCGGTGCATTGATGCGGATGCTCGCGGAGGATGTGCCGCAGAGCACCGTAAACACGTTGAAGCCGTTGTTGCAGCCGATGAGTGCCGCAGAGTTTTGTGTTCCCGTTGTGATTGGAGATTACACGGACTTTTATGCGTCGATCCATCATGCGATGAACGTGGGCAGACTCTTCCGCCCTGACCAACCGCTGATGCCGAACTATAAGTTCGTTCCGATTGGTTATCACGGGCGTGCGTCTTCGGTCGTGATCAGCGGGACGAGCGTGAGACGGCCGAATGGGCAGACGAAATCTGCAGCCGCGGATATACCGACGTTCGGTGCTTCGCGACAGATGGATTATGAATTGGAGCTGGGAGCTTACATCGGAACGGGGAATTCGCTGGGCAGTACGATCGATGTTGATGAGGCCGAGCGGCACATTTTTGGTGTGAGTCTTGTGAATGACTGGTCGGCGCGCGATATTCAGGCGTGGGAATATCAGCCGCTCGGACCATTTCTTGGCAAGAGTTTTGCGACCACGGTGTCGCCTTGGGTGGTGACGATGGATGCACTGGCACCCTATCGAGTGCCGCTCGCTGCTCGAGCAGACGGCGACCCGGAGCCTCTGCCGTATCTTTCATCGCGGAACAACAGAGAGCAGGGAATCGATGTCCAGCTCGAGGTTTATCTGACCACGCAGAGGATGCGCGCTGCGGCGGTTGATCCAGTACGGCTCGGTTCTGTGAACGCAAAGCAGCTCTATTGGAGCTTTGCACAAATGGTTGCGCATCATACGAGCAATGGATGCAATCTGCGAACGGGTGATTTGCTGGCGACCGGTACGATATCCGGACCACAACCTGACTCGCAGGGGTCTCTATTGGAGATCACACGACGCGGTGCTGAGCCATTGAAAATATCTTCTGATGAGGAACGCAAGTTTCTCGAAGATGGCGACGAGATTACGTTTAGAGGTTTCTGTGAACGCGAGGGTTTGCCGCGGATCAGCCTGGGAGAGTGCAAAGGGATGATCATTCCTGCTACTCTTTCCAGCCGGGCGGCTGTTTGAGAACGTTTATACCGTCTGCTGCGCTTTGATGCGTGGTGCAAGGAAAAGGGAGGGCCCCATGGCCGCAATCGCTCCGAGTCCGCAGGCTGTCGCGGAAGACTTTCTTCCGCTCAAGGGAACGGATCACATTGAGTTCTATGTTGGAAATGCGCGACAGTCTGCGTATTTCTATCGCGCCGCATTTGGTATGTCGCTGGTGGCCTATGCGGGGCCCGAGACGGGACGCCGTGATCGTGCGTCGTACGTTCTGCAGCAGGGCAAGATTCGATTTGTGCTGACGACGGCGCTGAGATCGGACTCAGACATTGCCGCGCATGTGCACCAGCACGGTGATGGCGTGCGCGCGATTGCGCTGTGGGTGGACGATGCGCGCAGCGCATGGGAGGAGACGACGAAGCGCGGTGCCCGGTCTATTCAGGAGCCGACGGTCACCGAGGATGCCGATGGGCGCGTGGTGACGGCGAGCATCGCCGCCTATGGCGATACGATTCACACGTTTGTTGAGCGCAAGGATTACCGGGGCGTTTTCTTTCCGGGGTACCAGGCGATGCCGCCGGATGAAGTCGCAAGGCCCGTGGGATTGCTACATGTAGATCACATCGTCGGCAATGTCGGGTGGAACGCGATGAACGAATGGGTGGACTTCTACGCGAAGGTAATGGGGTTTTCGTTATATCAGCACTTTGACGACAAGGACATTTCTACCGAATACTCCGCGCTGATGTCGAAGGTGATGGCAAATGGAAACGGTTACGTGAAGTTTCCGATCAACGAACCGGCGGAGGGCAAGAGGAAGTCACAGATTGAGGAGTACCTCGACTTTTACGGGGGGCCGGGCGTGCAGCACATGGCTCTTGCAACGAATGACATTCTGACGACTGTGAGCAAGATGAAGGAGCAGGGCGTGAGCTTTCTGATAGTGCCGCATACGTACTATGCGGAACTGCAAGGCCGCGTGGGGAAGATTGACGAAGCGGTTGAGGAACTGGAGCGGCTCGGAATTTTGGTCGATCGAGACGATGAGGGTTACATGCTGCAGATCTTTACGAGGCCGGTGGAGGATAGACCGACCGTCTTCTACGAGATCATTCAGCGCAAGGGTAGCCGCAGTTTTGGAAAAGGGAATTTCAAGGCGCTGTTCGAGGCGATTGAACGTGAGCAGGCGCTGCGCGGGAATCTCTAGTTCGGAGATTGAGCACGAGTCGCTTGGAGCTTGAGCCTCCCATCGCCTACACTGGAGATCCAGCCGCAGTGGGCGGTTAGCTCAGTTGGTTAGAGCGCCTGCCTTACAAGCAGGATGTCGGGGGTTCGAGTCCCTCACTGCCCACCAATTTCTCCTACACTGCAGGGCCGGGAGAGGTCTTCTGGCCATTTCTATACCAAGGCTCGCGCACCTTTGCGGCGCCTGAGAGTCCGTGGTCATTCTTGCTAAGCAAAAGCTGATGGATCGCGATGTCTCCGCGGCGAAAAGCCTCTGCGCAGCCTGACATATAGAGCCTCCAGGTTCGGACGGTGGGCGCATCGGTCAGTTTGATCGCCTCGGATTCATTCTCATTGAGTGCGGAGACCCAGCGGTGCAATGTCTCTTCATAGTGCTCGCGCAGATCTTCGACATCACGGACTTCGAAGCCAGCGGTCTCCGCCGCATTGACCATCTCGGACACGGTTAAGAGTTCGCCATCAGGAAAGATATAGCGATCTATGAACGATGGTTCAGACCGGCCGCCGGTGCTGGCGCGCCGTGTAATTCCGTGGTTCAAAAAGAGTCCGCGCGGAAAGAGCATGTTGTAGGCATGCTTGAAATATTCGCCAATGTGCTTATGCCCCACGTGCTCGCACATGCCGACGCTCGCTATTTTGTGAAAGCGAGGCTTCTGCCAAGCCAGGTCGCGGAAGTCCATGAATTCCACTTCGCACTGCGATGGTGGCTGCTGCTCATTGATGCGGCGAACCGCATGGTTCACTTGTTTTTCGCTGAGTGAGATACCACGAGAGATCGCAGCGTACTGTTCAGCCGCGTGTAGTACCAGGCTGCCCCACCCGCAGCCGATATCAAGGAACCGCTCATCCCGTCGTAAATCCAGCTTGCGGCAGATAAGATCCATCTTGTCCGATTGAGCCTCGTCCAGAGTCCTGGACCAGGATTGGAAGTAGGCACACGAGTACACCATCGAATTGCCTAGAAACAACTTGAAGAACTCAGGCGGCTTGTCGTAGTGATGTGCTATCGATGCTGCGTCCCGCTGCTGGGAATGAACTCTGCCCCAGTGGGCCAGGCGGTGCACATGGTTTGCCAGGACGGTGCTGTGATAACGGAATTTCTGCACAAGTGCAGGGAGGGCTTTCATGATGGCGGATTCGAGAAGAGGAAGCGCACGGAGTGCGAGATACAGATCGCCCTCAACCTCTATCTCGCCGTCGACGTACTTTGCACCCAGTGCGACGTCGTTAGGAGACTCGCAGAGCGCATGCCACGCATCCTCGGTTCGCAGCCAAAGTCCGAAGTCGGGATTCGTGTCATGTGATACCCATGAACTCCCATCCCAGAAGCGAATGGAGAACCCTGGTCCCGTGTAGCTTTCAAAGATGCGATCGAGTTGGGCCGAGGCTGTCTCGGCCTGTCCAAGTGAAACAGTTGCGGTTGCGGACATATCGTCTCCTGCAAAAGCTCATACAGCAGGACCCAATCTAATGCCGGGGAACGAACTCAGCCGCTCCCATCGTCGCAATTTTAGGCTCTCGCTCGATGGGGTTCGTGTCAAGATGTGCTTGCAGTCAGATGTCGATGTATGTTCTGCTGTTTGCGGCGATGGAATCCGCCTTGAACCGCCTCCGAAACGGAGTGCTGATGACTCCTGACAGGGATCTCTGTCGCGGAGTTACTCGCCCGGAGTTCCCATAACAATTTGAGATTCACACGGACCACTGACTGATCAGTCATGTCGTGCAGTGCAGTAGAAGGAAGGAACTGTGCAGAAATATCTACTGGTCGCACTTGGAGGCGCACTCGGCTCGGTCGCTCGTTTCTGGGTAGGCGGCACAGTGGCCAGCCGGTTGGGAACGCGTTTCCCGTACGGCACCTTCGTGATCAACATCACCGCATGTCTGGTCATTGGGTTCTCAATCGAGTACCTTGGCGAACGCGTGGAACTAACGCCGGCGTGGCGATACCTGATTCCGATTGGATTCGTTGGTGCCTACAGTACTTTCTCGACATTTGAATGGGAGATTTTTTCAAACCTGCAGCTCGGTGCCTTTCTCATCTCCGCCTTATACCTCTGCCTGAGTGTTGTCCTTGGCCTCGCCGCGGTATGGTGCGGAGTCCTCATTGCAAAGGCAATTCCGTAATAACAGGCAGAAACCTCACAGGGAGGCGCATCATTGTGATGGAGATGCATATGTTGTCCGCTGGAAAGGCTCTGAAGATTTCGATTTACCTCAGCGAGGGAACCAAGCATCGCGGAGTCTCCGCATATTCGGCGATTCTCGACTATTTATTCTTCAATGGAGTCTCCGGGGCAACGGTTCTTAAGGGAGTCGCGGGTTTCGGGGCCGACCACCATATCCATTCAAGCGGCGTCGTCGAGATCTCCGATCATCTTCCGCTGAAGATCGAATTCATCGAGACCCCCGAGAAGATCGATACGTTGATCGAAAGGCTAAAGGAACTGGCAGGTTCTGGGTTGATTGAGATGCAAGAGACCCTGATTGTTAAGCCGGCCGAGAGATCGCACCGTTAGCCAGGAGAAGGTAAATAGGGCGGGTAGCCCTCCACGATCCGGCCAAATTCTGGTAAACTCAATCTGTTGTCGCGATTGCCGGTTTCGAGTCTGCCCATTGGGAAGATTGAAACCGAAAGCGCCGCAAGTGGAGCCGTAGAGCTAGGAACGATTGGTTCTGGCGGCTTCCAGCCAAGTTGTTGAAGCAACTTGGGGACGTAGCTCAGTTGGTTAGAGCGCTGCCCTGTCACGGCAGAGGTCGCGGGTTCGAGCCCCGTCGTCCCCGCCATTGATTCTAAAAGGTTTAGGATCGATTGGCGAGTCAGACTTAAGGGCACCGAAGGGCACTAAATCAAAGATAGCGTCTGTGATCCTGCTCGGTAGCGCCCGGGAACAGAGCGCATCCTTTTGTGCACCCCGTCCTAACCATAGGTAGCGTCTAATCGTTTGCGCCAGCCTAGGCGCAAATCAATCGGCGCGTTGTCCGATTGCTCCGCCGAGTTCAACTTGAATTCGATCCCGGAGGTGGGTATGACAACGATTAATTCATCATCAGGCCCTACACATGCGATGTTTCGGATTCCACGGCTTGTAAGCGGAAGAATCAACTTATGAACGCCGTTCTCGATGTGATAGCCCATTGACAACTGGCATCCATATGGAGCCGGTACTCCGTCGACTATCAGATCAAGTTGGAGATGGGGCCAAGGAAAACGTGGTGGGGCCGAGCTTATACCGGGTCTCGTCAGGGCTTTGACCTCAATTCGCGTGAGGATGCTGGTGACTTCCTCATTCAGACGAACGGGAACCGAGGAACTCCCGGGGGCCTATTGTTATCTGAACCGATGAATCTCGCTCGGGAGATAGCAATGTGACTGAAGCGGATGATAAAGAGACCGAAAATGGTCTCGGCTCGCCAATTGGAAAGATTTGCTTAAGTCCCGACGATGAGGAGGTTGCCACACTTACCTTTTGCACGAGCGTGGCCTCCCTTCCAGGTGCAGTCCGGAACTTTTCCCTAACAAAAGCACTCAAATCGTTACCGTGGAAAAGCAGCGGTATAGTACTGGGCGCTTGGCCCACATTGACTCCAGCAGTCCGAATGCTGCCCGCTTCCACTGTTTGGTGAGTCACCCAGCAATCCTCACTCACAAGGCCGTTGCTACGTTTTGCGGCTGAACGATTGATCTCTTGAAGTCTCTTGGCAGCAACCCCGGATGCTGGATCCAGGTTTCGCGCGAGTGCTGCCAATCTTCGCCGGTCGTGTCCCTCAATGCATGGCAAATATCCGGACACCATGAACAGCGGTTTTGTTATTCGATGGACTCTAACGGAGAACTCCTTTTTAGCCCTTTGCAATTCGTTTGGTCGGGGAAAATTGCTGATGACCGCCACGCGGAATGGTTTATCAAGACGAGCGATGGTGACAATGACTTCCAACCAGGCTACTTGCCTTTTGCAAAGGCGATGCTACGGCAACGGCAGCAGCGGCGGGTCCTCGTATCTCGCGCTGGACGCGACATCGAACGTGCCCGTGGCGCAGGCCCAATATGGACTGCGGATAACAACGTATGGACGATGACCAGCTCGGGCGCCGGAGAGAGATACTACCTTTTCTCGACAGGCTACGCCTTCGGTGGAATCGTCCAGGGCACGTACATCGGATGGATGGGTGGCATTCAGGCCACAACGACGCGTTCGAGTATCGCGTTGGACAGAGCCGGCAATGTATGGATTGCCAACGCTACTCCAGTCACGGTTAGCTGGGGATCCACCTCGGGACTGACCGGCCTTACGGTGACCGGTACGAGCTATACCGCGGCAGGCATGGACTCGAACGCTTTTGCCGCGGGAACCGCCTCCGGCGTGGGCGCCTATTCCGCAGTGCCTGACTCGGCCGGCAACGTGTGGGTGGCAAATACGGATGGCACCGTGTCCCAGATGCTTGGACTCGCAACACCAGTGGTCACGCCGCTGGTACCGAGCAAGTTCGCTACGACACCCTGGAGAGATCGACGGTTCGAGCCGTAGCATTTCCTTCGGCTCCATCACTCTGACAGCGCATCTCCACAATTAATGCTCCTCTCGCGCGCGTAATGGTCTCGAAACTCGCGCTTTTCGCAAGCTCTTAGTTGAGTCGGTTTCGAGAACAAATGCGCAGGAGTGCGGCGGCCGTGATAACTCAGCCCGCCGACCTTTACAACCCGATGCAAAACTTGTGCATCACACACAACGCAATTTCCTTTTTTTCACCAGGCTGAAATCCACCAGTCCCGATTGGGGAAAGAGCCCGAATTTCATACCTCCTTTTTGGGCTTGCAAAATGACGCGGCTGCCTGCAAGTTATAGGGCGGGTCTGCGTAAGGAATTCTTGTGAAGGCTAATGGCGGCAGTAAACACTCTGGTGGCGGGGCTGGGGCCGCTGACTTATCCGGCGGCGTGGCGTCGGCCCGCGAATCGTCCAATCTCGATATCGCTGCTCTTCTGACGGCGTTACGTAGGATGCGTGACGGCGACTTTTCGGTTCGTCTGCCCAGCGCCTGGACCGGCCTGGAAGGCAAGGTTGCCGATACCTTCAACGAAATTGTCGCAGCCAATGAACAGATGGCCGGCGAGCTGAAGCGCATAGGCCAGGTTGTCGGAAAGCAAGGCAGGACCCGGGAGCGGACCCGCTTCCAGCAGTTACGCGGCTCCTGGGGAGAGATGGAGACCTCGGTTAATACGCTGGTTGAGGATCTCTTACGGCCCACCACCGAGGTAACCCGGGCAATCGGCGCAGTTGCCCAGGGCAACCTGACTCAGACTGTGCGGCTTGATGTTGACGGGCGGCCACTCGAAGGTGAATTTCTACGGTCCGCGAACATCGTCAACAAGATGATCCAGCAGCTCAGCGTGTTCACGTCTGAGGTCACACGCGTTGCTCGTGAGGTGGGCACCGACGGCAAACTGGGCGGACAGGCCCAGGTGCCTGATGTCGCGGGAACCTGGAAGGACCTTACGGACTCGGTAAACCTGATGGCAAGCAATCTAACCGGTCAGGTCCGCAATATCGCCGAGGTTGCCACGGCCGTTGCCAGCGGCGATCTTTCACGCAAAATTACGGTCGACGTTCGCGGCGAAATCCTCCAGCTCAAGGAAGCCATCAACACGATGGTCGACCAGTTGCGTTCGTTCGCATCCGAAGTAACGCGCGTTGCTCGCGAGGTCGGAACCGATGGTAAGCTCGGCGGCCAAGCCGTTGTGCCCGGTGTGGCGGGAACGTGGAAAGACCTTACGGACTCTGTGAATGCGATGGCCGGTAACCTCACTGCACAAGTCCGCAACATCGCCGAGGTAACGACGGCGGTAGCTCGTGGCGACTTGTCGCGCAAGATCACAGTCGATGTGAAGGGCGAAATTCTGGAACTGAAAGACACCATCAACACGATGGTCGATCAGTTGAACGCTTTCGCGGGCGAAGTCACTCGTGTGGCTCGCGAGGTCGGCACCGAAGGCAAACTCGGCGGTCAGGCGCAGGTCCCCGGAGTCGGCGGCACATGGAAGGATCTAACGGACAACGTAAACTTCATGGCCTCAAATCTCACGGGCCAGGTTCGCAACATCGCCGAAGTAGCAACCGCTATCGCGAACGGCGACCTTTCCCGCAAGATCACCGTCGATGTACGCGGTGAGATTCTACAGCTAAAAGAAACACTCAACACGATGCTCGACCAGCTGAACCGCTTCGCTGGTGAAGTCACTCGCGTGGCTCGCGAGGTCGGTACTGAGGGCCGCCTTGGCGGCCAGGCTAATGTGCCCGGTGTGGCCGGGACGTGGAAAGATCTCACGGATTCAGTAAACTCCATGGCTGGCAACTTGACCGGCCAGGTTCGCAACATTGCTGAAGTCACAACTGCCGTAGCTCGCGGCGATTTATCGCGCAAGATTACTGTCGACGTAAAGGGCGAAATTCTCGAACTGAAGAACACCATCAACACGATGGTTGACCAGCTAAACGCCTTCGCAGGTGAAGTTACCCGCGTGGCCCGCGAGGTCGGCACCGATGGCAAACTTGGCGGTCAAGCTGAGGTGCCAGGTGTGGCCGGTACGTGGAAGGATCTCACCGACAACGTGAACTTCATGGCCTCAAATCTGACTGGCCAGGTTCGCAACATCGCTGAGGTCGCAACTGCGGTGGCTCGTGGCGACCTCTCGCGCAAGATCACTGTCGACGTGAAGGGAGAAATTCTGGAGCTGAAAGACACCATCAACACGATGGTCGACCAGCTTCGTTCGTTCGCTTCAGAAGTAACGCGTGTCGCTCGTGAGGTTGGTACCGACGGCAAACTGGGTGGGCAGGCTCAAGTACCTGGCGTCGGTGGCACATGGAAGGACCTCACTGACTCCGTAAACTCCATGGCCTCAAACCTCACGGGCCAGGTTCGCAACATCGCCGAAGTCTCGACAGCTATAGCGAATGGTGATCTATCCAAGAAGATCACCGTCGACGTTCGCGGCGAAATCCTTCTTCTCAAAGACACCATCAACACGATGGTCGACCAGCTCAACGCATTTGCCGGCGAAGTAACGCGCGTGGCTCGCGAGGTCGGCACTGAGGGCCGCCTTGGCGGCCAGGCTAATGTGCCCGGTGTGGCTGGTACGTGGAAAGATCTCACGGATTCAGTAAACTCCATGGCTGGCAACTTGACCGGTCAGGTTCGCAACATTGCTGAAGTCACAACTGCCGTAGCTCTGGGCGACTTATCGCGCAAGATTACTGTCGACGTAAAGGGCGAAATTCTCGAACTGAAGAACACCATCAACACGATGGTTGACCAGCTAAACGCCTTCGCAGGTGAAGTTACCCGCGTGGCCCGCGAGGTCGGCACCGATGGCAAACTTGG
>Ga0206804_10128_pt1 | contig 22712 bp, 16 predicted proteins | sample Alteio_BWOrgCont_62_FD_152888 | JGI IMG/M metagenome (GOLD analysis project Ga0206804, IMG submission 152888) | Enriched cells from forest soil in Barre Woods Harvard Forest LTER site, Petersham, Massachusetts, United States -... | ecosystem: Environmental > Terrestrial > Soil > Temperate forest >... | reverse complement strand
ACCCTTCGGACAATTGATCGCACTCAACCATTTCAAGCATCAGACGGTTGCACCGGATGCCTTGGGGCGATCCGCCTGGCATTGCCAACAGGAGTCAAAACCCGCCGGAACCACGGATTGGCATTTCGGGCAAATCCACTCGCCGCCGCCATTGGCCGCGGCACGGTGATAAGAGGCGATGAGTTCCTTGGCGCGGTCGGAATCCTCGTCGTTCGTCACGCAAAGCGCCGCCGGGAGAAATGGCAAAGGGATGTCTTCGTTGTTCACAAAACACACAATGCCCGCATCATCCAGCAGCGACTTGTAGAGGCCCACCGTAGCGCGATCCAAATTGGAGAAAACAATTTTCATGGGCAATTTCCGGCGCGATGAATGGGGTGGTTTGACGATGAGTTGAAATCCATTTTTATACAGAATTAACAGAATGGAAATGCCAATTTACATAATGAAGATATGACGGTGGCGCGAAAGGCGGGTTGGTTTGAGCCGAAATAATTTCTAGTTTAATTCTGTTAATTTCCCCGAAAAATTCCGTCATTTCTGTAAAAATCTTAAATGGAGCCTATTTTGCGGAACCCAGCAATCGTTGGACCGCCTCCAAATACCGCGCCTGGGTGAGTCGGATGATTTCCGGAGGCAGCTTCGGGCCGGGTGGAGTTTTGTCCCAATCAAGTGTTTCGAGGTAATCGCGTACAAATTGCTTGTCGAACGCGTGCTGGGGCCGGCCCGGTTTGTAATCGGCCTGCGGCCAAAAGCGCGACGAGTCCGGCGTCAGCGCTTCGTCGATGAGGAAAAGCTTTCCGGCCTCATCCGTGCCGAATTCAAATTTGGTATCGGCCAGCAGCAACCCCGCGCGCGCGGCTTCCTTCGCGCCGAATTCGTAAAGCTTCAAAGTCAAATCGCGCACCTCCAGAAACCGCCGCGGGCCGAGCACCGAGGTCGTCTGAATCGCCGTCAGCGGCTCGTCATGGCCGGCCTTCGCCTTGCTCGTGGGTGTGAAAATCGGCTGCGGCAATTGCTCGCTCTCGCGCAGGCCGGGCGGCAAAACATAATCGATCACGCGGCCATTCTGGCGGTATTCCTTCCACCCGCTGCCCGCCAAATACCCGCGCGCGACCGCCTCAACCGGCAACGGCTTCAACTTGCGCACCAACATGCTTCGTCCGAGCAGTTCGGGAAATTCCCGCAACCGCTGCGCCACTTCCGCATCGTGATTCTCCAGCAAATGATTCGGCGTCAGCTTCGCCGTGCGCTCAAACCACCATAGGCTCAATTGCGTCAACAAAATGCCTTTGCCGGGAATGCCGTCGGGTAAAATCACGTCGAAGGCGGAAAGCCGGTCCGTCGCGACGATGAGCATCGCGTCGCCCAGGTCGAACAATTCGCGCACTTTGCCCGAGCCGATTTTCGGCCATGGCAAACCGTCCACACGCGTCAACGCCGCCGGCGGCAACGCGCCCTTGATTTGAGCATAATTCCAGGCCATGTCGAAAGCCTTGCGTCTTCGCGTGAATTTGTCTATCTTATCCGGTTGCGGGCATTGCGCCCTTGTTCTTTGAGATGCCACGCGCGGGAACCATTCCGCGCGGGCATGTCAGCCAAAATGAAGTTGAAAAGGGAAGTGAAAAGTTGGTAGGGACGCCTCTCCGAGGCGTCCGCAGGTAATCGGCTCTTTCATCCCTCCACCTTCATCCTTTTTCTCGGGGGTGTTCTGGATTCGACCTTGGGACAACGGGACTGGCTGCAGGCCAGAGATGGTGGTTGGCTCTGTCAAAACTCCACCAATGTATTAGTTGCCAACAACGAATACGCTCTCGCTGCCTAATAACGCAGTGACACGCCGCCTGGAAACCTGCTAAGGGACGGCGTGCAACCAGCAGGCATAACCGCGCCGGCGCCCTCGGCGGCGCGGTCGTAACTTACCGAAGGCTCGGGCCGGGTCAGCCTGCTTGGGGCGGACTCGTCCTTAACTCAAATCACCAGCTACGCCTGTAGACGCCTTTTTCGAAAGCCCAGGGGACGCGGGTTCGACTCCCGCCACCTCCACTTTTTTTGCGATAGTAATCATGACGGCCCTATGAAGCCGCAAAACCGCGCGCGGCCTTTTGCTTTCTGCTGTTCAATCGGCGGAATCTGCGCCAATCTGCGGCACGGCGATTTTCCGCCTCCACCGTGCCCGACGACTCCCAGACTGTTCTTGATGCGCTCTACCACATCTCGCGCCTGGTCAGCGACACCGAGGACCCGCATGAGGCCCTGCGCCTGATTCTCGACGAGGTCATGCGCGCGCTGCCGGCCACGAGCGCGTCCATCGCGCTGCTCAACCCCGACTCGCACCGCCTGCAAATTGAGGTGTCGCGCGGGTTGCCGGAGGATTCGCGCGGCCTCGAACTTCCGCTTGGCCAGGGCGTGACCGGCTGGGTGGCCCTGCATGGGCGGCCGCTGGTCGTCCCCGATGTGCGCTCGGAGTCCCACTATTTCAAGGTCAAGGATGCCATCCGCTCCGAAATGGCCGTGCCGATGCTGCTCGACGGCGTGGTCGTGGGGGTCGTCAACGTGGATAGCGAAAATCTTTCCGCATTCGGCGACCACGAACTAAAAATTCTCACGTTGCTGACGGGCGAGGCGAGCAAGGCCGTGGGCCGCCTCTGGCTGATCAACCAATTGCGCATCAAGGCGCGGCAGCTCGAATCGCTCATCACCACCGGCCAGACGCTCGTCTCGAAACTCGAATTGCAGGCGGTGCTCGACACCGCGACACACCAGGCCCTCAGCCTCATCTCCTCGCGCCTCTGCGCGGTCTTTTTGCTCAACCCCGGCGGCAAGTCGCTGCGCCTGGCCGCGCTCGCCGGCCACGATGGCCAGCGCCTCGAATACGCGGAAAATCTCGAACTGGCGGACAGCGCCATTGGCTCGGCCATCCACCACAAAAAACAAATCGAAGTCCTCAATCTGGCGCGCACGGAGGAGCACCATTTCAGCAAGCTCGCGTCCAGCGCCGGGCTCGCGTCGCTGCTTTGCACGCCCATTCTCGCGGGCGACCATGCCATCGGCGTGCTCAACGTTTACACCCAGCAGCAACACCGTTTCAACAACGACGAGCGCCGGATTTTTTCCACCCTCGCCAATTTGTGCGCGGTCGCCGTGCAAAACACCGAACTCTACGCGCGCGTTTTCGCCTCGGAAGAATCGCTGCGCAAAAACGAGCGCCTCACCACCCTCGGCCTGCTCGCGGCGGAAATCGCCCACGAAATCCGCAATCCCCTCACCGTCATCACCCTGCTGCTCGACACGCTCGACCTGCATTTCCCCGCCGATGACGCGCGCGCGCAAGACCTCGCCGTCATCCGCGAAAAACTCGGGCACCTCGGCGAAATCGTCGAGCGCGTGCTCGGGTTTTCAAAATCCGGCGCGGCGTTGCAGTCGCGCCTCTCGCTCGGCGCGGTCATTGAGGACACGCTGCGCCTGCTGCGCCTCAAACTCGAGCAAAGCAAAATCGTCCCGCATTTTCACGCGCCGCCGCGCCCGCTGCTGGTGGACGCCCACAAAGGCCAGCTCCAGCAAGTGCTGCTCAATTTAATTTTGAATTCCGTCCATGCCATGCCACAAGGCGGGAGGGTTGACCTCGACCTGCGCGAAGATGTCTCCGAAAACGGCCGCATCGTGGTCGTGACCGTGCGCGACACCGGCCCCGGCGTGCCGCCCGCGCTGCGCACGCGCATCTTCGAGTCTTTTCTCACCGCGCGCAACGACGGCACCGGCCTCGGCCTCGCCATCTGCAAACGCATCCTCCGCGACCACCGCGGCGACATTGAATTAGTTGAAACATCGAACGCGCCCGCTGAAATTCCGCCCGGCGGAACGAAGGAAGGCGCGACTTTCCGCTTCTGGCTGCCGATGGCGGGCGGATAAAATTTTTCTCAAAAGCTATCTCGCCATTTGAAATGCTAATATCCATTCCCGCTATTTGGGCGCAGCAAGACTGCGCCCCTACGGCCATCCTGCTTTGCCTTCGTAGGGGCGCAGGCTTGCTGCGCCCATTCCAACTTTGGTATAATCTATAATGAAGACCCTCAAAGAAAACCTGGTTGGCGAACTGGCCAACGTCGAATCCTTCACCGTGAAAGTGGTGGAATTGCTCGCGGGCGATCCGCCCCAGCGCAAGACCTGGAAATATTCCGAATCCTCGCTGGAAAACCCGGACGCTTACACCGTTCTTGCCGCCGACGAGAAAACCGCCGCGACCGGCGCCTTCGATTTGCTCCGGCCTGTGCGCAAGACGGTGCGCCAAGGCGTGGCCGAATTTCGCGGCGGCATTTTACCCTACACGACCAACGATGGCGCCACCATCACCCGCCGCTTCAAATGCGAAATCACCTACAAAGACCCCGGCAAAGTCCGCCCGCGAACTCCAACTAAAACAAAAGCTGCACGAGAGGAGGCAGATGAGGAAACGGAATCTTAATCTAATTCAATCAACCGATTGCCTTGTTCAATAAGTTCAACGATTTTGGGTATTTGCGGCATAAACCATTCGCGCAAAGCGCGATTCGAAGTGTTGCCGATGCGCAGCCAAGCAACTACTGGCCCCCTGGCGTCCTGATGCGCCCTCAGGGCAAAGTCTTCGTCCTTGGTGATGATGACCGCGCTGGTTTTGAGCGCATACGTCCAAATCGAACCATCTTCAGCTTCCCTCAATCCTACTTCGCGCACTGCTTGCGCAGGATAACCCGCTTCGCGCAACCACTGCGCCAAAGCCGGCGGCAATTGGGCATCAATTAAAAAGTTCACCGGCCAGCAACGGTAAGCACCGGGTGATCAACTTGCGCGGCGGCATATTCCAGACACGCTTGAATATCCGCCGCCTCAAGGTCGGGATAATCCGCCAATATTTCCGTCTCAGATACATGGGCCGCCAACAAGTCGAGCACATCCTTGACCCGAATACGCATACCCCGAATGCACGGACGCCCGCTACATTGGTTCGGGTTGAACGTGATGCGTTGGATTTGGCTCATGTCGGTAGCTTACCAGTTTTCATCTTTCTGACAAGCCCAGAGGACGCGGCGGCGATGTCCTTTCAGAATTGGACGCAGCAAGACTACGCCTCTACGATAATGCCGTCGGCACCTTTGCGCCCTTTGTCCCTCCGTCCCTCGGCATTCACCATTTTCATTTCTTCTGCTCGACATGCCGCCGGAAGTTGCGTTAAATGACCGTTCCTTCGCCACCATGTCTGTCGCCATCGTCCAATTCCCCGGCTCCAACTGCGATTACGACGCGCTCTACGCGTTCGACAATATCCTCGGCATATCCGCGCGGTTCGTCTGGCACAAGGAAACCGCCCTGGGTGACGCTGATGCGGTCATTCTGCCAGGCGGATTTTCTTACGGCGACTATTTGCGCTGCGGCGCGATTGCCCGGTTTTCGCCGGTGATGAGCGCGGTCAAGGAATATGCCGCGAACGGCGGGCTGGTGTTCGGCATTTGCAACGGCTTTCAAATTCTCTGCGAAGCGGGGCTGCTGCCCGGCGCGCTGGTGCGAAACTCCTGTCTGCAATTCCGCTGCCTCACGCAGACCATCCACGTCGAGGAATCCACGCCGCAGTTCAACCGCAGCCGCCTCGGCGCGCGCCTGCGCGTGCCCATCGCGCATGGCGAAGGCAACTACCGCATTGACGAAGCCGGGTTCAACGAACTCGTCACGCACTCCCAGATTCTTTTCCGTTACGCGGATCCCACCGGCAAAGTCAACGACGCCGGCAACCCCAACGGCTCCTACTCGAACATCGCCGGCATTCGCAACCGCGTGGGGAATGTCTTCGGCATGATGCCCCATCCCGAGCGCGTGGTGGAAACCTTCCAGCCCAGCGTGGACGGCGCCGCCATCATCCGCGCCTTTCTCGCCAGCCGCCCCGTGGTCGAGGAAATTGAACTCACCGCCTAAACTTTTTCCCTCCCGCCTATTCGCCCATGTCTGCCGCCGCGCTCCCGCCCAATCCCGACCCGGTGCTCAACGCTCCCATCACCCCGGAGCTGATCCGCAAACACAATTTGCTGCCGGAGGAATACGAGCGCATCAAGGGCATCCTTGGCCGCGAGCCATCGCTCACCGAGTTGGGCGTTTTCTCCGTGATGTGGTCGGAACACTGCTCTTATAAGAATTCGCGCAAGCTGCTGCGCGGTTTTCCCACGGCCAAGGCCGACGCCTCCGCGCCCGGCCAGGTGCTGGTCAAGGCCGGCGAGGAAAACGCGGGCATCATCGACATTGGCGACGGCTGGGCGATTTGTTTCAAAATCGAATCACACAACCACCCCAGCGCGGTCGAGCCTTTCGAAGGCGCGGCCACCGGCGTGGGCGGCATCATCCGCGATATTTTCACGATGGGCGCGCGCCCGGTGCTGCTGACGAATTCGCTGCGCTTCGGCGAGTTGTCCTCGCCCTCGGCCCGGCGGCTCTTCCGCGGCGTGGTCTCCGGCATCGCGCATTACGGCAATTGCATCGGCGTGCCCGATGTCGGCGGCGATGTTTATTTCGACGCCTGCTACGAGGGCAACCCGCTCGTCAACGCCCTCTGCCTCGGCCTGCTCAGGCACGACCAGATCAAGCGTGGAGCCGCGCGCGGCGCGGGCAACTTGGTTTATTACGTCGGCGCGGCCACCGGTCGCGACGGCCTCGGCGGCGCCAGTTTTGCCTCACGTGAACTTTCCGCGGAAAGCGCGGCCGACCGCCCCGCCGTGCAAAAAGGCGATCCGTTCATGGAAAAACTTTTGCTCGAAGCCTGCCTCGAAATGATGGCCGTGCCCGGGCTGGTCGTCGGCATTCAGGACATGGGCGCGGCGGGCCTGACCTGCTCGACGTGCGAGACCGCCTCGCGCGGCGGCAGCGGCATCCACATCGAGCTTGATAAAGTTCCCCAGCGCGAGACCGGGATGAATTCCTACGAAATTCTGCTCTCCGAAAGCCAGGAACGCATGCTTGTCATCGTCCAGCAAGGCCGCGAAAAAGAGGTCGAGGCGATTTTTCAGAAATGGGACTTGCACGCCACCTGCATCGGCGAAGTCACCGGCGGCAACGATATGCTCGTCACCCACCATGGCGTGCCGGTCGTGCAAATCCCCGCCAAGGCCCTGGCCGATGAAGCCCCGCTTTACGACCGCGAAGCCACCGAGCCGGCCTACCTCGCCGCCACCCGCGCATGGACGCCCGAGGGCGCCGGCCTGCCCGACCTCGACATGAATGGTGCGCGTGATGCCCTGCATCAACTTGTCGCCAATCCTACGATCGCGGAAAAACGCTGGATTTGGCGGCAATACGATCACATGGTGCAGGCCAGCACAGTCGTGCTGCCCGGTTCGGATGCCGCCGTCGTGCGCCTGCGCCTCGGCGCCGGGCGCGAGCGCCTGCTCGCCATTGCGAATGACTGCAACAATCGCTTTTGTTATCTCAATCCGCGCCGCGGCGGCCAAATCGCCGTCGTGGAATGCCTGCGCAACCTCGCCTGCACCGGCGCGCGCCCGCTGGGGATGACGAATAATCTTAATTTCGGCAATCCCTACAAGCCGGAAAACTTTTACCAGATGCGCGAAGCCGTGCTCGGCCTGGCCGAAGCCTGCCGCGCGTTCGACGTGCCGGTCGTCGGCGGCAATGTCTCTCTTTACAATGAAAGCCCGACCGGCGCGATTGACCCGACCCCGACGGTTTCCATCGTGGGCGTGGTGGAGAAGACCGAACACATCACCACGCAAACCGTCAAAACCCCCGAGGAAACGCTGGTGCTGCTCGGCGGCTGGCCGCACGAACTGGGCGGCTCAATGTATCTCGGCACGCGCCACAATTTGAAAACCGGCGACGCCCCGGCGCTTGATCTTGAAGCCGAAAAGAAACTGCACGACTTCGTGCGTCTGCAAATTCGCTCGGGCCGCGTGGCCGCCGCTCACGATGTTTCCGAAGGCGGTTTGCTCGTGACCGTCTGTGAAATGCTTTTTGCCGCGCACAAGACTTACGGCGTGGATTTGGATTTGCGGGCCGCCGCGACCGCCGCCACCAGCGCGGGCCGCCCGTTCCGGCTGGACGCGTTGCTGTTCGGTGAGAGCCAGGGCCGCATTGTGCTCTCGGTCAAGGAAGGCGCCACCCGCGCGCTGCTCAAGTCCGCCGAAACGGCGGGCGTTCCCGCCGTGTCCCTCGGCGAAATCCAAGGCGAGGCCATCCTGAAAGTCGTCGCGCCCGGCACGGGCGGCGCAGGCAGCCTCACCATCAGCTGGCCCGTCATCAAGCTGCGCGAGGCTTGGACCGAAGCCATCCCGCGCGCGATGGCAGTGGGTTGATCTCCGTCGCCGAAATCCAAAACTTTTCCCGCTTTCTTTTCCGCCTCGAACCACCCGCGTAATTTTTTTGTGCCATGAGCGACCCGATCCAGCATCACTGCGGCGTGGCCCTCATCCGCCTGCTGCACCCGCTCGCCTACTACGAGCAGAAATACAAGACGCCACTCTACGGTTTCAACCAGCTCTTCCTGCTGATGGAAAAGCAGCACAACCGCGGCCAGGACGGCGCGGGCATCGGCTGCGTGAAGCTGGACATGCCGCCGGGCCGCTCCTTCATGTTCCGCGAGCGCGAAACGCGCCCGAACGCCCTCACTTATATTTTCACCAAGCAGCTTAAAATTTATCAGGAATTGCAGCGCGAAGGAAAAATCCACCCGGAGTTCCCGCGCACGGTGAAGGAACATTTTGAATTCGGCGGCGAGGTACTGATGGGCCATTTGCGCTACGGCACCTCCGGCGACTACGACAAAAGCGCCTGCCACCCGTATTTCCGCAAGAGCAGTTGGGCCACGCGCAACCTGATGGTCTGCGGCAATTTCAACATCACCAACGCCGACGAGTTGAACCAGCAGCTCATCTCCCGCGGCGTCCATCCGATTTTTGACACCGACACGCAGACCGTCCTCGAGCAAATTGGCTACCATCTCGACGAGGAACACACGCGCCGCTATCGCGAACTGCGCGACCAGGGCGTGCACGGCGCCGATATTCCTCCGATCATTTCCGCCCAGCTCGACCCCATTGCCATCCTGCGCGCTGCGGCCAAGGACTGGGATGGCGGCTACACCATCGCCGGCCTCATCGGCAACGGCGATTGCTTCGTGATGCGCGACCCGCTCGGCATCCGCCCCGGATTTTATTTGCAGACCGACGAGATTGTCGCCGTCGCGAGCGAACGCGTCGCCCTGCAAACCATCTTTGACGCGGAATCGGACGCCATCCGGGAAATTTCGCCCGGCCATGCGCTGGTGGTGAAAAACGACGGCCGCGTGCGGCACGAGCCGTTCATTGAGCCGGCGGCGCGCCGGTATGGCTGCTCGTTCGAGCGCATTTATTTTTCGCGCGGCAATGACGCCGACATCTACCGCGAGCGCAAGGCCCTTGGCGCGCGCCTGGTTGACACGCTTTTGCGCGCGATCAACAACGACCTGCACAACACGATTTTTTCCTATATCCCCAACACCGCTGAAACCGCCTACTACGGGCTGCTCGACGAATTGCGCCTGCGCCGCCGCCAGGAGGTAAAGGAAGCCATTTTGTCCGCGCAAAAAAGCGGCCGGCTCGACGCCACGCTGCTCGACCAGCTTATCATGGACAACTGGCCGCGCGGCGAAAAAATTGCCCACAAGGACATCAAGCTCCGCACGTTCATTTCCCAGGAAAAAAACCGCATCCAGCTCGCGTCGCACATTTACGACATCACCTACGGCGTCGTCGCGCCAACGGACAATCTTGTTTGCATTGACGACTCAATCGTGCGCGGCACCACGCTGAAGCAGTCCATCCTGCGCATTCTCGCGCGCACGCGCCCGAAAAAAATCATCATCGCCTCGACCGCGCCGCAAATCCGCTACCCGGATTGCTACGGCATTGACATGTCGGAACTCGGCAAATTCATCGCCTTCCAGGCGGTGGTGGCGCTCTGCAAGGACCGCGGGCTGGGCGAAGTGTTGCGCGAGGTTTACCAGGACTGCGTGCGCCAGGTGGATTTGCCCGCGGGATCGCTGCACAACCATGTGCGGCGGCTTTACGATCTTTTCACCGCCGAGCAAATCTCGGCAAAAATCTCCGAACTGGTGCGGCCCTCGCTCGATTTCTGGAGCGGCGAAGTGCAGATTATCTTCCAGAAAATCGAGGATCTGCACGAGGCGGTGCCCACCAACCGTGGCGATTGGTATTTCACCGGCCATTACCCCACGCCCGGCGGCCTCGCGGTGCTCAACCGCTCCTACATTAATTATTACGAGAACAAAGTCGGGCGCAGTTATTGAAGACGGCTGGCTTCAAGGAAGGATTAAATGGGTCACGCCGCCAAGGGCCGCCTTGCCCAGAAGACTGTAGAGGCCGCTATAATCAAGGTGCTGCAACGAGCCGCCGACCTCAAAAGACGGCCCGGGATAATAGCCATTTTGCGGCTTGGCGGATGTCAGCAAGCCAACATCGCCCAAGGTTTGCGCGGTGGTGCCGGTGGCGTTCAATTGCAGCGTGGCGGTCAGCGCTTGGTCGGGAATGGCCACGCCGGCCTGGTAGGTAATCTGTCCGGTTCCCGTAAGCTGGGTCGTGGGATTTTGGACGACGAATTGCGTCAGCTTGATGTTGCGGTCGGCGCCGCGCTGCGCCTCGAAAACCAGCTTATTATACTCAATTGTGTCCAAAGCTTGCATCAGGCCATTAACCATGTTCACGGAGTCGCTGACTTTGTTCTTCCCCCCGCCCAGAATCCCCGCGGCGAGGCCAGCGAGGCCGCTGCCAAGTTGCAGCACCGTGCCCGCCGCGGCGTTTTTCTTTTGCACCAGATCGAGCAGATGAAAAGTGCCGCTGCCGCTGGTGAGCTTGCAGTCGAAGGGCACACCCGCGATTAAATCATCCAGATTCGCGCCGCGCCCGGAAGCCGAACCGTCCACCGAAAACTTGCCTTCGGCCGGCGGTTTGTCGGCGGGGTCGCGTTTTTTGAAATAAGCGCCGACATCGAAATTGGAGAGCGAAATTTTCAACTGCATATTGTAGGGCTGCGCCGCCTGCGTGGCATCGAAGGCCAGCGTGCCGCTGAGTTGCAGGGGCGCGCCTTCGAAGCTCGTGGTGATGTGGGAAATCGAAGCCTGCGTGGGTGTGATTTGCGCGGAGGCATCCAAATTATCCAGCGTGTAGGTGCTATAAATAAGGTGCTTCACTTGCACCTGCGCCTGTCCTTGCAAGTCGCCCCACAAGGGGGTTTTGTCCGGCCCGGCTGACGCCGACGCCGTCGCGGGGGCTTGGGCCCCAGGCAGAGAGGGCGACGTTACTCCCGCCGGGTTGTTCCCACCCGCCGCCGGCGGGAAGAAAGCGTTCTTGACCGTCATCAAGTCGTCCACGATCAGGCTGTCGCCGATGACTTTGAGGTCAAATTTGCGCGCGCCGCCCGCAGGATCCAGTGAAAAGGCAACCGTGCATTTGGAATCGCCCTGATTGCTGAGGCCGTCGATTGGAATGTTCAATTGCATCCCGACATTCCCGGACGCGTCGTGGTCGATCCTGCCGGTGACATTGCTGAAAGACAGCGAGATCAACGAGGCGGCGGGCGACAGCACCGTCCAGCCCTGCACTTTGGCGTCAAACTTCAGGGTGCCGTCGTGGGCGAGTTCACCGGTGAGGCCCAACTGTCCCGCCGCCAGATTGTCATATTTACTCATAATCGGCTGCTTGAGGAATTGCGCGAGGTCGCCGTGCAAATTGAATTTCGCCTGCTCCCACCACGACTGGGTGGCGTCGCGGGTCAACTCGAGATCGCCCGCCGCCAGCGTCGAGTGGCCGGAGGTGATGGTCGTGCCTTGCAAAGAAAAATAAGACAGGCCCTTGGCGTTAAACTTCGCGGCGGGCAGGGTGGTGAAGGTCAAATCAGTTACCCAGGGCACCGGGGCGCCTTGCGCCGGCGTTTTCGTAACGCTGAGGCCTGCCGCAGTGAGGGGCGCGTTGGCGCTCACCGAATAGTCCCCATGCCCTTCGCCCTGCACCAAAACGTCGCCGGAAACCCCGCCGCCTTGCAGAAGGTAGCCCGGCAGCAACACGCCCAGCACCCCCGCGGGCAAATTGGTGATCTTAAGGGTGAGCACATTGCCGTTGAGCTGCGGCCACGCGTATTGGGTCTGGCCCTTGGCCGCCAGCGCCGGGTCGGCGGTGGGCACAATATTCAAGGTTACGTTTTCGGATGTTTTAATTTCCGCCAGCGGCGCGCCCACGCCTCCCGAAGGCAGCACGCTTGCGCCCGTGCCCGCGTCAATGGTCAGCGCGTCCTTCGTCTGGGTCAGGTTGACATTCAAGGCGTATTGCGGCTTCGGGTCGGGCAGATATTGGCGCCATTCCACGGCGAAAGGCTGCGCCGCCAGCGCGCCGAGCTGGCCGGTGGCGCTCACTCCCACCGCGAGATTGTCCGGCGTTTTATCCACCTCCACCGTCGCGTGCATCAAATTGCCCGCGACCGCATTGGTGTCGAAGCGCGTCGTGCTTTTGATTTCGCCGCTTTGCCAGGAGCCCTGCGGCGTCACCACGACCGAGACGCCGGAAAGTTTTGTCTCGCCATTTTCGGCGTAGAGAAAATCGGCCAGCTCAACGGGCACTTCCGTGCGCCAGGTGAAACCGGAGATATTGGCGCCGGCGCCGACGAGCAGGACTTTCCCCTTGGTTACTTCGCCGGTGATTTTCATGGTCTTAGGCAGGAACGGCTGCAGCAGCGCGAGCGGCAGGCCGTTTACCTCCATCACGGCCACATTGCCATCGGCGGTCGGCGTCTGGACTTTTCCATTCGCGTCAATCGGCAAAGAAAGTTGTTGCAGCGTTTGCACCGTGGCCAGCACGGTTGCGCCTTTTTTCAAGGTGACCACAAACGACGGGGAAGCGGCTCCACTCGCCGGAGCCGGCCCGCCGCCATTCAGGGCATTGTTTATCGCACCCAGCAAAAATGCGGAATTCGTGCGCGAAAAACTGCCCAGGCCATCCAGCGTGAGCAGGCCCTTGGGCGCGACATTGGGCATGTCCACACCCAGCGTCTTGCGGTCGAGATTGTCCACGTCCACCGCTGCGGCGAGACGGCCTTCGGTCTCATAGGTAATCGGTTTGGCACCCAGATGAATCGTCACGTTGCCGGCATATTGCGCGATGGCGATTTTTCCCTGGGCAGAAGTGGTGGTGAAAGTCCAGCCCGGCATCTGCACCAGATGCGCGCTGCTGAGCAATTTGCGAATTTCAATGGTGACGGTTTGAGTGTCGCCGCTGCCTTCATAGGTTATCGTGGTGTCGAGTTCGGCGTCCGTGCCCGCGAGCAATTGATTCTGATCGAGTTTCAAACTGAGGCCGGTCCAGGTCAGCGGCTTGGTCGTCTTCGCGACAATCGCGCCGTCGGCGCGCGCGCCCAAATCAATCTCCCCGGTCAGATTCTGTCCCGTGAGAGTGTAATTGGCCGGCAGCGCCATAGCGACCCAGGCCGTCGGCGCTTGCGAAAGCGTCAGGCGGGCGAGTTCCGGCACGAGGCCCTGGGTCAATTTCACGCTTTTCGTAGTCGTGTCATATTCAAAGGATACCGGCTGAAGCAAATTCAAGGTAAGCGCGGTTTGGCCGCCATCCGGGGCGAGCGTGGCCATCAGGCTGCGGCCATCGAATGTTTCCTTGCCATCGGCGCCCTGGGTCCAACTGCAATCAACATCCACGCTCATTTGTACGCTGCCAAGTTGTTCGAGATCTGCGCGCAACGCGCCCAAGTGACCGGCGCTGCCCTGCAATTTCGCCTTCACGCTGACTTGGCCCTTGGCCGTGTCCGCCGTGAGCTGCCCGTCGCCGCGCAAGGTAAAATCCGGCAGCTTAACCCCGAAAGCGAAAGGCTCGACTTCCGCGCGCGAAAGGTCGGCCGTAAAATTGCCGCTAACCATATTATCGTTTCCATAATTTCCGCTGAGGTTGAGCAAGTTTGCGGCAGTGGCGCTCGTGGCGCTTGGCTGCGCGAGGTCGAGCGTGAACGAGCCATTAGCACCATTCGATTGCTTCGCCACCAAATGCGCCTGCAGGAGGGCGGGCTGCGCCTGCCCGGGAATCGCCGCGGACAGGTTGGCGGCCAAATCCACGATTTGCGGGAACATCGCCGCGTCGAGCGTCAGCGCGATTTGCGTGTCGGCGTGCATTTCTGAAAACTTGGCGTCCGGGGATTTATCCTGAAAAACAACCTGGCCAGTGGCCGTGCCCGAACTGCTGGTGCCCAAATCCTGCGCGGTAAGCGTAAGTTGCGCGCTGCGCTGCTGCGGCAAAAGCACCATCGCCTCGATATTGGCTTTTTTGATCAATAGGCCGGTCGCGGATTTGCTTCCCGCGGACGTTGGTTCCGTCGTGGTGGCGGCAGTGGTGGTGTTGGCCGGCTGAGTCAGGTCAATCACCAGCCCCTTGATTTCCAAATCATCAATGGTGCGCGTGCCGCCGAAAGCCAGGTTCCAAAGCGAAAACTGCGCGGTCGCCGAATCGGCTTTGATAACCTTGCCGTTAATGATGAAATTCAGCCCGCTGACCTCGCCTCCGCTGAGGCCGATGGAAACGCGGTCCAGCTTTGCGTTCGGGTCATATTTCGCCAGATAATGCCGCGCGATGGCCGTCTGCACGCCCGAGTTGAACGCCGCGAGGAGACCCACCACCACCAGCAACAAAAATAGCGCTGCCCCAATGATTAACCACCGTTTGAAACGTTTCTTTGCCATTCCCCCACCCTAGAACAACTCCCGCGGAAAGAAAACGCTGAAAAACGGCCCGGCAACACGGTTCAATCCGCGGAAGTCACCGAACGACGACCCGAAAAAAACGTTGGCTATCCGGACGGAATCGCGGGCGGCTTCCGCGCAATGCTGGTGGTTTTACCCTGGTGTGTTTCCGGGCGGAAAATCGCCACAGGGCTGAGGCAAAGCCGCCCAAACGCAACTTGCCACTAAGGCAAAATAATGTTATTCCTGACAATCTACCTTTATGAAAACATTGCTCGCAGTTCTTGCTTTGCTTCCCTCTCTGGCCTTGGCCGCTTCAAGCCCAACGGCGACTAGCCCGGCCACGACCAGCACAACTTCGCCGCATCCCGCCACCATCAGTCCGACCCCGGCAATTCCAACAACCACCAGTCCGGCGGCCACGGAAACCAACCCCACTTTGCCCAATCCAACCGAGGAACTGAAGGTTATGACCGAAAGGCTCAAGCTGAGCCCGAGCCAGCAGGCCGCGATCAAACCGATTCTCGTCGCGGAACTCGACCAGACGAAAGCCATCCAGGACAACCCGAAGCTGACCGCCCAGCAGAAACATGACCAGGTCGGGACGGTTCATCGGGCGGCTCTGCAAAAAATCAAGGCACTCTTCACGCCCGCGCAGATGACGCAAATCGAGCAGGAGCAGGACAACCCGCCACCAAGTCCGACGAGCACGACGGCAAGCACGTCAAAGTAGAAACGTTTCGTACGACCGGCCCTGGGTAATTCCACCAATTGTGATGGTCTCGGGCAATAGGGGAAACGGCCCGGCGCGCTGGCGACCTTCGTCAGTTTTCAAAAACCATGGACAAGGTCACCGCAAAACCCGGCACGGCTCTGGCGGTGATATTCGCGGTTGCCTCGGTAAACACAGCGGGCGCAACCTCCGACCCGTGCTCAAACCAATGCACCGTGACGCTGCGGGCGACCGGATCCACGATCCAGTATTCGCGCACGCCAGCGCGCGCATATACCAGACGCTTTGCGTGAAGATCGAACTTGGCGTTGGAGGGTGACAAAATCTCTATTACAAAATCCGGCGCCCCAGATGCGCCCTGCTCGGTCAGGAATTGCTCCCGCGCATGGCTGAAAAAACTCAGGTCGGGCTGGAAAACATTCTGTTCGTCAAACTCGACATCGAAGGGTGCGGCGTAAACTTCGCCCAAGTCATGTTCGCAAACATGATTGGACAGGGCGCGCAAGAGATTCGTGATGATCTTCTGGTGCTGGCGGTTGGGTGATGGCGACATCCAAAGTTCCCCCTCGATAAGTTGAAAACGCGGGCCGCCCTCCGGCAAATCGTAATAATCTGCCGCAGTCAACGACGTTGGAAGCGCCACGCTCATACCAGCCAGAATAGACGACAATAGCCCGAGATGTCAACCCACACAGCAAACAACCCTGCATTGACATTTCCAGCGGTTTCCCGGTATCCTGCCATCGTTCGCAAAAACCGCGCAACGTATGAGCATTGTCGTCGAAATTCAGGAAGCTATTGCGCGTTTGAATGAAACCGAGCGCGGGGAATTGCGCTTGTGGCTCGAATCCTACGAGGAAGACGACTGGGATCGGCAAATCACCGCCGACGCCGCCTCCGGCAAATTGGATTTTCTAAAACGGCAGGCCCAAGCCGCCGAAGATGCTGGTAAATTACATTCCTTAAACTTTTGATTCTTCATCGGCACGGCAAATCTCCAAGAAACTCCGGCCAAATGCTGTAATTTGTAGATACTCTTCACGCACCGAAACTGCTTTTAATGGCCCCTCTTCTTTTGGCCATCTGTGCTTAACACTGATTTCCCCAGGTTTAACAAAGGTTTTATTTCCAAGTTCGACGAGCTGAAGGCGCTGTAAATTATCTAAAGCTGCAATCGCATTTGAGGCATATTTAAGAGGGAGGCTCTTGCAGATCTCTAAATATTTCTCATTAAGTAAACGATAGGGATCGTCCTTTTCAATAGAGCTTTTGTTGGCTGCCCCAGCCCTCCGTCGTGAAAAGGACTGAATAAAGCTTAACGAGTTCACAAAAAGTTCCGCCTCTTGTTTGATTTGACATTTTATAATTAGAGGAAAGCTTTTTGCGTGCATGAACGACATGAGAATGATGGCATCATCCGGGGACATCTGCTTGATTATTTCGATGTACCCCACTCGAAAAGGCTCCGTAAAATTCGGATCCATGCTCTTCGCTATGAGATTGGCCCATAAATCTTGAAGCGTCTTATCATCCGCCAAAGATGCTGCCTCAATCATCGGAAGCACAAATTTTACAGGTATGGGATTGGTTTTTCCCTCCAAGTTTCGTCTTTTATGCTGCGCTTGAACTTTATCAAAAATAGCTAAAAGGTTTTTATGCCGATAAAACCTCGCCCAATCACCCAAAATTTGCCCGCCCTGCTCCCAAGTTTGTCCTACCATTTTATTTAAAAAATTCCCAACTTTCTGCCCCGTTTCCAATGCAGTAGTCGCTGTTTTTGCCACGGGGGCGATTGAGCTCTCTTCTGTATTCACATTGGATAAAATCAACTTCGATTGTATTGGTGTCAATGTCTTTCAGTATCCAGATGCACAGTGCATTGCCAATAGAACAATAGGCTTACACCCTCCAGCTTACGGCCTTCCTTATTGACACCCCGGGCCGGGCCGGTATGGAATTATCGTTCCCCCGTTTTCCTGACGGGGTTGCTGGTTACCCATTCTTCTCTTCACAATGCCTGCCAAGAAATCCGCCTCGAAACCCTCCCGTAAATCCGCCTCCGCCAAGGCCAAAACCTCGGGGGCGAAGACCAAAGCCGCGAAATACGTCTATGCCTGGGGCGCCGGCCGCGCCGATGGCGACGGCTCGATGCGCGCCCTGCTGGGCGGCAAAGGCGCCAACCTCGGCGAGATGGCCCGCATCGGCCTGCCCGTGCCCCCCGGTTTCACCATCACGACGGAAGTCTGCACCTATTATTACGCGAACAAGCGCACCTACCCCGCCGCGCTCAAGGCCCAGATCGCCGCCGCCATTGATTCCGTCGAGAAGATCATGGACACGAAATTTGGCGACACCACGAAGATGCCCCTGCTGGTCGCCGTGCGCTCCGGCGCGCGCGATTCGATGCCGGGCATGATGGACACTATTCTCAACCTCGGCCTCAACGACGAAACCGTCCTCGCCGTCGAACGCGCGATGAACAACCCGCGCCTGGCGTGGGACTGCTACCGCCGCTTCATTCAGATGTATGGCGATGTCGTGCTCGGCGTGCAAAAACGCCCTGGCGAGGAACATGAGCCTTTCGAAGAAGTCATCAGCGCCCTCAAGCACGAACGCTACAAAAACGCGGAAGTTGAGGACACGCGCCTCTCGACGCCCGACCTCAAGGAACTCGTCGTGCGCTTCAAGCGCCTCGTGAAAGAACGCACCGGCCATGATTTTCCGACTGATCCGTGGAAGCAGCTCGAAGGCGCGATCAGCGCCGTGTTCGGCTCGTGGATGAATGACCGCGCCATGGTTTACCGCCGCAAATACAACATTCCCTCCGAATGGGGCACGGCCGTCAACGTGCAGGCGATGGTGTTTGGCAACACCGGCAACCAATCCGGCTCGGGCGTGGCCTTCACGCGCGACCCGGCCTCCGGCGAAAAAGTTTTCTACGGCGAATTTCTGATGAACGCCCAGGGCGAGGATGTCGTCGCCGGCGTGCGGACGCCCCAGCCCGTGCACGAATTGCGCCAGGTCATGCCCAGCGCCTACCAGGAACTCGAACGCATCCGCGGCGTGCTCGAAAAGCATTTCCACGACATGCAGGACTTCGAGTTCACCATTCAGGAACGCAAAGTCTTCATGCTGCAAACCCGCAACGGCAAACGCACGGGCGTCGCCGCGGTGCGCATCGCCTGCGAAATGGTGCGCGAGAAACTCATTGACTGGCAGACCGCCGTCATGCGCGTGCCCGCCGACCAGTTGGATCAGGTGCTCGCGCCGGTGTTCGACCGCGCGGCGCTCAAGAACGCGCCCGTCATTGCCACCGGATTGCCCGCCGGCCCCGGCGCGGCCTCGGGTAAGATTTATTTCAACGCCGACCGCGCGGTGGAATCCGCCGCGAAGGGCGAAAAGGTTTTACTGGTTCGCCTCGAAACTTCGCCGGAAGATTTGCGCGGGATGATCGCCGCGGAAGGCATTCTCACCGCGCGCGGGGGCGTCAGCTCGCACGCCGCACTGGTCGCCCGCCAGATGGGCAAAGTCTGCGTCTGCGGCGCAAGCGCACTGTCGATCAATTACGAAACCACCACGCTCAGCGTTGGCAAAAAGGAATACAAGGAGGGCGAATACCTCTCGATTGACGGCACCTCCGGCGCGGTTTACGCCGGCCAGGTCAAGACCCAGCCGTCCGAAGTCGTGCAGGGTCTGCTGCATAACGATGCCGCCGCGCGCAAAGGCTCGACCTACCGCAATTTTGTCGAACTGATGAAATGGTGCGGCCAGTCCACGCGCATGAGCGTGCGCACCAACGCCGACAGCCCCGAGCAGACGCAAAACGCCATCGCCTTCGGCGCCACGGGCATCGGCTTGTGCCGCACCGAGCACATGTTCTTCGAAGGCTCGCGCATTTACGCCGTGCGCGAAATGATCGTCGCCGAATCTTACGAGGCGCGCAAAGCCGCCCTCGCGAAACTCCTGCCCTTCCAGCGCAACGATTTCGCCGGCATCTTCACCGCCCTCAAGGGCCTGCCCGCGACCATCCGCCTGCTCGACCCGCCCTTGCACGAATTCCTGCCGCATGACGACGTGACCATTCGCGAAACTGCCGACAAAATCGGCGTGCGCCCCGAAGCCGTCTCGCGCCGCGTGGCGGAGTTGCACGAGTTCAACCCGATGCTCGGGTTCCGCGGCTGCCGCCTCGGCATTTCGTATCCCGAGATTTCCGAAATGCAATGCCGCGCGATTTTCGAAGCCGCCGCCGAGGTGCAGAAAAAAGGCATCAAGGTGCGCCCGGAAATCATGATCCCTCTCGTGGGTTTCAAAAAGGAACTCGATTTGCAAGTCGAGATCGTGCACCGCGTGGCCGCCGAAGTGGCCAAGGAAAAACGCACGCGTTTTGATTACCTCGTCGGCACGATGATCGAAGTCCCCCGCGGCGCGCTCACCGCCGGTGAAATCGCCGAGACCGCGCAGTTCTTCTCCTTCGGCACCAACGACCTCACGCAAACCACCCTCGGCATGAGCCGCGATGACTCCGGCTCCTTCCTCGGGAAATACCAGGAGTTGGAAATCGTCAAAAAGAATCCCTTCGCCAGCGTGGACCAGACCGGCGTCGGCGAACTCATGAAAATCGCCGTCAAAGGCGGCCAGGCGACGAACCCGAAAATCAAGCTCGGCATCTGCGGCGAACACGGCGGCGACCCCGACTCCGTGAAGTTCTGCCATCGAATCGGCCTCACCTACGTCTCCTGCTCGCCCTTCCGCGTGCCCACCGCCCGCCTCGCCGCCGCCCAGGCTGCGATCGCCGACGCCAAAGCCGCCAAAGCGAACAAAAAGTAGCCGCGGCCGGTGACGGCGGAATTTCGGGCTCCGCCAAAAGCGGATTTCAGCGCCACGGCGGCCCATCACGCCACTAATTAATGATTCTATTAATCCCTAATTAATACCTTGTGCCGGTCACGTTATTGTGCAAACATGGCCGCATGATGGCCAATAATCCATTGCCGCGGCTGGACGAAAGGCGCGATGTCCATGCGATGTTGCTGCCGTTTTGCCGGATCAAGCCGGGGGAAATTTGGACTGACCCGGTGTCGGGCCACCGGGTGGGATGCCTGGATGCGGCCAAGCCGCGCGAAGTGGCGGCGCTGATGGACGGGAAAAAGGCCGAACTGGCCATTCAGGACCCACCTTATAACCTCGTCGCCTTCAAGGAACGGACGGTCGGCGAATTTATTTCCTGGTGCAAGCAGTGGGTGCAATGCACACTGGATTCACTGTCGGCAAACGCGTCCCTGTATGTCTGGCTGGGCGCGGATCAGCAGGACGGTTTTCAGCCGCTGCCCGATTTCATGTTGATGATGCGTGCGCTGCCGGTGGCCTCCCGCAGCCTCATCACCATGCGCAAACAGCGCGGTTACGGGACGCAAAAAAACTGGATGGCCGTCCGCCAGGAGCTGCTCTACTACACCCAAGGCAGCCCGGTTTTTAACATCGAAGCCGAATACACCGACATCCCCAAAATTCTTCGCGGCTACTATAAGGAGGTCAAAGGACAGCGCCTGGAAACCCAACAACGCGGCAATTCGGAAAACATCCGGGCCGGCAATGTGTGGGTGGACATTCAGCAGGTGTTCTACCGCATGGACGAAAACGTCAACGGCTGCTACGCGCAAAAGCCCATGAAGTGCATTGACCGCATCGTCCGCGCGTCCTCGAAACGCGGATGCCTCGTGGTGGATTTCTTCGCGCACTCGGGCACCACCCTGCTCGCCTGCGAAATTTCCAAACGCCGCTGTTTCACGATGGATACGGATCCCGTCTTTTGCGAAATCGCCATCCGGCGGCTCGAACATTACCGCGAGACCGGCCGCCTCGGCTGGCAAAACTCCCACGCGTTTGCCCATGATCTTCCGGTTCAATTTGAATCGTCCGAAGAAAAACCGCGTGAGGAAAAATCGCCCGGAAATAAAGCAAAGAAATTGAAATAATGGCCCCCCTGCCGGCGTTTTTCAAAGCGGTTGCAGCCAGATATTGCGAAACTCGATGGGGTAACCGCAATCTAATGAAACCGCCCTCCGAATCCAGCGTTTTTGTCACGTCTGTCCCATTTTGATTTTCTCCGCCAAATCGGGCGCGGGAAAGAAGGCCAGGGCTTTGCCGATTTTTGCCTCTTCGAACCAGCCGCGGCGCACGAGCGGGGTGAAGTCGTTGCGCGCCGTCTGCCTCGCCAGGCGGTGGTCGCGCGCGTGTTCCTGCAAAATATGGCGCGAACCGGGATGTTTGAGTGCTTGCGTGATGACCGCGCGCTGGCGGGGATTGAGCCAATCTTCGCCGAGCGTCAAATTTTCCGCTTCGCGCATTTCGGCGATTTGACGGCAAACTTCCGCGCGCTCCTGTTTTTGCGCGTCCGCGATGGCGTCGAAAATATGCGCCGCAAAATAAGTCACATCATTGTCGTCAGTCTCCACATACTGAAATGCACGGAGATACTGGGCGGGCGCGTAGCGTAGCGCGCAAGATGGCGAGAGAAAATCGAATATCTCATAACCCGCATGAAGCACGCTCCAAAAAAACAGCGCGCGGGCGAGGCGGCCATTGCCCTCCGCAAACGGCTGGTCGTAAATGACCCAGAAGTGCAGCGCCATCGCGCGCAATAACGGGTGCAGAAATTTTTCCGGCGCGCGGCCATTGGCGAAGGCAAGCATCGCCCGAACGCGTTCCGGCAATTCTTCCGCGGGCGGCGGTTCGCGAAAAAGCCGGCCCGTCAGAAATTCGTCGCGCCGGGGGTCGTCGGGATAGCGCAATTGTCCCGCCAAGTCAGGCCGCGCCAACGTGTCGGAGGTGAGACGCCGATGGAGATCGGAAAGCTTGGCCAGTGTGAGTGGCTGCGCGCGGATTTCGCGGATGTGCTCCAAGGCGCGATGCGTGTCGAGAACTAGTCGTTCGCCATGGTCGCGGGGCTGGCGGCCCGAGCGCAATAGTTCGCGCGCAGTCTCGGCATCAGTAGCCGCGCCATCCAGTTGGGCCGAAGCAATGGCCTCCTCGCGCAAGGCGGCGACTGCAAGTTGCTTGTGCCGGGAACGCAGCAAGGCGAAATCCGCCTCGTCGGCGGCGTCTCGACCACCCCGGTCAAAACGATGCAGCGTTTCGGCAAAAAATTCGCTGGAACTCAACGTGAATAACTGTCCCAGGCGATCCTTCAGACCAATCTCCTGCCGCCCGGCGAGACGCTGC
>Ga0206804_10127_pt1 | contig 22872 bp, 14 predicted proteins | sample Alteio_BWOrgCont_62_FD_152888 | JGI IMG/M metagenome (GOLD analysis project Ga0206804, IMG submission 152888) | Enriched cells from forest soil in Barre Woods Harvard Forest LTER site, Petersham, Massachusetts, United States -... | ecosystem: Environmental > Terrestrial > Soil > Temperate forest >... | reverse complement strand
CCAAGGTGGTACTGGATCGACGCATCGTTCGGGGCGGTCTTCTCCGCGTCTTCAAGCAGATCACGCGCGGAGCCATAAATTCCCTTGTGATAGTAGGCCCATGCGAGCGTATCAGCCGTATTCGGCGAGTGAGGCATCGAACGCCGCGCCGATTCCGCCAGTGAGAGCGCCATATCGACGTCCTGCCCACTCTCGAGCATCAGGAAGGCGAGATTGTTCTGCGCGACGGCATTGTCCGGCTGAATCGTGAGTGCTTTCTTGTAGGAGTCCATCGCGGCACTTGCGTTGCCCTGCGCCTCGAACAGCGTGCCGAGAACGATATCGCCCTGGGGGCTGGTCGGATGCGCGCTGGACCACGCCTGCCACTTCGCGATCGCTGCGCCCGGATTTCCCGCAGCCGCTGCCACACGCGTGTAGGCCATCATTGCGGCACCATCGGATGGGTTCAACTGCATCGCCTTCTCAGCTGAGCTGGTCGCACCGTTGATGTCCCGTTGGGAAAGCTGGATGTTCGACAGCGTGACATACAGCGCCCCATTGTTCGGGTTCTTTCCAATCAACTGCTGCACCAGCGCGAGAGCCTTATCGGGCTGGCGCTGGATCATGTAGTAGTTCACGAGCACCTGCATTGCCGGAATCTGATTGGGATTTGCATCCAGCGCTTGCTGCAGGAACGCGACGCCCTCGGGATAGTGCTTCTGCTGGAGACGCATCTCGCCCAGCGCAGCCAGGGCCGCCGAATCCTTGGGATTCATCTTAATCGCGGTCTGCAGGTCGGCATCTGCCTGGTCTCCCCGGTTCTCGTTCACCTCTGCGATGGCGCGCCACAGATAACCATCGGACAGATTTGGAAAGTGGGTGATCAGTGTGTCCGAAACCTGTTCGAGCAGAGCATTGTCCTTCTTCGCCGCTGCGATCTGGGCGAGTTCACGTTGCGCTTGCAAGTTGCCTGGTTGTGCCTGCGCTACGGCATGGAAGTTCTGTTCCGCTCCCGCAAGATCGCCTTTCGCTTTTTGTGCCATCCCAAGCCAGAACTTCAGCGAGATGCTGTCAGGCGAATTCTTTACTGCCTTTTGCATCAAGTTGAGCGCATCGTCGGTCTTGCCGTTGCGCAGCAGGAGCATGCCTGTCATCGCTTGCACCTGCGGATCGTCCTTATTCGTCTTATTCAGTTCGTCGATAATCTGCTGAACCTTCGCGAAGTTCCCCTGACCGGCAAGAATGTCAGCGTAGACCATCTTGAGGGGAACGCTCTTCGGATACTTGTTGGTCAGCTGTTCATAGGCAGCAGCTGCGCGATCCATCTGTTGCGTCTGCCGATAGTAGTTGTAGAGCAGCTGGGCGCCTTCCTCGGTGTCGTGCAGAACATCAGTTGCTTGCTGCATCGTGGCTTCGGCCTTCGCCTTGTCTCCACTCTGGTAGTACAGAGCGGCCAGCGTCAACCAGGTGCGAATGTTCTTCGGATCGGACTGTGTCGCAGCCTGCGCCTCAGCCACCGCTCCGCCAGTGTCACCTTTCTTCTGCAGCATTGTGGCGAGCAACAGGTGTGCAGGCGCGCTCTTCGGATCGAGTTTGACCGCCTCCCGAACCTGGGCCTCGGCATCCTTGGACGTGGCAGGATCAGAGCCCTGGATAAGCCCAAGCTGCGCGTGGAAGCCGGCGCGATTTGGGGCATACGCCAGCGCCTGTTGAATATCCTTGAGCGCCTCGTCGTGGTCCTTGTTCGCCAGGGCAATCCCTGACTTGAGGCCCCACGCGTCCGCGTTCTTCGGGTCGATGGCGAGAATCGCATTCGCCTGCTCAGTAGCCTTTGGATATTGACGGCCGGCCAGGTAGATCTGGCCGAGGTTCAAGCGCGCCTCGACATTATTCGGGTCGAGATCAACCACACGCCGCAGTTCGTTAAAGGCACCCATGCCCGAGCCGGTCTGCATGTACGCCTTGGCAAGCTCAAAACGAGCCGCCGCGTAGCGCGGATCAATCTTGATCGCGTTCGAGAACTGGATGATCGCTTCCTTCTCTTTGCCCTGCGCGGCGTACGCCTTTCCGCTGTTCAGGTATTTGACCTTCCGCACGTTGGGGTCACGCGTGCAACCCTGCGCCAGCAGCGCCAGTACGGTCAGACAAGCAAGAGCCGAAATACGGCCCATCCGGTGAGAGTGCGAGGTCTTCATCAATTTCCTTCCCGATGCCGCTGTCCGAGCCGGCGGCGTCCCTTCCAGAACACAAAACAGATAACTACAAGTTACGAATTACTGCGAAGCCAATACAGAGCAGCCATGCAGCTCCGCCCGTATGAGCAGATACGGTAGAGCCATGAAACCGGGGTGAGCACAGGTGCGCCATCAATTTGGAATGAACCGCGGTAGAAGTGGCGTGACCTGATTCGCAAAGTGCAACGCGCGCTGTTGCGCGGATTCCAGCGGCTCATTTTGACTAACCGGCGTGACGATCCGCACCAGAGCGCCGTCCGTCCGGTTCCAGCGAACCGCGTCCAGCATCATGTAGGCCTTGGCCAGATAGTCGTTGGCCACGCTGCGACCATGCGCCAGATACCAATAGAGCACCACCTGCTTGTCTCCGGCGTTGCCAATCAGATACTCGCCGACCGGGTACGGCCTTCCATCCGCCGTCGGCAGATTGATTACACGCGAAGACAAAAACGCCCAACCCGCACCGGGCAGGCAGTTCTGCGGAGAATGAATCGACTGGCCCGAACGCTGCGTCGGGAAGTACCCAATGAAGAGGGACACCGGAGGTTGTACGGGCCGCCCCATGGGCCCGTCGCCCGAATACACCCGATTCAGGAAGCGCCCGTCGCCTAGGATCGCAAGCGTGTCGGTATCGAGCGGAATGTCCTGGGCCGTCCAGCCTCCGATCGTCTGCGGCATGAGCGAGAGTGGCGGCGTCTCCGGAACGCGGTCCGTATCTCCGCGCAGGCGGAGCGTCGTGAGTGCTGCAGCCAGCAGAACAAATACCACCCAAAACTTCGCTGATCTCATCGCTGTTCTCCATGTCCACGCGAAAACAGATTCATCGCCGTGTGAAGCAGATATAGGAGGATCAGTGAAACGACGAAGATCAACCAGCCCGAAAACTCATGAAAAAATCCAAGCGCCTTCTCCGGATCCCAGTATTGAACCGCAAGGCCTGTACCCACGATGCGCGCGCCGTTTGCCAGCACCGCAATCGGCAGCGCTGCCAGCGCCAGGATCACCCTGCGCTTCACACTGGGCTCAAGGAAGTACCCGTAGAAGACCGCTGCCGTGAAGAGGCTCATAAGCGAGCGGATGCCGCTGCACGCCTCAGCCACCTCCAGTTGCATCGACGGCAACTGAATAACGTTTCCGTCACGCATCACAGGAACACCGAACAGCGGAAGCGCCGCGCTGGCCAGCTTGGAGGCGAAAATCTGAAGTGGGAAGGTGACCTGGTTATAGATAACCATCGGCCACGGGATCGCCAGCAGAAGTACCAGAAGCGGAAAGCGAAGCTCCCGCAGCATCTGCCGCCCGGCCATCGTCCAGATGAGACCACCCAGCAGCATCAACAGCGAAATACGGGCAAGAAACAGCTCCGCTCCGTACACCCCCAAAAACAGAGTGAGCACGCCTGCGATGACAAGCCAGACACCCCCCCAGCTCTGACGTACAGGAGTCCTCTGCAATACGTCCCGTTTCGTCCAAACCAGGTAGGCCGAAAAAAGTGGTACCAGAAATCCGTGCGAGAAGTCGGGTTCGGTGTACCAGTCGTATACAAGCTTGGCTGCTACACCCCAGTAAATGGCGATCAGAAGAGCAACCAGCAATATCTCCGGCAACCACTGCTGCCAGGACGTATGCTCAGGAGCCACCTCACGCTCTTGGCTCGGCGGAGCCGCAGGGCCGGGGTGGGTAACCGGTTGGGTGACCATCATGGGTCGGGAATCCTCTAACGATGGAACGAGCAATTTGATTGCCGTTTGCAATTTCTACGGAAATCTCGTGCGCCCCTAGCGTACTGCACTCTGAAGCCCCGCGGTTGAGAATCTTCTTGCACAAGAGTGGCAAACATTTTCCCATGAACGGGTTGAACCAGGGGGCGATAATATGGCTGCTATAAACACCTTAAATAGGGCCGAGCTCAGATTGTCCCTGCAAACTCTGCCTCGGACCCGCCCCAACCGCCGAAAAGTTAACTTCCACAGGGCCCAAAGCCACCTTCCATCCTTGTTTGGCAACTGTTGTGCATACAGCTCTATAGGAGAGGGATTTCGTGAGGGCAACCATCGCAACAGTCGTGTCGAAACTTAGGCGGTTCACATCTTTCCGTGGAGTTCTGGTGTTTCTCGGGATGCTCGGGATTGCTGCGCTCTGCGTAGCGCAAGCGGCTAAGCCGGTGATAACCCCTGCGCCGGAGCAGAAAGCTCCCGCGCCGGCCCCAACTGCCGCCCCCGCGGCGCCGTCAGGCCCGGCTCACGTCGACGCGAGCTACGTCATCGGACCCGACGATGTCCTGCATATCACTGTCTGGAAGGAGGACACGCTCTCCGGCACCTTCCCAGTCCGGCCGGACGGCATGATCTCAATGGTTCTCCTTGGAGACGTGAAGGCGGCAGGTCTAACTGCCGCGGAGCTAGCTACAAACCTGACGGCACTTTACAAGAAATACGTTCAGGATCCACTTGTAACTGTTGCAGTAATGCAGGATACGAGTCAGCGAATCTTTATGGTTGGCGAGGTAGGAAAGGTCGGGCCGATTCCGATCACCCCTGGCATGACTCTCCTGCAGGCGATCGCCACCGCCGGGGGTCTCTCGCCCTATGCTCACAAAACACGCATCTATATCTTGCGTGGGCCCCAAGGAAAGCAGGAGAAGATTCCATTCAATTACAAGGCAGCTATCCGCGGAGACAACTCGCAAAACATTGTCCTGCTGCCCAACGATACGGTCGTGGTCCCATGAGAGGCTTCCGCACCAGCCTTCTCGCGGCGTCGCTGTTCTGCCTGCCCGCAGCCATGATGGGCCAGGCGGAGGCCGGGGGGACGTCCGTCTCGAACACGATGCCCGCGAATAACTTCGGGTTCAATCTTCCGTCCAAGCTGGGCACCATGACCTATTCGCTCAGCGCCTCTGAACAGGTAGCGACGGGGTACAGCGGCGGCGGGGCCTATACGACCACAACCCTGAATGGAAACCTTGGCTATCTCTCCAAAAGCGAGACCCACCCCTTCAGCCTGGTCTATTCGGGAGGGTTGTTCTTCAGCTCAGAGTCCGGAACTTCAAACGTCAATACATATCAGAACGTTTCCGCTTCGCAGGTCTTTCGGACGCGCTCCTGGGTTTTCGTGGCGTCGGACTCCTTCAGCTTCCTGCCTGACTCACCGACGACTGGACTGTCTGGCATCGCTGGCGTCGGCGATGTCGGGATCCCTCCGGTCCAAGTTGGCCCCGGGCCAACCCAGACAATCCTGACCAACAATGCGAGCCGAATCGGCAACGGCCTGCAAGGCAGTGCCACTTGGCAGACCACAGCCAGCCTCTCCTTCCAAGGTTCGGCGGCATGGTCGGTCCTGCACTTTACGGGCGACAATTCCGGTGCCAATTCAGATGAGATTTCAGCCTCGGTCGGCCCCAACTACAGGATCGATGCACGCAATTCGGTCGGCGTCAGTGCTTTCTATGACCGGATCACCTACCCCGGCACACAGAGCTATCTGTTTGAGACCGAAGGCGTGACCGGCAATTACACCCGGGCTTGGTCGCGACGCCTGAGTACAACCTTTAGCTTCGGCCCTGCAAGAACCCACGGAATGACCGTTACCACCATCCCATCGCAGTGGAACCTCGAGGGCTCTGCCAGCGCGTCCTACGCCACTCGAACCACAGGCTTCTTCGCCGGCTATTCCCGTGCGGTAAATGGAGGATCGGGCGTGATCTATGGCGCTCTCACGGACAGTGTTTCAGCTGGCATGAACCGGCCGATCGATCGCAATTGGATTCTGGGGCTGAGCGCTGGCTACTCGCACAACCGCGGTCTTGCTCCGATCGAAGGCGCCTACCCGGCATACAACTCGATCTTTGGCGGGGCGCAAGTCTCTCGCCGCCTCACCGAGTCCTTCTCTCTGTTCGGCAGCTATACCGGTATCTCGCAATCTCAATCAAGCCAGGTGACCGGCCCCGGGTTCGCATTCAACGGCCTCACCAACATCTTTTCCGTTGGCATCACATTCGCTCCTGCGCCGCTCTTGGGCGGCCGATAAGGAACTCCTATGCTAGGTCACCGCACTCTCTCGCTGGACGACTACCTCGGAATTCTGAAGCGCCGCTGGATGCTCATTGTCATCCCGGCCATCATTCTCCCGATTGTGGCGATCGCGATTACCTATCGTCTGACCCCGATCTATACATCGCAGACACTGGTCTTGATCGAGTCTCAGAAAGTGCCGGATGAGTATGTCAAACCGGTTATCTCCGATGGCCTCGACAACCGTCTTGCTTCGATGAAGGAACAGATTCTCAGCCGTTCGCGCCTGGAGCCGATCATCAAGCAGTACAACCTCGGCGATCCCAAGGCCGACATGGACAGCCGCATCGATGAGGTTCGCAAGGACATCGAGATCAAGCCGATTCATTCCGAGATCTCCGGCGCCGGCGGACTTCCCGGCTTCTTCATCTTCTTCAAGGCGGGAGAGCCGCACACGGCACAACAGGTCTGCCGTCAGATCACCTCGCTCTTCCTCACCGAAAACCAGAAGGCCCGCCAGGCATCGGCCGAGGGAACGACCGCGTTCCTCGAGGAACAGCTGAACGACGCCAAGAACAACCTCGACGCGCAGGACGCCAAGCTGGCTGCCTTCCAGCGCGAAAACATCGGCGCGCTCCCTGAAGATCAGGCTGGCAACATGAACATGCTCTCCACACTCAACTCGCAACTCGATGCGGCAACGCAGGAGATTACGCAGATGGAGCAGCAGAGATCGTACCGTGATGCACTGCTGGCCCAACAGGGCCATGACGTTGCACCGGTGGAATCGGGCCAGAAGCCGGCGCCACACCTCACTGGGCAGGCTACGCCGGAGCAGGCTGCGGAACTTCAGCGGCTCCAAGCGGAACTGGCTGACCTATCCAATCGGTACACTCCCGACTATCCCGATGTCGTGGCAGCAAAGCGCAAGATCGCGGACCTCAGGAAGGAGATCTCTCAGAACGGGACGCCAGCCTCCGCCAGTGCCGGTGGCGGCCCAGCGGTTCAATCTCCCGCAGTGCAGCAGCTCCACGCGCAAGTCACGGCGATCGACGACGCCATCCAGCAAAAGCGCCGCGTTCAGGGCAAGATTCAGAGCGAGATCGGAACGTATCAAGGTCGCCTTCAGGCCAGCCCTCTGGTCGCAGCGAAGTACAAAGAGCTAACCCGCGACTACCAGACCGCACAGCAGTTTTACGACAGCCTTCTGTCCAAGAAAAACCAGTCTCAGATGGGAACCGAACTTGAACTTCAGCAACAGGGAGAACAGTTCAGGATTATGGATGACGCCAATCTGCCGGAGGCGCCGACCTTCCCCAACCGCACGAGCTTCGCCCTCGGCGGACTCGCTGTAGGAATCGCACTGGGCATCGCTGTTGTCGCCTTCCTCGAATTCCGCGACAAGTCGCTGCGCTCCGAGCGTGACGTTTGGGCCTTCACTAAGCTACCGACTCTCGGCATCATCGCTTTGAGCGCGGGCAACACTTCGGGCAACGGTCGCGGCTGGTTCAAACGCCGTCTGAAGGCGGCCAATCCGCCCATGGCAAACATAGGTGGATAAACATGTATAAAAAGTTTTTCAACCTTCAGAACAGTCCGTTTGGCACCAGCCCCGACCCGCGGTTTATGTACATGATGCCGCACACCCGCGAGGTCCTGGCTGGGCTCGAGTACGGCATCTTCGCACGCAAGGGTTTCACCGTCCTCACCGGTGAAGTCGGCACGGGCAAGACGACGATCCTGCGCCGCGCACTCAGCGCGCTCAGCCAGGAGCGCGTCTACACCTCGTTCGTCTTCAATCCCCTGCTCGAGCCCCTGGACTTCCTCGAGTTTGTGCTCTCTGACTTCGGTCTCACACCAACTTCGCGCACCAAGAGCGGCATGCTCCTGCAGCTCAACCGCTGGCTCATCGAGCGCTTCCGCATGAACGAGACCTGCGTCGTCGTCGTCGACGAAGCGCAGAACCTCTCCTGGGAGCTGCTCGAAGAGATCCGCCTGCTCACCAACCTCGAATCGTCCTCCGAGAAGCTGCTGCAGATTGTTCTCTCCGGCCAGCCCGAGCTCGATGAGAAGCTGCGTCACCCAAGTGTGCGGCAGCTACGCCAGCGCATCTTCCTCTGGTGCCGCACCCAGCCGCTCACCTCCGACCAAACGGTCGAGTACATCGCCGAGCGGCTGCGCATCGCCGGGGCCACGCAGCCCATCTTCACACCCGAGGCGGCACGCCTCGTTCACCAGCATAGCCGCGGCATTCCCCGCCTCATCAATCTGGTCTGTGAGCACTCTCTCATCCTTGGCTACGTCGAACAGAGCCCTCAGGTCACCGGCGCCATGGTCACCTCCGTCGCCGCAGATCTGGAGCTCGAGATGCAATCCTTTCTGATCCCTCCGAACGATGTCGTCGAGGATCCACGTATAAGTTCAGGGCCCGGTGAGCCATCCCGCCCAATTCACTTCTTTGGTCGAACTGCGGAAAGGCAGGTCCGATGAGTCGCATCTACGAAGCATTGCAGCGAGCGGAAGCCGAGCGTCAGGCAGAACGCGAAGACAGCAGCGCTGTGCTCACAGGGGAAACGGTTCCTCCGCCACCCCCGACGCGCGTGCAGCCAGTCGCATCGGCTGCGCCGCGCCCGGTCGTCGAGCGCATGGACACGCCCGAACCTCAGGCGTTCATCCCGCCGGTCATCCCCGAGCGCCTCGCGCGTCACGTCTCCGACCGCTTCCAATCGCCTTTGATCGAGCCACTCACACCCGTGCCTGCCGCGGTCGTGGACAAGCGTCCCGCGCCGCGCACCCTCTGGAGCGAGATTCGCGCCACCGACTGGAACCTCGCTGTCGAGCGCTTCCCCGCCCTCGAGCAGCGCGGCTCTATGGTTGAGCAGTTCCGCAGCCTTCGCTCGCGCCTCCAGGAGTTCCGCGCGATGAACCGCCTGCAGTCACTGCTCGTCTCCAGCGGCGTGCCGCAGGAGGGCAAGAGCTTCATCGCCGCGAACCTCGCACTCTCGCTCGCACTCCACAAGAGCAGCAAGGTCCTTCTGGTCGATGGCGACATGCGTCGCTCCACCCTGCAGGAGTACTTCGGCTGCCAGGCCCACCCTGGCCTCTCCGACTACCTCTCGGGTAAGTGCGAGCTCGTAGAGGCCATGCAGCGGCCTTCCCAGGCGAGCACACCCGCTCGCCTGCTCACACCGTTTCTCAACAACCTCGTGCTCATCCCTGGCGGCAGCGTCGGCGACCGCGCCGCGGATCTCGCCGGCAGCCCGCGTTTCGAGGAGATGCTCCGCATAGCGAACGAGAACTTCGACTGGATCATCGTCGACTCCTCGCCGGTCATCCCCGTGTCTGACTCCGTCAGCATGGGCCGCGCCTGCGATGCCGTTCTCCTCGTCGCGCGTCAGGGCATCACGAGCTACACCGTGGCGCAACGCGCGCAGCACGAGCTCAAGGCATCGAACATCATCGGTTTCGTACTCAACGCTGTAAAGAATCCACCATCACCTGATAGCTACTACACGTACGACGCCGCAAACTAAACGGCTTTAAGCAAAGACGCGTGAATTGTTGTAAGCAAGATCTGTGAATTGAATAAAGCAAGGCCAGTTGAGCTGATTCGTCCATGATCCGATTACTGAACGTCTACTATCCGACACGCACGGTCATCCTCCTTCTCTGCGAGGCTCTGATCGTCTGTGGCTCGTTCGCTGTGGCCTCGCTTGTGGTTCTCGGCCCCTCGACGATGGATGTTCTCAGCGATCATCACGGCATTCTGAAGATCGCCGTCCTCACCGTCATCACCATTCTCTGCGCGTATTACTTCGATCTCTACGAGCCGCAACAACTCTCCGCTCCATGGGAGATCTACTTCCGCCTGCTGCTTGTCGTCGGCTGCCTCTCGCTGCTTCTCTCGCTCGTGATGTTCATGTTTCCGCAGGTGGACATCGCGCGCTATGTCTTCCTGCTCGGTCTTGCGCTGGTCGTTACCTTCCTCATCCTTTGGCGCCGCACCTTCGAGTGGATCAGCGGTAGAGCAATGTTCCATGAGCGCGTCTTCGTGCTCGGCAACGGGGCCATCGCCGCCAACCTCGTCGAGGCCATCCGCAACCGCAAGGAAGCCGGCATGGAGGTCCTCGATTACGACAGCCCGCTCCTCAATCTGGGCGACGGCTCGCACTCTCACCATGAGGTCATCGAGCGTCTCGCTACGCTGAAGCCGCCCATACATCGCATCGTCATCGCCATGGAAGAGCGCCGCGGCGAGCTTCCCGTCGACGATCTACTCGCCATGCGCATGCGCGGCGTAGAGATCGAAGAGGTGGGTAGCCTGCTCGAGCACCTCACCGGCAAACTGCAGCTCGAAGGCCTGCGCCCCAGCAATCTCCTCTTCTGCGAAGGCTTCAATATGAAGCAGTCGCTGCAGCTCACGCAGCGCCTCGCCTCCTGCGTCATCGCGTTCGTAGGTCTGCTGCTCTTCCTCCCGTTCTTCCCCTTCGTCGCCCTGGCCATCAAACTCTCCTCTAAAGGCCCCATCTTCTTCTCGCAGACACGCGTCGGATACGAGAACCAGAACTTCATGGTCCACAAGTTCCGCACCATGTTCGTCGACGCCGAAGCTAAAGGCGCACGCTGGGCCACCAAAGATGACCCGCGCGTTACGCGTCTCGGCGGCTTCCTCCGCAAGACGCGTATCGATGAGATCCCCCAACTCTGGAACGTCCTCCGTGGCGAGATGAGCTTTGTCGGCCCGCGTCCCGAGCGTCCCGAGTTCACCTCCTGGCTCGCGCAGGAGATCCCCTTCTACAACCTGCGCCACATGGTTCGCCCGGGACTCACCGGCTGGGCACAGGTGCGCTACGGCTACGGCGCCACCCTCGCCGAAAGCCGCGAGAAGCTCTCCTACGATCTCTACTACCTCAAGCACAAGTCGATGGGCCTCGACCTCCTCATCATGTTCGAGACCATCAAGACCATCGTTCGCCGCCGCGGCGCCCAGTAGTTCCGCAGCCTCCAGAGCACCCCGTTTCCCAATGCGATAAATTTGTATACGTATTTGAATTCTTTTCCCGAGCCTTCAGCGGGCGTAGAAACGAGCTCCTTTCAAAATGCGTATCGTTGCCGGAGTCGACTTTGGAACCCTCAGCACACGTGTAACCTTGCTCGACGCCGAGCGCGGCCGCCTCGGCACAGCCTCAGCAAGCTATCCCCTCCATCGTCGTCGCGACGATCCCGACTACGCCACACAGAGCCACGACGACCAGATGAACGCACTCGTCGAGGCCATGCGCCAAGTGCTGAAGGAAACCGGCACCTCCGGCGATCAAGTCGAAGCCATCGCCCTCGACACCACCGGCTCCAGCGTCATTCCCGTCGACGCAAAAATGCAGCCGCTCGACGAGTACTACCTCTGGTGCGACCACCGCGCCCTTCGCGAAGCCCAGCAGATCACCGCCCTCGCGCACCAGCGCAACCTCGAAGCCATCGAGTGGTGCGGCGGCGTCTATTCGCACGAGTGGGGCTGGGCAAAGCTGCTCCATTGGCTGCGCCACAATCCTGACAAGCGAGCGAACTTCGCGTCCGCCTTTGAGCACTGCGACATGGTCGCCGCCACGCTCTGCGGCATCACCGACCCCGCGGGCGTCAAACGCTCCGCCTGCGCCATGGGCCACAAGTGGCTATGGAACCCGCGCTGGGGCGGCTACCCACCACAAGCATTCCTCACCGAACTCGACCCGCTTCTCGACGGGGTGCGTGACAAGATGCAGGGTGAGGTCCTCACCTCCGACAACATCGCCGGCCATCTTTCGCCCGAGTGGGCTGCGAAGCTCGGCCTCAAGGCAGGCATTCCTGTCCCCGTCGGTGCATTCGACGCACACTGGGACGCCATCGGCGCCGGCTGCCGCGAAGGCGACGTCGTCAACGTCGTCGGCACCTCCACCTGCATCATCGCGATGGGCCACGCCGCCAACCTCATCCCCGGCGTCTGCGGAGTCGTCCCCGGCAGCGTGCACCCTGCGCTCACCGGCGTCGAAGCCGGCCTCTCCGCCGTCGGCGACATCTTCGAAGCCATCGCAAAGCGCGCCGGCACTGATGTCCGCACACTCTCCCAGGGCCTCGATCAATATCGCGCCGGCCAAACCGGTCTGCTGCGCCTCTCGTGGGACAACGGCGACCGCACGGTCCTCGTGAAGAGCGAACTCGGCGGCATCACGCTCGGCTGGAACCTCATCCACACCGCGCAGGACGAGCTCTTCGCCGCCATCGAAGGCACTGCCCTTCACACCCGCATCATCCTCGAGCGCATGGCCGAGTACGGCGTGCCCATCGAGCGCGTCATCAACGCCGGCGGCATCCCGCAGAACAACGCCATGCTCAACCAGGTCTACGCCAACGTCTTCAACAAGCCCGTGCTCGTTCCAGCCGCGCCGCCCACCAGCATCGGCTCCGGCATCTTCGCCCAGCTCGCCGCGGGCATCTTCCCGTCGATCGAAGCCGCGCAACAAAAGATGTGCCCCGAGCACAACGTCTTCATGCCGGATCCCAAAGCTGCGGCTGTCTACGAGAAGCTCTACCCACTCTTCCGCCGCGTCTACTTCGCCTTCGGCGACGACGGCGTCACCAGCGCCCTCGGCGACATCCTGCGCTCGCTCCGCGAAATTGCCGCCGAAGTCCGCGCGCAGGCTTAACCTGAGCAACAGCGCTGAGCTATAAAACAAGCTGCGCTATAAACAGAAGGACTCATCATGCTGCTCAAAGAACTCCGCGAACAAGTCCTCGAGGCCAACCTTGAGCTCGTCCGCCGCGGTCTCGTGCTCTACACCTTCGGCAACGCCTCCGGCGTCGACCGTGAGCAGGGTCTCGTCGTCATCAAGCCCTCCGGCGTCGACTACGACGAGCTCAACCCGAGCCACATGGTCGTCACCGACCTCAACGGCAAAATCGTCGAAGGCGACCTGCGTCCATCCTCCGACCTCGACACCCACACGCTCCTCTATCGCGAGTTCTCCACCATCGGCGCCGTCGTGCACACGCACTCCGAGTTCGCCACCAGCTTCGCGCAGGCCGGCCTTCCCATCCCTCCACTCGGCACCACGCACGCCGACTACTTCTACGGCCCAGTTCCCGTCACAGCCCCGCTCACCGACGAAGCCATCGGCGGCCGCTACGTCCACGAGACCGGCCTCGCCATCGTCGCCCGTTTCAAAGGTGACGCCACTCATCCTGCAATCGATCCACTCGCCGTCCCTGCCTGCCTCGTCGCCGGCCACGCGCCCTTCGCCTGGGGCCGTACACCGCACGACGCCGCCCACAACGCCGTCGTCCTCGAGGCCGTCGCCAAAATGGCATACAACACCCTCACGCTCAAGCACGAAGCCGCCGAGGTCTCGCAGGCTCTCCTCGACCGCCACTACTTCCGCAAGCACGGCGCCAACGCCACCTACGGCCAGTCCTCTACGAAGTCATAAGCCCACACCGGAGACTCGATGAAGAAGTCGCTCGCACTCACACTCCTCGCTTGCACGCTTCCCGCATTCACCATCTCCGCACAAGAGCCCCTTCCACCCGCGCCCAATAAAGTGCCGCTCGAGCTCGGCGCCGCCTGGTACCCCGAACAGTGGCCCGAGTCCCGCTGGGACGCCGACCTCACGCTCATGGAGCAGGCGCACATCCACTTCGTCCGTGTCGGCGAGTTCGCCTGGTCCACCATGGAACCCCACGAAGGCTTTTACCAGCTCGACTGGCTCGACCACGCCATCCGCGCCGCAGAAAAACACCACATAGCCATCGTCATCGGCACGCCCACCGCCGCTCCGCCCGCGTGGCTCACGCAGAAGTACCCCGAAACTCTCCGCACACTCGCCGACGGCCGCAAGGACCAGCACGGCAACCGTCAGCAGTTCGACTGGAGCAATCCGAAGTACCGCGAACTCTGCCGCATCATCGCCACGAAACTAGCCGAGCGTTTCGGCCACGACCCCAACGTCATCGGCTGGCAGATCGACAACGAATACGCAGCCGAGAGCTTCGGCCCCGAGACCCGCGCACAATTCCAGCAGTGGCTTAAGGCCAAATACAAGACGCTCGACAACCTGAACACGCGCTGGACAACCGCCTACTGGAGCGAGACCTACACCGCGTGGGACCAGGTTCCCATTCAGGAGACCTACGGCAACCCCGGCCTTCTCCTAAATTGGAAGCAGTTCGTCTCCGACACCTGGCGCAGCTACCAGCGCAATCAATTCGACGCCATCCGCGCCCACTCCGACAAGCGGCAGTTCATCACCACCAACATGATGGGCTGGTTCGACACCTACGACCACTACACGGTCTCCCAGGATCTCGATCTCGCCTCCTGGGACGACTACGTTGGCACCGGTCAGCTCAACCCCGAAGACAACGGCGCACGCCACGACCTCACGCGCGGCTTCCTCCGCAAAAACTTCTGGGTCATGGAGACCCAGCCCGCCTTCGTCAATTGGTCAGCGGACAACAACGCTCTCAACAAAGGTGAGACTCGCGCGATGGCCTGGCAAGCCATCGGCCACGGCTCCGAAGCCGTCGAGTACTGGCAGTGGCGCTCCGCGCTCAACGGGCAGGAGCAATACCACGGCACGCTCGTCGGCGCTGACGGCCTACCCGTCCCGCTCTACGCTGAAGTCCAGCAGCTCGGCGCTGACTTCGACAAAGCCGGCCCCGTGCTCGCCGGCACCACCGTCCACTCCTACGTCGCTCTCCTCAACGACTATCCCTCCCGCTGGGCGATCGACTGGCAGCGCCACAACCGCGCCTTCGATCCCATCAAGGCCTTTCTCAGCTTCTACACGCCGCTGCATGACGCCGTGCACTCCATCGACATCGTCGCCGACACCGTGCCGCTCGATCACTACAAGCTCGTAGTCGCACCGGATCTCAACGTGCTCACCCCCGATGCCGCGAAGAACCTCGAAGCCTACGTCCGCAACGGCGGCCACCTCGTCCTAGGTCCGCGCTCGGCGATGAAGGATGAAGACAACAGTCTCTGGACGCAGCGCCAGCCCGGCCCGCTCGCTGACATCCTCGGCGCAAAGGTCGCCCAGTGGTACGCGCTCGACACCACCGTTCCCGTCAGCGGCGACTGGGGCTCCGGCGAAGACACCCTCTGGGCCGAGCAGCTCTCCGTCACCTCGCCCGACACCAAAATCCTCATGCGCTATGGCAAATCCAACGGCTGGCTCGACGACCAACCCGCCGCCGTCACACGCAAACTGGGCAATGGCACCATCACGTACATCGGCGCCTCACTCGACCCCGCCGCGATGAAACGCGCTGCCGCCTGGATGCTCTCCGACGCTGGCCTCGCCCCCATCCTCCCCAACATCCCCGAAGGCGTCGACGTCGCGATCCGCAGCAGTGACAACAAACACATCCTCATCCTCACCAACTACAACGCCGCGCCCGTCACCATCACGTTGCCCTCAGAGATGCACGACATCCTCGCCGGCAACACCACGAGCTCCATCAATCTGCCGCAGTACGGCGTCGCAGTCCTCCAGCAGTAAAGGATTCTGGCGAATCGTATTTGGCTTCTAGGTAGCCCGAGGCTTTAGCCTCGGGTCTCTCCGCGTCTCCAAAAATGAAAGGGACTTTAGCCCCTGAGGACACGCTCTTACCTCACCTCACCAACCCAAGCCGAGTACGGCGGCAACATCACATTCTCCGTTGACGTCACTCCACGCAACGATGCCTCACTCGCCGCGAGCGTCTTCGCGGTCTTCCCTGTCCCACCAAACGCCGACACATCCAGCGACACCGTCTTCGCCTGCGCACTCATGTTGATCGCGACCACGACGGGCGCAGCTCCCTCCGGAGCCGTGCGCACATAGGCCAGCACATCCGCGTCCCCCGCATCCAGCATTGCAAACCCGCCATCATGCAGCGTCGCATTCGTCCTTCGCAGCGCAATCAACTGCTTGTACCAGTTCAGCAGCGAGTCGGGGTCAGCACTCTCTGTCTCTACATTGATCGTCTTGTAACTCGGCGGAATCGGCAGCCACGTCGTCTTTGCCGTCGAGAAGCCTGCATCCAGACCCGGCGTCCACTGCATTGGCGTGCGCTCGCCGTCGCGTCCCTTCTCCTTCGGCCATCCGGTGATGCCAATGGGATCCTTCACATCCTCGCGCCTCGTCGGTGTCGACGTCGGCATCCCAATCTCCGCGCCGTAGTATGTCAGCGCCGTCGCCCTCGTCGTCAGCAGCATCGCGGCAACCGTCTTCGCAATCGCCACATCGTGCACGCCATCGCCATATCGCGTAATCGACCGCGCATTGTCATGGTTATCGAAAACAAACAGCGGCTGCGATCCCTCGAGCTCCGTCTCTGCCTCGCCGATGTACTTCCTGAAGTGCGCGGCGGAGTACCCATCGTTAAAGCCCACCAGCATATCCATCGGCAGCTGCAGCTCATTTCTCGCTGCGCCGCCGTACCACTTCTCCATCTCCGCTGTGTTCGGCAGATACGTCTCGCCAATCAGCACACGATTACCCGCATATGCGTTCACCATCGCGCGCATCCGCCGAATCACCTCATGCACCTTCGGCAGATTGTCCACATACTCATCGCTCAAATTCGGATCGCCCTGCGCATTCACACCGCCCGTCTCCGGCTCGTTGCGCAACTGCGGATCCTCAAACAGCGACGGAATCGCATCCAGCCGGAACCCCGCGACGCCCTTGTCCAGCCAGAAGCGCATCATGTCGAACATCGCCTTCTCGACCGCCGGATTGTTCCAGTTCAAATCGGGCTGTTGCTTATAGAAGCGGTGATAGTAAAACTGCCTCCTCGCCGGCACCCACTCCCACGCCGATCCGCCAAAGATCGACTCCCAGTTATTCGGCGGCACCATCCCTTCGTGCTCAAACTTCTTCTGGTAGTCCGTCACTCCCGGCGCATCTGCCTTCACGCCGTCACTCCACACATACCAATCCGCCTTCGCGTTCTTCCGCGAGCTCGCTGACTCCACGAACCACTTGTGCTTGTCCGACGTATGATTCAACACCATGTCCAGGACGATGCGAATGTTGTGCTGCTTTGCGGCTGCCAGCAGTCGGTCGAAGTCCGCCATCGTCCCATACTGCGGATCCACCGCCTCATAGTTCGAGATGTCGTAACCAAAGTCCACCTGCGGTGACGGATACATCGGCGCAATCCAGATCGCATCCACACCCAGTCCCTGTAAATATCCCAGCCGCTCGCGAATCCCATTCAGATCGCCAATCCCATCGCCATTCGAATCCTGAAAGCTCCGCGGATAGATCTCATAGATCACCGCATGCTTCCACCACGTCTCATCGTGGCTCGGCGCCGGCGCCGCCTCCGCCGAGTACACACCAGTCTGCTGCGTCCATCCCCACGCAGGATTCGCAATCAAACAGCCCGCAATCAGAGCACTTGCAAACAGTCGGCGCATGGCAACTCCCTTACCCACGACCTTACCCACCCAGCACACCGGTCGCAACAATCCCATACTTCTCCGCAAGAAACTCCCGCAACTCCCCCGGCACAACACCCGCGAGCTCCTGCCACGTCAACAGCTGCAACCTGCAGCGCAGCTCGAAGCTCCGCACGGCCCTCATCACTGCATACCACGCCTCCACCAGCTCTGGCCTCCGCGCATCGCACAGCACACAAAACGAGCACCCACTCGCAAACGCGGCTAGTGTCCCACGAATCAACTGATACCCAATTACTCTCCCGTTACGCATAGGCAGTTCGCTCACATCAAACACCTCTTCCAGATCGCGATACCTCTCCACCAACGCCATCTTCGCGCTCTGAAAGTCCGACTCCGTCAGCTTCGCCTCCACCAGCAAATCGCCCACCCGCATATCGATCTCTGTGTTATCGGTCTTGCCGTCCTTGTCGCGCTTCCCTCCCTTCAGCGGCGTCCGCGGCTTCACGCCAAACTCCGGAACCGCACCCGCCGCAACACCCAGCGTCGCCCTCACGCCCGCGCACTCCGTCACACCCGGATAACAAAACACATTCATCAGCAGAGCGTCTGAGCTGTTCGCGCAATCAAGCTCCATCCACTTCCAGTCGGCACGCGCTCGCACTCGCTTGTGCGCCGTGTGAACCTTGCTCAACCTTCTCTTCCACTCCGGTCTCGAGCAGATCGCCTCATACGTCCGCGGATGAAAGTTCCCGTGCCCACCGTCGTCGCCACGCGCAAAGATGACGCTCGGCACAGCACCATCCGTCCGTTCATACACCAGCCCATGCGCCTTCGCGAATCTCATGCCTCGCAGGCTCAGCTCCGTGCGCAGACCAACCCCGCCCGGCAACTCCTCCCACGCACCTGCACCATCCACCAGCACGAGCTCATGATACGTCCGCTGGTCACCGTCCCGAAATCGGTCTTCTTCACCACAGCTTTCTCTGCTAACTTACGCTCGAACTCTAAATACCTTTTTCGCAAGCTTCCAAAAATCATGCTTCGCATCAGCACGTTCCATCGGCTCGCTCGGCTCTCGTCTGTCTCAGCTCTGCTTCTCTGCCCGATCGTCACCTTCGCGCAGGCTCCCGCCGCACGCATTCGCGGCCCCATCGAGACATCCCCCTCCGTGCCTCTCGAAGGCTCACTCAACCCACACGTCCGCATCTCTCAAGACCTCGGCCCACTCGCGCCTGACACACCCATCCCTGGCGTGACCCTCGTCTTCAAACGCTCCACCGCGCAGGAGGCAGCCCTCCAGCAACTTCTCACTGCGCAGACCAACCCATCCTCACCGCTCTTCCATCACTGGCTCACGCCCGAAGACTTCGCCGCACGCTTCGGCGTCGCCGACGCCGACATCGCCGCCACCGAATCCTGGCTCCAGTCGCACGGCCTCACCCTCGACAAAATCTCACCGAGCCCCTCCAGCCATCCAGACCGCATCACCTTCTCCGGCACCGCCGCCCAGATCCAACAAGCCTTCTCCGCCGAGCTTCACCATTACCGCACCGGCAGCGGCGCCGACGCCGAACTACACTTCGCTCCCGCCACCGAGCTCTCGCTCCCGCCCACGCTCGCGCCCCTCACCGCCGCCGTCCTTCACCTCTCCGACTTCCGCCCCAAACCCAGCGTCCGCACCATCCGCCCCGACTTCACCACCGCCGCCAACCAGACGCACTTCCTCTCGCCCGCTGATCTCCAGATCATGTACCGCATGAAGCCGTACTCCCCGTACACCTCGGGCAGCCTCGGCGCGGGACAGAGCATCGCAGTTGTCGGCCAGTCCTACGTGCCCACCGGCACCGGCTCCGCGGAGTACAACTTCGCTACAATCCTCACGGGAAACTACAACGTCTTTCCCGTATTCGTGCCCGGCTCAGGCAACGAGGCCGCGATCCCCGGAGACGAAGGCGAAGCCGACATCGACATCGAGTACTCCTCGGGCACTGCGTCAGGTGCCAGCGTCTTCTACGTCTTCACTGGCTCCAATCCCAACTACAACGTCTTCGACGCCCTCGACTTCGCCATCACCCAGGGCATCGCTCCCGTCATCAGCATCAGCTACGGCGGCTGCGAGCCGCTCATGAGCACCTCCGACCTTCTGCAAGCCAACTCCCTCTTCGAACAGGCCGCGGCCCAGGGCCAGACGATCATCGCTTCGTCCGGCGACAGCGGTCCCACCGCCTGCGCAGCCTACAGCACCGCCGACGGCGTCTCCGTCACCCAGCAGCAGGCTCTCGCTGTCAGCTTCCCCGCCAGCAGCCCCTACGTCACTGCCGTCGGCGGCACGCAGATGGCTCCCCGTACCTTCACGGCGGGCGCCAGCACCTACTGGTCCAGCGCCGGCGCCACCGACAACATCCAGTCGCTCCTCACCTACATCCCTGAGGTCACCTGGAACGAGTCCTCTTCTACCTACGGCATTGCCGCTTCGGGAGGCGGCGTCAGTTCTGTCTTCCCGCGCCCCGCCTGGCAAACCGGCGTCCCCGGCATCCCATCCGGAAACTATCGCCTCGTCCCTGATATCGCTCTACAGGCCTCCATCGCCAGTCCCGGCTTCATCATCTGCTCTGACGACCAGGCCCTCAGCGGCGCAAACTCAGACTGCCTCAGCAACACTCTCCAGAACAGCAACAACAGGTACGTCGTCGGAGGTGGCACCAGCTTCGCCGCTCCCATCTTCGCCAGCTTCATCGCCATTCTCAATCAGACCAAGCAAACGCTCGGCCAGGGCAGCGTCAACCCCATCCTCTATGGCCTCGCTGCACAACCGTCCGTCTACGCCTCAGCCTTTCACGACATCACCTCTGGCACCACCGCCTGCGCCGCCGGCGATGGCAACTGCGGCACTCCTGGCGAATCTGTCTATGCCGCCAACACTGGCTATGACATGGCCACCGGCCTCGGCAGCATCGACCTGAACGACCTCTTCCTCGCGTGGCCATCCACCTCAGCTTCCGGCCTCGGCGCTACCAACACGTTGTTCAACAGCACCCCGCTCACCGCAGTCGCTGGCCAGATAATCCCTCTGCAGATCGTCGTCAATCCGCTCAACGCGTCTCAGAGCGCGACCGTTCCCACCGGCTCACTCGCAATCTCGCTCGACGGTCAGATCCTCAACGCTGCCGTCCCCTTCGCCACCTCAAACATTCAGTCCGCGCAGGCCGGCCTCACCTATAGCATCACCACTCCGTCGCAAACCGGCACCCACATCGTCATCGCGCGTTACAGCGGTGACTCCACGCACTATCCCTCCGTATCCACCTGGCCCATCACCGTTGGCAACCTTCAGGCCACCGGGACCATCGCGATCTCGGCCGCCAATCTCTCTATCCCCAGTAACGGCAGCGGCACCACGCAGATCAGCATCACTCCCTCCGGTGGCTACAGCGGCGAGCTCACCTGGACCGCCACCCTCACAGGTGGCTCCGGTACTGCACAAACCCTCTGTTACATCGTCAACTCGCCTCTCATCAACGCCCCAACTACCGCCACGCTCAGCATCGGAGCTGGCACCGCCTGCTCCGGTCCGCTTCCCACCGGCTCCATGGCGCCCACCCGGGTACAGCCCTTTGTCCAGTGCGCCTCCGCGCAACCGCGGCCGTTGCCGTCGCGCAAAGCGCCAGCCGCTGCCACCTTCGTCGCCCTTCTCCTCGGCTTTACGCTTTCTTCGCGACGTCGCCGCAGGCTGCTCCCAACTCTCTGCACCTTCATCCTCGCCGCTCTCACCCTCACCGGCTGCGGCGGAGGCTCCAGCGGCGGCACCACTGGCGGTGGCAGTCAAAGCAGTCCAACCCCGCAGTATTACACCCTCACGCTCAAAGCCCAGGACTCAGTAAACACCTCCATCACGTCCACCACCACCTTCACCCTCACCGTCAACTAAAACCGCCGCCCTCACCAGCGCCAACGAACGAGAGCTCCATCCTCGCGCACAGTTTCATCGTGCGCTAAGGTGCGCATCGCACGTGGTAACGCGCGATTCTTCCGCTGCCGCCACATCAGCCAATGCCATACGACCCCGAATCGCCGTCATCCTGAGCGCAGCGCGCAGTCGAAGGATCCCCGTATTTCGTAGTTGCTGTTGCAGTCGGTCCTGCTTTTTCTTGTTGTCATTCCGGAAGGGGATCTGCTGTTGTCTTTGCTTCTAGGTACCCCGAGGCTTTAGCCTCGGGTCTCTCTGTAACAAGGAAAAAGGGGCCTCAGACTCTGGGGTATGCTCTCCTTCGAATGCTCCGCACGCTCATCGCTGTCGCCCTTCTCACAACAGCCACAACCGCCTCCGCCCAGTGGCAACTTCAGGACACCCACACCACCGCCGACCTTCGCGGCATCGACAACGTCGGCAACGGCGTCGCCTGGGCCTCCGGCTCCAACGGCACCATCCTGCACACGGAGGACGCCGGCTTCGTCTGGCAACTCTGCGCCAAACCTCCCAACAGCGAGCACCTCGACTTCCGCGCCATTCAAGCCTTCGACAACAACACCGCCATCATCATGAGCAGCGGCAAAGGCGACCTCTCCCGCCTCTACAAAACCACCGACGGCTGCCAATCCTGGACCCTCCTCTTCACCAACCCCGACAAAGACGGCTTCTGGGACGCACTCCGTTTCGCACCCAATAAAAACCTTGGCGGAGAGCTCCTGTCCAAAGATCGTCATGGGGTTCTTATCGGCGATCCAGTCAACGGCAAATTCCGGATCTTTATCACGAAGAACAGCGGCGAGACCTGGGAGAGATGGGAGACACAGGACGCCGGGCCAGGTAAGAATTGCGGGCGGCTCGACGCCGGCGCCTTGGACGGCGAGTCGCTCTTCGCCGCAAGCAATGGGTCGCTCGCAGTCTTCGATCTCGACGATTTCCTATTTGTAACCGGAGGGCCGTCAGGTTCGCGGCTTATCTCCACCCACACATTCACTGCTCCCCATTCACCTTGCTGGCTCAGCTTCAAGTACCAAGGCCTTCCACTTGGACATCGAACCGCATCATCAGGCGCATTCGCAATCGCAGTCACGCGAGAGGGTCCGCACTCGAAATTGATGATCGTTGGTGGCGATTATTCGATGCCGACCGAATGGTCGGGCTCCGGAGTCGTGGCCGTTCAGTGCGATCCTAACTCTGACACGAATGAGGGCCCCTTTTGTCTCGCGTGGGCATCATCGCCTCACGGCTACCGTT